>JAABUQ010010415.1_pt1 | contig 12181 bp, 9 predicted proteins | sample 5560001 | NCBI WGS metagenome assembly JAABUQ01 (sample SAMN10711888, study PRJNA513371) | rock metagenome | isolation source: Antarctica rocks | place: Antarctica: Victoria Land, Finger Mt nord | collected 2015-12-18
CGTTGGCGCAGGTTCATTGTTTATCTCACTCTCGGGTTGTCTAGAGGTTAGTCTAGACTCTACACGGGGGCTTTTCTTTGCCTGGCCTCTCTTGGTACAACTGTCCCGCTTTAGGTTGGTAGCCGGAAATATTAACCCTGAAGAATGGGAAGTTTTCACAAAAGCGATTGGGATAGTTTCAGAAGTTAAGATTTTGATTGATGATTCGCCCTGTCCAAGTCCTTACGAGATTCGGTCAAAAGCTCGCGCTGCCATGGCTAAATACGGGCAATCGAAACTAATTGTGGTTGATTATTTGCAACTCATGGCGGATGGAAGTGATTCTCGGCTAGTCCAAAAGCTGGGCGAAATTACTAGACAACTGAAGCTGCTGGCACGAGAATGCAATGTTCCCATTATCGTTGTCTCTCAGCTAAATCGGGGTGTTGAAGAGAGAAATAACAAACGTCCAGCACTGAGCGATTTACGCGATTCAGGTCGGATTGAGGAAGATGCTGATGTAGTTCTGGGGGTCTACAGAGATGCTTATTATAACCCCGATACACCTGATCCCAATCTAGCTGAAATTATTTGTTTGAAGCAACGTAATGGTCCAACAGGAACAATCAAACTATTATTTGATGGGGCCTTGAGTCGCTTCAGGAATTTGGCAACTTAAGTGCTGGCACTTTCACCCGAAAAGGCGGTGAATCAATGGCTTGGAGCCGGACCCAATTTTTTTCAATCCGAGAAAGCTGGGAATTTGTCCAGCCAGTGCGGTTTTAGATTGACTGGAGAGCCCCCAGAGTGGAGCGCGGGAGATGACCAACTTGTCTGGGGTTGACTGGCGGAGACGTAAGTCAAGGCTTGCCGACAATTACTGTCGGACTGGGAATGGCTCGATCTAGAGGCCCAACTGGCGCTCCTCTTAACCACTCACCACTGGCTGGGGACGATCAGGTGGTCAGGGCAGGAAATCACCCCAGACTTCGACTTAAATCGCTGCTGGCAGTCCTTTATGGCATCCTGATTGAGATAGTAAATCTGCTTAGCCTGAGAAGAGGTATGGGCAACAGCAGTGAGGGAATCATTGGTCCGGGCCCAAAACCCCAGACCGACCCCAGCGACCAATCCTAATAAGCCAGTCACAATACAAGCTAGAGCCAATCGCCGTGCCACTCCATTCGGATTCGAGGCATCAATCACCCCCTGCATTGCCACTTCAACCCGTTCCCCCAGGGTAATAATGTTGTGCTCGTAATTCTGCATCAAGGTCATCAGAGTCTCAATCTGTTGCCCATTGGGGAATGAGTTGAGAAGCGTCGTCAACAGATAGAGATAGTACTCGCAGCAGACCAGATAAGGATAGTAGACCGACCCATAGCTGACCCCCGTCAGCCGGGAAAATGTCTTCAGACGCTCCACATTCTCAGATGGGAGCAGCTGATAAAGCTCCTCCACCTGCGTGTTGTGGAAGGTGGGGCGATGACCGTTGTGCATTTACTTGCGCCTCCGCAAACCTGTGGTTGAAGATGGTCCAGAGCCTTTCAAGTCGTTCGGTAGACCCAGGTATCTAGCCGCACGAGCGAGTTGCTTGTCCTGGTCGATTCTCCAAGCTTCAATAAAGCCCTTGTAATTGATATCAATGTCAGAATTCGGGCTCAGAATATAGCCCAGCGAGCGCCGAGCATTAGCTAGCCTGTCTGCCGCCGCTGACTCCAGTGGCTCAGAGACAATCTCTATCCCCCCAGCCGCAAGAATCTCCGAGCGCTCCAGTGAGCCATCGTAATCAGCAAAATCATGATTTTTCGCCGCCGGGTTTTTCGCAATCACCCAATCGGCTTGTGTGTTGTACGCCTCCCAGAGGTCCAGAAGACTATCGAGCGCCTCCGGGTCCCCAGACATCGGCACCAAGAAAGTCAGCCGCTTGCCGTGGGAAGCCAAGGATGACGCCACCCGACCTTTCAACTGCAGCTGTGCCCAGAACCTGGATGAGCAGTTGGCTGGGGAATCGACCAACACCAGTGGCGACTGAAATTCCGGACAGAGGAAATCTAGAAGGGCACGGCGGGCTTCATTCCCCAACAGGTCAATACGTTGCAGCCAGGGCTCTTTTTCATAAGCATAAGACAGCGTATTGTGGTCGGCGTCGCCATCAATCACCTGAAATTGCTGACCTAAACGACTCCATAAATCAACCAAGCAGAGGGCTAAGGTTGACTTACCCACCGAGCCTTTATTTTGAGCCAGAACAACGACGCGGGTGGTAAGGGGCAGCTTTGGGGCCTTTTGATTCACGATTTCCTCCTTCTGGGCCTGAGTTGGGGTTGATACGGCTCCGAATTAGTAGGAGCTTCCCTGGACTCATCCGAATTGTCCGGTGAGTCGAAGGCAGGAGAAGAGATGAAGTCTGGCTGAAGAGCATCTCCTTTTCTGCCTTTAACAGCTCCGATATAACGCCGCAAAGTTGAAGCACTCATGGAAAATCCACAGTCTCTCAGCATCTGAGCTAAGTCTTCATAGGTATATCCCTTACTCAGAGCGTGGATAATCTGATCTCGGTTTGACTGCAGGTAATCTTTAGCAGAACGTGGTTTAGCAACTGGCTTAAGCTCTTCAACCCTCTGAAAAAAGGTGGAAAAGACTGAATCTAAATCTGGCGATGGCTCGCTCTTGGGCTTAGCTACCTCCTCTTGATGCTCCTGACCTGATTCATCCATGGCTAGCTTAAAAGTAGCAGTGACATCCTATATTACCGCAATACCAAGAACTAAAAGCTGCAAAAGTTTGAATAAAAGTTAAACAAAAACTGAATAAAACAGCCTAAAACAAAGTATATACACTGACAAACAATGAAAAATATTGGAATATATTTTATACTAAGACTAGAAAAACCTGACTGAATGCTTTGCAGTTAATAAAATGTACTTGTCTAAATTCTGTTGACAATTCCCGTAAAACTGACTAAATACTGAGGCAAGACCGAAATATAGTTGTCCAAAATTTGAACTAAAAGATTCAATCTCAACTTCCTGCTCCGCAGCCACCGAGATATTTTGCTTAGACCAATGATTTTATTCTCCCCTACCCAACGTACTGCAGAAGCAGCTTTCAGATAAAATAGCACACAACCCCCAAAACCGCTCGTCCACCAGTCAGGCTAGAGAATGACCGCGACCATAGGCAAACCCTACACCAAGTATAAAGACTATGCCGAGTCTTACCACGTAGCCGGAACCAGACCAGAGGACAGCCAGTGGCGAGGGAAGCTAGCCCCGACACTGGGATATGAAGGCACAATCAACCAGTTTGCTTATGACTTAGCTAGTGAGGGGAAGGACAGCTATGGCAGGCAGATGCGGAAGTATCAGAAAAATAGCCGCCCCGCCATCTGCGACGTGACGCTGAATGCCCCCAAGAGCGTGAGTGTAGAGGCGCTCGTCAACGAGAACCCAATGGCTCTAGCAGCTCATGACAAAGGAGTAGAGAGTGCGCTCCAATTTACCGAGCAGCACCTGTTATTCAGCCAAGTTAAGCGTCAGGGTCAAGTAGAACGAGTCCACACCGACAAGGCGTTAATTGGCTCATTCCAGCAGCGAGATAACCGTGAGGGAGAGCCCCACTTGCACACCCACAACGCGATCTTTAATGTAGGTTGGGTTGAGGGAAAGTGGCGCAGCCTGACCAACGAGCAAGTCTATAACAACAAACTCACCATCGGAGCCATCTACCAAAACGACACCGCCTACCACTTACATCAAGCGGGGTACAGGACCTATTGGGATGCCAATGGGCAGTTTGAGTTAGCGGGTAACCCGAAGCAGCTACTCGAGTCAACCTTTTCAAAGCGGACTGAGAGACTGGAAGCTTACCTCGCATCTCTTGGTTTAGACCGCAAGAGTGCGACAGCGAAACAGCTCGATGCCGCCAATCGGGCGACAAGGAACAAGAAAGCGTATGACAAAGAAGCAGAAGCACAAGTATTGGATTGGCAAGAGAAAGCAGCAACCGCAGGGATACTGCCATGCCAACCAATTTCACGGCAAGAGCTAGAATTGCGGTTCCAATCAGCCAGTCATCCCGGAAGCCCTCAGGAGATTGTGAGAGCTGCAGCAGAGAGTCTATCGGAGAACGCAAGCGCGTTTGGCTATATGGAACTAGTTCGGTCAGGATGCAGGCTGAGCCAAGGTAGGTATTTGTCAACCGAGATTCAGAAAGCGATTGAGACTAGCCAAGAACTGGTAGCCGTTGTCTCAAATAATTCCTACCCTAGTTACACAACGCGCACGATATTGCAGCGCGAACATCAAATTTTGGATTGGGCAGTTCACGGCAAATCATCTTACGCCGCAATTACTAACAACAATAAAGCAACAGTTGCAGCAGAAAAATTCACTCTTAACTCAGATCAAACCAAAGCCCTCCAGCATATTGCCAGGAGTCGTGACTTAATTACGCTAATCCAGGGGAGTGCTGGAGTCGGAAAAACTCGTTCTTTATCAGCCCTCAAAGACTTAACGGGGGAGCGCCCGCTGATTGGTTGTGCCGTGGGTGGACTCCAGGCCGAAGCGTTAGAGGCAGACAGCGGCATTCCTTCGCAGACTTTGGAAAGCTTAATCCGTACCAAGTCAGAGGACTTCCCCCAAAATGCCCTGATTGTGGTGGATGAGGCAGGAGTTGTGTCGAATCGGCAGATGCACCAGCTGGTTGAGCGGGCTATGGAATCAAATTGTCGGCTCTTGCTGGTGGGAGACACCAAGCAGTTGTCCGCAGTCGAGCAGGGCAACCCCTTTCAGTTGCTCCAAACCAGGGCCGGACTGGAAACCGCCTTCATCAGCCAGAACATGAGGCAGAAGGATGAGCAACTCAAAGCTGTGGTGGACTTGTGCGAAGCGCAGGAGCCTGCCAAAGCCTTTGACTTACTGAACTCTCAAGGCAAGATTAGTGAGATTCCCACTGAGGACCAGAGAACAGAGGCGATCGTCGCGGATTTTCTCAGCCGTCCCAAAGAGCAGCGGCGCAACACCCTGATTATGGCGACCACCCATAAGGAGCGGGTCACCTTAACCCAGGCGATCAGAAACAGACTGATAGAGCAGGGTGAACTTTCTGGGCCAGCGCTGGAGATTGAGGTGTTGCAAAAGAAAGACCTGGACAAACATCAGCTGCTGATTGCTGACTATTATCAAGCAGGCGACAAGGTCAAGTTTTGGCGAAATTCTGGACCCTTCACTAAGGGTCAACTGTATCAGGTGACAACCACCGACTCCGAAGCGCATGCCGTTAAGTTAATTGATGCTGCGGGACAGACCTACACCCTAGATCTATATAGATATAAAGACCGCGAAGTCTTTGCTCAAGAGCGTCTAGAACTCCGAGCGGGGGAAGAGATGCGGTTTACCGCTGGTCTCAAAGACCACAACGGGAGGCAGATTCAGGTTAACGGTCAAAAGTTCAGGGTGGAAGCGATTGACCCCCAAACCCAGACGATTGAGATCAGCACCAAGGGCAAGCGGTTAACACTGACATCAGAGGACTTGTTGCACAGCGATTATAGGTGGATTAGCACTGTCCATTCCCTCCAGGGAATGACAGCTCAGTACACCATCTTTGCAGCAGGTCAGGGGAATGGAGCCTTGCACTCGAGAGAGTCCTGGTATGTGGCGGCGAGCCGAGCCAAGCTAGAGTTTGCAGTCTACTGTGGAGAAAAAGCCCAGCTGAGAGAGTCGATCCAGTCCAGTCGAGCGCAGCAACCTGCGATTGGACTCATCCATCGCCCCACACCCAGGCCCATCGAAGCAATAATCCCCATGCTTCCACCCCTCAGACCAGAACTCCTGGCGGCACAATTCCAAATTCTGACTGACCAAATCCTTGCCAAAGGAGCGGTTTACCAAGACCAAGGATTGAGGATTGAGCGCAGCTCCAAGCGGCTCACGGTGTCAATCAAAGGCAAAGAGGTTGACATCAAAAAGCCTGAGAACTTACCACCGCTCGTCAACCATCTGCAAGCCCTGGTTAATGAATTTCAGTTGTTATCTCTTTACGAGGAATTCCAGGAGGCGGCGCGGCTGGAAACGTCGATCAAGTCGAAAGCGGCTGAGCTGGTGAAATTGAACCAGGGCGACTACCAGAGTCAGGGGTTATCGGTTGAGCTGACTGGTAGCTTTATTGAAATTCAACATGACCTGGCTCTAGTCTTCAAATCAAATCAAGGTCATGTTCAGCGCCCCGATGACCTGTCCAAGCTAGAAAACCTGGAGCGGCAGATGACTGGCACGATCAGAGACTTAAAGCAGATGCTTGAGGCTCAACGCCTTGAAGAGGCCAGAAAAGCTGAAGAAGCAAGGCTTGAAGCAGCTAGGTTGAACGCCCAAAGGGAGGAGGCTACGAGAAACACAACCGAAATTCCAAGAAAGGAGCGCGGCCATGGGCTTGCTCGTTAGAATTTTGCAGAGGCTTTATCGGCTTGGCGCAGGGATAATACAGGCCAGTCTAATTGACGAGCCGTATTCTGAAAACCAGATGCTTGTAAGGATAGCAAATCTCTTCATAATTATTGCCATAGTTGGAGGTTTTGGCGGTGCTTTATATGCACTGGTCTGGGCGATTAGTCTAGAAATCTTTGTGAAAGCATTGCTCCTCGCCTATTTGTCAGCCTGGGTCTGGTCAAAATTTGGTCAGCAGTTCACAAGTTTTGAACAAGAAATGTATTTGATTGGTTCGACAGTCGGTTATACAGTCCTAATTGGAACAGCAATCCAAATCAATAGGATGCCACAGGCCGATGACAAGACTCTTGTGCTTTACTGGACATTCCTGTTGATTTGGGGATTTATCCTCTGGGGCCTAACCATAAGTAAGACCACAGGATTAGCTAAAAATAAGCCAAGATTCTTAATCAATCAAATCAAATATAAAAAACGTTTCCGCCAGACAAAAATTGCCAAAGAAGTTACTTCACTAGAGCAAGCCCAGGCGTACCTAAAGGGGCTGAAGTGACGGAGCAAAAGCCAAAGGTCTGGAGGTTTCCCATAACGGTATGGGGAGGAAAGAGTGGAGCAGATTCGTTGTCCTCTGACTCAACAAGCGGTATTGTCAACTTGAGGAGAGCTGACGACAGGGAGCCGGTTTTGAGATACTACTCTCATGACAAACAGCACCTCAAACTCCTACGAAGGTCACCGCTTCCCCGCCGAAATTACCAGCTACTGCGTCTGGCTCTACTACACCTTCCCATTGAGCTACCGTGACTTCGAGAAGATGATGCTTGAGCGCGGGATTTTCGTCACCTACGTGTAGCAACCTGCAAACAGAAACGCTCCGACCTGCAAACAAAGCATTTTTGAAACCACAATAAGGGTCTAACGCAATTTTGGTGATGATGGAAAGGGAAAATAGCGGTTGGGCAATCTGCAAGCCGTAGGACAGATTATGATAGCTTCGGAACCAATTGCCTTAAGTTAGGTTCTCAAGTCTGGGGGTAGATGAGCATCGGAACAGAAACATACGCTAAGGACACAAGCAGCTAGATTTTGAGGAAAAACAATAAGTTTTAATTATTACTTTTTCGCCCAGAAGCGACAAAGCTGGAAATTTACATAAACAAAACCTATTAATTAGTCGATAAGCGTCATTGAGATTAGATATCTGAAATGCATAGCTGCTCTACGTTACAGCCTTAACGTATGTTTCTGTTCCACTGCTCATTTAGGGCCTTAACTTAGTGCCATTCTCCCCTCAGCCCTAAAAGGATGCGCTCGCGGACGGGCGATTCACTATCCAGCCTGACCCCACTTTTCCGCGTTGCTCCCCATCAGGCTGATTTCACATTTTCCCGGAGACTTCTGTTTTCAAAAGATTTTGGCAACACAACCCTCCAGGTAACCATCGCGCAGGCGGATTAGGCGGTGAGCCCGGTTCCCCACTTCCGGATCATGGGTGATGACGATCAGAGTCAGATCATCATCGAGCAGTTCCTCGAAAAGTTTGAGGACCTCCTGACCTGTTGTGGTATCGAGGGCTCCGGTTGGTTCATCAGCTAGTAAAACCCTAGGATGATTCATCAGGGCACGCGCAATTGCTACCCGCTGCTGTTGACCGCCAGAAAGTTGACTGGGCAGGTGATGGAGCTGTTTTTTGAGGCCAACACGCTCAAGTAATTGGACAGCCCGTGCTCTACGTTTTTTGCCATTCATCCCAGCATAGAGGGCGGGTAGCATGACATTTTCCACAGCGTTGGCACGGGGCATGAGGTTGAACTGTTGAAAGATAAAACCGATTTCACGATTACGGATGCGGGCGAGTTGCTTGCGGTCCATCAGGGCCACGTTTTGCTCGTTGAGCCAGTAGGAACCAGAGGTGGGTCGGTCCAGACAGCCAATGATGTTCATCAGGGTAGACTTGCCAGAGCCGGACGGTCCCATGATGGCTACATACTCGCCCCGCTCGATTTTCAGGTCAATACCTTTGAGAATATCGACCAAATTGGGTCCAAGGCGGTAAGACTTATGAATGTCTCTCAGGTGAATCATCATGGTTTTACTCCGTGCGTAAGGCTGTAATCGGGTCAAGGTTAGCTGCCTGTTGAGCTGGAAAGACCCCGAAGAAAAAACCAACGCCCCCAGCCACTCCGACTGCAAGCACTATGGACAGTGGAGTCACCTCCGGTTTCAGAGGTGAAAAGGTGGCGATCGAGCTAACCAAACCAATTCCCAGACCGATTCCTAACAGTCCCCCTACCATAGAGATCACCAGAGCCTCGATGACAAATTGGGTGAGGATGACTTCTTCAGAAGCCCCCAGAGCCTTACGGAGTCCAATTTCACGGGTGCGCTCTTTGACTGAGACAAGCATGATGTTCATGATGTTGATGCCGCCCACCACTAAGGAGATAGCTGCAACGAAACCCAAGAATACAGTCATTCCTTTAGCAATGTTGTTGTAGATGTTGATTTCTTCTTGGGCATTACCGACAAAAAAATCGCTTTGCTCTGTGACTTGGTGGCGCCGTTTGAGCAGGTTAACTGCCTGGAAGGTTACTTGCTCGATGGTCTCGTCAGGCTTGGCTTCCAGAAAGATGCGTGACAGCTTTCGACCAAAGGGCGTATCGCTAGGGATGAGCAGTTCTTGCGCAACGGGGAGGGGAATCAACAACCCTCGTTCTAATGGATAGAGATAGCCAAACGCTACCCGCCGAATCACACCGATGACCGTCAGTGTCTGGCTGCTACCAACGAGCATTGGTTTGCTGAGAGAATCCTTCGCTGGATTCTGGCTGTTAGAGGTTTTGCTGTTAGAGTTCTTGACTTTGACTGTCTGGCTGTTGAGTAGCACTTGCTTACCAATGGGGTCTTCCGCCATAAAAAGTTCTTGACTCAATGCCTCTCCGAGGATGACAACTCTAGCGCGCTCGTCCACTTCCATTTGAGTGAAAAAACGTCCCTGAACAATTGGAAAATTGAGCATCGCGGCAAGTTCCGGGGTGATTCCGCAAAGGCGACCGCTGGTATTGTGACTCTGCCAGACTATCCTGACATTTCGCTGATCGAGGAAGGGGGCAACTCTCTCAATCGCGCTGGTTTGGCTTCGCAGTGCCTCTGCATCACTTAGGGTCAGAGGCCGAAAAGTCCGCTGTCCCGGTTGTTCTCCAATCACAACAACATTAGTGCCGAAATTCTTGAACAAGTCTTTGAGAAAGTTTTGGGTACCGACTCCCAGGGCTAAGACCAAGATCACCGCACTGATACCGACGATCAGACCGAGCATTGTTAACGTAGAGCGCAGCCGATTTGCCCAGAGCGCTTGCACTGCTACCCGCACATTCTCGAACCAAGCCATAGTCACCTTCCTCAGTCTGAACGTAGGGCAACAATCGGATCGAGATTCGCTGCTCTTTGAGCTGGGAAGACACCAAAGCATATTCCAGCTCCGACTGAGACGCCCACTGCTAGCAGAATCGACCAAACGGTTACCTCTGGCTTGACAGGTGAGAATTGCTCAACGGCAACTGTACCGATTAGCCCCAGCAACACTCCGAGCAGCCCCCCTACCAAGGAAAGCAAAACTGCCTCCATGATAAATTGAGTGAGGATGACTTCTTCAGAGGCTCCTAGGGCTTTACGCAATCCAATTTCACGGGTGCGCTCCGTTACGGAAACTAGCATGACATTCGTGATGCCAATGCCGCTTACCAGCAGGGAGATGGCTGCAGTCACCCCAAGGAGAATCGCTACGCCCAGAGCAACGTTATTGAATATGTCGAGGATTTCTTGGATGTTGCCGATGATGAAGTCTTCCTTGTCAGTGACCTGGTGGCGCAGGTGCATGAGGTTCTTCACATCGAAGGTCACTTCTTCAACTGTGGTGTTAGGCTTGCCTTTTACTAGGATGCCAGCGACTTTTTTGCCGAAAGGCGAATCACTTGCGATCATACTCTCAATCGCCAAAGGCAAAGGTATCATCAAACCCCGGTCAAGGTCTACCCAACTCTCGAAGAAGCCCCGGCGCGTGACCCCAACCACAATCAAAGGCTGATCGTTGAGAATGACTGTCTTACCAATGGGCTCCTCATAGTTGAACAACTGTTTACTAAGACTTTCTCCTAAAATCACCACTCGCGAAGGTTGCGAAATTTCAGCACTGGTGAAATAGCGACCTTTGATGTAGTTAACCTTGATGATCTCTGCCAAAGAAGCTGGTGTACCATTAATCTGAACTTGGGCATTACGGCTACCCCAGACGACTTGACCATCTCCATAGGCAATAGGAGCAACATTCTGAACTGTAGCCGCTCCTGTACGTATGGCCTCTGCATCTGCAAGGGTAAGAGGTTGACGCCCCTCAATCCTAGGTCCCTGATCGAACAGAGCAATAACGTTGGTGCCAATGTCTTGAAACTGCTCTCTGACAAACCGTTGAGCACCCACTCCCAGTGCAGTTACGAGAATAACGGAGCTAATCCCAATAATCAGACCCAGCATCGTCAGGAGCGATCGCGCTCGATTTGCCCATAGGGTGTTAGCAGCTAGTTTTAGGTTCTCCAAACAGTTCATCCTGCCTCCGTTGATTGAGCAATTTAGCGGAAAGCATTACTTTCACCAAGAACGTCTTCGATTTTGAGGTTTGGGGGCAATTTGCTAAAGAGTTTCTCACCAGAGCGCAGGCCAGAGACAATTTGTGTCTGAGTTCCTAAACTCTGTCCTGGGGTGACTTCCCGAAAGATTGGTCCCTGCTTCGCATCAGGTATGAGAACGCCCGTCTTGCCATCCTTGCTGATGATTGCCGTGGTGGGGACGACCAGCGCATCGTTGAGCCGTCCCGCAATGAAGTTCACCGTGACATTCAAACGTGATTTGAGGGTGCTTGCCGCTTCATCATCCAAACGCACCCGCACCTGAAACTGGGTAATCTCGTTTTCCTGAACTGCTTCTGGGGCGACTAGGCGTACACTTCCTTTAAAAGTTCGACCGGGAAAAGCCGTGGTGGTAATAGTGACGGGCTGACCGACCCGAATTCGGGCAATATCTGATTCGGCGACAGTGGCTAGCACTTCCAGTCGGTCAATCAGCAACAGGATGGAACTGGAGTTCGCTGAATCGCCCTGGGTGTTAGTCGTCGGTGAGACGAAGCTACCTGGCTGGGCGTAGCGCTGGGAAACGATGCCCGTGAAGGGAGCGCTGATTGCCAGGTCATTCAGGCGGGTTTGGGCGTCGGCGAGTGCGGCTTCGCTGCGGTCGAGTTCCGCCTTCGCCGCTAGGACTTGCTCGTAGCGGCTACCTGCCTGGAGAAGACTCAGTTTTTCTTCACTCCCCTTGAGGGTTTGTCGTGCCCGATCGAGTTCCAAACGGCGGGTATTGAAATCGACATCATTGATCACCTTCTCATCATAAAGACGCTTGAAACGGTCGTAGTTATCCTGGGCAATGGCGAGGCTGGATTGGGCTGAGCGTCTGTCTGCCGCTACCTGGGCAATGTCCTGGCTGCGAGAACCATTGCGCGCCTCTAAGTATCGAGCACAGGCTAAGTCCACTGTAGCTTTGGCCTCAGCGACTTCATGAACCACACGACTGGTATCCATGCGGGCCAAAACCTGCCCTTTGTGTACGTCTTGTCCCTGCTCGACATAGAGGTTTGTCAGCAATCCAGCCTCTTTGGGACCGACATTCACCTTGCGGTTCGGAGCCACCTGCCCGGCTGAAGT
>JAABUQ010010416.1_pt1 | contig 12180 bp, 10 predicted proteins | sample 5560001 | NCBI WGS metagenome assembly JAABUQ01 (sample SAMN10711888, study PRJNA513371) | rock metagenome | isolation source: Antarctica rocks | place: Antarctica: Victoria Land, Finger Mt nord | collected 2015-12-18
AGTCGGCCTTGCCCACGGTGATGTTGCTCGCCGAGAGGTTGGTCAGGACGGTGGCGCCGGCCAGGGCGGCGTAGGTGCTGGGCGGGATGGGCGTCCACACGTCCTCGCAGATCTCGGCGTGCAGCGCAAATCCGGGCACGTTGTCCGCAGTGAAGACGATGTCGGCGCCGAAGGGAACCTGTTGCCCCAGGAAGGGGACCTCGCGGGCGATGGCGTCGCGACCCGAGGTAAACTGGCGCTTCTCGTAGAACTCGCGGTAGCCGGGCAGGTAGGTCTTGGGAATGATGCCCAGCACGCGCCCCCGGTAGACCGCCACCGCGCAGTTAAATAGCTTGTGCTCGAAGCGCAACGCCGCGCCGACGAGCAGGACCGGCGTCAGGGACCTGCTCTCCTCGACGATGCGCGCCACGGCCGCCTCGGTCGCGGCGAGCAGGGCGTCTTGCTGAAACAGGTCGTCGTTGGTATAGGCGCAGAGACCCATCTCCGGGAACAGGGCCACGGCCGCGTTGGCCTGCGAGGCGCGGCGGGCCAGGCCCAGCGTCCGCTCGGCATTGTAGGCGGGATCGGAAACGCGCACGTAGGGGACACACACGGCCGCGCGGATAAACCCGTGACTATAGAGCGAATTAAACGGCTGCGGCATGGTAATGCACCGCTCAGGAGACGGCGAAGGTTGTTTGAGCGACACTGAGACCGCGCGCGATAACAACGACTTCCGCAGTCCCTTTGGACCCGTGTGGAACTGAGAAGGTGTAGATGTCATGGCCTGTGGGACCGGATTGCTGCGGCCCAAAAATCTGGTGTTCGCCGTTGGCGTACACGATGACGATAGTGATCTGGCGACCGGGCGAAGTGCTGACATCTACTGTCTGCTGCGCGCCATTACGCACGGTTGTACTTGCCAGGACAATGGTGGGCGCCGACACAGGCGAGGCGCCCGACACTACAAGCGTCGGACTAGTCACGTAGTAATCGCCGGAAGAACTCGTGGAATGGCGTACGAACGTGATGACGCGATGCCCCGCGAAGCGCACCGTCTGGCGCCGCGCCGTGGCCGGGTTGCCGAAATCGATGGTGGCAAGTGTTTTCCCATCGCCGAGGACGCGGATACCGTTCCCTACATCGGCCGGACCGTTGGAGTTGTCGACGTCGAACGTGACCGCGTTGTAGCCCGAGTAGCGGCTGGCGTCGAACGACACACGCTCATCAGGCCCACTGAACTGAAACTGCAGGTTGTTGCTGCTATCCGACCCGACCTGTACACCAACGACGTTATAGAAGTCGCCTTGCACGAGCAGGTGGGTTCCCTTTGCCTGAACGACAGAAGCCGATGTTCCATAGGTCAACAATGTGGCCATCCCGACCACCACGAGCGAACGCGCCGATATCCATCCCATAATTCCCCCTTCTTGTAGCACAGTCAAACGACGATAGCCATATATTCAATACTACAACAGACTCGCCAATGTCAAACTGCCGCGCCGAGCACATGGCCTGCTGCGCCCCGCGTCCTTGCCCAACGAAACGACGCGCGTAGAACTCGAGGTAGACAAGTAGTGGGGTCGCCCGTAATGGTAGCGTCGACCGGCGACGACCGCGTGGATAGGTTCCCGCGCGACACGGTCGTCATGTTCGAGCGGGACTATCCAGGGCGGCTCAAGGCCTGCTACGCCGCAGGCAGCCACGCCTACGGGGCCGCCGCGCCGTCGAGCGACCTCGACCTGACCGTCCTGTTCGGGGACGCCTTCGTGGATGACACCGAGCGCCGTCGGGCCACGCAGTCTTTCGTCGCCCACGCCGCGGACTGGCCCGTCGCTCTCGACACCGATCTACAGGATGAGGTGAGGCTGCGACAAACAGACGGCGATAGTCTCGTTGGCCCCATGCTCAAGTACGGCAGCCTGCTGGTCTACGGCGATGACATTCGCGATGCGCTGCCGGTGTCACTTTCAGCGATAGATGGCGCGGGAACTTCAGCACTAGATGGCACGAACCGCTATGCTACATGAGTAGACAATGCTCGGAATTGGTGGACGAAACCGACGCGCGAATAGAGTTGGGCGTAGCGCGCCAGACGCTTCTCCAGACGGCCGCCTCCGTCCGCGACAACGCGCCGCTTAGGGGCGATCGGCGCGCCGGACAAGACCCTCTCGCCAGGCGTAGGCCGTGGCCTGGGTGCGATCGGCCAGTTGCAACTTGCCCAGGATGTTGCTCACGTGGCTCTTGACCGTCTTCTCGCTGATCACCAGGCGCGCGGCGATCTCGGCGTTGCCCAGCCCCTCCGCGACGAGCCGCAGCACCTCCACCTCGCGGTCGCTGAGCTCGTGCCAGGGATCGATTATGTCCCGCTGCGCCCCGCGCAACTCGCGCACCACGCGCGAGGCGACCCGCGGGTGGAGCACCGCCTCGCCCACCGCCGCGTTGCGTACGGCGGCGACCAGGTCCTCCGGCCCCACGTCCTTGAGCAGGTAGGACAGGGCCCCGGCCCGCAGCGCCGGGACGATGTGCTCGTCCTCGTGGTACGACGTGAGCATGATCACGCGCGTGCGCGGCGAGGCGCGCGTCAGCCGACGCGTCGCTTCCACGCCGTCGAGCCCCGGCATCACCAAGTCCATCAGCGCCACGTCAGGCGCGTGCTCGGCGGCCAGCCGGACCGCCTCCTCCCCCGAGGCCGCCTCCGCGACGACGACGATGTCCGGTTCCGTCTCCAGGAAGGCCCGCACCCCCTGGCGCACCAGCGCATGGTCGTCGACGAGCAAGACCGTCAGCTCCTCGCCCACCGCTCCTCCTCCTTCCAGGTATGCAGCGTCGCCGCGCATGGGCAGACGCAGGAGACCCGCGTGCCGCGGCCCGGCGCGCTGTGGAGGGTCACCCGGCCGCCGACCTGCGCCAGGCGCGCCCGCATGCTCTCCAGGCCGAAGCCGGGCGCCGTCGTCCCGGGCGTGAAGCCGCGCCCATCGTCGACGATGTCCAGCGTAATGTTGGCCTCGCCCCAGGCGAGGCCAACCTCCGCCGCGTTCGCCCCACTGTGCCGCGCCACGTTGGCAAGCGCCTCCTGCGTCACGCGCAAGAGCGATTGCTCGACCGCGGGGTCGGTCGTGCGCTCGTCGCCCACCCGCACCGTGAGCGCGATGCCCGTTTGTTGGGTCCAGGTCGTCGCGTGCGCCCGCAGCGCCGCCGCCAGTCCCCGTCCGTCCAGCGCCGGTGGCCGCAACGCGTGGATCAGCGCAACGAGCTCCCGCTGCGTGCCGCGCACCAGCGCGTCCGCCTGCGCCAGGTGCGCCTCCGCCGCCGCTTGATCATGGCCCAACAGCTTGCGAGCCGCCCCGACCTGCATCGCGGTGGCGAAGACCTGCTGCTTGACGGCATCGTGCAGGTCGCGCGCGAGGCGGCCCCGCGCCTCGAGCGCCGCGAGGTCCTCGCGCGCCTGGAGCAGAGCGCGCACCTCTTCAGCCATCCGGTTGAGGTCCCGCGCCAGGCGGCCGAGTTCGTCGGCGGAGGTATCCGTCGCGCGGGCGCCGAAGTCGCCCTGACCCCAGGCGCGGGCGGCCCGGCTGAGCCGTTGGAGGCGCCGCGTGAGACCGGCCGCGGTCAGGAAGCCGAAGAGCGTCCCCATGGCCCCGGCGCCGAGCGTCAGGATGAGCGCGCTCTGCACGACCTCACTGGCTACCAGACGCGTCCAGCTTGGGGCGCGCGCCAGGCGGATGACGACGCCCCGCACGCGCCCGGCCGCGTCGAACACCGGGGCCGCGGCCAGCACACGCCCGTCAGCCGTCCGCCCGGCCAGCCTCACGGGGTCGCGCACGCCGGCCAGCGCCGCCGCGAGGGGCGCCGCGGCGCCGGCGAGGCGCGTGTCGTCAAAGCATGCGCCGACGACGACGCCAGCCAGGGGCGGGAGGGTGGCGAGCAGGCGCCCCCGCGCGTCGACGACCAGCAGCGCGCCCTCCGTCGTCCCGATGCCACCGGTGACGTCGGCATTGTCCTGCGTGGCCTCGCCGACGGCGATCCCGCCCAGCGCCTGCCACAAGCCCGCGGCATCCGGGGGGGTGTGGGCGAGGGCGGGGCGCAACCGCGGCGCGGTCGTCCGGGCCAGGTCCGCGGCGAGCGCGGGTGGCTGCAACCGCGCTTGCGCGGCGGCAACCTGCGCCACGACGCTGAGCACGTCGAAGACGAGCACCGCGGCGACGGTCACCAGCGTGTAGCCCAGCGTGAGCTGCCAGCGCAGTCGCCAGGGCGCGCGCGCCAGCCCGCGCACCCGCGCCCATCGCATCCACTCGTCACGCACCGGTCTGTGCCCTCCTCCCCACGCGACACGCGCGCCGCGTCCCACCCTCGACGCGCGCCGTGCGCCGTGCGCCGTACGCTCTGCGCGCCGGATAGGCGATCCGCTATCCGCTGTCCTTCCTGCAGCATAGCCCATCAGGGGAGCGTGCGCATCGGTCCCGAGGCGGAGCGGGCCTCAGCCCGCGGACGGACGGCGGCCGGTCCAGGCAGCTGGTCGAGGCCCCGTCTCACGGCGTATCAGGCCCGCGGCGACCCGTCGCGTCGCGTCCGGTCGTCGCGACGGCCGTGCGGGGCGGCGACCGTGGTCCGTCTGCGGACCTACACACAATCCGCCGCGCGCCCGATGCGCGCGGCCACAGCGGGCCGTATGCTGATCGTGTGCCCCCAGGGTCGCCGCGCGGAGCGCTGGGGCCGCGATGAGGAGTAGCGTCAGGGCATGGGCCGGGCCGCCCCAGGCCTGTCTGCGCGACGCTCATAACAAAGAAACAGAGAGACAAGTAGAGTAGAAAGGTAGGCGTCTATCCATGCAACGCACGTTGATCGTCCTCAGCCTCGTCGCGGCGCTCCTCGGGAGCGTCGCCGCCCCCCCACGTGCGGTCCATGTCACGGCCGCGACGACGGCCGCGCCCGTCGCCAGCGCTCCCCTCACGCGTCCGGCGTTCCTCGATCGCACGCGCTTCCTGCTGCACGCGGGCGTGGCGTTCTTCATCGTCCACCACGAGTATAAGCGCTATCGGGAGGGCTACTTCCGCGCCGGAACACCGGGGCGCGTCCGCCACATCGTCGTGGCCGCCGCCGCGCTGGCCTTCGCTTATCACGAGGCGCACGTCGCGTACCGCATCGCGGAGGGGAGCCACAGCCGCACGCTGCACGCTCTGGCCGCGCCCTTCGCCGCGCTCTCCGGGGGCCTGTCCACGGTGATCGCCCGGCTCCAGGGCGGGCGGCTCACCCCGTCCGACTTCTCCGGCCTCAACGGTGCGACGGGCCGGATCAACAGCACGGCCAGCAGCACCGGATTTGGCGCTATCCCCGATCGCTCTATCGCCCTCCCAGCGGGCGCGTAATGGCGTCGGTCCCCGCGCTCGGTACGGCGGCTACGGCGGCCCGATGCCGCCGTAGCCGCCGTACCGAGCGCCCCCACCAGGGCGAGCGCGCGCGTCACAGCAGTACTCGCCGGTCGGTGATCAGACGGACGCCGCGTTCACGGCGTCATGAAGGAGATGAGACCAATGCGCTGTCTCTCAGTGCGACCACCCATGGATGCCGTAGACGTATGATGCCACCTCTTGACCTCCCTTCACTGCCTAGAGGAGCCTCGATCTGGTTCACTGCCCACGAGAGGAGACGCGGCGCCACGCTGGTGGTCACCGCGCTGTTCCTGTGCCTGCTCGTGGCGGGGTGCGGAGACGCGCCACGGGCCCCGGTGGCAACGAAGGCGCCGACGTTCACGACCACCCGCTTCGATCCGCGCAACTTCGGCGCTTCTCCTACCCGCCCGAACACATGGTGGCCGCTGATCCCCGGCCGCCAGTGGGTCCGCGACGGTACCACTCTTGTCGGTCACCGGCCCGTGCCGCATCGTATCATCGCCACGGTCACGAACGTCTGGAGAGTGGTCAATGGGGTGCGCGCCGTCGCCATTTTCGATCAGGATATCGACGCGGGACAAATCTCCCAGGAATCGCTCGACTACCTGGCCCAGGACAGGCAGGGCAACGTGTGGGTCGTCGGCGCGTATACCGAGCTGTACGATGGCGGCCGCTTCGTGACCAGCCAGGACGCCTGGCTCGCCGGTGTCGGTGGGGGACAGGCCGGCATCTTGATGCCTGCGAATCCCCTCACACGCCGCACGCCGTGGTCGATCGCGCGACCGCCTGCTGCCGATGCCGACGCCGCGGAGGTTGTGCAGCGCAGCGCATCGAAATGTGTCCCCTACGGCTGCTTCAAGAACGTGCTCGTCATTCGTGAGGGCAAAGCATCCAGACTCGACAACGAGTTTAAGTACTACGCGCCTGGCGTCGGGCTGATCTTCAACCTCCCCCGGTCGATGAGCGTGCATAAAGACCACGAGGCCGTGGTCAATGTCACACAGCTCAGCCCACGCGGGCTGGCCGACATAAGCGCCGAAGCGCTCAAACTCGACACGCATGCGCGCACGACGAAGCCGTCGGTCTTCGCGCGGTCCGCGGCGCTGGTGCGCGTCCCATGACCCTGCGTGCCGAGGGCGCCAGCCCCATGACCCTGCGTGCGGAGACCGCGGTCCCGCTGCTCCAGCTAGACCACGTCTTCAAGACCTATCGGACGGGAGGCGCGACGAGGCCCGTGCTCACCGCGGCCGCGTTCGAGCTACGCCGCGGTGAGACAACCAGCCTCGTGGGCGCCTCCGGGAGCGGCAAGTCGACGTTGCTCTCGCTGATCGCCGGGCTGCTCCGTCCCGACGCCGGGCGGATCGTGTTTGACGGGCGGGACATCGGTCAGCTCGACGATGCCGCGCGCGCGCGTCTACGGGCGAACCGTATCGGCGTTGTCCTGCAGAGCGGCAACCTGATCCCGTTCCTGAGCGCGGTGGAGAACGTGGAGCTGGCCATGGGCCTGGCCGGTGGGCGTCGGGTCGCGCGACGCGCCAGGGATCTCCTCTCCGAGGTCGGGCTGGGGCGCCGCCTCCACCATCTGCCCAGGCGGTTGTCGGGCGGCGAGGCCCAGCGCGTCTCGCTGGCCATGGCCCTGGCCAACGAGCCCGATCTGCTCCTCGCCGACGAAGTGGCGGGCGCGCTGGACTCCGTGACGGCCGCGCAGGTCGTCGGCCTCATCTTCGCCGCGTCGCGCGAGCGCGGGCTCACGGTGCTGTTCGTGACCCACAGCGGTGAGCTCGCCGCGCGCGCCCAGCGACGTCTGCGGTTGGCGGATGGTCAGGTTGGTCCGACATGAGTACGGTTGCCGGCGTCAGAGCCGACGCGGTGTCAATGCGCTACCCCACGCCGGATGGGGTCGTATCCGCCCTCGACGAGGTCACATTCGAGCTTGAGCCGGGCGATAGCCTCGCCATCATGGGCCCGAGCGGCTGCGGCAAGTCGACCCTGCTCGGGCTGATCGGTGGCCTGGATGTTCCAACCGATGGCCGCATTTGGGTAGGCAAGCGGGAAATCTCGCGCCTGTCGGAGGGGCAGCGCACGCGCCTGCGCCGTGAGACCATCGGCTTTATCTTCCAGGCAGACAACCTGCTACCGTTTCTGACGGTCGTCGAAAACGTCGCGGTGCGGCTCGCGCTCCACGGGGACCGGCACGGCTATGAGCGCTGTCTCGAGGCGCTCGCGCTCCTCGGGGTCGGGGACCAGGCAGGGAAGTTGCCCGATCAGCTCTCGGGCGGACAGCGCCAGCGGGTCGCCGTCGCGCGCGCGCTCATCGGCCGTCCGCGCGTCATCCTGGCCGATGAGCCGACGGGAGCGCTTGATGCCCACAATGCAAGGGCGGTTCTCGACCTCCTACTCGACGCCCAGCGCGAACTAGGCGCCACGCTCATTGTCGTCACGCACGACCCCCACGTGGCGCGTCAATTAGACCAGCGGCTCACTCTACGGGATGGGCGCCTGGTGGAGGAGAGGCATTCCAGCCATGCTCGTTAAGTACGTCTGGCGTGACCTGGCGCGCAACCCGCGCCGTACCCTCGCCTCGCTCATCGGCGTGGTGCTTGGCGTCGGTCTCTTCTCCGCTGTCCTCTTCTTCATCGACGGCTCCGGCGCCTCGATGACGGCGCGGGCGATCGCGCCCCTGGCCCTCGATATGCAGCGGGTGGTGACCTCCCCACTCGGCGATGACCTGCGGTTCACCGAGCGGGTGGCGCACGTGGGGCCGCTCCGTCCCGGTCAGACGACGGGCGTGATCCTCACCGTGACGAACGACAGCGCCGTGCCGGCCAATGAGGTCGTCATCCGCGACGTGCCGCCGGCGCCGCTGGCCTACGTCCGTGGGACGGCCACGCTGGGTGGGCGGCCACTGCCCGACCCAGCCGAAGGCAGCCCGCTGGCGCAGGGCGCGGCCCAAACCGGCCTTACGATCGGGACCATCGCGCCCGGGGCGACGGTGCGGCTGACCTACGTGGCGCGCGTGGATACACTCGTTCGGGCGCCGGCCGCGCTCCCCCTGCAGGGGACAATCTCCACGCGCGAGCAGGTGGTACCGCGTCCGGCCAATACCCCCCCGCGGGCAACGCTCGAACAGCTGGCAGCACGCGTGTCGCGACTTCCGGGCGTGGCAGCAGCCGACCCCCTGGCGTTCGTAGACCTTCCAGTGGGCTCTCTGCGGGGTGGTGGCGCGAGCGTCGGCGACACCGTTCGCCTGTTCGCCTTCGACCGCCGCTATCAGCAACACTACCCGTCGATCCGCCTCGTCGCCGGCGCGTTTCAACAGGGCGCGGCGCTCTTGAGCGCCGAGGCTGCCCGCGCCACCGGCGCCAGGCCCGGCGCCACGGTGCAACTGCGCCTGCCCGGAGCCTCGGCTCCCCTCGTCCTCCCGGTGAGCGGCATCACCGACCTGTCGCGCGCCAACCCGCTGTTCTACAGCCGCCAATCAAACAATCTCGAAGACTTCGTGTACGTCCCCAACGCGGTTGTCATCGATCCGGCCGTGTTCAGGCGGGTGGTCATCCCGGCCTACCGTGCCGCCAGGGCGGGGCAGGTAGTCAATAAGAGCCTCCCCTTCCTCGAGCTCGACATCCTCGTCCAGCGCTCCCGGTTGCACTCCGACCCGGCGACCGCTCTGATGCAGATGCAGGCCAGCGCGCAGGCAATCAACCGCATCGCGCCCAACCAGGACTACCTGATCGACAACATCTCGAATACGCTACAGGTCGCACGGGACGATGCGGCCGTCGCCAAGAGGATGTTCGTCTTCCTCGGCCTGCCGGGCGCCCTGCTGGCAGCGTTCCTGGCCGCCTACGCCGGGAGCATCCTTGCCAGCGCGCAGCGTCGCGAACAGGCAAACCTGCGCATCCGCGGCGCGCACCGCGCTCACCTGCTGCGCATGCTCGTCTACCGGACGCTTGCCCTCGCCGGCGCCGGCTCCGCCCTGGGATGTGCGCTCGGCCTGCTGTCGGTCCTGGTCGTGCTTGGGCCGAGCACCCTGTTCACGGCGGAGCCGGCCGAGCTGGGTGTCTCCGCGCTGGTCGCCCTGGGCATCGGTGTCCTGGTGACGGCGCTGGCCCTGTACGTCCCGGCGCATCACTCACTGAGCCGGGAGATCGGTGGGGAGCGTGGAGAGATGGTCGTGTCCCCGCTTCCTGCCTGGCGGAGGCTGCGGCTCGACGTCGTCCTCGTGGCGGCGACCGCCGTGGCCGAGGTCGTGGCGTTTCGGGCCGGCGCGTTCGATGCCCCCGCGGGCTCTGTCTACAACGGGCAGGCTGTGTCGCTGCCCTCGCATCTGCTGCTTGCGCCGCTGGCTGCCTGGGTCGGGGGCATGCTGCTGTCGGTGCGCCTGTTCCAGACGCTCGCCTCGCGGGTCCCCATCACCGCCCCACCGGCGTTTGGACCACTGCTGCGCGGCATCTTGGCGCGCACGCTACGGAGGCGCTCGTGGGCGCTCGCCGGCGGCGTGGTGGCCCTTGGCATGGTCGTCGCCGTCGGGACGAGCCTGGCGCTGTTCGCCGCCACGTATGATGCCGCCAAGGCGGCCGACGCCCGCTTCTTCGTCGGCTCCGACATCCGCGTGACACCGAGCGTCCTGAGCACCCGCGGCCATCCACCCAGTCTGGCCGCGCGGTTCACGGGCGCAGGGGTGACCGCCGCCACGCCGGTGGTGTACACGCTCGGAAACGCGATCCTGATCAGCGCCTTCACCGAGGATCGCACCAGTCTCGCGGCGGTCGACCCCGCGACGTTCGGACGGGTCGCGGCGCTGTCGGACTCATTCTTCGTCGGCGCCTCCGCCACCGGCGCGCTCAAGGCCCTCGGGGCTGATCCGCGAGGGGTCCTGCTGGAGTCCGGCACGGCCGATCATTTCAAGATCCAGGAGGGTGACCGCGTGCAGGTCGTCTTCGCCCGCGGCACGACGCGGCAGGTGACGGTAACACTGCGCGTCCTGGGCCTCTTCGACCGCCTTCCCGGCTTTGTCCAGGGAGCGAACCTCGTCGTCAATCTCGGCTTCTACGAGCAAGCGACCGGCGCGAACACGACCGACTTCTTCCTGCTGCGGAGCGCCGAGCCCGGCCACGACGGTCTCGCGCGCGCCCTGGCGTCCCTGCGCTCCGGCCCGGCCAGGGCCGATCGGTTGACCATCGACACGACCGAGACCACGATCAACAAGGATCAGTCGAGCTTGACGGCGCTCAACATCCATGGCCTGCTCAGCCTGGATTCGTTCTTCACGCTCCTCATGGCCGCGGCCGGGGTCGGGATCTTCGTCTTTGGCCTGTTGCTGCAGCGTCGCCGCGAGTACGTGACGCTGTCCGCGCAGGGCATGTCGACGCGTGAGATCCGGGTTCTGGTCATCGGCGAGTCGATGGTCGTCGCCGCCTGTGGATTGGTGGCGGGCGTGGTCATCGGCGCCGGCATGGCTGCGCTGCTGGTGCATGTCCTGCAGCCGCTGTTCGTCCTCCACCCCGTCTTTACGCTGGCGGTGCGCGACATCGCGCTGCTGGCCGGCCTGGCGCTGGGGGCGACGGTCGCCGCGGCGCTCGCCGCCACCGCGCTGCTCCGGCGCCTGAAACCAACCGAACTCCTGCGCGAGGAATAGGTTCAGCGTCTCCAGTGCCTCTTTGCGCGGATCGCGTACCCCTTGGAGCAACGCGAACGGAGCAACGCGAGGCGAATCGTGACCAAGGAGATCGTCGAAGCAGCCCGCAAGAGTCTGGTTATCGGGCCGCTCTCGCATCACAGATTGCGCCATTTATCTCTGAAACGTGTCCGCCATCTATCGCTGAAGATGACACTGCCGGTGCTGCCGGTCGCCAACTGGGCACGGAGGGCCATTCACAGCGGCTATTGGTGCGTCGCGCGAGGCAGCGGCCAGCCGCCCATCGTGACCTATCCGCTGTCTTACCCAAACCTCACGGGCGCGTTCTATGGCTATGACGCTCCCGACCACGCGCCCGACGTGATTGCCCCTGAGCGCGGTTGCGTACGCTGCTCCAATCGCTCCGACCAACCTGGCATGCGCTCGCTGGTCACGGGTATACTGTGGGCGGCGACGGGCCTGATCGCGCACCGGGCACAGATCTACGTGCTACGGAAGCGCGACGTGCCGGCCTTGTACGCGCGGCATATCGGCGGCGAGTGGGCCAACCTGCTCGAAGAATTGTATCGACGCTGCCGAGGGGAGTGGCACTGCGCGATCCCATTAGAACTGGCCCAACGGGTTCACCTGCGCACTACGCGCCCGCGTGCTGGGATTCGAGAATCATGTGCTGGCACAGTACAGAAAGAGCTTGCCCGACATATTGCAGGCCGACGACGACAACGACAGGTTCTGCGCCCTGCGCTTCCTGCAGCTCAAGCCGTTCCGCGACGATGACGTGATCGTCGCTCTACAAAAGCTGCGTGTGGGTGAGAACGCCGAGGTGCGACGGGGAACGGAAGAAATGCTCAAGGTGATTGAGAGGCAAGACAATCAAGACCACTGAGAGCCACACGGTCGGCTAAAATTGTGTTACAGTCTAGCTACGACAACGGTTCCTGCGCGGGACCGATTGGTATCCCCAGGCCGCATCGCGGTCAATTGTGTTGCGCGGAGAGGAGATAATGGATATGGCCACCGAGCGTATTCAGCGCCCAGACGAGCGCGACACACTCACGGCCGCGGAGGAGGTGAGCATCGAACGAGCGCGCGCCGATGTGGAAGCTGGGCGTGTCTATAGCAACGTGACGACGGAGGCGCTCACGGCGTTCGGCCACCTCGACAACGCCG
>JAABUQ010010417.1_pt1 | contig 12180 bp, 6 predicted proteins | sample 5560001 | NCBI WGS metagenome assembly JAABUQ01 (sample SAMN10711888, study PRJNA513371) | rock metagenome | isolation source: Antarctica rocks | place: Antarctica: Victoria Land, Finger Mt nord | collected 2015-12-18
GGCATTCGTGGGATGCACAGCCAACCCTACCACTTCTCGCCCGCCGGTAATGTCTCCGCGCGTCATGCCTGCGGTGGCTGCCGGGCCTGCCCTTGTCCAATCCTGCCCTGAGTATCGGCAGGCGACGGCGGCTTATGTGCGCCACGACTTCCAGGGCGCTCTTTCTTTGATCAACACCCTCTCCGTCCGGCCTGACGTGCAGCGAGATGCTGGGGCAAGGCAGTACCTGGCACAGCAGCAGCGCATCTGCCGCCACGCACTCGATCCCCGAGTGTCCCTAAACCCACCCCCGAACGCTCCCGCCCCTGCTGCCGCAACCACTCGCCAGGCCGATTGTGGGCCTCGCGCCCTGCTGCTCCTGTGCCGACGCGCGGGCGTCAAGACAAACCTCGCAAACTTGTGCCGGGAAGCGGGAACGACGGCTCAGGGAACGACTATGGCGGGGCTGGCACGGGCGGCACAGGCGTATGGGTTCCATGCCCAAGGCGTACAGATGAACCAGCAAGCGCTTTCCGAGTTGTCCCGCCCGGCCCTAGCCTGGGTCGAGGCGGATCACTACGTGGCCGTGCTGTCGGTCAAGGGAGACCAGGCCACCATTTACGACCCTAATCAGCCAAAGGAGGAAACCCTCTCAACAGCAGAGCTGTGGAGTCGATGCGGCGGCATCCTGCTGACGCTCTCGCGCTGACAGTCACCGCAAGACAAACGAAAAAAGACCGCCCATCCCTGCTTTACTCTTGGCGGAGAACAGGGACAGGCGGCACCAACCACTCCCGAAAGGAGAGGCTATGGGTTATAGTACCCAAAAGCGCCTTCCGGGTGTTCCCACCTAAGGAGTAGCTCGTGAACAAACACTTTGCGCGGCGTCTGGCCCTAGCCGTCACCGCCTGCTTTTCCTGGTCATTGGTGCTGGCTTCCAGTGCCCGCGCCATCACTGCGCGCCCACCCGCACCGCCCAGCCGAACACGGCCTTTGTCGGCGAATGAGATGCAGCACATCCTCGGCGCAACGATAGCCCCAGTCGGCGGCGATCCCACGGGCCGCGGCAGCGGCGGAAGTTATGTAAATGTCGGCACGGCCCCTGGCCCCGCGTATGCGTGGGAGGGCAGCGTCGGCGATGTGAAGACCGATACCGGCAATAAAATGACGGAAATCCCGCTGGTGGGCTGGACAGCGCGGGGCGGCCTGCCTGTGGGCGTGTCGCTGATCCACAACAGCCTGGGCGCTCCGAACCGCTACTTGCAGGACGGGCCGAAATGGACGACCAACTACGACTCGTGGGTATCAACGACCGACAGCGGCAGTTCCGTCACCGTCTCTTGGGCGGACGGGCGCGCCTATACATTCTTCCGCAACGTGGATGGAAGCTACGCCTCACCGACCGGCGTTTACGATACGCTGAGCGTGCCGTATTCGGGCGGGATGGACATTGTGACCAAAGATCAGGTGCGCTACCGCTTCAATGCGTGGGGCACCGGCTCTTCCGTCACGTACTTTCTGGTCTCCGTGTCTGATGAAAATGGCAACACAATCAGCATTAATCGTGACGGCGCAGCCCACATCCAGACCATCGTAGACCCAAACAACAGAACAATCACTCTGGGCTTAGATGGTTCAGGCCGATTGCAAACGGTGACTGACCCCATGAGCCGGCAGTGGATAATCGCCTACGACGGCAACGGTGACCTGGGACGGATTGATTACCCGGCACTGAGCGGCAAAGTCAGCTCACGCTGGATCGGGTATAACAACCATAATATCACGGTGCTGACAAACATCGGCGATACGACCCGGTCTTACTACGCCTACAACGGGGACAGCACCATCGCCTGGGAAAAGACGCCGCTGGGCAGCCAGACCTCGTTCTTCTACGGCGTGGATTTGTATGGCAACGCCAACGCGCAGGCGACGACGATTGCCGGGCCGGACGGGTTTAAGACGACCCATTATTACGATACGCAAGGCCGCTTGACGGCTGTCACAGACGCGCTTGGCTACTCGCAGAACTTCTCAAACTACGACGGCAACAACAACGCGCAGACGGTGCAGGACAAGCGCGGTAACTACTGGAAATATACTTTTGACGGCAGAGGCAACGTGCTGACGGCTCAGGCCCCGCCGACGCCTGAAAACTCCAACGGCAACAAGGTCACGGTGACCTACAACGGCCACAACAAGCCTTTGACGATCAAAGCGCCGGGCGGCGAGTCGTCGGTGCTGACCTACGATGGGAACGACAACCTGACGCAGGTACAGAACAAAGACGCCAGCGGCAGCGTCAAAGCGACAACGAGCTTCACCGTCAGCGCATCCACTTACGGGCTGGTGACAGACAAGTATGATGCCAACAACCACCATACGCACTATGACTACAACGATGGCTGGGGCAACCTCACGGCCGTGACCACGCCGCTTGGTCACCAGACATCCTGGACGTACAACGCCGTCGGCGTGGCGACGAGCCGCACGTCTCCGGGTATCAATCCCGGCAGCCCGGCCACCATAACGGCCACTTACGGCCTGGATGAGTGGAACCGAACCACAAGCGTCACGTACTCGTCCGTCCAGTACGGGGGCAGCGACGGCAACAAAACATTCGCCTACGATCTGGACTCCAACCTGACCGACTTCACCAACGCGGCAGGCCACTACACGCGCTCGTATGATGCAGATGGGCGGATGAAGGAGGAAGACAGGGACGGCGTGATGCAGGTGCAGCACGCCTACGATGGGGGCGGGCAGCAGGGCCTGCTGTCTTCAACCACAGACGCGGACGGGGCAGTGACTTCGTTCGCCTACACGCATCGCGATGAGCTGGCGCAGTCGTCGCAAGGCGGGATCGCGACCAACTACCAGTACGACCAGGACGGCAGCGCGCTCGCGGTCAACGACGGCTGGGGCAACCTCGCCGCCAAAACCTGGGACGCGGCGGGACGGCTGACGAGCCTCGTCAACCGCGATCCGCACAACACCTACCTGAGCGGCTACGTCTACGGCTACAGCACAGACAGCCAGAAGACCAGCTGCGTGGAAACCGGCTACAACAACGGGGCCTACGCCAATGTGTCATGGGGCTACGACCCGCTGGGCCACCTGACCCGCGAAGGGCGCTCCGGCGCGTCTTCCCGCAGTGCGACCTATGTCGTGGATGGGGTGGGCAACCGCAGCAGCCAAACTGTCAACGGCACCACGACAACGTACACTTACGATTATGACGACACGCTGACCGGGGACAGCCAGGGAGGCATCTACCAATACGATGCGGCGGGCAGCCTGATTGGGCGGCGGCGGGGCGGCAGTTGGATTTACCCATACTCCACCAACGACGGGCAGATCGCCCAAATCTACACGGGGGCCAGTGCTCCCGCTTATTCCTACGGCTACGACGCGCTGGGACGGCGGGCCTTCCGCTGGGCCAGTCCGAGCGGGGGCGCGAACTCTGGGGACGCGGTGCGCACCGACTACCAGTACGACGGCAGCCAGGTGCTGACGGAGAAGCAGAACGGGGGGACGGTGAACCGCTACCAGCGCGGAGCAGGCGGCGAGCTGTTGTCTCGTCCGGGCTGGGGTGGGGGCGAAACCCCGCAGATGGACGGGCTAGGCTCTATGCGCCAGGGGCTGGACAACGGCAGTGCGCGGTTCACGGGGGCGTTTGACTACTCGGCGTTTGGGGAGAAGATTGGGGGCAGCGGCGGGTCGTCCTCGCCGTATGGGTGGGGGGCGCAGAGCGGCTACCGTGAGGATGGGGGAAGCGGACAAGGGGACTGCGGGCTGGTGCTGATGGGAGCGCGCTGGTACGACCCGGCCATCGGCAGGTTCACGAGTAGGGATAGCGACATTGCTGAACCAGCTTATCTTTATTGCTGGGGCGACCCCATCAACTTCACGGATGATGATGGGCATAATCCGGCAGCCGCCGCGCTCGCACTTCGGGTGGGGGCGGCTATAGTCATCGGCGGCGGTGGCCCGGAAGACCCTATCGCTGATATACTAGCGGGGACGGCTGCCGGCCTCATTCTCGGAGTTGGCGCTATCCTGGTGGCACATAGGACTAGTACGAGTAAATCGAAGCGGGACAAACATCAAGCAGGCCTAGACCATGATCAGAAAGAAAAGGCCGATGATGCACGCGCCAAGGGCGTGAAAAACAGAAGGCCGGAGCGGCCAGACAGGGAACCGAAACAACCCGGAGTAGGTGTTCCCAATCAGAATACCTCTGCCTCATTTGGACAAGAAAGTGTCACCGTAACCCCTATTTATGACCCTCGGAACTACTGACAATTCCGAGCAAGCATAGCAAGCGCTTTCTGGCGCTTTCAATAGAGGAAAGCGCCAGAGAGTGTTCTTTACCAAGTTCACCCAAATACAGATGAACAAACATCCATGAATACTGAATACGACACGCATATAGAAGCAGGGCTATACTGTGAGCAAGAGAGGAGGATTGATAATGCCATTAAAAAGTGCCGTGCCGCACTGCCTTGAAACAGGAAAAACAAATGATAGTTGAACAAATGATTAAAAACTTATGTCTCGATGCTACCAATGAGCCAGTCTCAGAAATCAGGGAACTTCTTGAAGATGCTCAAGAAGAACCAAGCAATTCCATAACCTACAACAACTTAGGTTTAGCTCTTAAAGCGTTGAACAGACTTGAAGACTCTGTAGCAGCATACCAAATTGCCATTGAGCTTGCACCGGACAAGCCTTACGCCTACAACAATCTTGCGGTAGTTTTAGGGAGAATGGGGCATTATGAAGAAGCTGTTGCGACTTTTTATCAGGCGCTCCAAGCCAATCCTAATGATGCGTATATATACTATAATCTCGGCATGGCATTACATGCGGCGAACAAAGATGAAGAAGCGATTGCAGTTTACCAGCAAGCTCTTCTACTTGCGCCTAACGACGTTGAGATACACAACGACCTTAGCATCTCCTTAGATATGTTAGAACGCTATGATGAGGCACTCACTCAATACCTACGAGCCTTGGAACTAGACCCTCAGAACGCGAGAACATACCACAATATAGGCGTCAACCGTGGCGAAGCAAAGCAACATGAAGACGCGATTAATGCATACCGTGAAGCGTTGAGGATTGATCCAAAGCGCGCAGAAACTCACCAGAACCTTGGCAGTCGTCTGCGTGAAATTGGTCATTTAGAGGAAGCATTGGCAGAGTACCGCGAAGCCATTCGTCTCCAGCCAGACTATTCAGATGCTTACTACAACTTAGGTGCAGTATGGGAAGACCTTAACCATATTGAAGAGGCAAAAGCAGCATGGAAAACAGCAATCGCGCTAAACGATGATCAAGAAACCGTAGAAATGGCACGTGAGTCGCTCAACAACTACCTTTGAGTGTCTGGCAAAGTACGGCGAAACGCCGCAGATGGACGGTCTGGGTTCCATGCGCCAGGGGTTCAGCAACGGCAGTGCGACGCTGGCAAGCACCTTTGACTACTCGGCGTTCGGGGAGAAGATTGGGGGCAGCGGCGGGTCGTCCTCGCCGTATGGGTGGGGGGCGCAGAGCGGCTACCGTCAGGATGGGGGGAACGGGCAAGGGGACTGCGGGCTGGTGCTGATGGGGGCGCGGTGGTATGACCCGGCTATAGGACGGTTCACATCCAGGGACAGCGACATCACGCAGAGCGCGTATGTATATTGTGGGGGTGATCCCATCAACTTCACCGATCCCAGCGGACATGATGCAAGAGGTGACACGCTCGCAGGCCTAGGCATTCTTATAGCTGCACTGCTTGTCGTAGGCTTTCTACCGGAAGCAGTGGTTCTTGCTGCACCACTTGGGATACGTATCGCGATTGCAGGGCTTTTTGCAGTAACAGCGCTAATTACTGCGAAAGCTGCTAAGGATTACCTTAATCAAAACAAAACAGGTGGCAAAGAAACACGTGCCCCACGTGAAAAAGAAAAACGTGACCCACGCGAACCCGTTGCAGCCAAAGGGGGCATACCTGGAAGTGCAGGGTTTGGCATAACCACGTCCTTCAGCGCAGACCCAAGCAAGATACTGGAACGCATGAGCTATTAACAGAGTTTCCAAGAGTATGAAGAACCCCTCAGTAGTTGGTCGTTGCTGCTCTAGCGAGTGGTAGCCGCCAAGAATCTCCACTGCTTATCTTGGCTAGGTACTTCCCTGATTGCACAACAGACTTACTTTCCTTCCGGCCATTGTTTAGTGGCCGGAAGGCTTGTATGTTATAGGGAATGGAGAGACAAACGGCAGTAACAGTACTTAGACTGTGTCGCTACTCTTTGGAAGTATCTTGTTTTTATTTCCGGTAGTAGCTCATAAGTTGCATTGAAGCCTGTGTTGAATGCGTGTGTTGTAGTCATAACGCAACAGAAGCAGACAATTTTGGTGTGAAGATTGGAGGCAACTAGGTTGATTATTAACAGATCAAAGCTATATATATTCTTTAGACGATGGTTCACTCAATTACTTGGTATGTTTCTGCTCCTAACGGTTGCTCTTGCTCACTATTTGGTAGATGGGGTAGATATATTGTTCTACCTTGCAATCGCTTTGGATGTTCTCTTCCTAATTGCGTTGCTGTCAATTTGCAACAGAAGCAGAGTTACTCCTTCGCATACTGCACAAAACCAAGCAAACGATCCGAAAATCTGGCCGCCCCCACCAATTTCTCCGCAGATTGGTGGAGAGGACTAGGCACTCTACAAAGAGATATGACAGCACAACGAGCCGCTACCTGCTGGGCACAAACCGTCTGGCAAAGTACGGGGAAGCGCCGCAACTGGACGGCTTGGGGAGTATGCGCCAGGGCGTGAACATGAACAACGGCGTGTTCACGGGCCAGGCAGACTACTCGGCGTTTGGAGAGTACATCGGGGGCAACAACATCGGTGCATTTCTAAGCGTGTACCAATGGCAGATGCAGAGCGGCTACTGCCTAGGCATCAACGGAGCCAACGATAGGGGCAACTGAGCGTCTTTGTTAGAGAACCGCAACGCTGTTCCAATCGCAAAGACCCTCTTCTTTCTATGATCTCAGAGTATAATAGTGTGCAGCACCCAACTGTGACTCCCCGTTCTTAAAACAGCTTCCAGAGAAAGTCTTCCACTCCATGCCTATGACCGATGCGCTTCGCTCGAACTCTCCGGCGGGTCTCGCTCCTTCGCCCCGACGCGCATTCTCTTCTCGCCTTGTCTCGGCTGCGTTTATTCTCGTGCTTCTAGGTTTCAGCCTAGTCTACCTGTTCTGGCTGGCCCGCGAGTCTTTCATGGTTGCGGGGATACGCTACTTCACCCTCTTTGACGATTCAATGATCTCTCTACGCTACGCCGATAACTTGGCAAGTGGACACGGCTTGGTCTGGAACCCTGCGGAACGCGTTGAAGGAATCACCAACCTCGGCTGGACCCTGGTGATGGCCCTGATACGAGCTGTGGGAATATCCCGACCGAACACGCCAATGGCGATCCAATTGATCAACTTGGCTTTACAGATCGCGCTCCTTGGTGTTGTCTTTGGATATCTGCGCCGACGTGCCGGTGGGGGAGTGGCTCTGGGAGCAACAATCGTGGTCGCGCTCAATGGGCCACTGTTTTCCTACGGCCTAGGCGGCTTCGAGACGACTTTGCAGACCCTGCTGGTCACGGCCGCCTTGCTGCCCTTGATCCCTACTGGCCCGGAGCGTGATCAAGTCGGTAGACGATTATTTCTGGTGCCACTCTGGTGCGGACTAGCTTTTCTAGTGCGCCCCGACTCGGGCCTGATTTTCGTTGTCGGAACGCTGGGCGCCTGGTGGCTGCTTAGGCTGAGAGAGGCAAGATCAAATGGCAAGGGGTCGCATGCGTTGCTCCTATCCATCATCGTGGGTGGGGCTATAATCGCAGGCGTCTTGGTCTTCCAAAAACTCTACTATCACGATTGGCTGCCTAACACGTACCATCTGAAGGCGTCTGCGGACTCGCGCGGAATCTGGCGCGGCCTCAAATATGTCGCCCGCTTCATCCTTCGGGATTGGCAGTCTGGATTGTTAGTCGGTACCATCATTTACCTGGGCATTGGGCTGTCTGCTCCACGGACACGCAGGTATTTTCTGCCTCTGGCTCTCGTAATCGCTTCCTGGTTCGGCTATATCGTCTGGGCCGGCGGCGATGTATTCCCGTTGTCGCGCTTCTTCATTCCGCTAGTTCCTCTGCTCGCTACCTGTGCCGTGCTTTCAGTGGACTGGGCTTTGAGGCAGCAGTTGCCTCCGTCTTCAGCGACAGGTGCTATCTTCAGACGGCGCCTCCTGGCGGGCTTTGTCTTTGCACTCCTGGCTTTTCAGTGCCTGTGTTATCGGCAGGTTGCCTGGTGGCTGGATGGAAGCCTGCGTGACTGCGGCCTGAGCAGCGTTCTGATTGCCCGCGCCCTTACCGCGCCGGGAACGCCGTTGCGTCCGGCCGATACCGTAGGCGTGTTCTATGCGGGTATCACTTCTTATTATATGCCGCGTCAGCGCTTCCACGACTTCCTAGGCAAATGTGACGCTCACATTGCCCGGTCACCCGCTAAGTGGGGGCCTCCCGGCCACAACAAATGGGATTACGATTACTCGCTCGGTACCGTTCGGCCAGCCGCGATTATCACTGGTGCCACCTATTGTGGGTTGGGCCAGGACTGCTCCCAAGTAGCCATAGATAAGCGAATGTGTGCTTGGGTCGCCTCCAAACAGGACTACGGTTTCATTCCGTCTTTATGGCTTGATCCTCGCTTTCGGCAAGACTACCAGCGTCTGCTTGTCCACTACGACGGTCAAGAGCCGCAAATCCAATGGGTGTACTTGCGGCGTGACCGCTTGTCACCTCACCCCTAAAGCCCTATCGTCCAACCAGAAAGTTGTATATCTCGCGCTGACAAAGGTAGATAACCCAAGTTGCTACCTATGAACGGTTTTCAGAGTAACTTGACCTGTCAAGGCTACTTCGTGGCTTTTGATCCCATCTCAGAGTCGCAGGGTAGCAACTTAGGTTAATTATTAAACTGTCTTGATGCGGCGACACCACCCACAAATCTGCACAAAAAAGCCGCCGAGAGGTTTTCCTTGACAACAGGCAAGGAACGTGTTAAAATCAGAAGCATGAGGAGAAAATGAAGGGGCGGCAGCGCTGTGCCTCATTGTCTCCCATCAGCCATTTTCGCAAGACGCATCCCCGCAGAGGCAAGCGGCGGACAGGCGCAGTCGGCAGAAGAGAGAAGTGTCATGGCAAGCGGGCCAATTGTCGGACTGGATATTGGGTCACAGCAGATCAAAGCCGTGGAAGTGCGCCCCACCAAGGCGGGCTTTGCTGTCACGGCTCTGGGCATTGCGCCCACGCCGGTCGGGGCGGTGCAGAACAACATGATCACCGACCCCAAGGTGATGGCGCAGGCGCTGAAGGCATTGTTTAAAGACAATGGCATCAGCACCAAGCGCGTCATCGGCAGCGTGGCGGGGCAAAACACGGTTGTCGTGCGGGTCATTGAAGTGCCCAAGATGACCGATGCCGAACTCAAAGAAACCATGAAATGGGAAGTGGAGCGCCATGTGCCGTTTGCGCCAAGCGAGACGGTCATGGATTATCAGGCGCTGCCGATGACCGGCCCGCCCGACGAAGCCAATCCCAACATGGAAGTGCTGCTGGCTGTCGCGCAGCAGGATGTGGTGTCTAATTTCATTGACGCCTTGTTCGCGGCGGGGCTAGACCCCGCCGCCATTGATATTGAGCCGCTGGCGGCAGGCCGCGCCCTACTGGACATCGCGGACGGCAAGCCGGTTGTGCGTCCGCCCGCGCCCACACTGCCCAGCGCCGCGCCCGCCGAATCCGAGTTTACGGGCGACTTTGGCGATTTGAACGCGCCGCAAGAAGAAACAGCGGCGGTTATTAATATCGGCGCGTCCAACACAGACATTTCCATCTTCCAGGGCGGGCAGCTCGTGTTTCCGCGCTCCTTGCCGCTGGCCGGAGACAGCCTGACGCGGGCCATTGCCGAGCTGTTGTCCTATCCATTAGACCAGGCCGAACGGGTCAAGCGCGACTACGGCGAGGTGCAGCTTGACCGCATGGCGGTGTACACCGGCACCGCCTACGGCGATGCGTCAGGCTACGAAGGCCCGCAGTTTCAGGAGGAGGAAGAAGCTCCGGCGTTTTTTGAGGATACCGATACGCAGTTTGACGTGCCCAATCCGTTCGGCACGCCCGCCGCGCCTGCGGAGGCCGAAGCCAACCCGTTCGGGCAGAACCCATTTCTCACCACGCCGGAAACGCCTGCCCCCGACGATTTGGAGCGAACGCAGCCGATTGCCCGGCGCACGCTGAACCTTGCCCGGCGCCCAGACCTGAGCGGCGGCCCGCTGCCGTTTATGCCTCCCGGCGAAGGGGACGCTCTCGGCTTTGGCGGGACAGGCGGCGGCGCGCACGAAACCGAGCTGCGCGAGCAGGTGTTTGAAGCGATTGCGCCGGTGCTCGGGGAACTTGCCACCGAGCTGCGTCGCTCTTTAGACTACTATCGCAGCCGGGCGCAGGGCCGCTCTGTAGACCGGGTGCTGCTGACAGGCGGCGGGGCTTTGCTGCCTCACTTCGCACAGTTTCTGCAAAATGAGCTGCAAGTGCCGGTCAGTCTTGCCGATCCGCTGTTTCAAGTCACGGTCAGCGCCAAGCGCTACGATCCTGCTTATTTGCAGACAATCGCGCCGACCTTCGCGGTCGCAATGGGGCTGGCGGTGCGCGGCGTCGTTTTTGATGCCAACCCTGCCCCGAAGCTGCCCAAAGCGCCGAAACCGCCCAAAGCGAAAAAAGGCGCTGCCTCCGCCACCGGCGCTTCGGTGCCATAGTTTTAGGGGTGCCATAGCAGCAATGCCTGCGTGTTCTGAGCGGGGCAAAGTCGGCCTGCGCGCCGCGTGTTTGTCAATCAAGGGTATTTATGCTTCGTATTAACCTGCTGCCGACGTATGTTTCTCAGCGCCGCCTGACGCGCAAGATTTCGCTTGGGTTTGCCGCCCTGCTTGCTTTGTGCGTGCTAGTGCCGCTGGGCTTGTATCTTTCTACGCGCAACGCCCGCGCCGCCGAGGAAGCTAAGGCCACAGCCGCAGAAGCGGGCAAAGCCAAGACCGATGCGCTGAAAACGCAGGCCACTAATCAGCGCAGCCAAATTGCGCCGCTGCAAGCCAAAGTGGATTATGTGAAAGCCGTGCGCGCATATAACACATCTGTGGTGAAGTTCTGGGATACGGTTTCCCATTACTCTGACCCCAAGGTGATTTATACCGATGCCGCAGTCAGCGGCACAACATTGACGATTAAAGCTTATATGCCCAGCATTGGCGAAGTGGGGCGCTATTTGCAAGCCATGTACCAGGAACCGGATTTCACCACGGTTTCCATTGACAAGCTGCCCGGCTACCCGGATGCGCTCGTCACCAAGTATTTCCTGGACAATAAATTGATTGGGATCGGTCAAACGCCCGCGTTCGGCGGGGCGGGCACGTCTACCCAAACCAACCAGGTCTTCGCGCCGCCAAGTTCGGGCGGCTCTTCGGGCGGCGGCTTTGGCAGCAGATCTTCAGGCGGGTTTGGCGGCAGTTCTTTAAGCAGCAGCTCGCAGGGCAGCGGCAACACCAAAACCGCTTATGGGCAGGTTCTGACGCCTGGTGCGACAGGCGCAGGCGCAACAACTAATGGGGGAGCCTTTGGCGATGTGCCGGTCAGTGTCACGCAGGTTATTGAGGCCCGCATTCCTCCATTCGCCTCGCCCGAGCAGCGTGCTGACTATTACCAGCGGGCCTTTCTGCGCATTCGCAAAAAGACCTATCCGCAAGGGTTTGAAATTACCGTCACGGCGACGCTGAAGCAGCCCCTCATTGCGCCGGTCATTCCAGGGGGCATTGGCGCGGCTCCGGGGCCGGGCGGCGGGCCGAGCGGCTTCCGTGGCAGCCCGTCGCCTGTCAATCCGGGCTAAAGGCGAGGAGCAACATCACCTACTATGACATCGCGAATAAATCCTATCCTCATCGCTGTAATCGGCGTGGTGCTCTGCCTTGCGGCTGTGGGCGGCATCACATACTTCTTGATCCTGCCGGAGCGCACCAAATCAGATGCTGCCACGCAGCGCTACAACGCCGCGTACCCAGACAGCACGCCTCAGGCGCAAAAAGCGGCGCATCTTGATCT
>JAABUQ010010418.1_pt1 | contig 12178 bp, 12 predicted proteins | sample 5560001 | NCBI WGS metagenome assembly JAABUQ01 (sample SAMN10711888, study PRJNA513371) | rock metagenome | isolation source: Antarctica rocks | place: Antarctica: Victoria Land, Finger Mt nord | collected 2015-12-18
TGCTCCCATGCCTATCTGCTCCTTCTGATGAAGACGACGTTTTAAAAGCTGCTTAATTTTATTACTTCATTGTTTGATTCAACGTCGTTCTGTTTTGCATCGTTTTTGCGCCCCCTGAACGCTTACAAATGAACGCTGTTTCCCTCTGAACCACGATGCCTGAAACCCTGATTTTTACGTCAGTTGACACGCCCCCCCTAAATTCATTCGCACTAATTTAGGCCAGATCCTGCATCTACCTCTGGCGGGACTAAATGTTAACTGTGGTCAAACCTGGGAACAGCGGGGCTTGCTCCTTGTTGTATTTGGCCAGATAATCTTGGAAGGATGTTCCACCAGTACCAAAGTCAGCCCCGACTAGCTTTAGTTGCTGAATCGCCAGCCCTAGATGGGCTTGATGAAAACGAGTTTGGTAATCGTCATAGGCACGCATGCACTGGAGAATTGCCCTGGCGTGGGGATGATTTCGCAAACTGTCGATCCGTTCCGCCTGTGAGTCTCCAGCAGCACGACTGACGAGTAGTTCATAATAGGCTGCAAGGTTGCGATCGCGATATCGCTCAAACCAAATTGCCACTTGGTCTCCATACCGGCGATTAAATTCAACCTCAGCCAGGTGGGGCTTGCCCTCGGCATCATTGGTGCCGCCCTCCCAGTACTTACGGACACCGCTCATAATCTCTAGATGCCGAAACTGGAATGACTGGAAGCCGCTCGTGGGACCGATGGTGGTTCGGAATTCAGCAAAAGCCCGCATAGTGCCAAGAATCGGCATCGTTGTCACGACGACCTCGTAAAGGCTCTGAATGCGCTTGAAGAAATAACACGCCTCACTGGTATCCCCAATCACTGGATCTGCTTCATTCTTCAGCGCCTCTGCCAAAGCATCTAAAACTCGCTCCATGTCTGTAATCATCTGGTTAAAAGCAAGTTCACAGATTTGATGAACAGCGATAAATAGATCTTCGTCTTTTGAGGCGGTTAGAGGTTTTTTGCAACTTAAAAGTGCCTCAATATTGTGGTAGTTCCAGTAATGGTTTTTATTAATCTCCAGAGTTGGGTCTAGTGGCGGCAAAGGTTGCGGTTTGTAGGACTCAGACATATTGAATTCGGTTTCGTAAGTGGTATTGTAAATAATCAGGTTAAACGGGCGCATATTGAGGATTGTTATGCCAGATGTTCAGTTCGATAAATACTACCGTTATGAAGACCTGACACGCATTTTGCACGGCTTAGCTGATGAATTTCCTCACCTTGTAGGGATAGAAAGCATCGGCATGAGCTACGAAGGTCGAGACATCTGGCTGATGACACTCACCTGCTTCGCCACTGGTTCGGCTCGAGAAAAGCCTGCCCTCTGGGTTGATGGCAACATCCATGCTACCGAACTGGCACCGTCGAGTGTCTGTCTGTACCTTCTGCAAACATTAGTCACAGCCTACGGCACCCACCCAGACATTACCCGTTGTCTAGACACCCGCACCTTCTACATTTGCCCCCGCGTCAACCCTGATGGAGCCGAGTTGGCATTGGCTGACAACCCGAAATTTATTCGCTCCAGCACCCGCCCCTATCCCGATGAGCAGGAACGCAGCGACGGTTTAGTGATCCAAGATATGGATGGCGATCGCCGCATTTTGATGATGCGAATTCCTGATGCCAACGGAGCCTGGAAAATCTGCCCCACTGAACCTCGCCTGCTGGTGCGTCGTGAGCCTACAGAAACAGGTGGTCGGTATTATCGTCTGCTGCCTGAAGGACATATCGAGGACTACGACGGAGTTCTAATCAACATCCAATCCCCCAAAGAGGGGCTGGACTTGAACCGCAATTTTCCCGCCTTGTGGCGACAGGAGTTTGAGCAGCCAGGAGCTGGTTCCTATCCCACATCGGAACCGGAAGTGCGATCGCTAGTCCAGTTTATTACCAGTCATACCAACATCACAGGGGCTGTTGCCTTCCACACATACAGCGGTGTTCTGTTACGCCCCTATAGCCACCTCAGCGATGAGGAATTACCGCTCAAAGACCTCCGCACCTACGAGCGCATCGGCGAAAAAGGCACTGAACTCACAGGGTATCCCGCCATCTCCGTCTTTCATGATTTCCGCTATGATCCCAAAGAGGTTGTTACTGGTACCTTCGACGACTGGGCCTATGAGCACCAGGGTCTGTTTAGTTGGACAGTAGAAGTATGGAGTCCGCAGCGTCAGGCCGGGATTACTGAGTACAATTACACCGACTGGTACCGAGAACACCCCCTAGAGGATGACCTCAAGCTTCTGCGCTGGAGTGATGAAAAACTGGGAGGTAAGGGCTATATCGACTGGTATCCGTTTGACCATCCGCAATTGGGTCAGGTTGAACTTGGCGGTTGGGATGCCATGTACGCTTGGTCGAACCCCCCGGCAGAGTTTCTGGAGAAAGAGATTGCACGCTTCCCCGACTGGCTCGTGTGGCACCTACTAATCTCCCCCCGCTTAGAGATTTACGAAGCCAGTGCCCAATGCCTGGGTGATGGAATCTATCGGGTACTACTGGTAGTGCATAACACCGGCTGGCTACCCACCTACGTCACCCAACAAGCCCTAGAGAAAAAGCTGGTGCGCGGCTGCATCTGTGAAATTGAGCTACCTGAAGGTGCTATACAGACAGGCAAGCCGCGTGAAGATTTAGGTCAATTAGAGGGACGCGCCTACAAACAGTCGGCTCCGATCAGGCGGCAGGGTGACCCCACCCAAGATCGGGCGAAGGTGGAATGGGTGGTAAGTGCGCCTCGAGGTAGCAAAGTCAAACTTTTAGCCCGTCATGAGCGTGCCGGAGTAGTACGTAGTGAGGTCAAGTTGCCGTGATTCCCAGCTTAGGAAGGATCAATTCTTACGCTCAACTTTGAACGCACCTACAGAGGCTTGCAATTTCTGCACTACCTCTATAGTTTGTTGAAGAGAACCAGAAACTTGGCCAGAAGAATTGGAAGTGCGTTCAGAAACCTTGGCAATCTGCTTCATCAACTCAGTTACGACTTCAGCAGTTTGAGCCTGAGACAATGCATCTGTCGAAATTGATTGGACTAACTCGTCGATTTGGCGGCATACATCTAATATATGCCTTAGACTCTTCTTGGTATCTTCGACTAGATCGGTTCCGGCAATGACCTGGCTAGTTCTCAGTTCCATCGCCGTGACAACTTCTAAGGTTTCTTGTTGGATGGAAGCAATGAGTTGTTCAATTTCTCTAGTCGCTGCGGCTGATGCGGCTGCCAGTTCACCAACTTCAGTAGCCACTATGGCAAAGCCTTGACCTGCTTCACCCGCACGCGCTGCCTCAATACTAGCGTTGATTGCTAAGACGTTGGTTTTCAAGGCGATTTGGTTAATTGAAAACACCACACGGGAAATCTGTTGGGATGATTCGCCCAGACGCTTCACCTTATTAGCCGTTTCGGTCATCGTTTGGCGCAAAATTAAGCTGCTTTGTAGCCTGCGATCCATTGCCTCCCCTCCCGCCTCAGCAGTGGTAGAGGCAGTGCGAGCCACAACTGCTGCCGCGCGCGCACTCTCAGCCACGGCTTGAATCGATAGCGTCATTTGCTCTACCTCTTCAAGGGTATGAGTAATATCTGCCGCCTGATTGAAAGCTTCCTGCTGGATCTGAGTGATGGCACCTGCGTTTTCCCCAACTGAAACGCTGACTTGGGCAGCGGCTGTTTTTACGCCTTTGAAAACCTCTTCAACATCACTGAGCAATTCTATTAACTGAAGCTGGAAATGTTCTTTTTGTTGGCGTTGATCGGCTGAAACCACCTCTGCTGCAATCCGGGCTTTTTCCAGGTGCTCTACGAGACTGGCTTGGTGTATAGCAATTGCTACTTGAGTTGCTACCTGCGTGAATAAATCAATTTCAGACTGCTGCCAAACACGCACTGCTGAGCACTGATGAGCAATCATTAAGCCTATTAGCTGATTTTCTATCCGAATCGGCACGACCAAAGTTGCCTTGACTTCAAATCGTTTGAAAAATTTGATGTAATAATCTGTTAGACAGGCTCGATAAATATTATTGATGGCACGGACATCACCCTTCTTGTACTGTTCTAGAAAAGGTTCGTGTTCCTTAAAACCCGAGTCATCTATGTCTGATGCCAGGAATTGAGTCCAACCAGGAGCGGCAGATTCTGCTACGACATTTCCACTCCAGTCTGGGTTGAAACGATAAATGACCAATCGATCAGTTTTGAGGACTTCTCGAACCTCTTTAACTGCCGTTTTGAGGATATCTGACAAATTTAAAGACTGACGAATGCGGATGGTAAGGTCTGTAAATAATTGTAAAAGTTTTGCTTTTTCTTCTTGTTTTTGTAGTATGAGCTGAAGTTGGTAGGCCATCATGTTGATGTTAGATGCCAAGTCCGCCAAATCGTCTTGCCCTTCTACGGCAATGCGCGTGTTTAGTTCGCCTTGACCTAGTTTTTGCACTGCTTTAGTAGTCTTGAGTAGTGGACGCAGAGCACGGTTTATTAGGTAGGCAGCGATCGCACTCACCAGCAATGTTATCACCATCCCGATTGCCAAGATCAACAGCAGCTGTTTGGGCGCTACAAATGCCTCTGAATAAGGCTGGGCAACGATGGCAGCCCAATTCAATTCTGGCAGCCCCTTGATTTTTCCAGCCCGAGCGTAGGATACTATATACTCCTTCTGGTCAAGCTGATCAATATCGATGACGCTACCGACCTGATCTGCCGCTTTCAATCTAGAAGCAGTGAGCCCAAAAACTGACCTAGCATCCTTACCTATATAGTTTGCTTCCGTCGCTAGGAAAACTTTCCCCGTCTGATCGAGCGCCAAGTTTTTGTGTGATTCAAAGCCTTGGATGTTCTGGGCTAATTGTTTTGCTTCTTTCTGAAGAATCTGATCTAGATATGTCACAGGTGTGCGCGTTCTCACCACGCCAATCGTTTTGCCCGTAGCGGTATCTACAATCGGCGCCGCGACAAAGATGACATACTCTTTTGACGATACTGACTTTCTTGGAGGAGTAATGACAGGACGATTTGTTTTTATAGCTTGCTGAAAATAATCCCACAACCCGAAATCCCGCATGCCGATGCTCGTGTTTGGACGCCCTGTAGAGCGCATAATTGTATTACCAGCAATATCGGTAACAGCAATACTGTCATAGCCTTTCTCTAAGAATCGATCTAGGACTGCTTGCTTTTCTTGATTAGAAGTAGCTTCCCGCACGTCTGGATTGTTAAGAATATTTAATTGAGCTATTATTTGAATGTCTCTATAACGCTCATTAGTGAAGCGGTCAAGCTCATTTACTATGGAGATAACATGGGCTTGTTGTTGATGAGTTACGTCCTCAGTGATTTTTTTGTTCGTCCAGTAATAGGCAGCTGCGCCGAGGGCTAGGAGTGGGAAAATCCAACAGGCGATCGCTATTGTTGTTACTTTGGTTCTTAAGCTCAGCCCCTGCCATAGAATAAGGCGGAATTTATCAGGGGCATGAGGAGTGGAAGCAGGACTTGTATCCTGCACTATAGCAGCATCATGGCTTAACTGGGGGAATACAGGCGTCATTTGGTGACTCTTCGCCTTACCATTTGCACCGTTCTGATTCACACCATTTTGAAAACCATTCCCTTCTTCGTAAGCTTGTGGCTTCTGAGCGAACCGATTATTCATAAAGTAAGCGCTTTAAAGCTATAGTGAAGAAAGCAAAATATTACAAAGTGTATATTTATCTTATATCAAGTATGGTGTAAGGTTCTGTGTGTATTTCACCTATTTTCCTCCATGAGCTTTATAACTAAAGTACGACTTTTAGCGCCTTAAGTATGTATGTAGTTATACATAAGTTAGGAAAGAATATATGACTTTTTATTACTTTTTCTTCTTGCCAAAACTAAATTTTTAGCTTAGTATCTGTGATATTGGGGAAATTCAGAATTACATTCATATTCATCGCTTCATATCCGACTATTACAAATTTGCTCTTGTCAACTAACTAATTTAGCTTGGGTGGCGCAAACCCAAACCGATGCACAAGCGCTCTTTGCGATAGTCTATAAGAAAGGCAATGCCGAGAAAGCCGATGACTAAAGAGCGTTACTCCACCATTGTTCTGCCCCCTCCCTTCCCCGACCACACACAGCTACCCGAGTCGGACGGCACCTTTGTGAAAAACTTTCAAGAGCATCCCCAAAGCCTGATCCTTACCGACTCAATTGGCCCGGTTCTACAGATGCGACATCCTGACGGACAGTATGCTATTGGTCAGGACTGCGGCATCTACTGGCGAGAGACTGACCCTCCTGAAAAAGGGGCCGTTGCTCCTGATTGGTTCTACGTGCCGAATGTGCCGCCCAATCTAGACGGTGAAATCCGCCGTTCCTATGTGGTGTGGCGAGAATTTATGGCTCCGTTGATTGCCCTAGAGTTTGCCAGTGGAGATGGAACAGAAGAACGGGATACAACGCCTTTGTCCCGAACAGACTCTGGGGAGGTATCAAAGCCGGGAAAGTTTTGGGTATATGAGCGCATCATCCGCATGCCTTACTACGGCATTTACCAGATCAACAATGGCAAGTTAGAAGTGTATCGCTTGGTCGATGGGTTCTATCAGATGTTAGAGACTAATGAGCGAGGGCATTACCCCATCGCGCCGTTGGAGGTGGAACTGGGTTTGTGGCAGGGCAGCTATCAAAACCAAACCCAATTGTGGCTACGTTGGTGGGATGAGCAAGGGAATCTGTTGCTCATTGGTGATGAACGAGCAGAACTGGAACGGGAACGAGCAGAACTGGAACGGGAACGAGCAAACAGAGCAGAGCAGGCACAAATGGATGCTATTCCCCGATTGTTGGATATGGGATTGAGTGTTGAACAGGTGGCTGAGGCACTAGGGTTCAGCCCAGATGCAGTCAAGCGATTTTCTCGCCAGTAATGGCTGCTAGCCCCTAGTATTGGGTAACGGAGACACTTGCGTTTTGGCTCATGAATTCCAAGCAAGTTTAAGTGCCGCCACAGAAATTGAGTAAGGGACATCATGACCATCAGCCAACCTGACAGACTCGACCAATTTGAAACCACTATGTCGGGCATCTTGAACCGGCTAGAAACCATAGATAAGAAGCTGGAAAAGCTAGATACCATTGACAGGCGACTGGACGGGCTAGATACCCAGGTAGGTGAAGTCAAAGATATGCTGAAAACATTGGATAATAGGTTTTTTGATTTCAGTATGCGGGTACTCACAGTTAACAGTTCGGCATATTGGGCAGTAGCGATCGCATTTCTTAGTGCTGCTATTACCTTCGCTGTAACTCGCGTCACCAGAGGTCCGCAATGACCAACGGCAGTGACCGACTTGACTGGATAGAGGTTAGTATCTCGCAATCAGGCACAACCTAGCTTTAGCTATGGGGTGCCTCATATTGATTTCGTCCTTTCGCAAACACTTGTTCAGCAGTAAGGTCTAATTCTGGGAAGCTGGGAGAGAGAATGCGATCGCTGCCTCTAAACTGCTTCACTTCATACTCCCCCTCGAGCAACTCATAAACCGAGATAGTGGGTTGCTTTGGAGAACCAATATATTTTCGCCCCCCCAATGCTAAGTAATCCGCGACCCAGTATTCGCCGATGCCCAGCGCCTCGTAGTCGGCAAACTTTTTGTAATAGTCGTCTCTCCAGTTTGTGGAAACCACTTCAATCACTAGAACCGCTGATCCCCCTTTGGTAATGGTGGACTCCTTCTCCCATCTCTGATCCTGTTGTAGCGTTGCCTCATTCAGCACAATCACATCAGGTTCATAGCCCGATTTGTCGTTAGGTTTCACAATGCATTCTCTAGGGATGAAGTAAGGATGATCAAGGCGCTCAATCTCGCGATCAAGCTTGCTTCTGATGAAGCTGGCGACTTTGGTGTGTGAACCCGTCGGCTTGGGCATTTGAACAATCACCCCATCATGCAGTTCATAGCGATATTCTGAGTTCTCTGGATACCAAGCAATGAACTCATCGAATGTAGTTATTTCTAATTGACTTAGCATTGTTTTATCTCAATTGTTATTATTGCAATTACTGCCACTATCATTGCGGAGCGCTCCCAGCAGAGTCTCAACAAAAATGCAACTTTGGGGACTATTACTCTGGTTGCGCAACGCGATGGTTATTTTTTGAGCGGCGGGGTTTCCTATATTAGGAGAAACTGTAGGATCAACCAGGCCCTTGGGTGTGAATTGTACCTCATAGTACCCAGACGGTAATGGATTTGGAATTGGATTCAGGTTGCTGGCAAGGGTGTTGATCTTCATAAGTCGGGAATCGGTTTGATTTTCAATCAGAGGCTGCCAATTGACAGCTTGACTGCAATTCGTAGTGCCATTGGAAAGTACGTGCTGGACAGCAAATACAACTTGATTACCGTTGTCCCAAAAGCAAGCTTGCCAAGAGGCATCTTGCCGTTTGGCATTGGCTTGGGCATCTCGCAGTACTGACGAAATTTTATCTTGAGCCTTACCTAGCCGTTGCCGGTTGACCATTGCTAACCAACCGGGAATCGTCATTGCTGATAGTAGAGCCAGGATTGCAAGCGTAATCATCACTTCAATCATGGTGAAACCAGCTACTGGCTGCTGGGATAGGGGAGCTTTTTTCATTTATTTCTTTTAATTTGATGCATTCAGGAACTCAATTGGCAACTATTGCAGTACTGCTGGTATGTCGTTGATAATCCCGTGACTGAGAACTTGGGTTTGCAGCGTCGGCAGGAAGCTGTCATTGCTAATCCCAGGTCTCCCAGAAGCATTGCCCCGGAGGAATACAAAGGCGTCTTGATTATATGAAGTTACTCCCCTGACACAGGCATAGAAGCTTCTAATATTTGTATTTGTAGTGCTGAAGAGAGAGGTAGGAGAGGTAACAGAGGTATTCAATGTAGTAATATTTGGTGACAGGACATAATCACTAGTAGGACAGGTGATGCTATTGTCACCAACAGTCGGCCTAGCCGTGTCATCAACAAAATCGACTAACACAGCCGTATTAGTTGAATCGCTATTGAGTGGATTAGCTAGCAGGTTGGTTTGAGTCAAACCACTAACCTTGTAGGGCCAGTTGACAAAGCCAACGCTAGTCTGATTAGGATCGACGTAATTTGTATTTAGGGTGCCAGCAGCGTTGTATTGAGTTAGCGCATAGCGCATAATCCGAGCTTTTCCTGGCCAGGTGGCGCTCAAATTATTTTTACTGAGAAAGTAAATAACCAAAGTGTAGGTTCTACCGGAGTTGCAGTTACTAGGGATTGGACTGATGGTACAGACGCCACCCGTCTGGTAGAATTGCGTAGGTAAGGGTTCTAACTTCCAAAAGGCCAAAATCGGGATACTGCTAGCAGGAGCGTTAACAGAATTAACAATTCCAGGGCACCATGTAGGGGTTGTTTGGCCTTGAAGACAGTTTCCTCCATAAACGTATACCGCTTCTCGCAGCTCTGAGCTGATGAAGTCAAGAGCCGTTTGCATATCCCGCTGAGTTTCTGTTTGAGCAGACTCTTGCTGGTTCGCTTGCATCAACTGTACGACCAGATCCAGTAAACCTGTTACTACAATGGCAGCAAGGAGCGTGCCAACTAAAAGCTCTATTAATGTAAATCCACCTGGTTGGTGCTTCTGAGAAGCAGAACGCCACCTGTACAGTATAGATTTTAACAGTCGTGCAGCCATGGTTCTGTAGCTCAATTCGAGTAACTGTATCAGGAAAGAGTGAGGAACACTAAAATCCGCAATTTGAAGACGGATTTGTGGGAGGGGTGGGGGAAACAAAGTTACTGTACTGCTCTAAAGAAACGTATGTTGAATCACTCCGAGCGATTGTGCTGTAGAGAGCCGCTAAAGGGAGCGATTGCTGGCTTCCCAGAGTATTGGTGAACTTTAGGGAGGCACAGTTGGCTGGATTTGCTAGATTCAGCACCCCATTTTGTATGGCTTGTGCAGCGTATACTCTAACCCCAATGTGAAAGACCATCACATGCGGATTGGGTGCCGTCGGCGGAACCACAACCCCAGCATCGCGGAAGGTTTGCACCAAGAAATCTGGTTGGCAATTACCATCAGTATCAACTTGCAAAACTGTGTTAACGGGAACTTGAGTACCATAGCTGTAAAGATTAGAGCAGTTGCTGTTATTAGATTTGAGCGTGGTAGACAAAATGGTAGGGACGGGCACACTAGTAATGTCACATGCTGGCGGGGGGGTAGCTCCTGGGGTTGGTGGTGGGGTTACTGGTACTGAGCAAGCAGTAGAAACATTAGTAATAGCAGGTAAATCAGTGAGCGTGTTTTTACCCTGAGCCACTAAAACTCGTACTCGTTCTACCTCGGTTTGCGCCAACTGCATAGCCAGCTCTGCTCGGCGATTTTGCACTCGTGTAGCTGTGGCAAGAATAATTGAGGGTGCGATCGTCAACAAACCAAAGCACGCTCTGACGCCAAATGTTCAAAGCACAACTCACGCTGCCCCTGCTGCACCACGCGCCGGTGTTAACTCAACTCTGGTGGCGATAGAATCTTACACCCAGTTTATCACTCACAAACTGTGGGGAAAATTAACTGGAGCACTGGGAATGAATCATCCAGACCAGGTTGCATCTTGTCCTGTTCTGATGCGCGTGATCAACGCTGCCAACCCAGATCACCCCTGGGCAGTTGACGTCAGCGTCAATGGCTTAAAAGTGTTATCAAATGTGCCTTTCGGTTCGGCAAGTCGGTACGTGAGTGTGTCGCCGGGTAATCTTCGTGTTCGAATCACAAAAGCTGGTACTAGGAAGCTGATTGACTCCAGAACATTTGCTGGAGCACCTAACAACGCTTACAGTGTTGCTTTAACGGGTTCTTTGCAAGGGCCACCCGGTAAGTTACTTTTTAACAAGTCACCCTTCGTTATTCTAGAAGATGTCTCCCCTCCCAGTCCGGGCAAATTTAAGGGCAGATCCTATATTTTATCCCAAACCAAGAGTGTGATTGATCTTCGGATCATTAAGTCTGACGCACCCGACGTTGATCGAGCACGGCTAGTTGACATAAGCTCCAAAACATGGGTTAATTATCCAGAGATGGATGCTGGCACTTACAACTTCAATCCGTCAGTACAAAACAACTCTGACCATCTAGTCAACAGTGCCGATAATCCTCACATTGGAGGAGAGATAGCAAAAGTAAAAATTCCTGCTGGCACGATTTTTGATGTATTCGCTATAGGTAACCCGCATAATTCACTGAAGCTGTCTGCTGCATCATACAAAACTCTGCCTCCTACAGCATCTGCCTGCAAAATAGTGCAATAGTAAGTCGTGCTCTTCACTCAATCAGTTAGGGCGACTAACGTTCGTTCCCGTTACAGAGACTCCAACTGCTCTATCTCCCATCACCCATCAGTGCCCAGGCATATGGTATCGATTTAGAGCCAGGCTTAAGCACTCATCTGAGGTAGTGACTCAGCCTCTAACTGAGACAAGTCCACAAACTGGCTAGCGTGGTCGATATCAATTCCGACCAAGTGTCCCTCAGCATCGAAATCCAAAACTACTCCAGGAGCGACTTCCTGAGAATCCGCACTGACTTTTTGGGACAAGTCGATATAGAGAGAGTCTGTTTCGGGATAATATTGAACTTTCATGAATCAGTCTCCTTGAAATTGCGATCAGGAAAGGCATTATGAACTGTTTCTCCATCCTCTAGGGTGACCACTCGCAGATACTTTTCAAGCTCTGGAATAAAAACCCAATAGCGAATACGTCCATCAGGTTGTATGTTGCGGGATACGGGATTGAGTAAAGCTCGCTTGCACCACTCGCGCTGAATATAGGGACGTTTGCGTAAGACCTGTTCCTCAAAATAGGCAGTTGTTTTCATCTATGCCACGGGAGTTGGGGAGAGCTGCGATCGCTGGTAATCCTACGAAAGCATAGGCAGGCGAGCATTGAGAAGTGTGAGTGTGGGTAAGGTGGAGGGGATGGAGGAAGGGGGTGATCGCTTTAAATGCTTGACCTGAAGGGGTTACAAGGAGGTCTGGAATACAGACAGGATAAGCTCCTTGGCCCTCAGACCTCGTTGATAATACTTCCACTTATTGCGAGTTAGTCTCATTAATTCAGTAACTGCGTCTGCGCATTG
>JAABUQ010010419.1_pt1 | contig 12177 bp, 14 predicted proteins | sample 5560001 | NCBI WGS metagenome assembly JAABUQ01 (sample SAMN10711888, study PRJNA513371) | rock metagenome | isolation source: Antarctica rocks | place: Antarctica: Victoria Land, Finger Mt nord | collected 2015-12-18
GTTTTCCTTGCGAGGGTTGACCAAAGCAGCGGGCGAGTGGTGTCTCGTCTGTCTAGCCTTCAACTTGAGGCGCTTAAATGTCCTCATGGCGACAGCTTAAACTTTTCTCCGACAGGCTGCTAGAACAACGACAGGGGCTGAAGATAGCGTGTATTGAAGAAATTGCCTATAGCCAAGGATACATTGACGATATCCAGCTGCGTCACCTAGCTGAAGCGATGGCTAAAAGTAGCTATGGTCGTTACCTGCTAGAGATCCTAAATGATCGTGCTCATCCTGCGACCGTACAGTCTGGCGATCGGATAGCAGTAGGTTCGCTCTAAGCCGGAATTAAATTCTGCAACAAGGGTAAGGCTATGAAGATTATACAGATGGAAATTCCCGATGTGCTAGTAATTGAGCCGCAGGTTTTCGGGGACGAACGCGGTTTCTTTTATGAAAGTTATAACGAGAAAGCCTTATTGGAAAAGGCAGGCATAGTAGGGCACTTCGTCCAAGACAATCACTCCCGTTCTGCCAAAAATGTCTTGCGTGGTTTGCACTACCAGATTCAGCAGCCCCAGGGCAAACTGGTGAGAGTCGTGGTAGGCGAAGTGTTTGATGTGGCTGTGGATTTGAGAAAAAGCTCCAAGACTTGTGGTCAATGGGTTGGTATGCACCTGAGTGCCGAGCACAAACAGCAATTCTGGGTGCCACCAGGTTTTGCCCACGGTTTTATAGTGCTATCTGAATCTGCTGAGTTTCTGTACAAGACTACAGACTACTATGCGCCACAGCATGAGCGTTGCATCCAATGGAACGATCCTGATTTAGCGATCGCGTGGCCGATTCAAGCAGAGCCAGCCCTGTCAGCTAAGGATCGAGCTGGTAAGTTGCTAAGAGAAGCAGAGGTATTTGCATGATCATTCTACTGACAGGTGTAACTGGGCAGGTAGGTTGGGAACTGCAGCGCACCCTGATGAAGCTGAAAGGTTTTACTAAAACCATACAGCAGGTAGTTGCCTTTGCCTCTAACTGACAATTTATTTTATATAGATTGGGAGAATCCAAATCCAAACGTCCCTCGTACTTTTGTAAAAGAAGATTTTTACAGAATTGCTATCTCTCCAAAGTTATTTGCTAGAAAATTTGAGCTGACTAAAGACCCAGAAATATTAGAGTTAATTGACCAAAAGTTATTAAATTAAATCTAGACTCTTAACCACACAAAAGAAAAATTATAATCCAGTGTAGCCATGTACATCTACTCAGATATTACATTTTTATCCTGTGATTAGAAATTGGAGCTAGACAAACAAAGTCCACCGGCGCAGATTCAAACAAATTCAAGGGTTGAGAACCTTTGTCATGCAGGTTTTGTCTGTGTAGCTGCGCCTTACAGTCGCCAGATGCAAGAAGTCTGTTTTGAACCGATGCGTTATGTCTGTCGGGCGGCACTAGTCTGCTGATAAATTTCAATTATCCGGTCGACTTTACGCTCCCAGTCAAAATGCTGCCGGATATGCTCCTGCCCGGCGCGACCCATCAAAAGCCGCAGCTCAGGTGAGTGGGCAAATTTCAGCATCGCGTCGGTTAGTCCGTTCACCAATGCTGCCCTCGAAGCCGGTTCAATCAAGATCCCGCAGGCTGAATCAACATAATCCGCTGGTCCACCCCAGTTCGTCGCCATCACCGGCAGCCCCATGGCCATTGCCTCGAGAACCACTGCCCCACCGCATTCGAACAGACTGGGCAGAACCAGTCCGTCAGCTTGCTGCAGCCTGAGTGCACACTGCTCCTGAGACAGCCAGCCGGTAAACACAACGCTGCCAGCCAACCCTAAAAGAGCAGTTTGAGCTTCCAGTTCCCGCCGCAGCTCGCCATCGCCGATGATTTCCAGGACGGCATCCGTTTGGACTGCAACTGGTGCGAATGCTTCCAGCAGCAAGTCTACCGCTTTCCAGTCTACCAGCCGGCCCACGTAGACAAAATGAACCTTCTTGTTCGGCTCCTTAGATATGCCAGCAGCCGATTGCCACACTGACAAATCCACCCCATTTTCCGCAAGTTCAATGACTGTGCCGCGTACACCAGCGGGCAGTGCCTGTTTCGTCCGCTCATTAGCAACTAGCAGCGTCTGCGCCCTGAGCTTGCCAGGCACAATGCGATTGAAGAGATTTGAAAACAAGCGACCCAGTGTCACCGTCAGTTCTTCTAAGCGGCTCTGGCGGGATCGGAACGCTGGCGGAAATTCCATACCTCCGTTCAGCGGGCCCATGACGACCGGCGCTCCGACATCAAACATCAGCGAAGGGGATTTTGGCGAGACTGGTATTGGCTCATGAACAATATCGATCTTGTGTTCACAAACCAGTCGGCGGACAATGCGGCGCTGGATAATTTGCGTATACAGGTGACTGAGCAGCCCCGTAGTCGCTTCCCCCACCCGTCGCGGCAACAGCCGCTCGCAATGCCATAGCAGCCGATGTAGCCGGGTGTCGGCTATAAAGTACATCCGGTCGCAATCCTCTGGAAACAGCGTCTCGAGTTCAGCACGCGTGCGGGCATGAACCACAAGCCACGCCTCAATGTTGCGTGAGCGCAGCAGCCGGAAGTAGTGCAGCGGCAGGAACGCCTCACCGCCGAATTGAGCAGAGGCATGTTCAGCAACAATCACAACTCGCATAAGAAGTAATCAACCTCGGTGAGTATACTTTTGGTACTTAGTAGCTGAAACCATAGAAATCCCAGCATTCCTACTGCCTTGTGCGAATTCGCATTAATTACTGCAACTAATCACATTAGTTCTTGTACTCGATGAGTAGACTCTTGCTGCCCAGTAGCCGACGCTGTAAAAATTGCATCGCTCCTCCTACCTGGGCAAATTTGCCCAAGATGCAGAAGAGGGCGTAGAGAACCGCGTGCTTACGGCAAATGTTTTGGCGACGCAGGTTGACGAAAATGCGGCCTCCCAGCACAGGATATCCAACCAACAGCAACAGGCTAAAGCCGTGGGTTGGCCATGCCATCCCCAATGCCAGCAGGGGTAAGAGCAAACCCCAGAACCAGATGCTCCGGCTTTCCGTCACCCAATGGCGCTCCGGTTCAGATCCGTGTAACCAGGCTCCCTCTGCGTAGGCGTGACCAGCCCGGATAGCACGCTTCCACCACTGGCTGAAACTTTTCATTTGCGCGTCATGCATAGTCATTTCGGCATCTGAGCGAAGGATTTTCCACCCTTTTTGTCGTAGCCGCACACACAGTTCCGGTTCCTCACCGGCAATCAGGGTAGGATTGAACCCATTGACTTGTTGAAATGCTTCCACGCGCATCATCGCATCGCCGCCACAGGCTTTGGCTTCACCGATGGGTGTGTCCCACTCCATGTCGCATAACTGGTTGTAGATAGATAAGTCGGGGAAGCGTTCACGCCGGCGACCACATACTACGGCAACGTTGGGTTGGGCATTGAGTGTACGTTGAGCGCTCTCAAGCCATCCCGAAACTACCTCGCAGTCGCCATCAACAAATTGGACAAATTCGATCAATTCATCTACTTCCAGCAGATGTGCGAACCCGGTGTTTCGGGCTCGAGCAGCTGTAAAGGGTTTAGATAGGTCGAGTTCAACCACATCCACCCCCAGCGATCGCGCCAACTCAACACTGGCATCTGTCGAGCCGGAATCGACATAAACAACCAGGGCCACCTTCTTGATCGCCGAAAGCAAGCATGTTAGTAGCCGTTGGCCTTCATTTCGTCCGATAGCAACCAATCCGATTCGATTCATGCTTGGTATCCAGTAGTTCAAAATTCGATAATATTGGTGGTCTTATGCCTTCCTGTCAGCGAAGCCTTTAAGAGAATTGTTACTTGTTTGACGAGCGTGAATGACAGTCATTCAACGCCCAAAATTTTAGCGGGTACCCCAGCAGCCGTTGCTCCAGTTGGCACATCACAAAGAACCACACCATTAGCACCAATTTTCGCATGGTCGCCGATACTCACCGCGCCAATGATTTTGGCACCGGCACCGATATCAACATGACCGCCGATTTTGACCCCCTTAACAATTGTTACCTGTTGAAAAATCAGGCAATTTGGTCCAATAGACGCACCTGGGTGAATCACAACACCATTAGGATGAGGCAGGAGTAGTCCCCCTTCGATCTTGCAGGTTAGCGGGATATCAGCTCCAGTTACAACGCTCCAGAATCGATGCTGCATCACATTACAAGCACCTAAAAAGCGTCCTACAATTGGGCCACGTGCTTGCCACTTTTGATACCCACGGATAGATTTTAAAAGTTGACGGCTAGGATCCCACCAGCGGCAACATCTTTCACGGAGCCAATCTGGCTCTGTAGCAGAAATAAGTGGGGCGGTAACTGCTTTTATCGGTGACATGTTTCCCTAAAAATTAGCATTTGTGTAACTTTTATTCACTGCGAAATTGTAGACATGTGCAAAGAAAGCTCCAGGTAAATTCGATCTCAACTGAGAACCAATAATTCTAATTTCACCAGCTCACAGACATGATATTCTTAAGCGCAAATCAACATGCAGTAAGCCTCAGTCTAGGTCAAATAAAACACAAACTGCTTAGATATAAATGCCCACCCCATATAAACGTCAATCTATTTTGAGTTTATTTGTATATGGTTACACATGTTATTCATCCCTGTATAAATTTTCAAGATTTAAACATAGGACTTTTTTAAAGCTTTCGTAAAAGCGTGGGAAAGAACCAGAAGTGGGGAACGAATTTTTACAATAGCATGCAGCTATCGATTCTCCTAGCGTATATTCACTGACATCAAGGAGCGGAAATAATAAAAATAGGCAAAAGTTTCAGTAAGATTACGCTTAAAAATATGGCCTAGATTGAGTTAAGTTTGTTTTAACTATTCAGGCCTAATACTACAGTTACTACGAAATTTCTGGCATGTTAAAACTGAGTTCTTTGTTCACAATTTACTGCAATGATCAAGGTGTGAGTCATATATTTTTATCATTATGCGGACAATGGCGGGGGTCTGACCTTCAGGCGCGTATGGTTGTTCCGAATTGCGAACCCTCATGTCGTGGGCCTAATCTTGTTGAGGGAATTCCGCCATTTCTAAAATGGTTGTATTATCGCAGTCCTGATGGTGCCAGAGACATGGCAGAGAAGCGGTTTCTGAAAGATCTAAAGTATTTTGATGCGGCCTACTTATGGCCCGCCACTTCACTGGAAACCTTTAGGAAAGTTAAGAAGCTCGGTCAACCCATTTTTCTGGAGCGCTTTAACTGCTATACGGGGACAGCCAAGCGTATCCTTGATGATGCTTACACGCGCTTGGGAGTGCATCCCCAACACCCGAATACTCCTGATAAGATTCAGCAAGAGCAAGCAGAAGTGGGTCTGGCTGATTTCATCTTTTGTCCAAGCCCAGAGGTGACAAAATCGTTTCAAGAAGCGGGAGTTCCCGAACAGAAACTTATCCCAACCAGTTACGGGTGGAGTCCACGGCGTTTCCCCACTATTCCATCCGACAAACTGCGAAGGGAGACGGTTACCGTTCTTTTCGTGGGCAGTGTCTGCGTCAGAAAAGGGGCTCACCTGCTGTTGCGTGCTTGGGAGCGAGCGGGCGTGAAGGGACGACTGATGCTTTGGGGAAGCATGGAACCGACGATTGCCGAAACTTGTGGCGAGATTCTGGAACGTTCTGATGTTGTTCACTTGGAGTACAATAAAGATATTGCATTCGCCTATCGCGAAGCAGACATTTTTGCCTTTCCGAGCCTTGAGGAAGGCAGTCCGCTGGTTATCTATGAAGCGATGGCTCATGGGTTACCCGTTCTCACCTCACCTATGGGAGCGGGTAGCATCGTACGAGATGGTATCGATGGAATAATCGTTTCGCCAGATGATGGTGATGCATGGGTGGAAGCCTTGCGCAAGTTAGCCCATTCCCCGGAGTTACGTGTTCGGCTCGGTGCCTCAGCCCGTCAGTGGGCCGAGGAGTTTACGTGGGAGAAGGTTGCTGCTAGGCGCGCAGAGTTTGTGCTTGAAAGATTGAAAGCTTAGTCAATGACCCCGACTGAATCATAGATTTAGTCGGGGCGCAAGCGTACAGATAGCCAAGGTGCGATTCATTGTCTAGCTCACTGAGTTCGTGCCTGTTACGCACCCCCGGATATCCCTCCACATTGGCAAGTTCTACACAGGTTTAGCCTGGGTATTTGTGGATGTGAGAATTTTGGCAGGTATACCAACTGCCGTCTTACCAGGGGGAATGTCTGATAGAACCACAGCGTTGGCACCAATGTTCACGTCCGAACCAATGCTCACAGCACCAAGGATCTTCGCCCCAGCACCGACGTTGACGCGTTCTCCCAATTTCGGTGCCTCGAACGGACGCTCCAAGTAACGATTCCCCAAAGTGACCCCTTGGCGGATGATACTATCGTCTCCAATGCAACAATACCCATGAATTACGATCGCCCCCTGGTGTTCAATGAGCACACGCCGACCGAGCTGCACTGTGTAAGGCAAATCAATCCCATAGACGTTTCGGATCTTGCGATATAACGCCCGGTAAAGCATGTTGAATGGCAGCCGAAGCAGTTTGGGTTGGAGCGCCATTCTCCAGACACCAAAACGATGAACAGCCACCGCCCGAAATCCAGGCTTGGTCCAATCGCGTCCATGGGCATCCCAGTCTTCTTTAATCTGTTGCCATAGCCCCAAGCTAACGGTTTCTGGTGCGCTCAAGTCTGACCTCCCTTAAGGAACACGCTGTTAAGCAGGAAATCATTCAGCAGCTTTGGCGGATCTTGGTCTGGCTTGCGTTGAATCAGCCGCCGCCACCTCCATAAGGTAAAACCAAAAACCCAGGCGGCATCAGCTATTGCTGCATACAGCCAACCGTGGTTCTTGATAAAGTATCGTCGCCTGGAATCAAACCAGTACTTCGGGCGGCGCTTAGGTGGGCGCTTGGTGTCGGTAACACCTGAACTTTGCCCGACAAGATGCACAACTCGGCTTTTCGGCACGTACCAGCACGGCCAACTTGACTTGTTAGCCCTCAGGCAAAAGTCTACCTCTTCGAAATACATGAAATATTTCTCGTCCAGCAAGCCCACCGACTCAAACACTTCGCGGCGGACAATCATGCTCGCTCCCGCCACCCAATCGGTTCGACAAATTTCTTCAGAAACGGGAGGCGCAACCATCCACTTCGACAATAACTTAGATACCACTCCAACACGCAAGCCGAAATCAAGCTCACTCAGTACACTATGAAAGCGAAAAGCTGAGCGCTGCGGTGTGCCATCAGGGTCTTCCAGGCGGCTGCCCGCAATCCCCACGTCGGGATGTTCATCCATGAAATTCACCAGTACATTTAGGGCACCGGGGCGAACAATCGTGTCTGGGTTGAGCAACAGAAAATAGGGTGGTGGATTGGTTGAGTGTAGCGATCGCCCGATCACGGCGTTGTTGCCGAAGGCGTATCCGCCGTTGTGCTCTAATGGCAGGAGCGATGCCCAGTCACCCCAGCCCTCGGTTTCAATCGCTCCTCCAATTAGTTCAACTGACCCATCGCCAGAAGCGTTGTCGGAAACTACAACACGGGTACATGGCAGCGCTCGCACTTCACCCACCAAGGAGCGCAAGCAGTCAATTGTCAGACCGGGTGTTCGGTAGTTAAGAATGACTACGAGTAAACGGGTCAGGTTATCTGGCACAGTTACATCAGACATAGATTTTTCTATATGGAGGTTTCAGATTTCGTTAGATAGACCATTTCAAGATGGGCAGTCGCAATCCTAGAAAAAATACTCAGGATAAAGTATCGAACCTCGCGTTCATTGATTTATTGCCTTCCAATGCCTGATCTGACTCTCGGTTCTGCTGGATCGCAACAAGGATAGACTTGAGTGCGGCACCCCAGCCCTGTGAGATGTCATAGAATTGCTCTTGCACCCCAAGTCCGCCCCGTCGCTTTTCTTCGTAGAACTCGCGGTCATTGCACAACTTGAGCAGTGCGTCAGTGTACCCCTTGATATCATTGGGTGGAACTTCCACGACCGCAGCCCTTACATAGGACAAGGCCGGGCATACGGCTGACGTAACTACCGGGCGACCCGACAGCACGGCTTCGACCACAACTTGGTTGAACCCCTCCACAAAGTCTGTCCTTGTCGGCACGATGACAGCGTGCGCTTGGCTGAACATCTCACGCATTCGCGACTTGTTACAGTGACCGTGACACACGAAGGAGGAATCGACCCTGGCTTTTTTGGCGGCGAGACGCAAAGGCTCTAGCGCCGTCCCTTCTCCACAAAGGTCGAATGTAATATTTTGCCTACCCTCTGCCGACATGCAGTTGGCAATTTCCAAAAGGTCGAAAACGCCCTTATCTCGCTCGATCCGGCCTGCGAATAGAACCCGAAACGGCGATCGCTTATCATCTGGCTCAGTCACGCCCGCAAACTCCGTTCGACGGTAGGTGGGCAGGAAATTCACCAGTGGCTGATGCTGACTTGATGTGAGCTGCGCCACCTGCTTAGATATATCGTCCGATGCCGTCAATATGGCAGTGCAGCCGCTTACAAACAAGCTACGGCTAATTTTTAAAATCAACTTCTGTACCATGCTTTGGGGAGCGTACTTGCACCAGAGAACGCAGTGCAGTGCCGGTACCACTCGCACCCCTAACCAAGGGAGTAGGGGCAAAACAAACCAATGCGTTGTTCCATTAGCCACTACTGCAACATTAGCTCTGAAACGGATTGCAGAGGCGATTACTCGGAACCCGTACCACAACTGACCCAAGTGATATAGAAGACCTGACTCACTGCGCAACGGGATCGGACGGTGCTCAATCATGAATCGGCCATCACGCACGAATTTTTTCTCGCTACACGATGAGATCAGGTACCCTTGTGCATCCAAAGCGCAGCACACTTCATAGAACTGACTCGAATAGGTGACTGACACTTGCGAGGGATCGTCCTGCCCGTTAATCCAATAATTGTAGGTTCCAATTACATCCCCAGGACCGGTTGCGTATAGGATTCGAAGCGGCTTGAACATTGAATTAGGCATAGTTAATCAGAGATGAAAGGCGTAAAACCCAAAAGATTGCCTAAATGTATTTAGTTTTATAGGATTAATATTCAAGAATATTAACCGCTCTGTAATCAATGTCGCTATCGTCCAGAGTGGAGCTTTAAATATTATTGTAAGTATCCAATCTTTTTATAATGAAATTACAAAGCTTGAATAACTTGACATCCTTCCCAGCAGAGAAATTAACAACCATGTGGCATCCTTTCATTTGGCGAATTCTTAGTAGCCGTTTCAATCCCCGCCGAGCGGAACCGATGAGCGAACGCTTATTACCTTATTGGTTCGTGTCTCTTTCAGCACAAGCCCTGATATTCCCCCACAGGTGAGCGCAAAGATTGGGTTAGTCATGGCATTCAAGACACAGTCCAGCATGTATAAAGTTAAGGCAACTGCCAGCGCAGCAGCAGGTGCTATTTTGGGGTGAGACCACGAACTGGCTGGATAACGTAACCAGAAAAAGCTCACAGGCAGTAGCAGGGATGCTGTTAAACTGCTCAGGCCAACTATACCTTGGGTGCCAAACGCGATCATCCACAAGCTATCGGTGATCGAAATATCCGTTCCATACTCGTTGTATACACGGTTTCTCCCAAACCCTCCCCAGCCAAAAATTATCCTCTGCCGCGCCTTCTCCCCGAGAATCAATTCATTATCAAATCTAAACTGTAAGGATTGAATCCGATCTGCATTAAACACCTGGGACATATAGGAAACAATCGGAGCGCTAGGAAAGTTTCCGGTAGCCCCCAAGTATAGGTAGGATGATATACCCACCATTACAAGCAACAACGGGAAAGCAGTGCGAAACCACCTGCCAACAAACAGGATGACGAGCCCCAACACCAGCAAGGTATACGCACCAGTGGCTTTGACCAACACAAATGTGATCAGTAACACAACCACAAGCCAACTGATTGGAATGCCCCATAATTGCTTGATGACTTTAGTTTTCCACAGCCAAATCCCTATCAGCGTCGCTGTCATCATCCACACGCCCAACATCAGCCCACTTACCATGAACACCGACGGCCTATATCCCCCATACCGAAGCGATATTAGATAACTTGAAGACTCGGAATTGAAGCCGTAAACCAACGCGTGCAGATTCACAGACATGCGGGTTTCATACAAGCATAAAGGAACATAGATCAACCCGCCAATGAAGATGCCAATCGCCAACTGACGCAGCCCAGTCAGGTTATTGAGATATATCCGACCCAAAAAATAGGGCACTCCCCAGGTCACAATTTGCGCAAAAGTGGCTGATATCCCATCGTACGGACCCAAGTCATTAGTGATTGATGAAGCAAACGGGCATACGCACCAGATCAACATCGGCAGGTCAAGCCAGCCGGGTCGAAACGAACTGAAGCGTCCAACATCGTAGATAATAGTGGCGAGCAAAATGCCATAGCAAGTTGCCGATATTTTGGTATAGGCTGGGATGCCCGGTAATTTATATTCTGCCAGTGGCAGGAATAGCCACGCCACGATGATACTGACAACAACCGCCCGCTGAGACGGAAACCGGATAAACAGATAAAGGACTGCGGGAATCCAGCCGAACATGATAAGGGGTACTAAAGGACTCATTGCTAAATTGCTACCTATTCTTCAGGTAGTTCCGTGCATTAAACAAGATAGGAGGAATCAGCTGTTTTAGGACAGTTTTGACTGTAATACCTGAGGTATTTTCTTCCACCAATTTATCTCCTGGTCGAGCCTTGAACATGGTTGAATGAGCATTAGAAGCCTCTTGGGCTGGTCGTCCATTGCTGTAGTAGTAAAGCGCCAATGACTTCCGTGTCTGCCCCTCGGGACAAGTTAATGGCTCAGGGTGACCGTGATATGAGAAGTCCGTCGTATTGAAGATGACACATCGATTAAAGATTGGGAGGATCTTTTTCTCACACCGAGTCATATCTTTGTCCCACAATTCTAGATGACCTCCATATTCTTCTTTCCAATCTTTGTTGAGATATATTAGAAGATTGAGTCGGCGGTCGAGGCGCAGTTTTGCATGTTGATTAAAATCAACATGCATCTTCAAGTACCCACCTCTTTCTATCTGATGAAGACCACCACCCTCGAAGTGGGGGTCAGGTATGATTCCATCAATACCTGTCAGGCTCTCTAAAAAATTAATAAAAACTGAAGAGTTCAATTGATACAGGAGAAGGCGTGTCGTGTCTCCCATTTGTAGTTCATGTTTGGATGCCAGCTTCTTTTCAGCAGTCCTTTCAAACTTTTGCCAATCAATTGAATTTACTTTCGGAAATTCGTTGAGGATATTGTCTAATAAAAACTCCGGCAGAAAATCATCTATTATGATGTGGGGAAATGGCTGGGCTTGAGCGTATAGTTGACGATACTCAATAGCCAAATTTCTTAAGTAATCTGGGTCAAGACGAAACATCAAGGTTGAATTCATATTTCTCTCCAATAATCTTGAGAAAGTAAAGAAGCTACTTGACCGAACAGTGATGCATTCAGTAGAGAAATGACTTGCCCAAACCGTATCTGTAGGATAACTAGAGTCACAGTAACTTGCCAATAAAAAACATCAAAACTTCAATATATTGTCAGCCAGTCAGTTCTAACTTTAGTAAAACTTTATAAATTCCTTCTCAGTCTTCAGGGAAGCGTTATCCCAACTTTAGCTCTTAGTCCTAAGACCGGTGGCCGAACCACAAGCAACAGGCACATCACAATCTGGCCAAAAGTACGGCTTAACATAATTAAAGAGGTAATTTCTCGGCTACAAATCAAGGTAAACCCAGCTGACAACAAGAACATTGCCACAAGGCCAAACCATACTATTTTCTGCTTCTGAATTTGACGAATCGGTAGTGGTAAATATGTAGTGATTAGCCCTTCAAGACTGCAAACACGCATTGTAATGATGAATAAAATACCAAATAGCACCAATATGATTCTCTAGCTTTTTTGAAAAAAATAGAGTTGCTCTAACTAAACGAGAAATCCTTTGGCGCATAGTATTGTTAAAACGCTCAATATGATTAGTATTACCACTCTCTTTGCCGACTGCCCGGTGACGTTTTTTCGGGATAACGTCTTCATA
>JAABUQ010010421.1_pt1 | contig 12177 bp, 10 predicted proteins | sample 5560001 | NCBI WGS metagenome assembly JAABUQ01 (sample SAMN10711888, study PRJNA513371) | rock metagenome | isolation source: Antarctica rocks | place: Antarctica: Victoria Land, Finger Mt nord | collected 2015-12-18
CGCACCAAGTTCTCGACGGCGCTGCTGCAGAACCCGACCGTCAACGGCGTCTCCGTCCCGCTCGACGCCTGGTTCCCGCTCGGCCTCTCCCAAGCCGTCACCTCCTCCGGCCGGGCCGCGGGGCTCACCGTGGTCGGGACGTTCGGTGAGGCACCCAACATCGACCTGATGAAGAACAACGGCGGCGAGACCGCGAGCTCCGCCTTCTCGGCCACTCAGAGCGGCTGGGGCGCTGTCGACACGACGCTCCGGGTGCTGGCCGGTCAAGCGCCCGTCGCGCAGGGGATCGGCTACCAGGTCATCGACAGGACGCACAACCTGCCGGCCAGCGGGCAGTCGTACACCTACCCCGGCCTCGACTTCAAGGCGGCCTACAAGAAGGCCTGGGGCGTCGGATGAGCCTGGGCGTAACCCCCGGCGCTGACCGGGTGCCGGCGCTCGGGGTCACCGGCCTGACCAAGCGTTTCGCCGGCGTGACAGCGCTCGACGCCGTGGGCCTCAGCGTTGCCCCCGGCCAGGTGCACGCGCTGCTCGGCGGCAACGGCTCGGGCAAGTCAACCCTGGTCAAGGTGCTCGCCGCCGTGCATCCGGCCGACGGGGGAAGCGTGCAGGCCGGCGGCCAGACGTTCGATGCGCGGCACCTGGACCCCGCGGCAGTGCGCGCCGCCGGGTTGCGCTTCGTCCATCAGGACCTCGGCCTGTTCGACGGTCTGTCGATCGCGGAGAACTTCGCCCTGGCCGAGGGCTACCCCACCGCGGCGGGCGGCCGGATCGCCTGGCGGGCCCTACGCCGCAGGGTCGCCGAGCTGCTGGACCGCTACGCGATCGCCGCCTCCCCGGACACGCCCATCGCGGCGCTGCGCCCGGCGAGCCGCACAATGGTGGCGATCGCCCGGGCGCTGGGCGACGATGACGACGCCGGCGAGGGCGATGCCGGCGGTACCAGCGGGGCGGGCGGTGAGCTCCAGGCCGGCGGTCGGCTCGTCCTCGTCCTCGACGAGCCGACGGCGAGCCTGCCCGAGCACGAGGCGCACGCCCTGCTCGACGCGATCCGGTCACGCGCCGCGCTGGGCCAGACGATCGTGCTGATCAGCCACCACCTTGGTGAGGTGCTGGCCGTCGCCGATGCCGTGACGGTGCTGCGCGACGGGCGAGTGGCCGGGACGCTGAACCGCAGCGAGGCGAGCGAGGGGGCGATCGTCGACCTCATCGCCGGGCGGACCATGGGTGACCTGCGGGCCATCGCCGCCGCACCCTCCGAGCCCGGCAACGAGCGGCTCACGCTGCAGGGACTCTCCGCTGGGCGCCTCGACGCGGTCGACGTGCGTGTGCGGGCCGGCGAGGTCGTCGGAGTGGCCGGGCTGCTCGGCTCCGGGCGCAGCACCCTGCTGCGCGCGACGTTCGGCGCCCAACCGCGCAGGGCCGGCTCCATCCGGATCGACGACGTCGAGGTTGACATTCGCGACCCGCTGGCGGCCATCAAGGCCGGGGTCGCCCTGGTGCCCGAGGACCGCGGCGCCGACGCCGCCTTCGCCTCGCTCGACCTGCAGGACAACATGTCGGCCTCGGTGATCGGGCGCTACTGGCGGCGAGGGGTCATGCAGCGGGGAGCCGAAGGGCGCGACACCGCCTCGCTCATGAGCGCGTTCTCGGTCAAGGCAGCGTCGTCGCGCGCGCCGTTCACCGCGCTGTCGGGCGGCAACCAGCAGAAGGCCATCCTCGCTCGCTGGCTGCGGCGCAAACCCAGGGTGCTGCTGCTCGACGAGCCGACGCAGGGCGTCGACGTGGTGGCCCGGGCCGAGATCTACCACCTGATCAAGGACAGCACGGCCGAAGGATGCGCGGTGCTGGTCGCCTCGTCGGACTTCGACGAGCTCAGCATCCTGTGCGACCGGGTCGTCCTCCTGCAGGGCGGCCGCGTCACCGCGGAGCTGCGCCGGCCGCACATCACGGCAGCGCGGATCACCGAGCTGGTGCAGATCGACAAGAGCACCGAGCAGACCACCAAGCAGTTCAGCCCGCAGGGAGCAGCCGTATGACCGCCGTCCAGTCGAGCGTCGCGAGCCGCAAGCAGCCGGCGCAGGAACACCAGCCCGCCGGGCGGCGGGCAGCGCTCCCCAGCAGCTCGGCGCTGCACTTCGCCGAGCGCTGGGCGCTGGTCGGGCTGCTGCTGCTCGTGGTCGTCTTCTTCAGCTTCTACAGCAAGAGCAGCGGCGTCTTTGCGACGTCGGCCAACGCGGGCGTCGTCACAGGCAACCAGGCGGTGATCGCGCTGCTGGCGCTCGCCGCGATGTTCCCGCTCATCGCCGGCCACTTCGACTTTTCCGTCGGCGCCAACAGCGCCCTGAGCTCGGTGCTCTGCGCGTCGCTGATGTCACACCAGCACATCCCGCTGGTGATCGCCGTCGTGGCGAGCGTCGCGCTGGGCACGGCGATCGGTGCGATCAACGGGATCCTGGTCGCCCGCTTCGAGCTGAGCGCGTTCATCATCACGCTCGGTGCGTCGACGCTGATCGGCGGCATCATCAGCTGGGACACCAAGGGCCAGACCATCGCCACCGGGATCTCGCCAACCCTGACGGGGTTCGGGTCCAACGCGATCTTCGGCATCCCGCAACTCGTCTACCTGGTTCTCGGCCTGGCCATCGCCTGCTGGTACCTGCTCGGCCAGACGCCGTTCGGCCGCAAGCTGTACGCGATCGGCGCCAACGCCCGGGCCGCCAGGCTCGTCGGTGTACGGGTCCGCCGCGAGGTCTTCATCTCGTTCCTCATCGCGGGCGCGCTGGCCGGAGTGGCCGGTGTGCTGACCACCGCCCGCACCGGCGGTGCCACGGCCGACCCCGGTACCAGCCTGCTGTTCCCGGCCATCGCAGCGGTGTTCCTCGGTGCCACGGCAGTGCGGCCCGGGCAGTTCAACGTCGTCGGCACCATGGTCGGGGTGCTGTTCGTCGCCTCGAGCGTCAGCGGGTTGACGCTGTCGGGGGCAGCCGACTGGGTGCAGCCGGTGTTCAACGGAGCGGCGCTCATCATTGCGGTCGGGCTCTCGACCTACCTGCGGCGCCGGCGGGTCGGGGCAGGCCAGACCTGAGCTGGCCAGACCTGAGCCGGCTAGACCGCTAGGCCGGTTCGGCGCCGGGCAGCACCGCCGACCACCCGCCGTCGACGACCAGGTTGGCTCCGGTCACGTACGACGCCTCGTCGCTGGCCAGGAAGAGCGCGCAGCGGGCGATCTCCTCGGGCTGTCCGACCCGGCCCAGTGGGATGTGCCGGGCGATGCGGCGCATCGGGTGGTCGGGCGCCAGCAGGTCGCGCTGGGTGGCTGGCGTCTCGACCATGCCGGGGCTGACGCAGTTGACCCGGATGCCGTGGCGCGCGCCCTCGGCGGCCAGCTGCTTGGTCAACGCGACGACTGCGCCCTTGGCTGCGGTGTGCGCAGCCCTGGTGTTGGTGAGCGAGCCGGTGATGCCTGCGGTCGAGCCGACGAGGACCACCGCTGACGAGCCGCGCCGCTTCAGGTGCGGCCAGGCTGCCCGGGTCGTGAGGAACACCAGGTCGAGCTCGTTGCGCAGCACGAACGTCCAGTCGGCATAAGCAACCTGCTCCAGCGGGGCGAACCTCGTCGCCGCCGCGTTGTTGTAGAGCACGTCGATGCAGCCGTGGCGCCGGGCAGCCTCGTCAACCCAGTCGGCCGCGGCTGTCTCGTCGGTCAGGTCGACCGGGTGCGTGCTCGTCATCCGCCCACCCGCCGCGCGGACGAGCTCGACAGTCTCCTGTGCGCCATCGGCTCGGACGTCGGTGCCCACGACCGTCGCGCCCTCGGCAGCGAACAGCAGCGCGGCTGCCCGGCCCTGCCCGCCGGCGGTCCCGGTGATCATCACGACCTTGCCCGTGAGGCGCCCGTGCCCGGCGCGCTCGGATGTCGTCATGCCGTGCTCCCGGTGTCAGCTGCAGGACCGTCACCCGCGCAGGGCGTCGGAGATGGACTTCACGCCCCCGTGCGCCGTCATGCCGCCGTCGACGGCGATCTCGACCCCGCTGACGAACGACGACTCGTCACTCATCAGGTACACGATCAGCGGGGCTACCTCGTCGACGGTTCCCGTCCGGCCGAGCGGCGTCTCGGCGACGTTCGCGGAGCGGAAGACGGGAGAGGCCGACGCCGTCATCGGCGTCTCGATGTAGCCAGGGTGCACGAGGTTGACCCGGATGCCAAGGGGCCCGAGCTCGAGCGCGGCGGCCTGCGACATCCCGCGCAGCGCCCACTTGCTGGTGGTGTAGGCCACCGGGTAGTGCGCGGTCAGCGCCGCCACGGAGCCGATGTTGACGATGGACCCGCCGTCGGTCATCAGCGGAACGAGCGACTGCATCCCCAGCAGGGCGCCGACCACGTTGACGTCGATGACGCGGTGCAGGTCGGCGGGTTCGAGCGCAAGCAGCCGGGCGCGCCAGGTGATGCCGGCGTTGTTGACCAGGCCGGAGACGGGCGGGCCGCCCATCGCGGCGCGGGTGCGCAGCTCGCTCACCAGGTCCGCCCAGCCAGCAGCGTTGGTGACGTCGAGCCGGCGGTAGGTCAGGTCGAGCTCGACGGCTGCCGCGAGCACTTCGGCCGCGGGCTGTTCGTTGACGTCGACCGCGACGACTACCGCTCCCTCGCGGGCGAGCGCGATCGCATCGGCCGCACCCTGGCCGCCCGCGGCACCGGTGACGACGACCAGCTTGCCTCGGGCCCGCCCGCCGCTCATGCCCGGTTGCGCGGCCGCGGCCTGGCGGGTGGGATCTCGGGTGCGACAGCGCCCGTGACGACCCGGTTGCTGATGGTGCCGATGCCCTCGACCGTCATGGTGACCACGTTGCCGGGGCGCAGCGGTGGCGGCTCCTGGCGCCCCGCGCGGCCCCACAGCTCGGCCAGGCACCCGCCGTTGCCGCAGGTGCCAGAACCAAGCACGTCACCCGGGCGGACGACCGTGCCGCGGGACGCGTAGGCGATGAGGTCCTCGAAAGGCCATCCCATGTTCGACAGCTGGTCGCGGCCGATCTCGACCCCGTCGACCTCGACGGTCATCAGCACCGGCAGGAAGCCCTCGTCGTCGTGACGGCCCTCGAACTCGTCCGCGGTGACCAGCCACGGACCGAGGGTGGAGGCGAAGTCCTTGCCCTTGGCGGGACCCAGCCCGACCTTCATCTCGCGGCCCTGCAGGTCCCGGGCCGACCAGTCGTTGAGGATGGTGTAGCCGAACACCACCGCGCGCGCCTCCTTCGGGCTGAGGTTGGAGCCCTCGAAGCCGATGACCGCAGCGACCTCGAGCTCGAAGTCGAGCAGGGTGCATCCCGGTGGCAGGGCGACGTCGTCGCCCGAACCGATCATCGCGTACGGGTTGGTGAAGTAGAAGGTCGGCACCTCGAACCACTCGGCGGGAACCCCGGCGACGCCGTCGACGGACTTCCGTACGCCCTCGACGTGCTCCTCGAAGGCCACGAAGTCGCGGATGGTCGGCGCCTGCAGCGGCGGGCGCAGGCGCACCCGGTCGAGCGGGACCTCCCGGGTATTGCGCGCGGCGCGGGCACCCGCCTCCAGCGCGGCGGGCAGCCCCTCGCCGACGAGGTCGAGGACCGTGGTGTCGTCGGCCAGAGGGTGCACGCCTGTGCCGACGACGACGCCACCGTAGGTGCGCCCTGCAAGCTCGAAGGTGGCAAAGCGCATCGTCGCTTCCTCAGACCGGAGGCGCGACGAACACGCCCTTGTCGACGTCGTTGAACGAGCGCTTGGCGACGAACTCGTTCATCTCGTTGGCCGTGCCCCACTGGTCGGAGACCATTGGGTCGCTGAAGTCGAGCATGTGCGGGTGCCACATGTCCTCGTCGACGGTCTCCAGCTCGGTCGTGTACTCGATGGTGTTGCCGTGCGGGTCGAGGAAGTAGCTGAAGGTGTTGTTGCCAGCCTGGTGGCGGCCCGGCCCCCAGATCTTCTCGACACCGGCACGCAACAGCCGGCCGGTGCCGCGCATGTACTCGTCGATGCCTCGCAGCTCGAACGACGCGTGGTGCAGCGAGGTATGCGGCCCGCGCGCGATGGCCATGCTGTGGTGCTGCGGGTTGCAGCGCAGGAACCACATCATCTCGCCCATGTGCGGGTGCATCAAGGTGTCGGACAGCGCGAAGTCGAGGTGCCTGTCGTACCAGGCGACGGTGGCCTCGGGGGTTGGGGAGTTGAGCACGATGTGGCTGAGCTTGACCGGGATCGACTCGCCCTCCTCGATCTTCCGGTGCTGCCGGACCGCCACATCGCAGGAGACCTCGACCGTGCGGCCGTCGATGTCGAAGAACCGGAAGCCGTAGCCGTCGCCCGGTGTGCTCAGCTCGCGCGGCTCGTGGACCAGGGTGACGCCGTCGCTGGCGAGCCGCACGGCGAGCGCGTCGACCGAGGCCCGGTCGGCGGCGCCGAACGCGATGAGGTCGAGCCGCTTGTCCGGCGCCTGGCGCAGCCGGACCGCGTACTGCTCCGGCGATCCCTCCGCGGCGAGGAACGCGATGCCGGTGTCCTGCGCCACGGGCGTCAGGCCCCACATGTCGGTGTAGAAGGCGAGCTGGGCGTCGAAGTCGGGCACGGCGAGATCGACGTGCCGCAGGTGGGTGATCAGACGCTGGGTCATGGCTTCTCCTTATGCGTGCGCGGTGCGTGCGGTCGGTGCAGCGTCGGGGAACGGGCGGGCTGCGGTACGAGCGGGGACGAGCCCCAGCCGCCCGGCGTTGCCGCCGGCCACCGCGGACGCATCCGCTGAAGGGAGGTCGGCGGCCGCCAGGCGCGCCAGCGGGTCCTCGACGCCCATGTCGAACGGGTAGTCCGAACCGAGCAGCACCCGGTCGGCGCCGACCGCGGCCACCAGGGCGCGCAGGCCGTCGGCACTGTGCACGAGCGAGTCGAACCACAGCCGGCGCAAGTAGCTGCTCGGTGCCTCCTGGCAGTCGCGTGCCTCGGGGCGTACCACCCAGGCGTGGTCGGAGCGCGCGAGGTAAGTCGGCAGATACCCCCCGCCATGCGCGGCGACCACCCGCAGGTCAGGATGCCGGTCGAGCACCCCGGCGAAGATCAGGTGGGACAGGGCAACAGCGTTCTCCACCGGCTGCCCGACCGTGTTGGCGAGGTAGTAGCGGTCCAGGCGCTCGTCGAGCGTGCAGCCGAACGGGTGCAGGAACACGACGGCGCCGAGCTCCGCGGCGCGGGCCCAGAACGGCTCGAGCCGGGCGTCGGACAGCTCTACCGTCCGGTTCCGCGCCGGCCCGGGCGCGTGGGAGGAGATCTCGACCCCGACGAGCCCGCATCCCCCGACAGCGTCGTCGAGCGCCTCGACCATCAGGTGGGGGTGCTGCAGCGGCACCAGTCCGAGCCCGCAGAGGCGGCCCGGCTCCTCCTCGACAAGCGCACCGATGCCGCGGTTGGCGACGCGGTAGACGGTCCGCGCCAGCTCGGGATCGGCCCAGTAGTGGTACTGCGACGGTGAGGGCGACACGACCTGCACATCAATGCCAGCGGCGTCCATGTCGGCCAGCCGCCGGTCGAGGTCGGTGAGCTGGGGGATGCGCTCGCGCACCATCCGGCCGGAGACGGCGCTCGACTCGGCGCCGTTGCGCCGCAGGTCGAGCGCCTGCTGGGCTCCCAGCAGCGGGTGACCGGCGACGACGGCCTCGACCTCACCCACGATGGCATGGGCGTGGACGTCAACGACCGGTGGGTCCGAGTCCGCGACGGATCGCCCGGCGGAGCCGTCGAAAGCTATCGCTGCGTCGGTCATGCGGGCCTGCTCACCAGCGCGATGACCGAGCCCATGAGGCCGGGGACGTCGGGCGCGGGATTGTGCTCGAGCAACCAGTCACCCAGTTGCACCGACGCGTCGACGACGGTCTTGGCCCGGTCGTAGCGGCGGTCCATGAATGCGTCCCATAGCGCGTCGTCAACCTCGTCTGCGGCGAGCAGCAGCTCCGCGAGCACGGCAGCGTCCTCCAGCGCCATGGCCCCGCCCTGCGCCACGGTGGGCGGGCAGCAGTGGGCGGCGTCGCCGATCAGCACGACGCGGCCACGGTTCCACGGCCGCTCGAGCACATGCGTCTCGAACCAGGTGTAGTTGACCCGGTCCGCCTCGGTCATCGACTCGAGGATCTCGTCCCAGGGGCCGTGGTAGGCCGATGCGAGCGAGCGCATCACGTCGAGCTGCTCCTGCGGGCCGAGCGTGGTCCGGTCCTGCGCGTCCTCCACCACGTAGGCATAGAGGCTGTCCGGGCCGGTCGGGCAGTAGCCCGCAATGTAGGACGGGCCGCCGTAGAACAGGTCGGTGCGGGTGACGCTCGCCGGCCGTGGGGCGAAGACGCGCCAGATGCCCATGCCGGTCGCGCGGGTGTCGAGGTTGACGCCTAGCGTGCCGCGGGTGGCCGAACGCACCCCGTCGGCGCCGATCATCAGGTCGTAACGGGCGCGCGAGCCGTCGGAGAGCGTGACGTCGACGCCCTCGCCGTCCTGCGCCAGCTCGGCGACGGTCGTCCCGAAGCGCACCTTTGCGCCGACCTCGCCGGCCCGGTCGAGCAGGATGCGCGCAAGCTCGGGTCGGTACATCCCCAAGGTGGCCGGCAGGTCGGGGCCACCGCTGCGGACATCGGTCATCTCGACGAGCAGCGTCCCGTCGGGGTCGGGGGCGCGCAGGCCGAGCGTGTCGAAGGCATAGCCCTTGGCCTGCACCTGCTCCCAGACGCCGAGCTGGCGCAACACCCGCAGGGCGTTGCCCTGCAGGGTGATGCCTGAGCCCATGGCGCCGACGTCGGGCTTGAGCTCGACGACGTCGACGGCGACACCGCGCTCGGCGAGCAGGATGGCTGAAGCCGCCCCGGCCACACCGCCCCCGACAACGAGCACGGTTCTCACTGCTGGCATGACTGCTCCTTTGCGCGCTGCACGGTCCGCCTGAACAGCTCGGCTCTCGCCATCAGAGGGCCCTGCTGCGGCTGCGTCCATGCCCTCACAGCAGTGCGATCGGGTTGACGGGGGCACCGACGGCGCCGGTGACGCGTAGTGGCGCAGCGGTCAGAAGGAACTCGTAGACCTCGTGCTCCGCGCAGTCCTCGCCGAGGGTGTCGAGGTCCCACATCTCCCCCACGAGCAGGCCCGTGTTGGGGATGACGATCTGGTGCAGCGGCTGGAAGGCGCCGTCGAACTCGTTGGGCCGCACCTCGAAGCCCCAGGTGTCGGTAGCAACGGCGGCGATCTCACTGGCGTGCAGCCAGCCGGCCGTCGTGAACGACAATCCGGGGGCCGGACCGCCCGCGTACTCGCCCCAGCCCTCGCGCCGCGCGCGGGCGAAGCGTCCGGTGCGCACCAGCAGCAGGTCGCCGCGCCGCACCGCGGACGTCGGCCCCTGCGCCTCGATCGTCGCCTCGAGGTGCTGGGCGGTGATGGCGAACCCGTCGGGCAGCTCGCCATCGCTACCGATGGCGCGGCCGACGTCGAGCAGGACGCCACGGCCGGCCACGTCGTCGGCGAGGGTCTCGATGCCGGTCACCTGGTCGCCCTCGCTGGTGACGACCTCATCGCAGCTGCGGCCGTTCCACGCCTTGCCGCGGTCGAAGATGTGGCCCAGGCCGTCCCACTGTGTCGAGCACTGCAGGGGCATGAACACGACGTCGTCGGCGCCGCCGAAGCCATGCGGGAAGCCCTGCGTTCCGCGCGCCGCCTCCGCACCCGTGTCAAGCATCGTGTGGATCGGGTTGGTGCGGCGGCGCCAGCCGTTCTGCGGACCCTGCGCGTCGAAGGTCTGCGACAGCGAGATGGAGCGGCCGCGCTGGACCAGCCCGGCGGCTGCGGCACGGATGTCGTCGGTGAGGAAGTTGAGCGTGCCGCGGACGTCGTCCGGCCCCCACCGCCCCCAGTTGCGGCAGCGCTCGGCCGCCTCGGCGATAGCTCCTGAAGGGTCGGCGCGGTCGAGGCTCGAAGCGGGTGTCTCGGTACTGGTCACGCGGTCAGCGCCGCTCGTCGACGCAGCGGGTGCGCTGCACGCCGAGGCCGGTGATCGTCGACTCCATCACGTCGCCGTCGCGCAGCAGCCGCCCGTGGTGCATCCCGTTGCCGGCGGGGCTGCCCGTCAGCAGCAGGTCGCCCGGCAGCAGGGGGGCGGTCTGCGACGCGTGCGAGATGAGAGACGCGACGCCGAACAGCATGTCCTTGGCAAGCTCGTCCTGCATGACCTCGCCGTTGAGCTTCAGCGTCAGCCGGAGAGCGGACGGGTCGCCGACGAACGCGCTCGGCACCAGGTAGGGCCCGAGCGGCAGGAAGCCCGGGGCATTCTTCGCGCGGAACCAGTCGGTGCCCATCTCCGGCATGTCGCGGCGGAACACCAGGTCGCGGGTGGTCAGGTCGTTGACGATGGTGTAGGCGGCGACGTGCTCGAGCGCCTCGGCCTCGCTGACGTGGAACGCTGTCCGGCCGATGACGGCGGCGAGCTCGAGCTCCCAGTCGTGCTTCTGGCTGTACGCCGGCAGCTCGACCTCGTCGTACGGCCCAGTGACGGCCGATGGAAGCCCCATGAAGAAGTACGGGATGCCCTCGGCCGCTCGCCGATCCATCATCGCGGCGGTCTCCTCGCGCACCTGCTGCTCGGTGCGCCCCTCGGAAAGCTCGGTGTGCTGCACGGCGAGGTCGATCACATGCGTGAGCCGAATCGGCGGCGAGCGACTCCAGCACCGGAAGGGTCTCGTCCCACCGCTCGAGCAGCCACCGGGTCGTCAGGCGGGGCGGGGCGCCGAGCGCCGTGGCGACCGTGCCGAGGTCGAGCACGCGGCCTGCGACCACGAGCCCGGCAAACGCCGGCCCGCTCGCACGGGTGAACGTGCCGAGCACGTAGGGCGCGTTGACGTCGCTCACGAGCAGCTGGTCCTTCCGTTGCTGGGGTGTGACACCACTGTCACCGCTTCCGCTGGGGCGCGGAAGACGAGGTTGCTGATGGCAGGCATCGACGTGGCTGATGCTGGGGCGTTGCCGGCTTGCATCTGCTGGCTCTGCACCCGTCGCTGGCTCGCGGTTCTGGTCCACATCCTTGGCGCGCCACGAACCGTAACCGCGAGCGAGGAACCCAACGGAACTAGCAACTAGGGTGGCAACCTATAAGCATTTCGTCGTTCAGTTATAGGTTACCGTTGTGGATCCCACAAACTTTGTAGCTCCAGAGTGGGGCCAAGCTGTGCGCACGCGCGGTGTGGCCTCGTACGTCTGCTTCGTCCCGTCAGCGATTCCTCGCTCCCTGGTGCTGGATGCGCGGACCATCCTGCTGCTGTCTGAGGGGGACACCGCGCTCGGCCGGCTAGCAGGCGCGGGACGCCAGTTGCCCAACTCCCACCTGCTCGCCAACGGCTACATCGCGCGAGAGGCGGTCCTCAGCTCGCGCATCGAGGGCACGCAGGCATCGGTGACTGAGGTGTTCGACGCGGAGGCCGGGGGGGGCGCAGCACGCGGCGATGTCAAGGAGGTGCAGAACTACATCCGCGCGCTCGACCACGGGCGACGTCGCCTGGCCGAGGGCTTCCCGCTTTCCCTGCGCCTGATTCGGGAGATGCACGAGATCTTGTTGACCGGCGTTCGAGGGCATGAGCGGACGCCGGGGGAGTTCCGTCGCAGTCAGAACTGGATCTCCTCGCCGGACAACCGGCCGGACACGGCCCGCTTCGTGCCGCCTCCCGTTGAGGAACTCGGGCCCGCGCTTGACGACTGGGAGAAGTGCCTGCACGACGACGATCCACTGTTGCCCCTGCTGGTCCGCTGTGCGTTGCTGCACTACCAGTTCGAGACGATCCACCCGTTCCTCGACGGCAACGGGCGCCTCGGCCGCCTGTTCATCGTGCTGCATCTACTGGACGCCGGCCGGTTGCCCACGCCCCTGCTTTATCTCTCGGCCTACTTTGAGACCCGCAAGCCCGAGTATTACGACCGGTTGCAGAACGTGAGGGAGCGAGGTGACGTCGCAGGGTGGCTGCAGTTCTTTCTTACCGGTGTCGAACAGCAGGCGGTCGACGCCGTCGAGCGCGCCGAGCGGCTCGCAGACCTGCGCGAGTCCTATTGGCAGCGCCTTGTCGGTAACCGCAGTCGGGCACGAGAGGTAGTGGACATGATGTTTGCCAATCCCGTACTGACGGTCAGATCCG
>JAABUQ010010423.1_pt1 | contig 12175 bp, 20 predicted proteins | sample 5560001 | NCBI WGS metagenome assembly JAABUQ01 (sample SAMN10711888, study PRJNA513371) | rock metagenome | isolation source: Antarctica rocks | place: Antarctica: Victoria Land, Finger Mt nord | collected 2015-12-18
CGTCCGGGCCGCGCCCCCCCCCCCCCCCCCCCGCAGCGCCCTTGCAATGCGCACGGAGCTGTTTGCAGTGCAGTCGCGCGGAGCTCGTGCAGCTGGAGGTCTCGCAACAGGCGGCGGTCTGTGCTGCGGCCGCCAGCGGGAGGCACGCCGGGGGCGGCGTGGGGCGCCGGACGTCGGGCGGCGGCCCTCGCCAGGCGCCCGCCGCAGAGCCTGGCGAGCGCCGCGCCGGCGCACGCCGTGCGCAGGCGCAGCGCTCCGCAAGCCGCTGCTCTGTGGACGAGCTGTGCGGCGGCCGCGCAGGCGCAGCGCTCCGCAAGCCGCTGCTCTGTGGACAAGCTGTGCGGCGGCCGCGCAGGCGCAGCGCTCCGCAAGCCGCTGCTCTGTGGACGAGCTGTGCGGCGGCCGCGCCGACGCCGCCGTTCGCCGCGCTGAGCGGCGCGCGCGCCGGGCCGTAGGTGAGCAAGCCGCACTCGATCCCGCTGGCGCGCGTGGAGGAGGCCGCCAAGCTGGCCAACGCGCACGACTTCATCCAGTCCTTCCCGCAGGGCTACCACACGCAGGTGCGCCGCGCGCGCCCTGCCCCGCGCGCGCCCGCGGGTTGCCCTATTACGTGCTTTGCCTAGAGGTGTTCGTGCGGTTGTGGCTCACAGTGGTATATGACATGACCATAATCAAACATGACCATGATCAAACAGGAAAAAATGCCGTGCACGAGGTAAGTCACAGTTAAGGGAGCGCTCAGCTGATTCTCAGAAGCGCCTGCTTCCCAGGTTGCATGCACACACGGCATGCTGGCGCACGCTGAGGGCTGCGCCCGGGCCGCGGCAGGTCGGAGAGCGGGGGGTCCGGCTGTCTGGCGGGCAGGTGTGGCAGCCCCTCACATCTGCTCTCCACCTCAACATCCTGTTGTGAGACTGGCAGTGGTGGTGCCTGCATCCACCAATGCATGTGCCTGTTGTCGCACTCTCGTCTACAAGCGGCAGTGCATGCTGCGGCGATTGGTGTGTGTGCCTGTCGCCGCCTGGTTGCGAGCATGCCGCCCCAGAGCGCCCTGGGCGGCAGTGCTGTGTGCGCGCGGTGGGCACCCCAGCGGACATGTCCGGGCGGCGGGCAGCGTGCGCGGTGCCTGAGCAGGGCCGGCGGTGACTGCACTGATCGGCGGTGCGCGCGGCGGGCCGTGGCGCGCAGAAGCAGCGCGTGGCCATCGCGCGCGCGATCCTGACAAAGCCGCGCGTGCTGCTGCTGGACGAGGCGCGCCCCTGCTTCTGCTTGTTGCACATGTGGCGCAAGCGCCAACGTGTCCCTGCGAGGTTGATTAGTATGCCGGGTGCTGGGCGAGCATGCCCTGTCACGATGCACGAGGCTGTGTGTGCTGCTGGACGTGCGGCAAACAGGTGAGCATGGTTTGGGTCATGAGGCTGGCGCCCTGCAAGCGATTAATTGATGAATAGCAAAGAGCTGTCAAGTAGCTAGCCACAGCTGGTGTGCAAGTTGCTGGACATCAGGCGGCGCTCAGGGCGCTGCGCTTTAAGAGATCCCAGTCGCTCAGAGGGCGCCCAGCCGCTTGGAGGGCTGGCGGGCAGCGGCGCGCTGACGGGGCGGCGCGCGGGCCGGTAGGCCACGAGTGCGCTGGACGCGGAGAGCGAGTCGCTGGTGCAGGAGGCGCTGGACCGCGTGGCGGTCGGCCGCACGGTCATCGTCATCGCGCACCGCCTGTCCACCGTGCAGTCGGCCGCCGAGGTGGCCGTCGTGGACGGCGGCGTCATTGCCGAGCGCGGCACGCACGACGAGCTGCTCGCGCGCGGTGCGCGCGCGTCGTCGGCCAGGGTTAGGATAGGGTAAGACAGGGTACATAAATTGATACCCTGATCCTACATCCTTGCGCGCCGGACCTGCTGGCGTCTCTCTGCCGCGGGGTGCGCGCGCATGCGGTGCGCGCGGTCGTCCCACGGCCCGCGCTGCGCCGCAGGCGGCGTGTACGCGCAGCTGGTGCGGCGGCAGCTGCAGCCGGGCGGCGCGGCGCCGGGCGGCGGCGAGCCGGCGGTGCCGCCGGGGCCGTTTGCGGCGGCGGCGTTTGACCCTTCGAGCCCCGCGAGCCCCGAGGACCAGCTGCTCGCCAGCTTTGGCGACGCGGCGGCCGCGGCCGGCGAGGACGGCAGCGCGGTGGTCGCCGACGCGCAGGCGCGCGCCCTGATTGTCATTGTACAAGAGCAGGGCTGGAACTCTTGGCTGGCTGTACGGTGCATGGGCCCTGCGAGTGCTGTGAAGCCTGGTGCGGTCAGACGTTGCGAGGGCAGTATGTATGAAGCCGTAGAGCTCCCTGTGAATCAGCTACGCAGAAGACTGCGCAGCAGGTGCTGCGGGGAAGCTGAGAGCGGCATGTGCGCGCGCGCAGGCGCTCATGCGGCTGCTGCGGCGGCAGTCCACGCGCGGCCTGGTGGACGACCTGCTCGGCGACACGGTCGGCCTGCTCGGGCGGCCCACGCGCCTGCCCGCGCGGCTGGGCAGCGCGCGCGGCCAGCGCCCCGGCGCGCCCGCCGCCGCCAGCAACGGCGGCGCGGGCCCGAGCGCTGCGGCGGCCAACGGCGCGTTCAGCCCGAACGGCGCCGGCGCGCGCGGCGCCGCCCTGAACGGCGCGCTGAGCGATGTGGCCGAGGCGCACGACGACAGCGGCCAGCGGCAGGCTGATTAGGTGGCGATTTTCAAATCAGGCATAGGAGGCTGGGTGCCCTGGGCAGTCACGGCGGCTGCATGAACATGCGGGTTGGCTGCATCACCTGTTGCGCGGCCCCGCGCTGCCCTGAGTGGCGCGCTGCAGTGACTTGGGGCAATGGCGCGCTCTACCTGTAGCGTTGGCTCCGCAGGGCGTAGCAGGAGGACCGGTTGCAATGCAGAGTGCGCAATGGTGTACTCGCATGCTTTTACAAAGGCACCATGCGCATGTATCTCCTTGAAAAAACAGGTGTAACCGTTTCCCGTCAGCAGGCACGCAAGGCTTTTGCTGAAACGGTGCAGCATGCTTCAAGCACTACCCCAATGCATGGGTGGCTTCTACAGCTGCAGCTCACAGCTTCCACAGTCAAAAAATCGCATGCGCACTTCAGGCAGGGCTCGCAGGACACTGCTCACGTGCATCCCATGGCCGTCCGTTTGCGGTGGCCATGCAACACTGGCTCTGGGCCGCGCGCTGCGAGAGGCACTGCCAGTGCGCAGAGATGCACTTCCCGTGGATGCTGCACTGTGTTCCGTGTGCTGGCGCGCTGCTAGCTGGCGCAGGTCTATGCTTGGGGCGCGCACACGCTCGTGCCATGGCGAGCGTTCGCGCAGGCGGCCTGCTCGTGCATGCTCATCTACAAGCTGGGCAGCGGCCCGCCCGGGCCGCACGCGCGCCTGTCTGCCCGTACGCAGAGATGCACATATGGCAAAAAAAGGAAAAAAAAATGCCTGGATACCCTGCCCACCCAGCCCACATGGGAACGGGACAACCACTACAAGCGGGGCACTGCTGACAACATCAGGAGCTTCAAGACCATCACGGGCCCTGCGGCCATTGAGGCAGAGCCGCAGGCCGCGAGCACCAAGTTGCGCACGTGCAAGGTGCCCGTTCTGGGGCTGTGCACATGCATGGGCGTCGCATGCAAGGTGTGCAGCGCTGCGGAGGAGCGTGGTGCACCGGGGGAGTGCCTCTAGGCTGCTTAGGGATCCGGGGCCTGCTGCAGCTCCATGCTGACACCCTATGCGCGGCACGACGCTCACTGCAAAGCTGTGGGTGCGCGCCTGGCGCAGCAAACCACAGCACGCTGCAGGTCCTGAGCTCGCATACTTGCGCGTCAGCATGGAGCTGCAGCAGGCGCCGGTGCCTAAGCAGCCTACCGGCACTCCCCCGGCCCACCACGCTCCTCGGCAGCGCCGCAAAACTTGCATGCGCCGCATAGCACGCACGAGAAGAGGCCCAGAACGGGCGCCTGGCGACACGCGTCTTCATAAAGGTCTCACCTGCACTTCTGCTTCAATAGCGACAGGGTCGGTGATGGTCTTAAAGCTGCGCACGTTGTCAGCAGTGCCCCCCTTCCAAATTTCTGCCGTGCCCGCATGGGCTGGAATGTATGATCTGATGTATGACCTTGTGTTCTGGAATGCCTGGAAGGTGACCAGGGGGTAGCAAAAATGCCGCTCACGTGAAGACCCTCATGGACTGCACCTACTAGCATGGTGAACGAGCCAATGCGCCCGATGCCCCCCTCATGTACGATCTCCTGACTGGAGGGACATTTCACATCGACCACACCATCCATCCATACACTGCCTTCAATTTGATCGACCCCAAAACTCATGGGGCCTGCTTCGGGCTGGGCAACACTCGGCACCATCCAACCCAATTAGATACGGGGTGCTGGATGTTACCAAGCCCAAAGCAGGCCTTCTGAGCCTCAGGTGCCCTTGTCACGGGCAGTGCATTTGATGCTGTGGTATATATCAACGTGCTTCCAATTACTCCAGGTCATGAGATCATACATCAGCAAGCCTGATCACCATGCGAATAGAGCAGCCCATCAGGCGCTTCACGTGAGCAGCTTTTGCTACTCCCTGGATAGCACGCGCCCTGGCGCGCAGAGTCCATCCGCTCCCAGGCTGCCGCTTCCAGGGCGGCCCTCTGGCCATTGCGGCAGATCAAGCATGTGCTGTGGACTTTCTTCAACATGAGGCATGCCGCCATGGGCGTCACCTTGCAGAGCCAGCGCATGTCCGGCGCCGAGGAGCGCTCGCCGGCCAGCTCGTCCAGCCCGCCGCTTGCTCATGCGCGAGCAAATCTCGCAGATGTCGTACAGCTTGCTACGGAGCATGGCGGAGTTGTCAAGCGGCTTGGCGACGTTGCAGCCTGCGCATGTCATCTGCACAAGCAACATGCTGGTCAGTTAAGCGCACGTGGATGCTGCATGCGCGCGTGCATGCTTGCAGTCATCTGCTACTCTGTGCAGCTGTGCAGCTGTGAAGCGCAAAAGATGGCATGAACATGCAGCAACACCATGTTCACCTCTTGCATAGCAGTAGCCGTGGCCGCATTGCAGAAGTGCTCATGCCACCTCTTGCGCAGCGGTTGTTGTGGGCGCAGTGATTCAATGCGGCCACGACAACCGCTGCGGAAGTGGTGGATGAGCGCTTCTGCATGCACAGCACCTTTACCGCCTTCCTGTACGACAGCATTTGCACAGAGCATACACATGCAGCGCAGGCAACGTTGCCTGTAGCCTGCGCGGCGGCTGCAGCATCAGCGGCGCTTGAGCCGCGGCCAGCACCATTCGCTCTGCGGCGGCGATTCAGTGCAGCCATCGTTGTCGTGCGGCGCTCCTCGGTGTTCTGCGCATGTTGTGCGACCATTAGCATGGCTTATGGCAAATGCAAACATGCATGATTGTCTCTGTAGAGCTGCGTACTGTGTGCAGGGTCAGAGCATGTGGGAACATGGCAGATCAGGGCACAGCAACAGAAAAGTCACTACAAGAGGCTGCTGGGAGCGCACATGCAGCAGGCGTCCTGTACATCCTGAAGAAGTTTTGGAGTGCCCTGTGCGCTTCCAAGACTGTGTCAACGCAGCATATGCCAGCTATCACAGCATCATGCACACTGCAACGCCTGGTGTCACTTTGCACGCAAAGCCAGAGCAGGCAGCCGGCAGGCGTGACAATGTGTGGCAATACATTTAGGGAGCAAGGCAGTGAGTACTGGTCATGCACCTCAGCAGCGCGTGCATCTCGTCCAAGGTGTTGACATCACCAGCGGCCTGCGCGCGCTTGACGCTTGTCAGTGCAACACATGCGAGCTAGTACAGCGTAATAAAAGTTTGCAGCACCTCATGCCATGTTTACGCAGGGCCAGAACAAGCAACTGCATGACAGATTGTGGCGGTGGATTCGGGGATCGAGAGCATGCGAGCTGCTGGTTGCAACCGCACCATGTTCAGTGCCCTGAATTCTGCATCTATCAATTTTGTTGGCGCTTATTGTGAGCTCATTAGTCAGCTCATGCAGATATAGCTGCAGACTCGTAATCCTGATCTACATGAAGAGTTAGTGAGGTCAGCATGTACACAAGGCGCGCGAAGTAGCGCGCCAGAAAAAACGAGCCCTGCGACTTGCCAAGTGGCTGTGCCTCAGCGATGGCACAGCAGATCAGCGCACAGAAGACTGTTGATGAGAGACTGCGCGTCATGCTATAGGTGCATTCCCGGTTAGCCGCTGTTCCAAGCCAGTGCTGCTAACCCAGACTGCGCCTTCAGCAGGCCCGCAAAGTCCACCATCAGCAGCCTTCTCTTCCCTGAGCTGCTCTGCCATCCTGCGGCACAGGCATTCAGCAGTTGCAGGGCTGGATCCTTCCGGGCTTGCTCAGTCGTGCGCAGCCTGCACAGACGCGCCATGCTCAACAACGAGCCAAGAAAAGACCAGGGCCAGCACATGCAGTAGTAGCTGCGCATGCTGTAATCAGCGCGCACACACACAGAAAGCCAGCCTCCAGCTGCAAGCTACAAGAGCAGCTCTTGCTGCAAGAGCTGCATGAGCTGCAAAGCTGCATGCGTTGTAACAGCAAAAGCTTATGTCACAGCGTTCAAGCTATGCATCAGGATTTGCATTACGTTTTGAGCTACATCCACACGTCGTCTCAACAGTGTCATGGCTGCGGTAGCGCTGTGCTGCGCTTTCATGACTCAGTCACGACAGGAGCAATAGATAAGCGCTCGTGCACGAATGCTTGCTGTTTCGTAAGCTGCCACGGCTGCTGCTCTATTGTGCTCTTGTGTCACGAGAGCAGCAGCAGTAGCCTGATTTACCAAGCAAGGGGTACAGGCCGGCCATTGATACTTAGTTTTGCAGCTTTACGTATTGTGTACGCGCGTTCAGACATACTACCACTCCTACTAGTCACCAAGCCAGGAGAGCTAACTGAGCGCTCGGCAGCCTTGACACTGCTGAGATCATGTGTGAAAGGAGTTCAGAACAATGAAAGTGATAGCACCATCGACAAAATAACCTGTATCCAGAGGGTTACAGCCAGAGGCACATGCATTGAGCAAGTCTTGGCCAGGCTGCCACCAGCTCCCAATAGTGGCCGTGCGCAACGGTGATATCACCTGGGGCGCAGCGCTACTGCATGAACATGTGAGTGCGGAGCCTGGCCGACAAGCAGCACCTGCTATTTCAGTGTCGGTTTGTCGCCTGTGTCCGCGCTTGAGTATGCGCACCTGTTCACGCCGGGTTGCAACATGCTGGTTCTGGTGAGCCTTCCTCTTTGTTGCAGCCTCTGCAGCCTGTAAGATTCTGCTATTCTGCTTGGTGTCGCTGGACAGGCATGCTCGAGGGCGGAAGACTCTGCTTGCGCCTCTCTGTGATGACAATGAGCATGTCGGGAGCTCCTGCACTGCGCACAGCCGCACCAGCAGCCAAGGGTGGGCTGACAAGGCAATGAGCCTGCAGGAAGTCGACACTGTGTACCGTCGCATGGGCGTCTACACAGCACCAACCACCAGTACGTACAGAGCGCGACCTCAAAACTGCTTTGTAGAAAGCACTGGTCGCCACATGCCCGGCACGAGCTGCGCAGCGAACACATGCCCAGGAACGCCATCTCTGCGCCCTTCATAGCGCGCCTCTGACACTCAGCAGCGCGCTGGCAGCAGCGCGCCATTGGGCCACCCCTGCGCTACCAGCCAGCGAGCCCTGCATGGCAGTGCAGCGAGCAGCCAGGCAGGCCGTGCACCGCCCGCTCCGTCATGTGCTTGCATGCCCTCTCACTCACTGGATGGGATGAGCCCAACCAGCCAGCCAGGCACATGCCAAACCAAGGCCGACGTGCCGGCTGGCTGCAGGAGCCACCCAGCGCAGGTGCCAGGATGCAGGGCAAGCAGCCAAGCAGCAGGGGCATTGCCGGGCAGCGCACGACAGACAGGCCATGCAGGCGCCAGGAGACACGCGCCGCCAGCGAGCGGATACCCGAGGCGCACGAAGCTCGCGCGTCGAATGCTGAGAGGGTCCGCTGGCTGGAAAACCAACAACGGACAGTGCGCACGCATGCAGGCGCGCCGGCCGTGGCGCGCGGCTGCTGGGGGTCCGGGGACGGGCCATACATGCAACAGCGCGTCAGGGACAGGCTGGCCGCCCCACCCCACCTCTGGCGCCCGTGAACGAGCAAACATAGAAGCAAAATCACCGGCTCAGCTCTCCATGGCGGTGGGGCCCGCGTCGGCGGGCGCGGCCTCGCCGAGCGGCGGCTGGCGCCTGGCAAAGTGCACGCGCACGACCGGGAATAGCTCGCCGCGCACAAACACGCCCAGCTGGCTCCACTGCGCGCGCGGCCCGTGACCCTCATGCAGCGCACACGCTCTCCATGCGGACATCATCATGACAAACGCTGCTGTGCGCCTGCAGTGCACAAGCACCCCCTCGAACCGTGCTGTCCGACACCGCAGCCAGTAGCAAGAGCGGAGGCAGACAGGGAGTGCGCAGGTCAGGCCGCCCGTCCAGGCGCGCGAGCCGGCTGCCCAGCAGCGCCGCGCCGCGCTGCCGGCCATGCGGGCGCGCCTGCAGCGCCGCCCACGTCGGCGCGCGCGCCGGCACACCCAGCTCCACACCACTCAGTATTGTACATCGCAGCCAGGCGCGCGGGCGCGCCTGCAGGTCCTCCCACGCCAGCGCGGGCGCCAGCACGTCCAGCAGCGCCTCTGGCAGCGGCAGGCCCACGCGGCGCAGGCGCGGCAGCGGCGCCGCCTCCCGGCAGCGCGCCCATCGGTACGTCTCCGCCTGCGCGCGGCGGCAGCGCTCAGCGGCCCTGGCCCCACCGGTGCGTCTCCGACCGCGCGCGGCAGTGACCGTAGCGCCCACCTCCACGCCTCTGCCAACGCGCGGCAACGGCCAGAGCCTGGGAGGGGCGCACGTGCAGCGCCTCGGCGGGCGCATCCGGCGGCGGCGCGTTGCGCGAGAGCTCGTAGCGCGCGCGGTGCGTCTCCAGCACCATGACCTCGCCGCGCAGCCGCGCGCTCGTCCACTGGCTGGGCTTGAGCCCCCGGTCGGCGACGGCCGCCATGCTGTACTTGATGCGCGGCTCGTTGCACAGGTTGTACTGCACGGTCACCTCCTGCGCGAAGCGCGCCCGTGCGCCGTTCAGCCACGCGGCCGCAGCGGCTCAGCGGCCGCAGCGGCGCAGGCGCAGGCAGAGTCAAGGCACGCCGGCCGCGCAGCCCCATCGCTTGCGTCGCAACCACACTGGCAAAGGTTGCGGCCTTTCGTCAGCGCGCATGCAGCCAAGGCCGCCGCCGCCCTCCTGCAGCAGGCAAGGCCGCAGTGCCAACATCGCCGCGGCGGCGCCGGCGCACGTTCATGGTGCGCTGGCGGCGCTCCACGGAGGACGTGGCGGCGCGCGTGTTGAGCGTGCGCTCAAACTGCGCGGGCGTGAACGTCGGCACCACCGTCGCCGCGCCGTCCGGGCCGGGCTCCAGCGGGCTCACCGCGCCGCTCTTGCTGACCAGGTAGCAGCGCTCCACCTGCGCGGGCGCTGCATGTGAGTCCGCTCGAGCACAGCAGGGGGGCACAGCACGGGGGGACGCTCTCAGCCATGGCGATGCACATGCGCTTCATTGGCGCGCTCCAGCCTCTGCCGGCATATGCAGAAGCTGCCGCCGCTGACTACCCACCCGCACGAAAAAGATCCAGCAGATCGCAGGCCATGCGGCAGGTGGGTGTGCACTCCTCTGTCAATGCAAGAGCTGGGCATTCCCACATCTATACCTTTGTCAACAACAGAAGACCTGCACGTCGCTGTCTCAGGGCTTGCGCCCGGCAGCGCGGGCAGCGCGGGCAGGGCCGCGGCTGCGCCGCAGGGTCGCGCCCCCCCGCACCCGGTAGGAGAAGCCCTCCACGGCAGTGCCCCACGCGCGCGAGCGGATGGAGTTGCGCGCGCTGGACGCGTACGCGGCCTGCGGCGGCAGCGGCAGCACCACAGCGCGCACCTGCGCGCATGCGCAGCGGGCCCCACCGTCGGCGCCGCAAGGCTTGAGCATAGCGGGCAGGGCCGTGCGCGCTGGGGACGAGCCGCGCCTGTGCTCAGCCTTGCAGGCTCGGCGCTGTGGCGCATGCTGCGGATGGCACACTGGCACTGGCACTGGCACTTGGGGGGCACAGCAGCCTAGGCTGGCGCGCATCACCAGGACTCCGCTCACATGTGAGGTGGAAACTCCCATCACTATTACTTGCCGGATCATGAGGTGACACACAGCAAGGCCGCCGCAGCGCATGGCAGCGTCGGCGCAGGGACGCGCGGGCGCCGCGCCTCGGCCATGCCCGCCGGCGGCTGCTGCAGCGCGTGGTTGTAGAAGCCGTTGTGCATGAGCACGGCGACCAGGTCGCTGTCCTGCGTGTACACGATGTTGCCCCACAGCTGCCGCGCGCGCACCTGCGCGCCGCGCGCGCGGGCGGGCGTCGCGACCCGGCGCGCGCGCGGCGGGGCGGGCGGGAGCGGGCGGGTGCTGCCAATTGGTGCTGTCGACATAGCAGGCGCAGACGCACAAGTGCTTCGGCTGGACATGCCTTGCGACTGCCATAACCAAAGCCAGCCAGGGCGGCTGGTTACAAGGGTCACAAACAAGCACGGGCCAGTCCATGCGCGACAGGGCGGCGGCCGGGAGCAGTCATGCGCGAGTGTGCAGGCCGGCCTAGCGCACCTTGGGGTTCTGCCCGCTCATGAACGCCGCGGCCACGTGCACCTGGGGACGCAGCAAGAGAAGAGCTGAGGCGGTGCTCCCGGACAGCTGGTGCGCGCCTGGATGCTGCGTCTGGATGCTGCGCAAGAACCTGGCTGGTTGAGCAACGCGAGGGCAGAGGAGAGGAGGGAGTGCAGGTTCCCGGAGCTACGTTTTCCTGTGAACCAGGGGGGAAGCAGAGCGCGGGCGCACTAGGACGGCCTGCCCCACGCCGCCCTGCAGGAACCTGGACAGGTCCAGGGGCTCGCCCTCGTAGTGCAGCTCCGGCAGCTTCTCGTCTACTGCAACACCGCCACCAGGCTGTCAGCACACCCACGCCTTGTTACAAGCGCACAAGCTGTTTGCAGCGCCCCGCCCCGCCACATTTTCACATTGTGCAACGCCCTCGGGGCAGCCCAGCATGTCGCTGCAGCGCCCTGGTGGCAACTGCTGCAGCCACGCAGCGTGCAAGCACGAGTCGCCACGCGTGGCAGGCAGCCAGCGGCTTCCCCGCTCACGCACTACGGCGCACCTACGCCAGGGCTGAGCGCTCGCTTTGGCTGCTGCTTCAGCCGCGTGCGCCGCGCCGACTGATCCTGCACCGCACCGGCCCGTCACCTGGCACCGCCCCCAAGGCAGTGGCGGGGCATGGCACGCCTGGCGGAGCAATGCTGCGTGGTGTGGTGCCAAGCATGCTGCCTCACACGGCCGGCTCACTGTGCCGCACTTTGTTGCAGCACACATTGCCTTGCAAAAGCAGACAACGTGCACCTGGCTGCCGTCCTCGCCGCGGGTCCCATTAGCTGCATGATCGTCCTCCAGCTCGTCTTTCATGCTCACGCAGCAGGGCCGCAGTGGCCCACAGCGCTCACGCGGTCCAGCTCCCCATGCCCATGCGCTCTCCTGCCTGCTTCAGACAGTGGCACTCGCTGCAATATGAGAAAGGACCTGTGGCTTTTTAATCAGCTGCCGGGCTATGCTTTCTCCTCCATCTAGCAAAACTTCCTCGGAAGCCAGGACCCAGCAGGGCTTAACGGTGGGGCTGCACCCCAGGGACGTTGCGTGGCGCCTCCTTCAAAGCTCGCGAGGGCACACATCCGAGCCACCATCACTTGTTTTTTTGTGGGAGCGGCGATGGCATGTGCGTGTAACATGGCTGCGCAGTGCCTGGCCGGCCCCGCAACGGCGTGCAGAGTGGCGCCTGCCCCCGCAGCCCGTGCGCCAGCGTGTGCGCTGCTCGGCAGCTGTGCGCCGGCTGGCAGCAGGTGCGGGTTGTGTTGCGGACCTGAAGGGGTGCCTTAACTGGCACCCCAATGCAGTACAGGCGGTCGGGGGTGAGCGTGCGGCTGCTTGTGCAGGCTGCGTGCGAGCCGCGGGCAGCCCAGATGCGTTCAGAGGAGGTCAGCGCTGCGGGTAGCGGCCGACAAAGGTGCGGGGGCTGCGCTGCAG
>JAABUQ010010426.1_pt1 | contig 12173 bp, 13 predicted proteins | sample 5560001 | NCBI WGS metagenome assembly JAABUQ01 (sample SAMN10711888, study PRJNA513371) | rock metagenome | isolation source: Antarctica rocks | place: Antarctica: Victoria Land, Finger Mt nord | collected 2015-12-18
AACACACACATCCACAGGGGAAACTCACCGGACCATAATAATTACTATCATAACTCATGCGCTCGCTCTGCGGGTGCTCCCCCTCAACCCACACATGCCCCGCGGGCACGGTTTCTGTCGCGAACGGGTAGGGGGGCTTTGTTGTGACGATATCCCCCTCGAGGGCGATCACGCGTTTTACTACTTGCCGCTCGGGGTGGGAGGGGGACCTGTGGGGGGTTTATTCGTTAGCTGGTGGGATCGTGTATGGTTAAAAGACCCTGTATCTCCCCCTGGCACGGCAGCTCGCCATCCGGATGAGCAACCCAGCTACACTACCCTTCCCCATTCTCCTCACAACCTCTCCCACCCCTCCCCCCCCTCCCCTGTCCCTTTCCCCAGCAAACACCTACCCACCCCAAACGAAATCTCCTTACCAGAACGCAACACACTCCCCCCTCCTCACCCCCCTCCCCCCGCCCCAACGCTCAACAATCACCCGATCCCTCCTCACCCCGCCATCTCCATTTCCATCTCCATTCAGGAACGGCGACATGGAAGCGCCGGTTACGGAGGTGATCTGGTAGCCGTTTGTCCAGAGGAAGTGCAGGGCTGGGTAGTAAGTTAGGAGTGTGAGGAGGGTTGCTAGGGGGGGGACGAGGAGGGGTGAGCTGGGGGCAGAGGGTGGAGTGGGGTTATTGTTGGTGGGAGGGTGTTTCGGGGGAGGGTTGTGGGCGTGGCGGAGGGGGGAGAAGGGGGCACGGGATTGGCGGGTGCGGAGGGCGGAGGTGGGGGGGTGGAGACCGGGTGGCATGGTTTGGGGTTGTGGTGGCGGGTTGTTTGCGAGGCTGGAATCGTGGGAGTAGTGAACGTACCTCGCCGTGTCCCGTGGTAGCCGTTATTGGTGTATTCTTACACGCTAGTCTGTATTTTTAATAGGAACGCGTGAAATATAATATCCGAGGAGCGTCTTTCAATGACGCCTTCTCCATGAAGGTTGTACTAATGGCATTTCAGAGAATCTTACAATAAACACAGCAGATACTTGGCCGGCGACCCATCGTTTCTCACATGACCGATTGATTTCCACTCTTATTGGTATCTGATATGGCTATGTACTACCATTCTCTCCCTTTCCCCCAAGCGCCTCCACCATTTTCCTCAGCTCCTCCATCTGCCCCTTCAACTCCCTAATCTCCAACACCGCAGCATCAGTCTCGACATTCGGCCTCGTGCTCTCAACCTTCTTCGCCCAGCCATCGCCCTCGAAATCAACTTCCCCAGCAATCCGTTCCCATTCCTGTACAGTGTCTTCGTCGCTCTCGCCATGCCGGCGATTCTTCCTCACGGTGTGTGCTTGCTTGGTCTCTAGGTATGCGGTTAGGAGCAGGAGGGGGGAGTAGAGAATGCCCATGACGTAGTTGTTGAGACGCTCGTAGCGGCGAGTGGGGAGCCACCATTCGAAGGGGAGGATTAGGCAGAAAATCTCTATGAGGTTGAATGCTGCGAGAAGGTTAGATAAATAGGGGGCATATTTGGAAGGGATGGCGTACGAGCAATGAACACATTCTCATCCGGTGCTCGAACGAATTGTAGTGTCTTCAGGGAGAAGAGTGCCATGTATTCGTCGATGGCGTTGTCGGTAATGTCTTCGTAGGCACTGTTGTAGAGGGCGATGAGGATGTTTAGGAGGACTTCGATCAGCGGTTAGCACTCCGGCTGTCTTCCCATTTTCTCCACACAATGCCCTCAAGTCGCAGCACAGACAGGGGCCAGCTCACCAACCATGACCACAAAAGTAAAGATGTAGTACAGCACAATACCAAAAGGTGGAGCAAAATTTTCAAACCCAGCAAAGTCCGGACTCTGCATCACAGCATTCATCAAAGCCTGCACAATGAAGCCCGTCACTTGGGTATCATCGTCAATCGTATCCATCCCAATGAATGCCTGCAGGAAGCCGACCATCACAATAACCAAGAGAGCAAAGAAAATCAAGCTCTCCTTCATCATGACCTTCAGCACCACCAGCATCGCCCCGAAAAACCTCAGGGTGTCCAGATACAGTAGCATCCTCATCCAAAACATCGGCGCTGAAAAGGCCAGGAAATTGTAACCGAGCTTGTTGAACTTTGCTCTTTCATCAACACCAACGGGATGGCCGAGCGCAACTATACGTAGGACGAAACTGACAGTCAAAAGGGCGTACAATGTGCTGTTGAACACATTCCAAAACCCAATGTAATGCCTTCCAACCTTCCAAATCTTCGCAATCTCATCGAATAGAAACCCTGCTGTCATCCCATACAGTACCCCTTCCACCACATCCAAGTCCCCCGTGCTATTAATCGTATTGATAGCAACCGTATACAGCACCAGATACAGTAGACTGAAGAAAATTTGCACCGCATTCTGATACCTCGGGGCACGCATCCTATCAGGATCGAAATGGGCCCAGTACTCTCCATTGACTTTATCGCCCCACGAGACAAAGTTCGAGGGGGACTGGTCATCCTGCACCATCCACCCGCGCCACAGATACTGGATGCATTTCTGAAATCCTGCACTGCCAATCACACGCAAGGCATGCAGATCGACTGCCCGCTCAACGGCGTTCGCAGGCTCAGTCGGCTGATCATTGATAAGTATCGAATACCGCTTCAACAACAGCCCTTGAAGCAAGTATCCCTGATCCTCCTCTCCTTCGATGATATGTTTCGCGAGCACTTCACACGCCGTCGCGCGCACATTATGCAGATCCGCATCCCATAACTCCTGTAGAGCTTGCTGCTGGAACCAGCGGTGCACGATCAAAAGGCAGAAGATTACGCAAGCGTTGTGGGTGGGCTCTTCCTGTCCTGCGTTTTTTGCAAGGGCGACGATGCGGGGGGTGAGGACAGGGGAATTGGCTTTTGTGACTGAGGAAGGCGGAAGCTCGCAAGGGATGGTTTGCTCGATTAGGTAACGGAGACGGAGAGCGACTTTTGTGACTGCGAGAGGGGGGAGGGCGGCAGGGGGTTGGTAGGTTGTTACTGTAGTGGGAAGGACTGAATGGGATTAGCGAAAGGCGAGAAATGGCATGGAGGAGGTGTCTACGGTTCCGGGCTTCTTCTCGGAGGCCGTGGAGGTCTTGATATTCCAGGCCGAAAAGCCTTTGCCAATGAACCATGTTTAGTGTTGATGTGGCGGGGCCATAAAGTGGTGGATCAGGTGGTACAAATGGCGCTATCGAAGTGAGGGGCTCAATGCTTGGGATTTAGTCATCGATAGGTGGGCTGATGCCTTTGCAGCGGTCGGAAGCGGTCTCGAGCTGTGCATTTGTGGGTAGGTGCATGGTCCCACGCAGTCGTCGTCAAAGTTGGCAATAGTTAGTTAGCGGGGTTGGCTGGCGATCGCCGGGTAGCATGGGGGCACTGGTGCCAAGGAACCCCGTGATTGACTTTTCAATTCAATGCTAGCCTTATCTCAGCATGATCTCTGTATTCGTTTTGTCTCTCGATCGGAAGCAGACCAGGAATCACCGTCGTCTCCAAAAGCTAACACGGATTCAGGCGTGTAAATTCCAACTCAGGAGGTCGTGGCTGCAGGCGGCTGTCCAGTGATCGATGAGAAGCAAGTATCGAAGCATTGCTACATCAAGTCGGTTCTGCAACGACAGACCCAACCGACTAGTCTTGGGAAAGGCTACCTCTTGCGCCTTGGGCTGTGATCTCTGTACCAAAGGTCTCAGCTGGTGTATAAAATCTTGGGGAACACATTTTGGAGTTGATTGAGGGTTTCACTCCGAGGTTTCTTGACCGCAATTGGGTATCGAGCCATTATTGATGTCACTTGTTTTGATCTACCATATTGACTCTATCCTTACTGGAAGCCTGACTTGTCAGGCTTGGTTCTTGGGCCAATGTTCACCACTCATTGACGAAACACAGAGTACTGCGTAGGTAGAGCACTCAAAGTCAGTGTTTGGCTGTCGGACGTCCTCGGGCCTGATGTATCTCAAATATTCATTTGTGGAAGAAAGTCCCATCCTGCTTATCAAAATAGCGTTTCTCTTCTCCACCACGTCTTCCTATATGCGATTCATCCAGTCCCAGTTATTCATGCCACACGTTCATGCAGCATGAAGAAAGTGCATTCTCAACGCATTCCCATCATCGCTGTAAGAATATAAGCGTCCTTCTATGCAGTCAGGTCATGGACAGAGGTTTTTCAAGTTAGAAGAGTCCTGTCCTCCTCCCTCTTCATTCCCCTTTCTTTCTTTCTGCAATCATTACAAATTGCGAGAATACGCTACAACATGACGTTCAAAATTATCCTCTTAGCATTGTGCTATCTCGGATTCACTTCCCTTTAAGTACATGCCCAATCATCATGTATAACAGTACAGCCTGTCTTCGAACCACCCTTGAATAACACCAACACTGCATTCCGCTCCACCAGCACTCTGACAAGCCCGGTCCCTTGTTCAGCTTGTTCGCTGGAAGTCAGTACCTTTAGACCAATAGTGAGCACCCCAGTAAGAATCATTCCTCTTATTTGTTGCCACTAGATCTAACAAGACCGCAGGTATCATCCCGAACGACCACAATCACTCAAGCAGTGACCACATCCACAACTTATGTCTGCCAACCTCTACTGTCCCCACAACCACAACCACAAGCATCGCAACCAAATCCGCCCCCATTCCCACGGCGACGCCCTTTCCTCTAGTCAGCGAAACTATCCGCACCTTCATCAACGAACTCGCAACTATAATCTTCTACGCCGAGCTCCTCGCCAACGGCGGCGACACGCCCAAACTTTGCAGCGTAATCAACCCAGCATCTCTAGACGATTTTCACTTCCCCCGCTATCAGTGGCTCCGCCGTGCGAACGGAAATCTGCGCGGGGGCATCCATAGACATCTATTACCCCAGCCTCGTCCCGTTTTTAGTCTCGGGAAACCAACAAGGCGTATCCTACCTCTTCACCGCTCTCTACGCCATCCAAGTCGCCGGCGGCTTCCCGACTGATCTACCTACCTCGTGCAACTCGGTCGAAGCCACTCTTATCAACAAACTCTTTATGGGCAACGTGCCTAAGGTGGGCACGGCGGTGAAAGACTATGTCTGCTCTGCGGCCTCAGCGTCCTCCATGCCAAAGCCGACTGCCACTCCTTCCCGAAATAGCACCACCACTTAGCAGATATACTAGCAAGGGCTATTACTGCATTCCATCATTTTGGGAATTGGCTCCGAGCATCGCTGTTTCTAGGCCTTATTAGACCCTGGACTTTACTATTCTCACTCATTTTCTATCTCCAAGTGCTTGTCTACTAATCTGGCCCTGCTGAAGGCCCTAATCGTGTATCTAAGGAGCTGATGCTCCATTATCTAGCAATCAGACAATTCCTCCCTGATTTCATTCCTCTTGGTGGTGGTGGTGCATCCAACAATGAGGGTAGATGTCAATTTTGCCTGGGGTGTGTATCGGATAAGAGATTGCAAATCTCAGGGGCTGCAATGAGCCCCTGAGTGCTTGTGGGCCTGCTAACCTCTTCTGCGTGAGTCTGATATGCGAGTGACTGGACACCGTGGCCAAATGCACGCCGGCTTGGTTTGAGAAATCGCCCTTTTGCCTAGTATGCTTGCGAGTCTATCGCGAGAATGTGCATTTGCAGCTTGCAGCTGCGTTGATGCATGACTGGTGGAGCACCAGTGGTGGGCTTGGAGGAGGCGACAGTCCCGGCTGTGAGGGCGTTGGTAAGGGTCTTGCAAGGCGACGACTTAGCTGAAGCGTTTCCACAGCTGAAGCTGCACGTTCCGTCATGTGTCTTTAGAACATGAAACGGGTCTGCCTTGGAGCTTTGAAGAGTGACTAAAGCCTCCCACTCGACAGATCAAATGTCTTCTCACTCTTATTATTGCTGATGGCGTTTTCTCGATTTTGAACGGCTTGAGGTGCGTTGATCACTAGGTCCTGTGCCGCTCGTCGTGTGGTGAAAGACATGATGTAGAGGAGTTGAACAAACCGCCATGCGGTGTACCAAATGTCGTTTCAGCGTCCCCAGGACATTTCGTGTCGATATAGCATCCAAATGATCAAAACCCAAGAGCGCTTCCTGTTCAGGCAAAACACCTGTAAAGATGGACTTTGCTTCTATGTAATCCTTCATACATCGGTCCCATTCGTGCCTTGGATCACTCTTCAAAAGTCTCCAGCCGTAAGTATTGCCTAATGCCACCTTGAACCTCAAAATTTCCGGCCTATTGGTTGGAAATTCTCTCTCGATCATCGCGACAAGCTTCGTCCCCATGTTGATGGCGGTATGGAAATCTTCAATTTGGCAATGATAGACGGCTAATGATCTCCGCGCCTGAAGAGTTCTCATACCACTTACGCCATTCACAGTCTCAAAGTATTTGATGGCTTGTCTCAACATTTCGCCTGCTTCATCCACCAATTGTCGATCCCCAATGGATTCCGTTAAGACTACCCCTAGAAGCCATTGAGCTTCTGCAATATTAAACTCATCGGGCGGAGTTCGTCGCAGCCATTGCTCTAAGTGATATCCAGCCAGCTCGATCAGTTGTTCGGTGTTCTCAGACACCGATCGGCAGGATATGGCCATACCCAGAGCCTTCAAATCACCATTCTCCTCGTCCTTGAAGACGTAGGGTGCAAGCCCTTTCAACGAAGCCCATTGTCGCTGTTCAATAGCCGCTTTCATCAGAAATTTCAAAGGTTTCTTTGTGTTATCATCAAAGCGCACGTGGCTTAAAAACCTAGTGAAGTAAGAAATCTGCTGCCCAACAAGCACATCCGCAGATCCGGAAGTCGTCGTCGACGCCATTGCGAGCATGAATAGCACCATAGTAGCACTCTCTGATTTCTCGCTTGCTGAAAGGCGATCGAACGCCCAAGAGTGAACCAGAGGGTGCATATACATGATTCTGACTTCAGGCGGAAGACTTGTGTCTTTATGAATAAGATGATGAGACTCGATTTCGCTGATCGCAGCGTCGTAAGTGATGTCAATCCATGTTTGCTCATCATCTTCTGTCCCCGTGGAGCTTAGGTAATCATCGAGCCCAAAATATTCGATAATCTTGTCCCCCTCAAAATCTGATAGCCCCGAGTTCCTTTGGCATTTCCACGCGGCGGCAGACCATTGGACCATCCATGGTTGTAGTTTTGACGGATCGTGAAGTCCAAAAACAGTCATCAAGTGTCCTGCAAGCCGACTTGTTTGCTCTATGGTGGAGTAACTCGACTCCCAAACTGTTAGGACACTAAGGCCATAGTCGCTGACATATTGCTGAGGTGTCTTAGCTAGGATGACCTTCCGTTGTTCTATCAAGATTTCGAAATAGCGATCGAGATCTGCCACCAGCTGAGGTTTCCCAGAAATGTATGCCCCAGCCAGCTCGATCGCCAGAGGGAGTTCTCCAAGTTTCTGTGTTATTCGAGCAGCCGCGAGCTTTTGAGCACCACTAGGAACACGGACAGCAGCATTCTTGAAGAAAATTTCGAGGGACTCTCCGGGTTGTGTTCCCTGGACTTCGACGCCTTTAAGTACAGACATCCTCGCACCCTTGCTTTGCCGTGTGGTCACAATTACGTGACCTTTCAGGGCATTGGAGAAGTAGTTGCGAATTGTCCTTAAATCGATCACATCCGCGTTATCAAAAATCACTAGCCATTGGCCTTTTACTTGATCGATCCATGCGATAGTCTCTGCAACTGCAGATCCATCGAGAGACTGGGCGGATCCTAGTGCCTGTTGTATACTCTTAGCATATTTGTATCTAATGGACGCAAAATCTGTTATTAGTCGTTCCTGGGTAGAGGCCTCAATCCAGATTCTGGCCTGATACTGCTCCGAGAATTTGAATGCGTAGCGCAGTGCAAGCTGCGTTTTACCAGATCCTCCCATTCCGCGCATTGCAAGGATCTGTGTTGGACTGGAGGCTGAACTTGGGGAATTGAGCTGACGGTGCATGTCTTTCAGTATAGAATCGCGATTGACGAAAGTGGTTGCTGGAAGGAACGGTATCTCTGATACGCGCTCGTCGAAGGTCCTTCTATTTGCTACGGTACTTTGTTTCAACAGATAATTCATTTTCGTAGATATTGGACGAGGTCTGCATTACTCACCCGGCGCAAACTCAATGCTATTGACCACGCCCCGCAACCTTGGTATGCAGTCGCTGATTGCTTCCCGTGCTGAACGCTCAGTCAAGTATCGCTCGGTCGCCGCTTCAATCACAGAACGCTTCTCCCACTCTTCCATGCTCAGGTTCTCAAGTCCGGAAGCATCGAATCGAAAATATTTCTTCGCTTTGACAAGTTCTGCTTCGTTGTTGTCCTCGAACCGTGCGGCGGTGGTCGTCGTATCTGACGCGATGCTCGAAAGAGCTTCTAGCAGTGGGCCGACGCCAGGTCCAAGGTCTTTTGGGATCTGGCGGCCGGTTCCAATGCTTAAGAAAACACCAAAGGGATGTTCTGAAGCATTTGGCCATATGCGCCTTGCTTCATCCTTCAACAGCTCAATCGGATTGTTGTTTCGCAATCCGCCATCTGCGAACGTGGCGTCCAGATCGCCTATTTTGACAGGTTCAAAGAAGATCGGTGCGGCACTTGTCGCTCTACCTGCCTGCCAGATATTCGCTTGCCGAGCGGCTCTTTCAGCATGTTTTGAAAGATACGAACGAAAAAGGACCGTTACAGCCTGCTTCTCAAATACTGAGCAGACGAATCTAATAACAGGTCAGTCTTCCTCTTTTACTATGATGCTCGCAATGATAAGACTAGAAGCCTGCTTACACTTTGCATTTGGGATTAATGTCAGTGGAGTTGATCAAAGACGCCGTCTCGTCACCGCAATACGTCTTTGTGACCTTTCGTAGCGCAACCTCGAGCTTCGCGGCTTCAAACCATGGCTTTCCCCGCAGAGCGTCAACCTTCTTGCCCAAGATTCGGATTTTCGCGGTGAAGATATCTTCCGACATCTTGGAGTACACTTGAATGCATTGATCAATGCTCATTTGCAATCTACCCAACATAAGGGCGATAAGGCTAAATGTGATCAGCTAGATTCTATTCTAACAATCAAGGGCCACGCTTACCCTCCTGTGCTTGTTCCTGCGATAAGATCGAAGTATTCATGTGGCTTGGGGATCTCTGAAAGACCCTCCTCTATTTGTACATGCTGCAATATTCTCTCGAGAATCAAAAGCGCGGAGAGACCGCGACAACCTCCTCCATCTTTGGTATGTAAGCTTGCGTCTTATTAATTTCGGAACACTCGGTTCTCTCACCGAGTGACAGCAGTCGCAGTGCACGAGGTTGCTCTTCCATGTCGCCCTCTCAGCCCTTCCCCAGGCCCGGCAAAGTAATGGAACCTTCAGTCAAATCGCGATAGCCCTCCGAGGGACTAACTGGCTCTCTAAGGGTTTCAAGCAATAGCAAAGCGCGACTGGTAGCAGTACTTTTGCGTTGACAGTGGGGAAGCGAGAGGCAGCGCACCACGCTTCGGCCTTACACTAAGAGCTGAAAAAAGGGTGTGATGGTCTTCTTAGCTGCAGAGGATTCTCGCTAGCGTAATGCAAGGCCCCAACCACCCTGATTATGGAAGGGGATCGTGTCCGCACTCTGTATTGCGTACAGGGCCGTTCCGTAGGGAAAAAGATGGCAGTGCAAGCCACGAATGCCCTTTCAGTCATCCAGCTTGAGGCAGCCGCAGTATATGACTCGTCCGAATCGAATATTTTCGTTAGGGTCCAAGATGGGCTCCCTCATCTATTGCGACAGCACCGGAACGATTTGGCCGCTACCTGTCAGCTCGTCCAACAATGGCAGCGGCGTGCCCATCCATGGGGTTGGTCACCGTTGGTTAAGGAGCCTCATCGAGTCCAGCAAGTCGCTCGCCAAGGGAAACCTGAAAACTAGCCACTGGTGGATCGGTACCACACGCGATCTTTGCGAGGCTGAGCAATCATACCCTGTTTCCATAGCGAGCGGAGGCGCATGGCTCGATCTGGACCCTGGTCCGAAGCCTCATCGTCTCCATCAGTAGCAGGGCTTGGTAGGTCTCTACGCATAGCCGATCGTAAGGCCGTGCTTCACGTGGAATACAGTGCAGGCTCAGCCACCACATCCGCACCTGCTCACACAAGCAGTGTGGCAGTTGAAGCACCAATCTAGTTGATTGGCCAATCAACGTACGTTGGATTGCCAATTCAACTGATAATTAGCTATTTAATATATTAATACAGGTAATTGGCCAATTATTTAGTTGATAGCTTAATTACTTATAATAATATATTAAATAATTATTTAATAGAAGCCGCTTTTCCTTTAATATTAATTTATATATAATATAATATTAATAAAAATTTAATATAATATTTATTATACCCCCCCGAATAACTATAATATTATTATTATAAAATATATAAAATAATATATATTAAAAAAAAAATTTAAAAAATTTTTTTTTCCTCTTTTATAATTATTTTATAATAATTACTCTTTTTATCAAATTTATATTATATTATTATTAAAAATCGGCGGAATGACCGGTTATTTTAAAACGCTTTTAAATCTAAAACTTTAATTTTTTTAAAATAATTAAGTTAATATATTAAATATATTAAATAAAGATAATAAATTATTAATATATTTATTCGGCCAGCAACGAGGTCTACTTATATATAGTACTGGCTACGAACCTTTATCTGTATTTAAATAAAGAGCCGAGAGACTTTATTGCTATCGAAATTACCATATAAAATTATAATATAAATATAAAATATATATTTCGCGTATAAAGCGTAATATAAAGTTTTTATAATATTATAATTATAATCTTAATAATAATATAATTATCGCAAATATATAAAACGATATAATATACGCGATAAATACTTTCCTTTTATTTATTTACTTATTTATTAATTATAATATATAATAAAATATATATAAAAAGTCGAACTCTTTATTATAAAAAGGCCCTTTGCGTACCCTTAAAATATATATAACGTTTATATTCCTCGAAGGTATAATTAATTATTAATTAATAAAGGAGTAATAACTTTAAGAATCTAAGAGGCTATAAAGGGTTTAAAGGGAAAAAATATTTTTTATACCCCGGAATAAGATAATTTATATTAATATAATTAAAAGAAAATAATAAAAGAAATAAATATAATAAAAATATATATTTATCCTAAACAAAGAATATCCGATATATATACGAAGTATATTTGATACTTTATTATATATATTGATTAGCAAATATTACTAAAGTTCCTATTATATAAGGGTCCCGACTCTGAAAGCGTTTTGCCTACACTTATAGAATACCGCTACCGGTAATATAGTAAGGGGGCTTTGTCTATCCCCGAGAACTAACGGTCCGGCTTTAAGGGCTTTATAAGAATACTTGGCTCTGTTATACCTTGGGCTTAATATAGTATTTGCTAAGAAACAGCAGGGATAAATATATACAGGCAGGTAAACAAAAGGATAGTATATATACAAGGGATATAAGGGAAGGTCCCTTATAACTAATATATAAAGCGTATATAAAACGTAATTAAGAATACGGAATTTAAGATTTATAAAAGAATATAAGAAAGAGCGTCCTTTAAGGCGTTATTTATATATTTAGTTTATAATTTAATAATAAATAAAATATTAAAAAAAGAAGCGAATAATTAAAATAATAATTATAATAATTATAATTATATTATTATTATTATTAATTAAAAATTAGAAAATTAGAAAATATAAACTTTTTAAAAATTTCAAAAAATACTTTTAATATTAGAAGTTATTAATATTTTTTTTTATATTATCTCTTATTTCTATATTGTTTTAATCGATATTTATTATAATAAAAAAATTCATATTATTTTCTAGCCTTTTTATTAATCATTATAAGACTTTTTTATATTAATAGGATATTTTTAATATTTTTATTTATAATTCTTTTTAAATAGCCTTTTTTAAAGAGATTTTTATTAAATTATTAAGAATTTTAATTATTTTAGCTAATATTATCGAAACCAATATAATATTTTTTATAAAATATTTAGAATTAATAATATTATATTATATTTATAATTTATAAATATATTAATAATAATTAAAAATATAAATATAAATAATTTTATTATTTATAATAAAACTTTTTTTTCTTTTCTTTAATA
>JAABUQ010010429.1_pt1 | contig 12170 bp, 10 predicted proteins | sample 5560001 | NCBI WGS metagenome assembly JAABUQ01 (sample SAMN10711888, study PRJNA513371) | rock metagenome | isolation source: Antarctica rocks | place: Antarctica: Victoria Land, Finger Mt nord | collected 2015-12-18
AATGGCTGGGGCAGTCTCTCCAGCAGCACTAAGCCAAATCAGGTCTAGCGTATCGCAATCCTAGGATCACTGTCAGCCAGGCTGTATGCCGAATAACAAGGGCTATACTTAGGGTATATCAGCTCTACTAAATACCTTATTATTTATAGGGCCTAGATTAATTAGCTGAGTATATAAATAAGCTTATATTCTTAAATAAATAGAGTAATTAAAATTTCTTATAACTAATAAGTTATAAGCCTAGCCAGCGTCTATATATTTATATAAAGAAAAAAATATTTAAGTTTTTAATTTATAAATATTATTATTTTATTTACTTTTATATTAAGCTATAAAAGTAATATATAAGAAGGTAATTATCTTAAAGGAAATCTTTAACTATTATAATTAAGCTTCTAAAATATAAATTACCCTTATTAAAAAAAGATTTTAATTAACTATTAATAAAAATAAAAATAATATTAATAATAATTTACCCTTAATAAATAAAAAGGCTTAAGCTATTATTATTTTAATATATAAATTATATATTAAAGACCTCTTTAATAGCAAAAAGAATATTATAAAAATATAAAAACTTCTAAAGAATAAATTCCAAAAGAAAAATAATTATATTATATATATAATTATTTAATATTTAATTAATATAGATTCTATTACTTTCAAGAGTATTAATAAATATATTAACTATTTATATTATTAGAATAATTACTTAGTAATAATAACGTAAGCTATAAATAAAATAATATTAACTTATTTATTCCTGAAAAGTCTTTTAAATAAGATAAAATTATATTAAATTTAAATTATTTAAATTATAAATAATATTAATAGGAATATTACCTTTAAGGAGATTATTAAAATAATATTTATTTATAATAAATAATAAAGCTAAGAAGGCTCTTTGAAAGCCTTAAAAATAAAGAACTTTAAAAAATAAGGGAAAATAAAAAGTAATAATAATAATAATAATAAAAAGGGAAATAATAAAAATACTAAACTGAAATACTCCTATTATAAAGGATTTTATATAAAGGAAAAATATTATTATTTAAATAGCGATTTCTATTCTAATTAATAGAAATCAAAAGATAAGAAACTCTTTTGTAAAGATAATAAGGAGAAAATAAGATAAATCTTAAGGATATATAATTTTAAAACGACTATTAATTTTAAAAAAGTATTAATAATATAATTAATATATAAGGTATTTAGAAAATCAGATATTTATTTAAACTTAAGAGCTAAGATTTATATTTACTTTAAATAATAGCGTTTTATTTCCTATTATATATATAATTACCTTATTAATAAGATTAATATTATTATTATAATAGCAAAAGGGAAAGACTTTATTATTATAATAATTAATAATAATAAAGAAGTTAAGTTAATAAATATATATTATATTTTAGAAAATTAATATAATATTATTTCAATAATAAAATTAATTAAAAAAATATATATAATATTATTTAAAGGAAAATTTTTTAATATTAAGAATAAAATAAAGAAAATATTATTTTTAAATTAAAAAATAAATAATTATTATTTTATTTCCTAATTTCCTTTAAAATATTTAAAGTATATTAGGAATATTAAAATAAAAAATATTCTAGCCTTATAAAAGCTCTGATATATACGCTTTAAATATATTAAAATAATTTTAATAAAGAATATAATAAAAATAATTATTAAAATAAATATTAAATAAAATAATAAATTTAAAAATATAATATTACTAAAATAGCAATATAAAGCTTATATTATAAGAAAATAATCTTATATTTTTAATTATAAGTTAATAAGGAATAAGCAAATAATACTTCTAAATAAGTTATAATTTATAAATATTACTAGAAATAGAAAGATTATTCTTATAAAAGATAATATAAAATATATTTTAATATTTATTAATAAATATATTAATATAATAATTATTTATTTTCTTCTTTTATAAAAAGCAAGCCTTATTAATAATTATATTAAAAATTATATTAAGAAAGATAATATTAAAGGATATATTATTAATTATTTATATAGAAATAATATAAAAGAATTTATTAATTTATAAATATAAATAACTTTTAATTAAATTAATATTTAATAAGAATTAATATTATTATATAACTTTTATTAAAATAATATTATTAAATAAAATAATAGAATATTATTCGAACAAATTAAAATAATATTATTTTATTTAAGATTAAATAAAGATTTTTAAAAGGAAACTTTAAATTTTATAATATATATTAAGAAGAAGTTTCTTATAACAATATTTAATAAAAAAATATTATATAAAGAATAAATTAGAGAGAAATTAAATATTAATTATATAAAATTATTCGGATATATTTATTAAATATATAATAAAAATATTTATAAATAAAAACTTAAATTCCGGAGTATTAAATATAGATTCTTAAGATTTAATAATAATTTTAATTAATATCGAATATAGAATAAAAAGATTAAAGAATTAAAGTTTTTAGCTTATATTATTTTTAATAAAATAATATTAATAAAGACATATTTATTTAAAATAAGGAATAATAAAAAAATTATTCCTAATATTTTTAATAAAATAAATAATATATTAATAAATAAATAATCTGCAAATATAAAAATAAATATTTAAAATATTAATATTAATAAAGAAGTTAGTTTTAGTTTTAATATATAAAACGGATTTAAGGAAGCTAATATTCAAAATATTAAACTTAATAAAATAATTAATTTCAATTTTAATAAGCAAAATATTAAATAAATATTAAATATAAAGCTAAATAAGGAAATCGTAATTTATATTAATAATATATTATTTTTATATAATAAATAAAGAGTATTAAGAATATAATAAACACTTTTTCAAATTTATTAAAAACTATTAATATTATCAGAATATTAATTAAAATAGTTTATAAGATTTTACTTATTAATAAATTATTATAATTTCCAAAAAGGAATAAAGGAGGGAGAATTTCCCTTTATATAAATTTCTTAAATAATTAAAAATAAAAATACTACCTCTTTTAAAAATTGATAAGAAATACTCTTAAAATTAAATAAATAATAATAAAAAATAATATTTTAAATATAATTAAATATAATAAAATCTAAAGGAATATAAAAAGTTAAAAAATTATCATTAAGATATGAAATATTCTTAAGAAGATAAATATTATTAATTAAGTTAAATATTAAGGGCGAAATTATTAAATATAAAGCTTAATAAATTACTAAAAGCTTCGAATAAATAAAGGAAATAAATTATAATATTATTTTCTTATTAATTATAAAAACTTTAAGTTAGAAAATATTTTTAATTTTAAGAATAAAATATAATATAAAAATAGAATATTCCGATATTAATATTACCTTCTTAGAAGCAACTTTTAAGGAAGAAATATAAATAAAATAGCTTTATAAATATATTAATAATATAAATAATATACATTATTTAGAAAAGGTTTTATATAACCTTAAATAATTATTTAAAGAATAAGGAGAAATATTAATAGCAAAATTAAAGAATTTTGATTTTAAATAACTTTAAAAAAACAACTTTATCTTTATTAATAATAAAGGAACAATCTTAATTATTTATATAAACAATTTGCTAATATTCTTATATATAAAAAAAGTAATAAATAAACTAAAAGCTTAATTTAATAAGGAATTTAAACTAAAATATTTAAGAGCTATTTCTTTTTATTTAAAAATAAAAATTTTAAGAAATTATAATAATTATATAATAATTATTATTTAAAAGGATTATATTATTTAAATATTTAAATAATTAGAAATAAAAGATTATTATATTATTAAAAATATTATAAATAAGAATATAAAGCTAGAATAATTATCTTTTAAATATATTATTAATAAGAAGTTAAAAAACGACTTTATATTTATTATTAAGGCCTTGAATTAAATAGCTAGAATAAGCTAATTTAATATTAATTTTATAATATATTATTTGAATAAATATTTTATATAATTAATAAATAATTATTATATAATAATAAAATAAGTAATAAAATATTTAATTAATATAATTAAAATCGAAATAATATTTAAGTTAAATTATATATATAATAAGACTTTTTAAACTTATTCTAACTCTTTTTAATATAATAATATTAATAATAATAAATTTATAATAGAATATCTTTTTAAATTAGTTAATAAATCGATTAATTAAAGGTTTAAATAAGAGCTAATTATAATTATATTATTAATTAAAGTTAAATATATTATTATATTAAAAGTATATAAAGAAGTTATATATTTCAAGGATTTGCTTTAAGAACTCGAATATAATAAAGAAAATATAAAAATTATAAAAATTAATTTAAATAATAAATTAGCAATTAACTTAACCGAAAACCTTATAATATACCTTAAAATAAAATATATATAATTTTAATATTATAAAATAAAAGAATTAATATAAAGTAAAAATATAATTATAAATTAAATCCTTATTAAAAAAATAGCAACAAATCTTTTAATAAAGCTAATAATAATAATAAGCTTAGGGTATATATTCTAGCTGCTAAGGCTAGCCTAGGAAAGTAAAAAAAGAAATATAAAGCTTAATAAACTATTTATTAATAATATTTTGGAAGCTATTGCAAAGCTTAAAAAAGGGTATTAAAGAATAGCTAGGGTAGTCTCTCTAGCAGTATTAAGCCAAATCAGGTTTAGCGTATTATAATCTTAGGATTACTGTTAACTAGGCTATATACCGAATAATAAGGGCTATACTCAGGGTATATTAGCTCTACTAAATACCTTATTATCTATAGGGCCTAGATTGATCAGCCGAGTATATAGATAAGCCTGTATTCCTAGGTAGATAGAGCAATTGAAATCTCCTATAGCCAACAGGAGACAAAGCGCGGCAACAAACAGCTATGTGTAAATTGAAATGTGTGTAGAAAGATTGCAAATCTTGATGCTCCTTTTTTTATACTGCTACGGCATGCCCTCACGATCTATCGCACCACCGAGATGCCTCGACAAGCAACAGGTTTAGGCGTTGAAGACTCGTCTGGGCACTTCAGTGCATGAGTGATTCGATGAGAGTCTTTGCCCTCTGCTCCATCTTACCATACCACACCACACTCCCACAATTTGCATTTCCATCAGAGAGCGCACGACATTGTGCAGCTAGGAGTTGAATGATATGGATACTACGATGCAGCTCCTTGGTATACAGCTCGTTCGTGAAAGCCACTTGATCCTCATGATCGATAGGAAAGACGCCAAATTGAAAGCTCGAGCTCAGGAGCGGGGTCGAACAAGTACCGTCTGTTCCATCCTGTTTGCCTCGAGGACCCTTGGATATGCTCGTCTCGTAGAGCGTTATGATGAGCTCCATGGCAGTGGGGACCAAAGCGCGGCAGCTTTTGCAAACGTTGCTACCTTCCTGAGCTACTATTCTGGCGACCTTGGCGATGCAATCTTTATTCAGCCGAAAGATTTCGTCCCGGGGGCCTCATTCACCTTGGCCTGGGCCTCCAACGTTTCAATGATTTCTACTAATGCCAATACATGTGCCGAGGCCCTGCTCGTGGCTGTGGGGATATCGGCCGGTGCACGAGAAAGCGCGAGGTTCGCATCGGACTCAGCCGCTTTTGTGTAGCCATTATTGTGGGATTTTTTGGCGGCGGGCCGAGAAATCGCAGGATGCTGAGTAATGGTCGGTGACGGAATAGTCGAAGGTATCGACGGAAAGTCCTGATTGCTGAGATCTGGCATCGTAAAATGGCTCAGGTCGATTTCTGGATCGGCAATGTCCAGACCGAGGCTAGGTGTGTTGGTGACCAGATCGTTGGCACTGGTGGTGCTCGGTTCCGGCATGAAGAGGTCAAGATAGCCGTTCGTGAACACATTACCAGGCGTGTGGGTGTGCACGTACGTTGGATCCTGGGAGCCAGCGGCGCCTGTCCATGCGGCAGAGGAGAAATCGGAGAGGGGAAACCCGGAGCCCTGTGGGCCGTGGCTCTGGGTAGGTGCGTTGTTGTCGACGCTGCGATATTGATCGTTGGACGGCGACGTGGATCTGGCGGTAGTGGAAGAAGTTGGTGGCGATGAATTCTTTCGGGCTCTCTTGTCTCTCGTAGAAGTTTTCCCTACCATCGAGATAGAGTATTCGCAGGGTAGGTCGTTGGACAGGCAACGTGAACAGCCTTTCTGCTCACCACTACATCGGACCTAGCAAAGCATGAATCTTTCTTCATCAATACGAGCCCGCGCTGAGACAATTACTGGGGCCACGACATATCGCCAGAACTGACCTTTGCCTTGTTGCAGTGGTTACATGCTGCCCGCATCCTCAGTATTTTACCCCATGGTGCCCATTTGTACCTGGCCGCCTGTATCACCAGAGAATGGTTGCGTTAGACGAGGTACCTGTAAAGCAAAATGCGTCACAAATGCAGCAGTCGGGTCAAACTTACTGTCGGCTAGTGGCCTCTGGCATTTTATTTGAATCCCGAGCCTCCAGTAAGTCTTATCTTCACGCCCACTTCCCTTGGCTATCTTTTCGATAATAGGGATCAAAATCTCGCGAGATTGGAAGCAAAGAACGCCTGTTGTAGATGGAAAGTGCTGACTGTGAGAGCAGATGTGAGGTGTAGCCCGTCTCCCCACTCTAATGACCCGGCCAAACCATATAGATCATAACCCTCTGAGTGCTCCTATATTGGTGCCGGACCATCCTGTGCTAGGTAGGTCAATCTCACGCTACGAGGCTACCTACGATGCTCTAGATAAAGCGTGACGGCAAGTATATACCTACGGAGATTATGCTCCGTTCTCTCAATTCCAGATGTTCAGGTCAATTCCTTTGCTGGAAATATATAAAAAATTTAAACAAGAATTAATTCAAACCCCAGAAGTTTTCTTCCAGGCCAAGTGGTTGAACATCTATTGGAACTTGAATTGGAACTTGCCCAAGGAGCTTTCGCACGTCCCGATTTGCCGGCCAATCTAGCTCTGTTGGCGAAAGTGACACCAGCGCGAACTTGAAGCCATGATCTACAGAATCTCCGAAGATGCATACCCTAAGGTATCGCTGCTGGACCTTTATGACTACTGATCATTATTCCGATTTTTATTTCAACTGCGTTGGAGATATTGTCCAGCAAGTATGCTGGACGGGCAATTGTGTTGAACGTACGGCGCCCAAGGAGTCTGATAATTCAGGCCAATTGGAATTGGTATGCCAGTAGTGGGAGGGTGGGAAGTGCCTGGTGGAGAGTCTGAGGGGCGAGCGAGGGCGAGATTTGTTCGCCGTTGGGTAACGAGAGGCCGTGCAGCCACGCAGGTCGTTGCTATCGTGAATCGTAATGGATCAGGGTGCCTCGGGGCTGTAGACTTATAGTTTTGGCTGCAACAGGGTTGTAATTGAGCCGTTGGAAAAGTCGAATATTTTGACTGATTGCTAGACATCGTCCACGCTGGAATTTTCTGTATGTTTGCGTATTGGGGTTCTCTGATGTCTAGTCTGAGATGAATAGCCTTCTGGCTGGAAATCTTCGCTTTTGACTATCGAGGTTTGAAGAATACGTCCGGTGTGGAGACGGCATTGACAAGAAAGAAAGTTTTGATTGAATGGAGATTGCAACGACAGAAGGGTCTTGATAGAAGAAATAGCGAACGTACACTTGATTATGTACGTCTTGATAACGTTTGAAAGATTGGGGTAGATGGTCGTTCCAGCTCACCATTGGATCGTGGGTGGACACCTTTGTCTCCTGCGCTTCGTGCCTTCGACATTGTCGAGCATCTCCCCTCGAATCGATCACTATGGGCTTCGTCTCAAGGTATTAGCCTATTAGAAAGATTCCCTGTTTGCCACACGCCTTCCTGGTGTTCCAGTGACTACGTTCGATTGATTAGGTACGGAGCACCGTCGCAACCCAGTGCATGGAGTCACGTAGTAAGAGATGTTACACGACGACAAATTGGCGCTCACCGTAGAATCTTGGTGTCTTGGCGCACTAGACTCACATGGCTTGAACATCCCATTGCTCAGCTCAAGTATCTCACTATCCTTAATCCACTAACAACAAGTCTTGTTCATGTCGCACAACGCGAAGAGGAGTATTGTGGAGGATATGCCAAGGGCGGAAGACCGTCAAGCACCAAAAGCCACCAAAAGCCCCCCAGAAAGTTCGCCATCCAACCCAAAATCTGACACCACAGGTCCTGGCAAGAAATTCTTGGTGTCAGCATACTGCGTATTCTACCTAGCCAACACGCTCGCTGCATCCTATGCACCAATTCAAGACTGTGACGAAGTTTTCAACTACTGGGAGCCAACACACTATCTCTCGCATGGCTTTGGGCTGCAGACATGGGAATATTCGCCAGAATTCGCGATCAGGAGCTGGTTGTACATTATTATACACGCAAGTCCTGGAAAGATCGCGTCTCTAGTCTCCTCCCAGGGTGGCTTCGAATTCTTCCTCATTCGAAATGTGCTCGGTGTTGCTTGCACACTCTGCGAGACGCGCCTCTTCTCGGCTGTCTACCAGAGCATGGGCTCCAGGATTGCCATTCTCTTGCTGATCATCATGGTCTCAAGTTCTGGAATGTTTCATGCATCCGTAGCTTACCTTCCTTCTAGCTTCTCCATGTACACCACAATGCTCGGCATGGCAGCGTTCCTCGATGTGCGCCATGGCTTGCAAATTGACAAAGTTATCTTATGGTTTGGCATTGGCGCTATCGTAGGCTGGCCATTTTCGGGGGCTCTCATATTGCCTCTCTTTTTTGACATACTATCCTATCTCTCGAGCACTGGCGATCTCAGTGAGATTGCATCTAAGGTTGTCCAGGGCGTTTTGAAAGCGCTGCTCATTGTGGTAAGACACCTCTTACCCCTAGTATCCCAAAGCATGTCGCTGACTGCCACAGCCCCTCGATATTGGACTCAATGCATTCTTTTTCCGTCGGATCGCCTTTTCGCCTTGGCGCATCATTTCCTACAACATATTTAGTGGAGCATCGCGTGGGCCCGATATCTTTGGCACAGAACCGGCGAGTTTCTATTTACTCAACCTTCTCTTGAACTTCAACGTTTGGTTCATGCTTGCAATCCTTGCCTCGCCTATTCTTGCTCTGCAAGCTATCTCACACAAACCATCGACAACCAAAATGCCCCTTTTGCGGATAGCGATCCTTACGACACCCTTCTACATGTGGCTCACCATCTTTTCAGTCCAGCCTCACAAAGAAGAGAGATTCATGTATCCTGTATATCCTTTTCTTTGCGTAAATGCTGCCATCACGCTGCACAACATTGTCTTCTACCTAGGACAGTCCAAGTCAAAATCACCCATTACGAAGATTCCTGTGGCAATCAGGCTTATAGTCGTGGTCGGCGGTATTCTTGTCGCTATTGCTACTGGAATTTTGAGGACCGCCGGTACCGTCAAAGCCTACAGTGCCCCTCTAGAGATCTATGGTCCGTTGCAGAGTCAAGACCATCCAGGAACAAACATCTCCGTATGCTTGGGGAAAGAATGGTATCGATTTCCATCATCATACTTCTTGCCAAAGAACATGCGAGCTAGATTTGTCAAAAGCGCTTTCGATGGTCTACTACCTGGACAATTCAGCGAAGAAACAACCGACTTTGGCCTTCCTGAAACTTGGCTTATTCCTTCCGGCATGAATGATCGCAACCTTGAAGACCCTGGCAAGCATGTACAATAAATTGAGACACCTCGTGTCTTCTATCACTGACAACCTATTAGATTGATATCAATGAGTGTTCATTCCTTGTCGATTCAGCCTTCCTTGGGTTTGAGCCAACGGTTCTGGAGCCGAATTACATCCTGGACAACAAAACTTGGGAAGCACTGCATTGCAGCAAGTTTCTTGATGCCTCCATGACTCACCCTCTGGCCCGGATATTCTGGATTCCAGACTGGAATGTCATCCCATCTCGTTATCGCAGGAGATGGGGAGAATATTGCTTGTTGAGCCGGAAATCGAACGCAACTTGAAACCAAGTCACGGGACAACAATCATCTTATCAGACGAACATACGAGTGGCACGCTATGGGAAAAGCGGTCCTCAAGAATGATGGTATTGGGAGTCTGAGTCGACAAGGCCGTTACCGGGTTCTATGATGTGTGGGGTTACGCATTTACCCCGCCTAACCCAATTGGGTTTACAAGTCCTGGCCCACGATATCTGCCTGTAACATGAACGTCTATTGCGTCTTGCGGAACGTTAAATGAATGTCATAAAGCTCACTGCTTCGCACCCTCCAGACCATTGAGAAGTCTAATTGTGTCATTCGACAGCCGTCTCGCTTTTCGCATCCCCTACATTAGGCAGAATATAATAATGGAATTCGACCTCCCTAATGTGCGAGAAAAGACGGACCGATTCACCATTTTGCTTACCCAGAACGTCAAGCCAATACTCTACGGTGGCTTTCTTGTCGCTGTTATTGCCTGGGTCCTTGTTAAACAGGTCATCTACCGCCAGAAGCCCGCAATAGGACGGCCCAACTCACCAGATCCTGAGAAGCCTGGCTCAAGAAGGCAAAGCACATACAAGGCTCCGGAGAGGAAGCCAGGTTTCTGGGCCCCCGTCGATTTTAAGCGCCCAGAGCCAGCCCCGTTGGTTGATTGGAATGTACACGAGACTGAGCCGTTGCCGTACCGACCGTTCAGACATGGCCCTTACCACATCACTATGGGATTGAGGACAATGCAATGGGATGAATGGATAGAGTTGGACAATCATTACATGAAGTTTCATGAGGACAAGGCGCGGCGAATAGTGGAGCAAGAAGAGAAATGCTGTCGTACTGCTCCAGAAGCGTACGATGGCGCTGTTGAGCTCCTCGAAGAATTGTGAGACCCTGCAAAGCCAGGGGGAAGAATGCAGCTAACAGTCGCTGTCTTCTAGTTGCGATTACCTACCTCGACGATACCCTACCCTCTACAAAAAGACCCTCGTTGGCATGGAGAATGTTGTCACAGGCGAGGTCTTTAATATCACCGAGCGTCCCTTGAAAGAAGACCCAATGGCCATAGCTGCGCGTATGGTCCAAGATGATCTGGCAATTATGTTCGAGAAACCCGACGGCCAATACTACCTCCTCGCGGGCGCTATCCTCCTCGCAGGATTTTGGCGTTTGAGAGACAAATTCGGCATGCCCTTATCAGAAATACACACAAGTGGTGACGTCCCTGGCTTCAAATCTAAGCTGGAGAAGGGCATGATGAATTTCTTCCGGCGCATCCAACCCCAGAGCCCTGTTCTAAGGAACAACTATTTCCTACAGGTTGACGACGATCTGGCTTGGAGTTCGAGCATTGGCCCAGAAGACGGCGACGGGACTCAGGCGGTGGGATGGGCCACGGCGGAGAAGAACAAAGCGATTGAGCATCACTACTTCCGAAGCGAGAGACAGAGCTTGAGACGCTTGCCAAGGAGCGGCGGGGTGGTCTTTACCATCAGGACGTACTTTGAACCGATCACAAAGATTGCACAAGAGCCTGGTGTGCCTGGAAGATTGGCTAGTGCTGTCAGGAGCTGGGGCGACGATGTGAGCAGGTACAAGGGGAGGGAGAGGTACGGCGACGTGCTGTTGGAGTATCTGGATGCGGAACATAAGAAGCAGGTGGAGCAGGGTCTGACGACTGAGGATATGGATGAGGATGAGAGGGCGAAGTATCCATTCTAAGCCTCTTCCGATATCGTCTCCAGCAGACTTGCATTACGAAGATTCATCGTCCGATCATCTCTTCCAGCCATACCCTGTGACTTCCATGACGTTGTTCCCTCCCAATTGTACCCACCCAATTGTACCCATTATTCAATACATTCCCCGAGCTCCCACTCAAAAGCGCAGTCCTCAAATCTCCCCCCGATTCCTGTCCTTGCCCCTGCCTGCAATGCGCCACTGCGTACCTCGCAAAAAGCGGCTAGCAATGACAATCATAATACCCTTCCCCAATACTAACACACGTCCCCCCAGCCACGCACTCCCTCATGCATTCACCGCCCGATATAGCGTTCATTGACGTGCATTTGAGCGGTTCTTGTTCGTTGTCGGATGTAAAAGGGGTGGTGACCCATGGTGTGCGGCGCCTGGGTTGGAGAGAAGGGTTAGCTTGGGTTTGGGGGG
>JAABUQ010010430.1_pt1 | contig 12170 bp, 13 predicted proteins | sample 5560001 | NCBI WGS metagenome assembly JAABUQ01 (sample SAMN10711888, study PRJNA513371) | rock metagenome | isolation source: Antarctica rocks | place: Antarctica: Victoria Land, Finger Mt nord | collected 2015-12-18
GTTCTCGTTCGTCCACATCGCCAGCCTCGCTCTTCGGCTACCGATCGAATCCCAATCGCCTCAGAAAGTTCGCCTTGTTGCCGGACAGACACTTAGAACGTCTGCCCAATTTTCCTCGCCCTGGTCCCCAGCCGTTCCAGGGTCTTCCGTCGCTCTGGCGCGCACACGGACATACTCGGATTGAATACGTTGGCTGACCTGGGCCATCAGAGTCACCAGGTCGTGTGGCTGTACGTCGCTCATCATTTCGCACCTGCTGCGCCGTCATAGTGGACAGCCTAGCACCACACGGCCTTGCCGCCATATGGCTACCCCATGTGCCGAAGCCATGCGTAGTGCGCAGTCTTGTAAGGGTTTACCTCAGCGAGACATCGGCGTGAGATAATTTTCGCGTCTGATTTGGGTTGGCTTCGACATGATGATACGACATGGTTAGCTTGGAGCGCATGCGAAGCGAGGTCGCAACTACTCTGGAGACGGTTCAAACACTGAGACACGCCTAACCGTCGCCGGATCTAGCCCCCGGATCGTTCCCTAGCGGCAGCGCGAGCTGCGCTGGCAGGCCGGCGGCGACGCCCTCCGCCTCGAAGTCGATGCCGTCCCGTGTCAGGCGCACGCCGATCCGGCGCCCGCCGACCTCGACCTCCAAGCCATCGCCGGAGGCGAGCAGGGCGTTGTAGGATGCCGTGCCGTGCCGCCCATCGGACACCACCTTCCCAAGGCTGCGTAGCGTGACCATCGGCGGTGCCCTCTGGACGGTGCGGTCCGCCGTGGGCCATTCGGTCCCGACCAGCACGGCGCCGTCCTCAAATCCGCCGCGGCGCTCCCGCTTCTCGCTGGCCGCGACCTCCACCTCGGCCCAGCCGACTCCGGTGACGCTCGCCATGGCGCGCACGACCTCCAGAAGGTCGGCCAGCTCCGCCTTCACGTCGTCGGGATCAGTCGCCGCGAGCAGCTCTTGCGCCTCCTCTAACAGCTTGGCCGTGAGGGCGCGCCGCATCTCGGACCGCGGCAGGCGCGACTGCACGACCACCTCCCCCCGATCGGCGATCTGAGCGGGCATGTCGTCCCGCACCAACTTGGCAAAACTGCGTCGGCCCCGTGTCCGGGACCGTGACGGCCCGTCCGCGGGCACTACCATCACGCCCGCCTTCTCGAGCTGATAGTGGGCGTGCGCCAGAGTGGACCCGGCCAGCTGCACGGGGCAGTGGTCACGCTTCGCGAGCCGGATCACCTCCGACAGGAAATCCCCGTCCCGGAACAGCACCAGCTCCGGGTCCAGCACCAGGATGCTCCTAGCGGCCCCGGCAGCCAGCGCGGCGCCTACGTCCCCCAAGGTGCGCAGGACCGTGCGGGGCCAGCGCGGGAAGATCGCCTCTCCCAGCAGGGCCGGTGCGGGGTTGGGCGGCATGCTGAACCAGGGCAGGTTCGTGCCGATGCCGAGCCCGGGCGGGATCCCGCAGAACCACATGACCAGCAGCGGCCTGCCCGCGCGAGATGCGATCGCGTGCGAGGCGATCGAAACTGCGACGGCGTCTGCCGCCGACAGGCTCCGGATTCTGCCCAGCGCCCGCCGCACCCTCAGCTCCTGCCACATCCCGTCGGGACACTCCTGGATGAACCGAGGCTTGTAGCGCAGCCGCTCGGCGGAGACTGCCTCCCTCCTCACGTCAACGTCGAACGTGTCGTGCGGCAAGTACTGAAGGCCGTCGGGGACGCCCCAAAGGGCGTCGACGCGCACGACGGGCGATGCCGGGTTCGCGCTGGCCCAAGCGCCGGATCGGGCTGGTATGAATTTGTGAGCTAGGAAACAGATATCGCCGGGGGTTGCGCCGGTCCCGGCCATCTGGTCCAGGAAGCCTAGCATATGGTCGACCGCCGACGCGGACGAGACCGTGTTGGTGCGGGGGAGGTTTTCGCGATCGATGCCTTCCATTCTGCAATCCGTCCTACACACGACGCGCCCGTGAGCGAACGCATCCAGGTCCGCTTCCAGCGCCTCCCGCCCGCTGGCGAGCGCCTCTAGGAGGCGGTCGCCAGTGATGGTCGCGAGTGGCGGATAAGGTTCCCGGCGCACTGCCGCAAACCGCCTGACGTTCTCGACCTTCCGCCAGGGTCCCGGGACCGAAGCCGGGTCGAGGTCTACCACTGTGAGGGGCGAGCCGGGCGGCAGCGCTCCCGTCGGGAGGTGGTCGGCTTCGCGCAGCCAAGCGTTTGGGTCGACGCCATCGTCGGACTGCTCGTCATCGAAGTCGATCTGGAGCAGCCACAGCCTCTGGCCGTCGTGAATCCACTCCAGGTGCGCCGGGCCGCGTCCCAGCCCGGTGACCCACCTGCCGACGGCCCCGAACGCGCGTTCTAGCGACCCGGGCCGTGCGGCTACCGGCGCAAACGGATCGGGGACGTTATCGCGCTGCGAGTTCAGCCGCCCCTGGTCGGTGTCCGGCGACAGCCTCTCCCAGAGCCACTGGTTGACCGTCTTTGATACCCGGCGCTCATTCGAGAGGTGTCCCATGGGCCCCTCACCCACTAGGGGCTGTACAACGACGGCCAGGCGGCCCAGCGCGGCTCGTTCACAGAACGAGCGGAACATCGTCCCGAGAGCTTCCTCGACCTGGGGCGCGCCGAAGTCCGCTGCCAACCGCACCGACTCGTTGGCGCCGCGGTCCTCCAGCGTCTCAGTATCGGCACTGGACCGCAGGATGAGCCCGCGGGGCCAGTCCTGCCGCCATTCCCTGGAAGCGAGCTCGATCGCTGCGGCCGCCTCCGCCAGAACCGCGTCCGATCTGGCCCATCCTCTGGCCCAGCCTGCGTGGGTCTCAGACGTGAGCACTACGAAGGGGGGGCGCCAGGCGCCCGGAAACAGCGACAGCCCACGCGCCTTGCGGCCGACCAGCCCGATGATGGCCGGGTCGTCGAACCATCCCGTCCCGTCCGGCGGTCGCAGGATGGCGGGAGTTCCAGGGGGCCCCTCGTTCAAGTTTCCGGCGGCTTTCCCTGCTTGCCCTCGACCTGCCCGAGGGTGCCCAACGTCTGGTCGGCGAGCTTTTGGAGTGCGGCCAGCAGGTTATCGGAGAAAAAGCCGACAAAGAAGCCGTACGCTGCGCCGATCCTCGGGCCCTCGGTAATCTTGGCACTGAAGATCGGGATGAGCCCTGACCCGATCATTAACGCGGTGAACAGGGCGAGGGTCGCGGACAGTAATGGAACTACTAGGCGCCACACGATCCGATCGCAGTTCCACCAGCCGTGAGCAACGCCGTGGTACAGCCACTTGAGCGCGAACGCGAACCCACCGCACGCGCCCCCGACAGCGACGGCCCCGAGCGCCAGGGTATGTCGAGAGGCGCCGTCGAACGCGCTCGGCCACAGGCCCGGGCCGTTGACGGAATGGGCGGAAACGGCAATCTGGTAGAGGAGCAGAAGGGCCAGGACAAGGCCAACGACGAGATAGCCGAGTTCGAGCACTATCTGGATCCAAGCGCCCTGGACGTACCGGGTCGCCCACTGCCCCGGGGCCCTGTCGTCTGTGAGGTGCTCGTCTCGGGAGGGGCGCCGCGGGTTCACCGGATCGGGCGGGGCCTTTGGCTCAGGCGACGTCGGCGAAGGCACCGCGGAACATCTCCTTCGTTCGGCAGGCGTTCCATGCGTTCGGGTGCGACCGGTAGTCCCACTCGTGCCCGCGTCCCAGCGCGTCCGCCAGAGCCCGGCGCAGGCGCTGCGACGTCGGACTGCCAACGAGAGCCCGGACTGCCCGTTCGTGGCCGCGGACCATGAGGTAATCGGAGCCGGGCGGCACGGCCGACCACGGGTCGGCGTGGTCTACGGCCGACCACCCCGCGTCGCCAACCCGCTCGACCAAGCGGTCGAGTAGGTTAGGGGCGCCCCAAACAACATGCAGGTGGGCCTGATCCACGCCGCAGCCCGTTGCGGTTCCTCGGCGCCCCGGCCCGTGCTCAAACGTCACGGACGAGCCCGCCCGGGCCGATACCCGCGTCAACACGTCCTCCGTGATGGCGAGCAGGCGCGCGCGCCCAGGATTGTCCAACTCCGCGACGGAGAGGCAAGGCGTCCGGGGCACCACGAGCAGCCACTCCGCCACGAGCGCCCCACGTGTGGGGATGACCGCCGCCTCGGCGTAGCGGGCCAGGTCCTCGTCGAAAACGTCATCCGGCCCGCGGAATGCGCCCCGCAGGATCCAGGCGAACCGGGCAGGCAGGACGGGGAGCTTGGCATCAAATAGCACCAGCGACCTACTCACTGAACCGCGAGGACGGCCAAGGGACTCCGAAGCCGTTTACCGATCACAGCAAGCCATATGCCCGGGCAAGACGCAAGTACGGTGGCGCGGCTGCGGCCAAGGTTTCAGGCTACCAGAGGATCTTAGCACACCGGCAGCTTCGTCGTCCGCCAATTCTATCTTAATAGCCGGCCGGGGTAGGTCTGCTGAGGCAGTTTTCTTGCCGCGTAGGCGGAAGCAGGCTGACCGTTCTCGGCGGAAGCCCGGAACTCACCCGTCCATAACCCTGATGCCAGGCAGGGTTAGGCCTGATCAACGAATCAGTTCGACCGTAATCCCAGCCGCCTGGGCAACCTCGCGCCAAAGCCGGTCGGCCGTCAATGTCGGTGCTTGCAAGCGGGCAGCAAGGGAGAGACAAAGCCGGTCGCCGAGGCTCAAACCAGCCGACCTTGTTAGCGGCGCAAGTAAGGCTGCCCGGATCGCGAGGTCGTCGTCCACCGACACAAGCGGGAACACGAGGCGCGCACGCAGAGAGCGAACGAACACCTCGTCGGCGCCATTGCGCATGAACCACGTCGCGACCTCGCCGAAATTGACGGTCGTCATGACGGCCCCGCCGGCCACGATAGCCTGCAGCACGCGCTCAGCTCCGGGCTCGTTTCGGAGATACGCGAGCAATGCCGAAGCGTCGAGGACGCTATCCGCCACTCTTACGGCCTGGCTTCTTGGCCGCGGGTGCCGCCGGCTCACTTACGGTGGAAGGGGGCTGGCTGTCGGGCTCGACTTCCTCTCGCGCCGCTTCGGCATGTCGTTCCGCAAGGAGAGCGTCCACCGACGTTTGCTCGTCCTGGAGGAACCGGGCGGCGTCAGCCTGCAGTTCGCTCATGGCGCCGGTCATCGACCTGACACGGATTTCATCACCGACCAAGGTGACAACTACGGGCCCACCACCCTCTAACCCCAAAGCCTTCCGGTGCTGGGCGGATATGCTAAGCCGCCCGGCTGAGTCGACCCTAGCAACATTTACGTTCATGGCTGATCGCAAGCTGTCCCGCAGAGCCAAACGATGTAGCACCCTCTGGTGAGCCATACTAGCGTTCCTCCCCCCTCTCGGCATAAGCCCGTTCTAGGGGGACTTGCTGAATCCCGGTCGGATTGGGGAATCAGCGAAAGAAACCATCCAAGCCCGTTTTGGCATATCGGAGCCGCTCGGCAAATCGCACCAACTAGGTCGTTTCGGATCGCTGCCATTCCCAACAGTCACTTTTCGGTTTTGCATACCGGTTTGCAGGCCGTAGAAGGTGTGACGGGTTTCGTGACAAGGTTCGGGTTGCCGTTTGGGGGTAGTATCGGTTTGTCACTTAATCGCTCGTTTCGAGCATCCCCAGCAAGTAAATTCAGCGAAGACACTCGATCGCAATGTTAAGGACCTCAGGTACTTGGTTCCAAATCTGGTCTGCGGTCAGCGCAGTTGCTTTTCTACGTCGCGCCAAGGCAAGACAGGCACGGTCGCCCAGCGACAGACCGAGTGACTTTGTAGCTGGCCGTAGCATTCCGGCATCTCTGCATTGCTCGTCGTCAAAGGACTCGACCTTGAGATGGAGCACGCCGATTGCGTGGGCGACCTTTTCTTCGGACCCTCCGGCGTCTGCGAGCTTGGCGTAGACTTCGGACAGGTTCACCGCACTGATCGATGATCGCGGCAGTACCTCGAGAACCCGCTCTGTCCCTTTCTCGCCTTTGAGGAGACAGAGCACCGCCGATGCGTCAAGGACGAAAGCCTCACTCATGGTCGGCTTCGGCCCTGCGTTCCGCAATCAGTTCATCAGCCAGATTGACCCCATCGGGGACAAACTCCCGCACGATACCCTGGGCCAATCGTACCGAGGCGGACAGAGAGCGGACATGAAGCCCATCACTGGCCAGCTCCACGACTACGGTATCGCCTGTGTTGATACCCAGCTTACGACGGAATTGGGCAGGGATGATGAGCTTCCCACCGTCCACAATCTTCACTGCCTGCGATGTCATGACCGCGCCCCCTCAGGAATGAGCCGATCCCCAATAGGTACCCGATCGAATAGGAAACCACAATGAGATTTGTGGTAGTAAAATGACACTTAGTGCTGGAACGAGCTTGCGTGAGGAAGAGCCGTGGTCATCCCAAATTGCCCGTTAGAGCACGTGAACCGCGGTTTATGTGGTGTACGAAACCGTTCGTTTCCGGACGCCTCGCAACACCCCGTCCGGAAATTAGCTTGACCTTGTTTCGGACACAACAGTAGTTTCGGCCACCTTTTTCGGACGAGATTCGGCAATGGCACGCACTTTCGCTTACGTTCGCGTGTCCACCACCGGCCAGACCACCGATAACCAGTTGCAGGAGATCGAAGGGGCCGGCTTCAAGGTCGAACCGCGGCGCGTGATCAACGAGACGATCTCCGGGAATGTCGCCACAAGCCAGCGCCGAGGATTCGTTCGCCTGCTTGATCGGCTGGAGACCGGCGACGTGCTGGTGGTCACCAAGCTTGACCGCCTCGGCCGCAACGCCATGGATGTCGGCAGCACTGTGGCCAAGCTCGCCGATCTGGGCGTCCGGGTCCACTGCCTCGCCCTCGGCGGCGTCGACCTAGCAAGCTCGACAGGCAAGCTAACAATGAACGTGATCAATGCGGTTGCTGAGTTCGAGCGGGATCTTTTGATCGAACGTACTCAGGCTGGCCTCAATCGAGCAAAAGCGGAAGGTAAGGCACTTGGCAGGCCCGCAAGCCTGACTACCGACCAACGCTCGGAGGTTTCCCAGAGGCTGGAAACCGGAGCGGGCATCTCGGCTCTGGCGCGCGAATTCAAGACAACGCGGCAGACCATCATGCGCGTGAGAGTGGCCGCATCTCTTGTTGGCCAATTCTAATCAGAGAGGTCATCGTTCGCTCGGGTACTCAATGTTATCTCTATTATATTGATTTATAACAGGCGCTTTTTAGATTATTGCTTCCATGCAGACTGGATCGGCGAACATCGTTGGCGGATGATTCGAAACCGCTGATCGCCCTCGCGACGAGCTTAGCGAGCGCCCGCAACGGCAATGCTCTACTCGAGAGCGGTCAGCAGCTGCGGGCTGAAGCGATGTCTTGAACGCGCCCATGTAAGTCATGCAGGAACGTGACAGCCGCACTCGGAAGCAGTCACTCGTGCGGCTTTTTGCTTCCGGCCTGATCCGACTTAGCTCAGACAATTTGCTCACCGACACGAGAGACTGCGCCGTTGAGCAGATGTGGACTCTCCTAAATCGAATGGCAGGTGACCGCCGACCCGCGAAGCAACCATGCCGCCAATCCGAACCTAGAGACAGTGATGCGGAGACGGACATCGATCTCGATCGTCACGTTGCCGTTCGTCGCTGTTGCTTTTCTTGCCTTCGGCCCAAACCGCTGCTTACGTTTTGGCGGCGATCCGGACCTCGGCCCTGTCGCGTTCGAGACGTTTGAGCGTCGCTCGACGCCCAACGACGCCCTGGCGTGTCCGCCCGCATTGTGCGCAGCGCGCAGCGATCTGACCCCTACGCTGTATGGGGTGTCGGCGCGTGATCTTTGCACCGCGTTCGCGAAGGTGATCGCCTCTGAGCTCCGCGTGTCCCGCGGCGCGTCCGACGACCCGACTAGACCGAGCGTTATGTTCAAAGAACCAAATGGCTCGGCTTTCCCGACACGGTCTTGGTTCGATTCCTCGATCGACCAAACGGGGGATCGACTCTGGCTCTCTATTCGCGCTCGAAATTCGGTGAGGGCGATCTCGGCGTCAACCGGGCCCGGATCGCCCGTTGGCTCGCCAAGCTCTCAGGGATCGCGCCGAAGCGCTAAGTTGGCGAAAATGCTTGCGTCTCTGCCTCCGTCCTGCGTTGCAATGGCGCGGCATCGACATCATCCTCATTATGAGATCCTCACCTGTCACGCACCTCCCTCATCGCGGTTGGCTTTGGCGTCCTGTTGGTTGCGGCCGTGATCGCGGCCTATCTCACCGGTGCGACCCGATGGCTCAGCTTGCAGACCGTGCTGGCCGAGCGGCAGACGCTGCAGACATGGACAGCGGAGCACTTCGCCGCCGCCTTGCTTGGATTCGTGGTGGTCTACATCGCGGTGGCGGCCGTGGCGCTCCCGGGAGCGGTCGTTCTTAGTCTGCTCGGCGGTTTCCTCTTCGGGCGCTGGCTTGGCACGGCGCTCGTGCTGATCGGCGCAACCGTCGGGGCGGCCATCGTCTTTTCGATCGCGCGCAGTGCCGTGGGGGAGCCGCTCCGCAGACGCGCCGGACCCCTCTATGAGAGGGTTTTGTCCGGCGTGACAGGCAATGCGGTGGAGGTTCTACTGTTCCTGCGCCTGGTTCCGCTCTTTCCGTTCTTTCTCGTCAATCTCGCGGCCGCGCTATTCGACATCCGCCTGACAACCTTCCTGCTGACCACAGCTGTTGGCATCGCGCCCGCGGCCTTCATCTACAACAGCGTGGGCAGGGAGATCGGGACGGTGTCGAGCCTGTCCGGCCTGTTGTCTCCCGGTGCCCTTGCGGCACTGCTCGGGCTCGCGGGCCTGTCGCTCTTGCCTATTCTTCTCAGGCATTGGAAGCCCTGGGCTGAACGCACCGGGGAGGGCTCATCGGATGACCGCTCTTGACCGACCGTACCTGTGACGTTTGCGTGGTGGGCGCCGGCTCGGCGGGGCTGTCGGTGGCGTCGGGATGCGCGCAACTCGGCCTCGACACTGTCCTAATCGAGCACGGCACGATGGGTGGCGAGTGCCTGAACACCGGGTGCGTCCCCTCGAAGGCCCTGCTCGCCGCGGCGAAGCGCGTGCATGCCGCGACGGCGCCCGCCATCGCCGGGATCGGCAACGGCGAACCGGCAGTGGATTTCGGTGCCGTCAAGGATGGATTGCTCGACGTGATCGCCACCATCGCGCCCCACGACTCGGCGGAGCGGTTCGAGGATCTCGGTGCCACGGTGCTCCGCGGAACCGCCCGGTTCCGCGACGCCCAGACGATCACGATCGATTCGGACACGGTACGGGCGCGCTGGTTCGTCCTGGCCACGGGATCCCGCCCCGCCATGCCGGATATTCCCGGTCTCGATCCCGATTCGATCCTGACGAATGAGACGATTTTCGGCCTGCGGGACAAGCCCGACCACCTCGTGATCCTGGGGGGCGGACCGATCGGGATCGAGATGGCGGTCGCCTATCGCCGCCTCGGCGTTCAGGTCACGCTGATCGAGCGGAGCACGATCCTGCCGCACGACGAGCCTGAACTCGTCGAGGTCCTGCGCACGACGTTGCGGGACGGCGCCATCACGATCCTCGAGCACGCCGCGATCCGCCGGGTTGCGCACGGACCCGGCAGCATTGCCGTGACGATGGAGTGGCAGGGCGAGACCACCATCGTAACGGCGTCCCATTGTCTCGTCGCCACGGGCCGCGTCCCGGCCATCGATGCTCTGAACCTCGAAGCCGCAAAGATCGACAGCACAGCGGCCGGCATCACCGTCGATGCCCGCCTGCGGACGAGCCAGCTACACATCTTCGCGCTCGGTGACGTGATCGATGGACCGCGCTTCACCCACGTCGCGGGCTACCAGGCCGGTATCGTCGTGCGCAATCTGGCGTTCCGGCTGCCCGCCAAGGTCGATTATTCGGCCCTATCCTGGGTCACCTATGCCGATCCCGAACTCGCCCATGTGGGGCTGACCGAAGCGGCTGCTCGCAAGCGGCACGGCCGACGCGTCACGGTGCAGACCGTCCCGCTCGCGCGCAACGATCGCGCCGTGGCGGAGCGGCGCACGTCGGGCCTGCTCAAGGTGGTGGTCGGCCGCCGGGGGCGCATCCTGGGCGCCTCGATCCTGGCGCCCGCCGCCGGCGAGATCATCGGGCTCTGGTGCGTTGCCGTCAGTCGCAAGCTGACCCTGAAGGCAATCGCCGATCTCATGCTTCCCTACCCGACCCTCGGCGAAATCGCCAAGACGGCCGCGACAGATTACTTCAGCCCGAAGCTCTTCAGCACAACGACCCGACGCGTGGTCCGCGCCCTCGACCGGCTGCCGCGATGGTAGACGCGGCCGTGCGGTCCACCCAAGTCGTTCTCCTGGCGGGGGCAGGTCACGCCCATGTCGAGGTGCTGCGTTCCTTCACGATGAAGCCCGCGCGGGATGCCACCTTCGTGCTGGCCACTCGCACCCGGTTCACACCCTATTCGGGGATGCTGCCCGGCGTCGTGGCCGGGCTCTACCGGTTCGACGAGGCCCATATCGATGCGCAGCGCCTGGCCGCGGTCGCCGGCGCGCGGATCGTCGAACAGGCGATCGTCGGCCTCGATCTTGCCGCGTCCCAGGCCCGGTGCGCCGACGGGAGCACGATCGGCTACGACATCCTGTCGATCGATATCGGTATTACGCCGGTCACCAGCGATGTGCCCGGGGCGAGTGATAATGTCATTCCGGTCAAACCGATCGACGGTTTCCTCGCGCGCTTCGACGAATTGCTTCAACGCGTTCGGGCGGGTGACGTCCGCCGCATCGCCATCGTGGGCGGCGGAGCCGGCGGCGTCGAGCTTGCCCTGGCGGTCGAGCATCGCTTGCGGCGTGTGGCGGCCAGCGCCGGACGGGACCCGGCGGCGCTCGAACTGCACCTCGTCACAGGCGTGTCCCGCATCCTGCCTGATCTGCCCAAGGGCGTCGCGTGTCGCCTCGAACGGCATCTGGCGGCACGCGGCGTCGACGTTCGCTGCAGCGCCCGTGTGACAGCCGTCGCGGCGGACCACCTGCAGCTCGACGGCCACCCGTCCGTGCCCGTGGATGCCGTGTTGTGGGTGACCGAGGCCGCCGCCCCCGACTGGTTGCGCGGAACGGGCCTGCCGCTCAACCCGTGGGGATTCATCGCGGTCGAGGCCGGGCTCGACGTGCGCGGCCATTCGCGAGTTTTCGCCGCCGGGGATGTGGCGCAGTTCGGGCCGCGCGATCTGCCCAAGGCGGGAGTCTACGCGGTCCGCCAGGGGCCGGTGCTGGCCGGCAACATCCGCCGCTGCCTCGCCGGGGATCCGCCCGTGCCGTACCGGCCGCAGCGCGAGGCCCTGGTGTTGATGTCCACGGGCGAGCGCCATGCGGTCGGCACGCGCAACGGGTTGGTGGTCGAGGGCGATTGGGTCTGGCGGGTCAAGGACTGGCTCGACCGGCGCTGGGTCAGGCGCTACCAGAGCCTCTGACATCCGTCAGGGCCGTTGCGAGAACGCTTGCCAGCCCCACCACCAGCGCGTGAGCGTGGTTATGAGGCAGAGAACGGCGAACACCCGGGCGAGGCTCGCGAAAACGCCGGGCCATAGGCACATTGCAACGAAGAATGCGATCGTCTCGAACCCTTCCGTGATGCCGCCGAGATAGTGGATGCCCTTGTTGGGGAAGACTACCGGCGCGAGACCGCGCCGCGCCTCGATAGCCGCGAAAGCCAGGAAGCTGCTGGTCGATCCCATGAAACCGAACAGCAAGGCCGCGGCGGCGAGCGCGTTGGCGGCGGGATCCGTAACCGCGAATGCGAGCGGGACGCTGGCGTAGAACAGGAAGTCGAGCGCGATGTCGAGGAAGGCACCGCGATCGGTCGGCCCGACGTGGCGAGCCACCGCGCCGTCGAGCCCGTCCATGATCCTGTTGAGCAGCACCAAGGCGAGTCCAGCCCAGAAGGCGCGCGAGGCGATGCAGACCGAGCCGGCGATGCCGACCAGGAGACCGGCGACCGACAGGGTGTCGGCGGTCACGCCGCATCGCGTCAGCCACCGTGCCGGTGCGGCATAGGCTTTGCGCAGAAGCGGCTGCAGGCGGGCGTCGATCACGGCCGGGTCTCTGTCGGAACCAGGGGGCGCAGCCCTGCATCTTCGATGGCATAGACCCGCCCGCCGGCCG
>JAABUQ010010431.1_pt1 | contig 12170 bp, 7 predicted proteins | sample 5560001 | NCBI WGS metagenome assembly JAABUQ01 (sample SAMN10711888, study PRJNA513371) | rock metagenome | isolation source: Antarctica rocks | place: Antarctica: Victoria Land, Finger Mt nord | collected 2015-12-18
CCTTGGCCTGCGCCAAATCGTCCTCCGCCTGCCGCCGCTCGGTGATGTCGACGTGCAGCCCGACCCATTCGCGGACGGCTCCGGCATCCAGGATCGGCACCGCCCGCATTGCCATCACCCGCCACTCGCCGTCGCGCCGCCGCAACCGGTGCTCAAGCTTGCACACGGCGACCGCCGCCACGAAGTCGGCCCATTCGCGTACGGTCTGGTCGCGGTCGTCGGGATGGATCGCGTCGAGCCAGCCCCAGCCGCGCATCTCCTCGAAGCTTTGGCCGGTAAACGCCGTCCACTCCGGCTGCGGTTCGGTGAAGGCGCCGTCGGCGGCGGTGGTCCACACGATCGCCGTGGTGGCGGTAATCAACGAGCGGAACCGCTGTTCGCTGAGGATCAGCCGCTCCTCGGCGCGTTTGCGGGTGGTGATGTCGCCGACCACGATGCCGGCGCCGTTGCTGGCGGCCTCGCCCGCCTCGCGCAGCGGAAAGAAGGCGATCTGGAAGTGCCGGGTCTGGCCGGGGTGCTCGTTCGACTCCGTCTCGATCTCGAAGCTGGGCACCGCGAGGCCATCCTCGATCACCCCGCGCAGCCGCGGCTCCAACCGCGCGCGCAGGTCCGGCAGCACCGTCCAGATGCTGAGCCCTACCGAGGCGCCAAGCGCGCGGTCGCCCATCGCCGCCAAGGCCAGGTTCATGTGTCGGAAACGCAGGTTGCCGTCGAGGAAGCCCAACCCCACCGGGGCGTTCTCAAGCACGCCCTGCAGCAGGTCGACCGCCGAGCGCTCCTGCCGCCGCCGGGCCAGCGCCACCGCCGCCAGCCAGCACGCCGCCAGCAGCGCCGCCATGATCGAGGCGCCGCTCATGATCCGGTTGCGCATCTGGCTGCGGGCGGTCTGGTGCGCGATCCGGACGCGCGCCTCGTTCTGGATCACCGCGACCTGCTCACGCACCGCGTCCATGCGTGCCTTGTCCTGCCCGGTCACGAGTAGCCGCTGCGCCGCCGCTTCGCCCGATGTCCGGCGCAGCTCGATCAGTTGCGCCGCGATGGCCCGCTTGGCGTCGACCCGGCGATGCAGCTCTCCAAGCAAATCGGCGCGCTCGGTCATCATGGCGGCGTCGTTGCCGCGCAGCACGCTCGCCAGCGCTTCCAGGCCACGGAAATACGGCTGCAGGTAAGCATCGTCGCCGGTGAGCAGGAAACCACGTTCCCCGGTTTCGAGATCCTTGGCGTCCGAGAGCACACGGCTCACGGTCAACAGCATCAGGTTGTCGCGGGCCAGGATTCTTGCCCCATGCTCGCCGGTAACGAAGTTCCAGACGAACCCGACCAGCGCCGCCAGCAGCAGCACGAGCGCGGGGGTGGCGCTGCGCCCGAAGTAGTGCGCCAGGCGCGCGCGCCGGCCGGGAACGACCTGCGCCATCTCCTCGGCGGGTTGCTGAACGGGCATGGGACGTGCTCTCAAGAAGGCGGACAGGAAGACTGGACAGCGGAAAGGTTGGGCGAAAGGCTCTTGCGCAACGCCGGCGAAGTAGTTTGGCTGCCTTGCCGATGCCTCGCGGGCGCATTGACAGTAGCACGGCGGGCGTACCGGCATAAGCAGTGCGTTGCCGAAACTGTCACGCCCGCCTGTCGTTCCACTAAGCGGCGTGCCGCTTGCGTCTAAGCCCGCATGGAGACGACACGGATGTCACAGGCCGATCCCCGGGCGCAGGCCGCGACGATTGCTGGGCCGAGCGCCCGCCGGCCAGCCCAGGTCGCAGCCGCGGAAATCCCAGGAATCCAGGGTCTGACCATGCTGGCGGTGGGCGTGGTCATCGTCGCCGCGTTGTTCCTCGGCCGCGAGGTCCTGATTCCGATCGTGCTCGCGGTGCTGCTGAGCTTCGTGCTGGTGCCGCTGGTGGCGCTGCTGCAGCGTATCCATTTGCCGCGGGTGCCGGCGGTGTTGCTGGCGGTGGTCCTGGCCTTGGGTGTGATCCTGGCGTTGGGCGGCCTCATCGGCGCTCAGTTGGCCAACCTGGTGAGCGACATCCCGCGGTATGAGACAACCATCCAGCCGAAGGTCGCGTCGCTCCGCAGGCTCACCATCGGCCGCATGTCGGAGATGATGGGCAGCCTTGGGCGCGAAATGGACAACGCCGGAAGCGCCAAGCCACCGGCCCCGGCCAACGCGGCCGCGAACACCGCCGACAGCGCGCGGCCGATCCCGGTCGAGGTTCACTCGCCCAACCCGTCGCCGCTGGACTTGGCGCGACGCATCCTGGAGCCGGTGCTGAGCCCGCTGGCCACCACCGGCATCGTCTTCGTCGTGGCGATCTTCATCCTGCTGCAGCAGGAGGATCTGCGCGACCGGCTGATCCGGCTGTTCGGGTCGAGCGACCTGCACCGCACCACCATGGCGATGGACGAGGCGGCGCGGCGGCTCAGCAAATACTTCCTGACCCAGCTTGCCATCAACGCCGCATTCGGCTTGCTGATCGGGTTGGGGTTGACGCTGGTGGGGGTGCCGAGCCCGGCGTTGTGGGGGGTGATCGCGGCGTTGCTGCGCTTCGTGCCCTACGTCGGCTCGTCCATCTCGGCGGTGTTCCCAATCCTGCTCGCGGCGGCGGTCGACCCCGGCTGGACGACGGCGATTGAGGCGGGCGTGCTGTTCCTCGTGATGGAGACCGTCACCGGGCAGATCGTGGAACCGATGGTCTACGGGCACAGCACCGGCCTGTCGCCGTTCGCGGTCATCATCGCGGCGATCTTCTGGGGCTGGCTGTGGGGCGGCATCGGCCTGATCCTGTCCACTCCGCTGACGCTCTGCCTGGTGGTGCTTGGCCGCCATGTCTCCCGGCTGGAGTTCCTCGACGTGCTGCTCGGCGACCGTCCGGCGCTGACCCCGGTCGAGAACTTCTACCAGCGGATGCTGTCGGGCGATGCCGAAGAGACGTTGCGCCAAGCCGAGACCCTGCTGAAGGACCGGTCGCTGTCGTCGTACTACGACGAGGTCGCCATCCCCGGCCTGAAACTTGCGGCCAACGACGCGATCCGCGGCGTGCTGACCGAGGCGCAGCTCGCTCGCCTGCAGGGCGGGGTCGACGAACTTATCAGCGACCTCGCGCATCACGGCAATGCCGAGCCGTCCTCGAACGCCACCGAAGGTGCGGTGGTGGCGCCGCCCCACGCCGAGCGGGATTTGCATCATCAGGTGCCGCCACGGCGGGTGGCGCCGACGATGGAGTCGCGCGGCGTCGCGTGGCGGTCCCCAACCCCGGTGCTTTGCATCGCCCGCAACGGGCCGCTTGACCGCGAGGTTGCGACGATCCTGGCGCAGTTGCTCGAGCGGCATGGGCTGGGCGCCAGGGTGGTTGGCAGCGAGGAAATGGCCCAGGCCGCCATCGCGCAGATCGACCCCACGCAGGTCGCAATGATCTGCGTGGTGTTTCTCGAGAGCAACAACAGCTCGATCCGCCTGCGCTACCTGCTGCGGCGGCTGCGGCAGTATTTCGGGCCGGTGCCGATCTCCGCCGGTCTCTGGCCCACCGACGACAGCGACCCGGAGGAGCAGCAACGACGCGAGGCGGTGGCCGCGGAGTTCAACGTGGCATCGCTGCACGCCACGGTCGAGGCGTGTCTCGACGCGGTCCATGCCAGCGCCGCGCCGCAGCCGGTCCCGGTCAACGCCTGATGCGGTTGCCGAGGACATAGCCGAACAAGCCGATCAGCACGACGCCCATTACGTACTGCAGGCTGGTCACGAAGTAGACGAAGTGGCTCGCCGGCTTTAGCCCGATGTCCGGCGTCACCGAGGTGGACATGTTGAGGAAGCTGAAGCCGATCAGGTCGAATACGCCGCGGGTCGGCAGCACGGCGGCGCCCGCGGTGGCGGCATCGGGCAGCAGGCTGCCGGTTACGCCGTAGAACGCTGCGAAGGCCAACAGCACCGCGAGGTAGGCGCGTGCCACGCGGGGCAGGCTCTCGCCGTAGTCGCACAACCATTCGGCAAAGGCGTCACTGGCGAAATGGACGATGTGCGGTGCCGCCTCGCGCCAACGTCGCTTGTGCAGCGCTTCCGCCAGCCGCCGCCGCGCCTCTCGCCGCCCCATGCGGCGGGCCAGCCGATACGCCTGGCTGGCCGCTTCGGGGATGCCCAGGCTGCGGAAGTTGCGTTCCAACGTGAGATAGGCCTGGCGCGCTTCCTCCCAGTCACCCGCCACCTGCTCGCCGACCATGCCGCCAAACTGCTCGAACGCCATCCGGGTGCTTTCCAGCCACGCCCCGGCAATGCGGACATGGCGCAGGTTGCACACCGCGAGGTTGACCCGCGGCAGGATGGCGTCGGTGAGGTCGCAGCCCTCCAGGTCGGCGCCGGTGAGCGTGGCCCCGCGCAGATTGGCTCCGCGCAACCGGGCGCCACGGAAGTTGACCTTTTTGAGGTCGGCATTCTCGAAGTCGGCCCCGGTCAGGTCGGCGCCGGCAAAGTTCGCTTCGGCCGCCCGCGTGTCGCGGAACGAGGCGTTGACTGCCTCCGCCCCCTCCAGCCGCGCCCCCCAAAGATCGGTGGCGCTGAAATCCACGTTGTCGAGCAGCGCCCGGCTGAAGTCGGTGTAGCGCAGCACCGCGCCGGTGAACCGGGCGTCCTCCAGCATCGCATTGCCGAACTTGGCCTCGCTCGCCGCCACCGAGGAGAAGTCGGCGCCGATCAGGTCGGCATCGCTGAAGTCCGCCGCCTCGATGCGGGCGCCGCGCAGCACCGCCGCGCGCATCGCCGTCCCGGCAAAGTCGGCGGCCTTCAGTTCGGCATCGGAGAAATGCGCGTCCTGCAGGTTGGCCCCGGCGAACCGCGCGCCGGCCAACAGCGCCACGGCTCCGCTCCACCACGGCGGCGGCGACGCGGCGGCGCTCGCCTGAGCCTCCAGGCTGGCCGGATCGAAGCGGACGCCCTGCAGCGACAGCCGGCCGTCCTCCGGCTCCGGCAGATCGAGCGTCGGGCCCTGCGTCTCCATCAGCCGCAGCAGATGCTGGGTGCGCTCCTGCGGCGTGCTGCCGGCCAGCAGGGCTTCGAGTTCCTGGGCGGCGAGGGGTGCGGCTGAGATGCTCATGGGCGGCCGTTATAGCGCCGCTGCCGTGCCGGAGTTCAGGTCGCAACGGTGGCGATGGTGTGACGGGCGATGATCGCCTCCTCGTCGGTCGCGATCACCCAGACCTCGACGCCGCTGGCCGAAGCGCTGATGCGCCCCGGCGCCGCCTGGTTGGCGTCCCTGTCCAGCGACACGCCAAGCCATTGCAGCCCGTCGCAGGCGGCGGCGCGCAACGCCGTGTCATGTTCGCCGATGCCGGCGGTGAACACCAACCCATCGATGCCCCGCAGCGAGGCCGCCATGGCCGCGACCTCCCGCAGCAGACGATGCACGAAAAGCTCGATCGCCGCCTTCGCCGGACCGCTGTCGTCGGCGCGCAGCGCGCGCATGTCGCCGCTGATGCCGCTTACTCCAAGCAGGCCGGAGCGGTGATACAGCGCCTGCTCGATCGCCGCGGCATCCATGTGCAGCGCCTGCTGCATGAACAGCATGGCGCCGGGGTCGAGCGCGCCGCAGCGCGTCCCCATCATCAAGCCGTCGAGGGTCGAGAAGCCCATCGTGGTGTCGATGCTGCGCCCGGCCCGCAGCGCGCAAAGGCTGGCGCCGTTGCCGAGATGGGCGACCACGGTGCGCCCGGCGGCCAGGCGCGGCGACAGCTGGCCGATGCGGGCGGCTACGAACTCGTATGACAAGCCGTGAAACCCGTAACGCCGCAAGCCCTGCGCCGTGAGCTCCTGCGGCAGCGCCAAACGCGTTGCCACCTCGGGCATCCCATGGTGGAAGGCGGTATCGAAGCAGGCGACCTGCGGCACGTCCGGGCGCAGCGCCGCCATGGCGCGGATCGGCGCCAGGTTGTGCGGCTGATGCAGCGGCGCCAGAAAGGTCAACGCATCCAGTTGTCGCAGCACGTCCTCGTTCACCCGCACCGGCGCGGAGAACCGCCGCCCGCCATGCACGACGCGATGCCCGACCGCCGCCAGCCGGTCGTGGCCAAGCTGCGCCGTCACCCAGTCGAGCAGGTCATGCAGCATAGTGTCCTGGTCGCAACCGTGCGGCCACCGCCGATCGGCCAAATCCTTGCCGGCGGCATCGCGCGCCTGAAGATGCGGGGCGTCGCCGATGCGGTCGATGGCGCCGCGGATGGCCGGCGGGGCCTCGGTCCCGGCTGCGTCGAACACCGCGAACTTGAGGCTCGACGACCCGGCGTTCAGCGTCAGCACCACGCTCATCGGATCGGCCTTTCCGGCAATAATCTATCTCGACACGAAAGCATCGCCGCCACATGGTCGAAACGCTGGCGTAAGCAACGGTTTTTGTGGCCAGCCTCTTTTGACCGACGGATCGTGCTGCTATCAGGTTGCGGCCTGGAACAGGAGTGCGGCATGGCTGCCAAGGATCCCACGTCGGTCGAACTGGAAGGCAACGAGGTCGCCCTCATCATCGGCGAGGAGGACGGGTCGATGTCGGTCCGGGTCGTCGCCGCCACCGAGGTTCCGGAAGGCGCCGCTTCAATCCCACAGCCGCAGGAGATTACCTTGGCGCTGGCCATGCGGTTGCTCAAGGACCCCGATTTCCACGACGAGGTCATCGACTGGTACTACGAACACCAGGATGACCCGGAGGACGAGGCCGAGGACGAGTAACCTCGCTCAATCGGCCGCGGCGCCAAGCTTCTCGGCCAGATGCGGCAGGCGAGCGTGCTTGCGGGGCGACAGCCGGCGCTGCAGCCGGTCCAGGTACAGGTATACGACCGGGGTGGTGTAGAGGGTCAGGATCTGGCTCACCATCAGGCCGCCGACCATGGCGAAGCCGAGCGGCTTGCGCAGTTCCGATCCGGCGCCGCCCTCCAGCATCAACGGCAAACCGCTCAGCAGCGCCGCCATCGTGGTCATCAGGATCGGGCGGAAGCGCAGCAGGCAGGCCTGCCGGATGGCATCGCGCGGTTCCATGCCGTCGCGCCGCTCGGCCGAGATGGCGAAGTCGACCATCATGATGCCGTTCTTCTTCACGATACCGATCAGCAGGATGACGCCGATCAGCGCGATCACCGACAGGTCGTAATGGAACAGCAGCAGCATCAGCAGCGCGCCCACGCCGGCCGAAGGCAAGGTGGACAGGATGGTGATCGGCAGGATGTAGCTTTCGTAGAGGATGCCAAGGATGATGTAGACCGCGATCAATGCTGCGGCGATCAGGTACGGCTCGGTCGAGAGCGACGCCTGGAACGCCTGCGCGATGCCTTGGAACGAGCCCTGCAGCGTCGGCGGCGCGTTGAGCTGCGCCATGGCCGCGTTCACTGCGGTCACCGCCTGGCCCAGAGCGGCGCCCGGGGCCAGGTTGAACGAGATCGTCACCGCCGGGAACTGGCTTTGATGGCTGAACGACAGCGGCTGCACCTTGCTGCTGTTGATCTTCACGAAGCTGGTCAGCGGCACGGTCGCCCCGGTGGAGCTGCGCACATACAGCTTCTGCAGCGTCGCCAGGTCGCCGCGCATCGAGTCCGGCACCTCGAGGATCAGGTGGTACGAGTTGATCTGGGTGAAATACTGGGCGATCTGGGTCTGCCCGAATGCGTCGTTCAGCGTGTTGTCGATCACGCTCGGCTGGATGCCGAACCGCGATGCGGCGTCACGGTCGATGGTCAGCGTCGCGGTCGCGCCGGAAAGCTGCTGGTCGGTGGCGACATCACGCAGTTCCGGCACTTTCTTCAGCTTCTCAAGCACTTTCGGCGCGTAGCTATACAGCTCGTTGGAGTCGGAGTCTTGCAAGGTGAACTGGTAGAGGGTCTTGGACACCCGCGCGCCGACCCGGACGTCCTGGGCCGCCTGCATGAACATCTGTGCGCCCATGACCTGCGTGAGCTTCGGGCGCAGCCGGGCGATGATCTGCTGGGCGGTGGCGTGCCGTTGGTCGAACGGCTTCAGCGTGATGAAGAACTTGCCGTTGTTGGCAGTCTGGCCGCCGCCGCCGGCCCCCATGCTGCCCGAGAAGTCCTGGATGTCCGGATCGGCCGCCAGGACTTCACCCAGCGCATGTTGGCGGGACTTCATCTGCTGGAACGAGATGTCCTGCGCGCCCTCGGTCACCGCGATGATGAGGCCATTGTCCTGGTCCGGGAAGAAGCCTTTGGGGATGATGACGTACAGGTAGGCCGTCAGCGCCAGGGTGCAGAAGAACACCACCAGCGTTATGAACTGGAAGCGCAGCACGATGTCGAGCGTGCGGCGATAGAAGCCGAGCAGGCCCTCGAACATGCCCTCGATGACGCGGTACAGCCGTCCGTGCTCGCCGGTGTGGCCGCGCAGGAAGCGCGAGCACATCATCGGCGTGAGCGTCAGCGAGATGACCGCCGACACCACCACGGCAATCGCCACCGTCATCGCGAACTCGCGGAACAGCCGGCCAACGATGCCGCCCATGAGCAGCAGCGGGATGAACACGGCGATGAGTGAGACGCTGATGGAGACGATAGTGAAGCCGATCTCCCCGGCGCCCTTCAGCGCGGCGTCGAGCGGCCGCATTCCCTCCTCGATGTGCCGGTAGATGTTCTCCAGCATGACGATGGCGTCGTCCACGACGAAGCCGACCGAAATGGTGAGCGCCATCAGCGACAGGTTGTCGAGGCTGTAATCCATCAGGTACATCACGGCGCAGGTGCCGATCAGCGCCAGCGGCACCGTGACGCTGGGGATGATGGTGGCCCATACGTTGCGCAGGAACACGAAGATGACCATCACCACCAGGGCGATCGACAGCATCAGGGTGAACTCCACGTCGGCCACCGAAGCGCGGATGGTCAGCGTGCGGTCGCTCACGATCTTGACGTGGACCGAGGGCGGGATGTTGGCGACCAGCTTGGGCAGCCGAGCCTTGATCGCGTCCACGGTGTCGATGACATTGGCGGACGGCTGCTTGAAGATGATGAGCAGGATCGCCGGATGGTTGTTCTGGGTGGCGCCCACCAGCGTGTTTTCCGGCCCGTCGACCGCCTTGCCGATGTCGCGTACCCTGACCGGCGCGCCGTTGCGGTAGGCGACGATGACGTTGTCGTACTCGCTGGCCTTGGTCAGCTGGTCGTTGTCATAGATCGTGTAGGCGCGGTTGACGCCGTCGATCGAGCCCTTGGCGCTGTCGACGGTGGCGTTGACCAGCATCCCGCGCACATCTTCCAGCGTCATGCCCATCGCGGCGAGGCGGCCGGGATCGATCTGCACCCGCACCGCGCGCTTCTGCTCGCCGCCGATCAGCACCTGCGACACGCCGGTCACCTGGCTCAGCTGCTGCGACAGGATGTTGTCGGCGAAGTCGTCCACATTGATGAGCGGCACTTCGTCCGAGGTGAGCGCCATGATGAGGATCGGGCTGTCGGACGGGTTGACCTTGCGGTAGGTCGGCGGCGAGGGCAGGGTTTTCGGCAACTGGCCCCCGGCGGCGTTGATCTGCGACTGGATGTCTTGCGCCGCCGCGTCGATGTCGCGGTTGAGGTCGAACTGCACCAGCACCGAGGTCTGGCCCAGCACGCTGAGCGAGGTCATCTGCGACACGCCGGGGATTTGCGAGAACTCGCGTTCCAGCGGCTGCGCCACGGTCGAAGCCATCGTCTCCGGACTGGCGCCGGGCAGCGAGGCGGTCACCGAGATGGTGGGGAAGTCGACGCGCGGCAGCGGCGCCACCGGCAGCAAAGGATAGGCGGCCAAGCCGACCAGCAGCAGGGCGGCCATCAGCAGCGAGGTCGCGATCGGCCTGCGGATGAAGGGCGCGGAGATGCTCATGCGCTTCGCATATCCTGAACTGACGTGGCGATTGGACGATCGAGCGATGCGTGGCCGGTCAAGAGGCTGCCTTGTTGCCGGAAGCGACGCTGGCCTTGTTGCCGGAGGCGACGCTGACCTTAGTGCCCTGCTGCAGGCGCGACTGGCCGACGGTGACGACATTGACGCCGTCGTCCAAGCCCTTTCCGATCACCGCCACCGTGCCGTCGTCCTGTTGCACGTCCACCGGCTGCATCTGCACCGTGGAGTCCGGCTTCACGACATACACATACAGGCCATTCGGCCCGCGCTGCACCGCCACCGACGGCACCGTCATCGCGTGCGTCAATGTCCCGACCTGGAGGCGGACGTTGACGAACTGCCCGGGCCACAGCCTGTCGTCGAGGTTGCCGAACACCGCCTTCAGCTTGATGGTCCCGGTTGCCTGATCGATCTGGTTGTCGGTGGTGAGCAGGGCGCCTTGGGCGAGGCGGGTGCGGCCATCCTGCGCATAGGCCAACACCGGAAGCTGGCTGGCCGCCATCGCCGCCTGAATCTGCGGCAGGGCATCCTGCGGCAGCGTGAAGATGACGGTGATCGGGTGGATCTGGGTGACCGTGACGATGCCGGTGGCGTCGGTGGCGTGGATCAGGTTGCCGGGATCGACCAGCCGTAGGCCGGTGCGGCCAGTGATCGGCGAGACGATGGAAGCAAAGTCGAGGTTCAGCTTGGCGGTCGCCATCGCCGCCTCGTCGCCCTGGATGTTGGCCGTCGTCTGCGCCACGCTCGCCTGCTGGGTGTCGACCTGCTGGCGCGAGGCAAAGTCGTTGCGGGCCAGGTTGCTGAACCGCTGCAGGTCGAGTTTCGCGTTGTTGAGCTGCGCCGCGTCGGCCGCACGCTTGGCCTCGGCCGCCTGATACAGTGCGGCAAACGGCCGTGGATCGATTTGGGCAAGCGGTGCGCCGGCCTTGACCTCCTGGCCTTCGGTAAAGAACACCCGGTCGAGCGTGCCGTCGACCCGCGCCCGCACCAGCACCGCCGCATAAGCCTGCACTGTGCCGATATTGGTCAGCAACACCGGCACGTCCTGACGCTGCACCGCCGTCGCCTGGACCGGCACGTCGTTCGATGTCGCCTTTGCCTGGCCCGACCCGGTATTCTGTGCCGAGGCGGGCGAGACGGCAATCAGGATCAGCAGAACCGCTGCCGTCCGTTGCAGTAAACTTCTCACAAATCTGCCCTCAGCCAATTTGCTCAGCCGTTGGGCGGAAATGCATCATACTGGGCTCGATCGCCACACAAATTGGCATCAGCGGTGTGACAAATCCGTCATCCTTGCCGACGCAGCAGTGGACGGGCGATTTTATGGCAGAAGTGGCCGCATCACTGGCGACCGCCAGGCAAGCTGGACCGGCGCGCCGCGGTAGGCTGCAAGGTTGCGGCCGACGGTCGAGGGTATCTGCAGCATCCGCGCCGTAGTGAGATGCTGCGACAGCATGAGCGCCCCACGTCCTGCGGCAACCGTCGGGATCTCGGGCGCCATTCGGATCGACGCCGTCTGGATCGGTCCCGATTGAACAGGCCGTGGCTCGACCGACGCCCATGTGCCGCCCGGTGGGTCGTGCCGCGCCTCCTCGGCCATGACCGCCATCACCTTGCGCGCGTAGTCGGCGCCGAGTCCGGGTGTGGCTGAGTGGTAGTCGGCGGTCGCCTGCGGCCAGCTCCCGGTTCGCCCGTGCAGCTGCAGCAGGAAGCTCGCGGCGTAACGGGCGTTGCTTGCCGGGTCGAAGGCGTCGTCCAACGTGGCGAAGGCGTCGGGATGGTACATGAGGTTGACCTGCATACAGCCGACATCAATCGAGCGTATGCCCGACTGTTGCATCTGGCGGACGGCTGCTATCGCCTCTGCCTTGGAGTCGTAGACGTGATCGACGCCTTCGACGTTCAGGCTCCAAGGCCACGGATCAATCCCGCCATCGGCCGTCCGCCGTCCGCTCTCGACGTGCGCGATAGCCGTCATCAGCGGCGGCGGAATGCCTGACGTCCGCTCGATGGCGCGGATGGCGTCGCGGCATTGCAGGCCAGGCGACGATGCCGATGCAGCCGGCAACGTCGGAGTTGGTGCAGACAACGCGAACCATGAGAAAGCCATGGCAGCCGAAGCTGTCTTGGTCACCAAGCCGAAAGCCAGGGCCAGGACGGCTCGCCAACAGAACCTGTTCACACGCTCGGGCATCATCCGCCCAGGTTGGCGGAACGAAGTTAACCCCAACACTGTTCACTTAGATGTGTAAATGTCCTATGTTGTCGGTCTGGTTTTTGGGATCGACAGCGATGGCGGGTGTTCCTGCCGGCCTTCCGG
>JAABUQ010010432.1_pt1 | contig 12169 bp, 10 predicted proteins | sample 5560001 | NCBI WGS metagenome assembly JAABUQ01 (sample SAMN10711888, study PRJNA513371) | rock metagenome | isolation source: Antarctica rocks | place: Antarctica: Victoria Land, Finger Mt nord | collected 2015-12-18
TCCGACGAGACGTGGAAGGTCTGGTAGAAGGCGCGATTGGCCGAGCGGACGCGGAGGGTGGTGTCGAGGATCAGCAGCGGCTCGCGGACCGTGTCGACGATGTTCTGCGCGTAGGCCTCGATCGCCTCGACCAGCGGTTCTCGTACCATCGAGGCCCCCTCCCCTTCGCCCCGAGTTGCCGTCGGTTCGGTGCGGCGCAGGGCCGCGAGAAACCGGCCAAGGCCCGGGCTCCCGGGCGAGGGTCCCGCGCCGGTGGAGTCCCTCAAGCCGGAACTCCGCGCCGAGACAATCCAATCCTACAGGATTTCCATCTGCCGTGCCATCCACGGATATTACGATTTCAACGTTGCTCACCAAACTATTCCGACTGATAGTCGGCGGCAGGCGCCCGTCCCCTCGACCTGCATGAGAACGTCCATCAGATCATCGGACGGGTTTGTAGTCTGGAAAGAATTATAAAATCTAATTTGATCATTCATTGCTGTTGTCTTGGCCCCTGCATCGCTGCCCTCCCACCGTGGGTACTCGTGTCGGATCGCCTTTGTCCCTCCAGGGATGATGGGGACGATGGACCGACGACCGGACGACGTCTGTAAAATCGATGCCCCTCGGCGGCCGGCGGCCAAATGTAGCCTACGGTTGCGATTGAGTTGCCTAGATTCCCAGCCCAGACAACGGACCGGGTGACCCACCGTGACGAACGAATGGTGCTATACGCGAGACGGCCGGATGACTTTCGGCCCCGTCACCTGGCAGGAACTGAGGGAGATGGCCACGTCGCGAGAACTCCTGCCGTCGGACGTGGTAGGCCAAATCGGGATGGCCCGGACGATGAGGGCGGGAACCGTTTCGGGCCTCTTCGACCTCCTCGGCGGGTCGGACGGTGACGGCCGGCCGGGCGATCTCGTGGAAACCATCGGAACCGACGTCCCCGTAAGGAACTTCGGTCAATACGATACGCTTATGCATCCCCCGCCGGGTCGGTCGACATGAGAATTCGGTGATGCGGACAAGCCGTGAGTTGCGAACTTCAGCCCAGGCTCTGTCGGTCACCCGGAGAATCATGGGCTACGGCCCACTGGATGACCGACCGATCCGGGAGCCGACTGTCGGGCTCCTGGATCGCTGTGAAGCCGTCGATGCAAGATTGGCCTGTCGCAGCCCCTTGCCACCACAGGGCATCATATTGGGCGATGAGGGGCTCGAACCCCCGACATCCTGCGTGTAAAGCAGGCGCTCTACCGACTGAGCTAATCGCCCGAGAGATCCACCGACGCCGATCCGGACGTCCCAGCCCGGCGGCCGATGCCGGACGGGGGGGCGTCCGACGTGTCGGACCGACGTCCATCATAGGCCCTATCGCGACGGGTCGACAACCGCCCCGCGTGCCAATTTAGCCTTCCCCTCGATCGGCCACGCCGTCGGGGAAGAGCCGGCGGATGTAGCGGTCGAGGCCGCGGTCGACCAGGCGGGGGAGCAGGCGGTTGATCGCGAGGAGGAGCCGGCCGGAGGGCGTGAGGGTCAGCTCGTCCTTCCCCTTCAGGAGCGCCCGGAGGGCGATATCGGCCACGCGGTCGGCCGTCATCACGCGGCGGCTCGTCGTCTTGACCCGGGCGGTGTCGGCGACGAGGTTCGCCTCGAACTCGGTCGCCGTGAACCCGGGGTTCAGGAGCATCACCCGGATGCCGAACCTGGCCCACTCGGCGCGGATCGCCTCGGTGAAGCCGGCGACGGCGAACTTGCTCGCCGAGTACTCGACGCGGCCCGGCAGCCCCCGCCGGGCGACGATCGAGCCGACGTTCAGCAAGGCCGGGCCATCGCCGAGGGCCAGCAGCGGGCGGACCTCCCGGGTCACCTCGGCCAGCGCGAAGACGTTGATCTCGAAGACCCGACGGAGGACGTCCGGCCCGTGGGTCTCGAACTGGCCGGTCGCGCCGACCCCGGCGCAATTGATCGCCAGGTCGAGCGCCCCGCCGAATGACCCGGCCGCCCGGTCGACCGCGCGTCGGCGGTCGTCGACGTCCGTCAGGTCGGCCGGCTCCGCGACGAGCCGGGCAGGGTCGACCCCCTCGGCGATCAGGCCGGCGACCACGGCGTCGAGGCGGTCGCGCGAGCGCCCGGTCAGGAGGACGCGGGCCCCCTCGCGGGCGAGCCGCTCGGCCATCGCCCGCCCGAGGCCCGAGGAGGCCCCCGTCACCAGGCAGCGGGCCCCTGCATAGGTTCGTCGCCGGTTCATGGGGCGTCGGGCCGGTCCGGTCTCATGACGGGCGGGGGAGGCGGACGGATCAACGATTGATCGAATCCTCGTCGATGGGGCCTTCGACGCGGGTCGTGGCGAAGCTGTCGGGGTCGGACCGCCTCCACCCGGGCCGGTTGGCCAGCCTCGGGCCGGGCTCGCTGATCACGACCCTCGGCCGCGTGGACGGGGCCTGCCCCGCCGTCGACGGCCGCTGGGACGGGGACTGGCCGATGACCGTCCCGCCCGGGGCGGGGGCCTCGCAGACCGACCCGTACCGGATCACCGCCGGCTGGGCCGAGGTCCCCGGCGGGCAGCCCTGGACGTAATAGTCGTGCTGGCAGCATCCCGACTGGACGCCGGCCCATGCCGCGAAAAATATCAACACAATACGATTCGCGAATCTGTCGGACGCGGTGGACATGGCGATCCTCCCTGGCCCGGCCGCGGGTCGGCGAGGGGGCCGAGGCTGGCCTTCACTCCTGGGGGTCATCGGTCGATGCCGGGGTGTCCGCGCGAGGGGGTGTGGGTCGGCAGGCCCGGGGACTCTAACGGATCCCGCCCGATCGGCCAACCGCAATTCCCGCGCGGGGCGGGAGGTCCCCCGCGAGCCCGGCCCGGGCGGCGGCCTGGCAGGCGAGGATCCGGTCGCGGATGGCGCGGGTGGCGGCCTCCTGGTCGAGGGCGGCGAGGTCGTCGGCGGGGATCGGCGGGCCGAAGTGGACGCGGAGCGGGTGGGGGGCGGGCAGGAGCCGGCGGCGGGGCCAGGCCTCGAACGTGCCGGCGACGGCCGCCGGGACGATCGTCACCCGGGCCCGCGAGGCCAGCACCGCGACGCCCGCCTTGACCTCGCCGACCGCGCCGTCCCGGCTCCGCGTCCCCTCGGGGAAGAGGACCACGACCCCGCCGGCCCGGAGGCGGCGGAGCGTCTCCTTCATCCCTGAGGCCCCGAGCCCCTCGCGCTGGATCGGAAAGCCGCCGACGGATCGGATCAGGGCCCCGAGGACCGGGACGAACAGGGTCGACCGCGCGACGTAGTTCAGCCGGCGCGGCACGAGGATGCCCAGGACGAAGACGTCGAGGTGGCTCAGGTGGTTCGAGACCAGCAGCGCCGGGCCCGACGGGGGCAGGTTCTTCCGGCCGGTCGCCCGCAGGCCGTAGAAGGCCGAGAGCAGGACCGCGACGACGCACTGGACGAGCCGATACCAGACGATGGCCAGGAGCCCGCGATCGCGGGGCGGTCGGGCGGGCCCGGTGCCCGTCGCCGGGCGTCGCTCCGCCGTCCTGGCCATCTCAGGTCGCCCGCCTTTCGCCCGCGACCGCGCGGCCGGCCCCGAGGACCTCGGCCTCGATCAGGGCGACGACCCGGTCGAGGTCCATGCCCGTGGTGTCGACGACCGTCGCGTCGTCGGCCGGCCGCATCGGGGCGATGGCGCGGGCCGAGTCCTGGGCGTCGCGGTCGCGGAGGTCGCGGAGGACCTCCTCGAAGCCGACCGGCTCGCCGCGGGCGTCGAACTCGGCGAGGCGGCGGCGGGCACGCTCCTCGTCGGTCGCGGTCAGGAAGAACTTGCGGAAGGCGTCGGGGAAGACGATCGTCCCCTGATCGCGACCCTCGGTGACGACCTCCCGCTCCGACCCGGCGAACTCACGCTGCCAGGCGACGAGCCGGCGGCGGACGCTCGGGCTGTCGGCCGGATGGCGGGTCGACCGCGTGACCTCGACCGACCGGATCAGGTCCGAGACGTCCTCGCCGTCGAGCAGGACCCGGCCCGGCGGAAGCTCGACCGCGACCGACTCGACGAGCCGGCCGAGCGCCTCGTCGCTCGTCAGGTCGACCCCGGCCCGGATCGCCGCCAGGGCGACGGCGCGGTACATGGCCCCGGTGTCGAGCAGTCGCCAGCCGATCCGGTCGGCCAGCCGACGCGCCACCGTGCTCTTACCCGCCCCGGCCGGGCCGTCGATCGTCACCACCCGCATCCGGTCGCGCCCCCCAGCCTCCGTCGGTCGGCCCGCCCCCGGGCCGTCGGCCGGTAGTCTATCGCACCGGGGCGTCGGAAGCCACCGGCCGACTCCTCGGCCGCCGCGCGATCGGGTTCGTTCCGTCGGGCGGAGGGTCCTGGCCTACGCGGCCGGGGCGAGCCTGGTGCTCGGGCCGATGGCCATAACTCGTTACGCGAACGAGATATCGGTCAGATGGGTTCGTTCGGCAGTCGGGCATCGGCATCCGCCGAGAGCCCGGATTGGGTTTGTTTCGACGCCGAGGCGACGGGGATTGGGTTCGTTCGGCGCCCGGCCGATCGACCTCGGACGGTGCGGGTCGGCGGCCGTCGCCCTGGGCCGACCCGGGACGGTCGGGCAGCATTGGCTTCGATCGGCGCGGGGTGATCCCTCGCGGTGGGGATTGGGTTGCTCTGAAAGTCCCCCCGTCCTCTGAGGTTTTGTTCACGCCGCGACCTCGGTCTGCAAGGGTTCTTGATAATCGACTTGGACCTTGAGCAAGAGGTAGGCGAGCAACAGGAGCTTACGAGCCACCGCCACCAGAGCCTTCTTCTTTCCCAGCCGTCGGGCCAGCTTCCGGTAGGTCGCGCCGAAGATCGTCTTCTTGGTATGCGACGCTGCCCAGGCGACTTGCACCAGGGTCGTCCGCAGCCAGGGGCTTCCCTTGGTCGTCCGACCGCTCTCGCGCCTCTCGGCACTGGTGTTGTTCCCCGGGCAGAGGCCGGCCCACGACGCCAGGTGCCCCGCCGTCGGGAACCGGCTCATGTCGGCCCCGATCTCCGCCACGATGACTTCGGCCGCCTGGCGACCGACGCCGGGGATCGTCATCAGCCGCGCCTCCGCCGGCTCGAAAGGGCGCATCGCCTCCGTGATCCGCACCGAGCATCGTTCGATCAGGTCTTCGAGGTGCACCAGGTGATCCCACAGCATCCCGAGCAGGAAGCGGTGATGCTCGGTCACCCGCCCTGGCCACGCCTTGCGCAGCGCATCGGCCTTCTTCTTCAGGGTCCCCCGCGCCTCGGCGGCCAGGCGTTCGGGGTCGGTCTCGCCGCGGATCAGCTGGGCGAGCATCGCCCGGCCCGAGGCGCCCAAGATATCCGTCGCCACCGCCGCCAGCTTGATGTCGGCGTCCTCGAACGTCTTGTGGATCCGGTTGACGACCGAGGATTTCTCGGCGATCAACTGGGCGCGTTGCCGCGTCAGGTCGCGGAGCTCGCGGATCGGCTCGGGCGGCACGAAGCTGGGCGAGAGCAGGCCGTGCTGGAGCCGCTGCGCGATCCACTCGGCGTCCTTGACGTCGGTCTTGCGCCCCGGGACCTGCCGCATGTGGCGGGCGTTGACCAGGGTGAGCTCGACGGTCGCCTCGAGGATGTGCCAGACCGGCTTCCAGTAGACCCCGGTCGATTCCATGGCGGCGTGACGGACGTCCTGGGCCTTGAGCCAGTCGGCCAGCTCGAGCAGGTCGGCGGTCATGGTGCCGAAGGTGCGGGTCTGCTTGGCGACGGCCCCCTCGGGGGTGACGTGCCGGACACAGACGACGACGGTCTTCTTGTGGACGTCGAGCCCGGCGCGACGGTCGTGAATGATGTCCATGATCGGCCTCCGGTCGCAGGATTCGCCTCCGGGCCGACCTCGGGGCGACGAGCAGTTTGCTCTGGGTGCTCCCCGCGGAGGCGGGGGCGACAGGGTCGGGTTCGACGTGGAGTCGAGTCGAGGTCGGGCCAAGTTCGTTCTCGGGCTGGCGCACCAATCCCAAAATCGGCCTCGGACCCGGAGGTGTGCGGCCTTCTCAGGATATCCACGCGCTAACCCGACTTTCATGGGGTCGGGTGATGAAAAATCATGACAGTTCGTTCGGCGCGGGGGGCCTCGGCGGCCTATTGTCGGATGTCGGCTTGAGAAAGAACGGCGACGCGATCGCGTTCGCGTCATGGGGAATGATCGGGACGAGGCCGCTGCCGGTTCCGGCGGATCTGGGGAGGATGTCGCGGCCGGGAACGACGACGGCCCGGGCTACCGGGCGGGGTAGCCGGGCCGAGGCGGATGAAAGCGATGAGTTCGAGAGGGGCGATCGAGGTCGGATCAATGGAGGCGATGGGAGGGCTTGTTCGCGGGGGCCGCGAGGGGCTGCCGGCCGGCGACCCCGGCGTCGAGCTCGTGCCAGTGGCCGACCTGGGGCTCGCCGAGCCGCCAGCAGAGGTAGATCGGGCGGCCGTCGCGGACGCTCGGGAAGTCGCAGAGCCCGTCCTCGGGGCCCTTCAGCTCGATCCCCAGCGCGGTCAGCTCGTCGATCAGGCCGCCGAGGCGCGCCTCGCCGCGTTCCATCTCGGCCTGGCTCTGGGCGAGCTCCTCGGTGTAGACGTCGTTCGACGGCCGGCGGCGGTCGCGCGTCACCGAGGCGAGGCGCTTGCGAAGCTCCTCGACGGCCCCGTACTCGCGGACGATGTCGCCGACGATCGCCCGCACGAGGGGGAGCGTCTTGTCGGCCTCCTCCACCGTGAAGACCTTCCGCTTGGACTTCGACTCGACCGGGTTCGTGGAAGGCATGGCCGTGGTCCTTGGAGCCTTCGTGGGAGGTCGCATGTCTGCTCGGAACGTCTCGCGGTCGGGTTCGTACCTCGACCCCCGTCGGACCCGGGCCGGAGGCCGGTCGGGCCCGCCACCCCGGCCTCGGCGTGAATCCCGCCACGCACGCAGCCCTCTTCACCGGAATTATAGATTCGCCCCGACCCCCCGCAAGGGCGGCCGATTCGGCCGGTCGCGGAATCTAGGGGACCCCCCGCGACTCCAGGCGCGCCGACACCCGGCGCGGGGCCGACGCGTTGAAGATCTGGCCCGCGGTCAGCCCGGCCTTCCGTGCGACTCCGATGCCGTAATCGAGGTCGGCCAGCCCCTTCGTCGAGTGGGCGTCGGGGTTGATCGCGATCGGGACGCCGGCCGCGGCGGCCCGCCGCGCGTGGACCCAGTCGAGGTCGAGCCGGTGCGGGTTGGCGTTGATCTCGATCATCGTCCCGGCGCCGGCCGCCGCCTCGATCACGGCGTCGAGGTCGACCGGGTACCCGTCGCGGGTCAGCAGCAGGCGGCCGGTCGGGTGGCCGAGGATCGTCACCAGGGGATGCCGGACCGCGCGGACGATCCGCTCGGTCATCGCCTCCCGGCCGATCCCGAAGCTCGAATGGACGCTCGCGACCACGTAGTCGAACCCCTCCAGCACCGCGTCGGGGAAGTCGAGCGAGCCGTCGGCCAGGATGTCGCACTCGGTCCCCTTGAAGACCCGGAACGACTTGCCGAGCCGTGCGTTCAGGGCGTCGATCTCGTCCCACTGGTGGCGGACCCGGTCGACGGTCAGCCCGCCGGCGTAACCGGCCGACCGCGAGTGGTCGGCGATCCCCAGGTACTTCAGGCCGAGCGCCTTCGCCGCCTCGGCCATCTCGGCGACGGTGTTGCCGCCGTCGGACCAGTCGGAGTGGCAGTGGAACGTGCCGGTCAGGTCGTCGAGCTCGACGATCCGGGGGATCTCGCCGGCCTCGGCCCGGTCGAACTCCCCCTGGTCCTCGCGCAGCTCGGGGGGGATGGCGGCGAGGTCGAGGGCCCGGAACAGGTCGGCCTCGGTGGCGCAGGGGATCGGGCCGCCGGGGCCCTCCAGGGCGTACTCGTTGAGCTTCAGGCCGCGCGCGATCGCCCGCTTCCGCATCGCGATGTTGTGCGGCTTCGAGCCGGTGAAGTAGTGCAGCGCGAAGGCGAACTGATCGTCCTCGACCCCGCGGAGGTCGCACTGGACGCCGTCGGCCAGGCGGACGCTCGCCTTGGTCGGCCCGTGGGCGAGGACCTTGGCGACCTCGGGCAGGGCGACGAACCGGTCGATGACGGGGACGGGGTCGTCCGAACTGAACAGGACGTCGAGGTCGCCGATCGTTTCGTTCCGGCGCCGGAAGCTGCCGCAGGCCTCGACGCGGATCACGCCCGGGCCGTCTCGGACGGCGACGAGGATCGGCGCGATCAGCCGGGCGGCGGTGCTCTGGAGGATCCGGTCCCCCTGCGACTCGATGAACGAGACCCCTTCGAGGATCTTCGCCTCGGTCTTGGCCCCGAACCCCTTGAGCCCGGCGATCTTCCCCGCCTCGGCCGCGGTGCGGAGGTCGGCGAGGCTCTCGATCTTGAGGTCGTCGTGCAGCGTCTTGATCTTCTTCGGGCCGAGGCCGGGGACCCGGAGCAGGGCCACGAGGCCCGGGGGCGTCTCGCGCCTCAGGTCGTCGTAGGCGGGCAGGTGCCCGGTCGTCGCCAGCCGGACGACCTTCGCCAGCATCGTCTCGCCGAGGCCGGGGACCTCGGCCAGCCGGCCGTCGGCGATCATCTCCGACAGGTCGTCGGGCAGCCCCTTCAGCGCCTGGGCGGCGTTGTGATACGCGCGACACCGGAAGGCGTTCTCGCCCCGGACCTCGAGCAGGGTGCCCATCTCGTCGAGGACCCGGGCGATCCGTGGGGTCTCCACTAGCGGCCCCCCCCGGGCGCCCGCGCGTCGGCCCGGGCCGGGAGCGGGACCTGGCCGGGGCCGGCGAGGTAGGCGACGAGGTCGCGGACCTCGTCCTTGCCGAGCGTCCCGAGCAGCCCCTCGGGCATCATCGACTCGGCCGTCGGCCGGCGGGCCTCGACCTCGGACCGGGGGACCTGGACCAGGTCGGTCGCCGTCTGGATCGTGACGCTCCGCTCGTCCTCGCGGCGGACGATCCCCGAGAGGACCCGGCCGTCGGCCGTCTCGAAGACCGTCACCCGGTACTCGTTACCGACGATCGCCGAGGGGTCGACGACGTTCGCCAGCAGGTAGTCGACGTTCGTCCGCTGGGCCCCGGTCAGCTCGGGCCCGACGTTGCCTCCGGCGTCGAAGAGCTTGTGGCAGCTCGCGCAGGTCCGGGCGAAGACGGATCGGCCGTGCGCCCGGTCGGCGCGGGCGAGGGCCTCCGGGGTCAGCTCGCGACGGAGCCGGGCGATCGCATCCCCCTTCTCGGCCGGGGACGGGCGGACGGCCCCCCAGACCTTGGCCATCGCCTCCTTGACGCGGGAGTCGGTGTGTCCGGCGAGGGCCCGGATCGCGGCGGCGGGGACCTCGCCCCGGGGGACCTCGCCCCGGCCGACGGCATCGATCAGGGCCAGGGCGTATCCGGGCCGCGCGGCGAGGGTGCCGATCGCGTCGGCCCGCTCGTCGGGGGTCAGGGTCGGATAGGCGCGGAGGATCGACGCGGGGGTCGCCTCGTGGTCGGTCGCCGCGAGCCCCCGGAGCGCCGGGGCCCGGACGGCCGGGTCGGCGAGCAGCCCGAGCAGGACGGGGGCCAGGCCGTCGTCGCGCGACCGGGCGAGGGCCTCGATCGCGCCGACCCGGTCGGCCCTCGGCGCGGCCGGGTCGGCGGCGACCGAGCGGAGATGGCGGAAGGCGTCGGGGTCGCCGAAGACGAGGGCCAGCCGGGTGGCGAGGTCGCGGGCCTCGGCGTCGGGCGCGTCGGCGAGCTTCGCGGCGGCCGACGGCCAGGCCGAGGGCATCGGCATCCGTCGCCGGCCGCCGAGGGATTCGAGCGTCCCGACGAGCAGGTCGCGGCGGAGGCCCGGGTCCCGCGCGTCGGCGATCAGGCGGATCAGGGCGTTGAGGTCGGCCTCGGGCTGGGGACCTTCGAGCCCATCCTCCCCGGCCGCGACGGTCTGAGCCAGGTCGCCCGGCCGAGGCGCGGCCGAGGCCCCGTCGGGCCGGGCCGACAGGCCCGCGAGGATCGCCAGGGCCGTCAGGGATCGGGAGGGGCGAGTCATCGGCTGGGGTCCTGGACACCGGGGCGAGTCGGTCCGGAGGGCGAGAGATCCTCCCGGGTCAGCGTGCCAGCGACGCGAACCGGCGGGCGATGTAACGGCGGATCAGCGGGATCTCCGCGGAAGCGGCGAGCTTCAGGGCCGCATCGGGGTCGGCGGCGACCATCGGCTCGATCGCGTACCAGATCATGAGCGGAAGGTTGGCGTCGGCCGCGTCGTCGCCGCGGGCGGCGAGGGCGGTCGCGACCTCCCAGCGGTCGGCGATCGCCAGACGTTGCAGCGCCGAGGCGAGGGCGAGCCGGACGACCGGCGAGGGGTCGGACCTCGCCAGGGTCGCGAACCGGGCGAGGGTCGTCGCGGGGAGTTTCACCGGGACCCGAGCGTCGACGAGGAGCCGAACGGCCCAGGCGCGTTCCCATTCGTCCTCGGCATCGAGGCTCAAGACGAGCTTCCAGGACTGGAGGCGGCCGAGCGCGTGGTAGGTCCAGACGGCCTTGAGCTGCCGATCCGGGTCGTCGCTCCCCGGTACCTGCCGACCGTCGTCGAGCAAGCTGACTTGCAGGCGCCCTCTCGTCGCGGTGCGCTCGGCGAGGATTCGGCGGGCGTGGCGGACCTGCCACTCGTTCTTGCCGCGGAGGGCGAGGTCGAATAGCTCCTGATTGCTCTTCGTCGCGAGGTCGAACGGCAACGACTTCGGATCGCCGTAGGTGATCTTGTAGATCCGGCCGTTGTCGCGGCGGACGTCGTCGTAGTCGTGGCATTCGCCGGTGTCGGACCAGTCGGCGACGTAGACGCCGCCGTCGGGGCCGTACTGGATCGAGATCCCTCGGAACCAGGGGTCGCGCGCGTTGAGGAAGTCGTCCGCGTGCCTGACGACGTAGCCCGAGCCCTTGCGCTCGACCCGGTCGCGGTTCACGCGGTTGCCGTGGATGTTGCAGGTGAACAGGTTCCCGCGATACTCGGCAGGCCAGTTCTCGCCCTGGTAGATCATCGCCCCCGAATGGGCGTGGCCCCCCCCGGCGCGGTCGGTGGTCGGGGTGACGCCGGAGGCGCGGATGTCGCTCCAGGTCTCGGCCGTGTCCCAGTGGATGTGGTCGCTCGGGCCGGCCATCAGGCCGTAGAGGTGGGGGTTGAACGGCTGGCCGTACATCCGCTCGAAGTTCGCGCCCGGGATGCCGTGCCAGGCGTGGCGGATCACGCAGTTGGTCAGGAAGATCTGGCCGTGGCGGTCGAAGTCGAGGCCCCACGGGTTGGTCATCCCGTGGAGGACGGCCTCGAACGTCTTCCGGGTCGGGTGGTACCGCCAGACGCCGCAGTTGATCGGCGTCCGGTCGGCGTCGGGGGCGCCGGGCCTGCCGACCTTCGAGTTCGACATGATCCCGTTGCAGCCGTAGAGCCAGCCGTCAGGCCCCCAGGTCGGCGAGTTGAAGACGTTATGCTTGGCCTCCAGGTCCCATCCGTCGAGGATGACCTCGGGCGGGCCGTCGGGGCGGTCGTCGCGGTTCGCGTCGGGGATGAAGACCAGCTCCGGCGTCGAGCAGAGCCAGACGCCGCCATACCCGAGGTTGATCCCGCTGAGGTTCCGGCCCTCCTCCCAGAAGACGGTCTTCCTGTCGAACCGGCCGTCGTTGTCGACGTCCTCGAAGATCAGGACCCGGTCCTCGGGCTTGCCCAGCAGCCCGGGATACGAGTGGTTCTCGACGACCCAGAGCCGGCCGCGGTCGTCGAAGGCGAAGGCGATCGGCTGGACGAGGTCGGGCTCGCCGGCGAAGAGGGTCACCTTGAAGCCGTCGGGCACGGTCATCCGGGCCGCGGCCTCCTTGGCGGGCACGGGGGCGTCGACGGCGAGGGCCGGGCCGGGCCGGGCCGCGACGAGCAGGGCGGCGACGATCGCGAGCGTGGCGAGGCGGGACATCGATCGGGACCTCCCCCGGGTCGTGGACGGCTCCCTGCGACTGTAGTCGGTTTGCCGGGGGGGCGAAAGGGGGGCCAGGTGAGGGTACCGGGTGTCGCCGGAGGCGAGGGCGGCGGGCCGCCGGCCGCGATCCCGATCGGACGCGACCGACGTCGGGCCGAGGCCGACGGCATCGAGGCCGTCCGCCGAGTCGTCCCGACGGGGCGAGCCCTCCGCCCTGTCGAACA
>JAABUQ010010433.1_pt1 | contig 12168 bp, 12 predicted proteins | sample 5560001 | NCBI WGS metagenome assembly JAABUQ01 (sample SAMN10711888, study PRJNA513371) | rock metagenome | isolation source: Antarctica rocks | place: Antarctica: Victoria Land, Finger Mt nord | collected 2015-12-18
CGAAGAGTGCGGGGGGGTTGGGGGAGCCGCTGGGTTAGGTGAAGGAGGTGGTGGTTGTTGCGGAGGGGGAGGGGGGTGGCGGGAGGAGGTGGGGAAAGCGGGTGGCGGAAGTATACTTATGAAGCAAAACGCGATACGCTCGTATGGCGTAAATGCTAGTGCTTGAACAAACGATAGCAATAACGACAAATGCAAACATGAAGACTTTTATCCAGCTCCTGTGTCTCTCCTCCACTCTGCTATGGGGCATCGGGGAGTCACAACCCAGGATCATCCTTCTGTTCAGGAGTCACAGGACAGACCTTCCTCCCAGCTCCACACCCTACACCACCTCCCCGGCCGACCTTCTCATGGCCGCCAGCGAGTTGCGCCCCCCCCCCATCCCCCCTGGAACACCCAGGGGGATAACTTCGCCTCTGGAAAAGAGATTCCCCCAAATAAGGTAGTTCCCTTCCATCAAGACTATATACACACGCCAGCCAGTTCAATATCTACGCCTGCACGAGTGATGGGGTGGTGCGCGCACGTAATCGGAGATACGCATGCACTCGGGACTACCTTACCTAAGGTACGCTACCTGCCTTTAACATAATGTGCAAAAAGCTTGAAACGGATGGATCAATGAATATGGAGTGGGTGCACTTATTCAATCATGTCCACATTTCCTAAGGTAGATATCATCTCGCGTTCTAGCTAATGCACCGCATGCACGCCCGAGGGTGCTTCGTGTGCTTCGTACGGCTACGTCTGGTATCTTCCTGCGCTTCGACTTCGTCTTCGATCTTGTTCTCGTGGGTCTTGCTTTGTGGATTCATCTGCTGTTGGGTGGGTGGTGAGAGCGGATGGTGGATTGGGGTTGCTGGGGAATGGGGGTGCGGATGGGGGGGTAGAGATTGGGAAGGGGGGTGGAAGTGATGGTGAGTGGGGGCTGGATGGGAGACGGTAGGGAGCTGTGATGCGGTGTGCCCGTTTGATCATGAGATAGATTCTGTCGTCTTTTGGTTTTGGGTTTGTGGCACTTTCATTCTCGAGAATGGAGGAGCTTCTTGTGACTCATCGAAAGTCGTGGTTTCTCATGCTCTGAATGCTGTTGCCGTCAGGCTACCACCAGAATAGAACACCGAACGAGCCACGAGAAGAACTTCTACCACTCAAATTCTCCCGTCGCTTTTGTGAAAACGTATCTACATCCCCATATTAGCTCAGCCCCTACTTACAAAGAATGTCAGAGGACGGCAGGACTTACTCTTTCCCGCCGGTGTTCAGCACCCCATCCCTAAGCGTACACTTCCACTTATTCTTTACCCGCTGTACCTTGTCATAAGTGCAAAGCATGATCTGGTTTGGCCGGCCCTCATCCTGCTCCTCTTCGATAGCGTTGTCATCTGGATCGTCTAGATCGGAGTTGATGGCGTCCTCATCATCATCCTCATCAAAGAGCTCGTCTTTTATGTTAGCTTTAGATTCTTCGTCTTCGTTATCTTCATCTGCGCCATCGAGCTGAGGAGGCAGCTTAGGTAGATGTTGTGGATTCGATGATGGTGCCGCAACGAGGCTGGTATGCGTGCTGCTTGGGCCGCCACTGGGATTAACGGCCTTGCGCCTCTTGCCCTTTGGCACCTGGGACTGCTCAGAAAGCGGCATCATCAGGCCTCCACCTTCCATCGAGCGGCCCAGTTGCTCTACATGCTGTCGAATGGTCATGTCCGCTTCTCGGCTCTGCTCCGGGTCCTGAGCGGCTGCGAGACGTCGTTCAGCGACGTAAGCATCCCAGTCATTCGCACCATCGGTCTGCGCGTTGTTTGCCACTGGTCGCTGCTGTGCATGTTGCATGTTCTGATAAGCTTGCGCCTGGCGCCTCTGGAAATCAACTGCTTGTGTTCTCTCCTGCTCGGTCATCCGATGACCAAGAGGATGATTCGGAGGTGGTCCTCTATGACCCCCTGGAGGAGGGTTCATGGCGACTTGAGCCTGGAGTTGATTGATCTGTGCATTGGCTCCTGCACCGAATTTCTGGTTCAAGTGCAGTGCAGCACGCTGTCTGGCCACATTCTCGTGGTTTGGTGGCAGGCCGTTCTGCAGACCCTGTGGCTCATATGGTTCAGTTTTCACACGGACTGGTGCAGCGCCATTACTTGGAATTGGCATGGAAGGTGGAGGCGCTCCATTTGAGGCGAGTTGACCTGGGCGAGGAACATTGGATGGCACATTAGGATTACTGAGCATGGGTTGCGGTGCCGGAGTGGGTTCCCATGGGAATGTGCCAACTTTGAGGGCAGATAGTTTTGTTTGCCATGTCTGTCCAATTAAATCAGCAAAGGCAGGTTCGACACTTCAACGAGCAGTACTAGAGGAAATAATGTATCAAGCGTGAAGATAAATTGGGAAAAGGAGCGGGCGTTATTGCTCGGCTGGAGTTGTACGAAGGGAACTTCCGAATGTGAAAGTTTAGGCAGAAATTTCAAGGTGGGGGGGCATGGGCATAAAATGAGTCAAATGCCAAGGGACCCCCCCGCGGATTGCTCAAATGTCCCCAATTCCCCCGCTTTTGCTGCCTGCAGATTCAAAACCGTGTGCTCGGCCACAATACCGCTTACGAAACGAAAAAGAACAATGCAAAACATGTTCATACTCATCCTCTTAAGATGCGACAGATGTTTGAAAAGGTTTGTGACACATCGACAGAAATACGAAGAAAGAATGTGAACTGGACTTGTTTCAAGAAAAAGGGCACCAACCGAGCGGAGGTCCTCCAGTGTCTGCTGGTTGACACCATCCTCTTCAAAGGTTGTCTGGCAGTTCTCAATAACATCGTCCATGATGCGAAGATACACCTGGCCCTATGAGGAGCCACTCCAGTCAGCAAAGCTTGCGCTCGGAGAGAATATGCTCATCGCTTGAGGGCGGGGTCATAGCCTACTGACCAGAAGTTGGTTCGACATCGTCGTTTTCACTCAACCGTTCAGCGGCTACTCGGGCAGTATCGAGTTGGGAGAGACGGTCTGGAAGGGCTCAAAGAGCTAGAAGAGGAGGGAAATGTCGATGAGAGATGTGTGACTTGGTGTTGAGGTGATACAGCTTTCCTTCTTGGGAGGATGGTGTTGCCCGCGGAGCAAGCAACACTATCTCTTCCACCTCTTTTTCACCCTGACATCATTCACTAGCCTGTTTCCTATCCTTCCTCTATCGTTATGGGTCGCCTTTCTTCAATCCCGTGGTGGTTGTGTTCCTGGCCTGTGGTTGGGCAGATGTTGTAAAGGGAGAGATTGGTTTGGTCTGGCGGTTTTCAAGGGAGTCTCCCGCTTAGCTTACTAAAATTCCAGCCTTATACCACCTTCCAATCGTTCATTGAGCATCAGCTTATACAAAGAAGAATCATCAAGCACGAATGTTAAAGAGTGTAATGATTCAATTCTAGTGTACAAATTCAATTCCTGGTGCCAAGTGCAACTCTCCTCGATACCAGCCAGTGCCAAGCGCAATACAATGCTTCATGATTCATAACAGACAGGAACATTAAGACCCCCAGTGGAGGCAGGTCATCGTTTACCTGATTGTCATCTGTTTGGCCATGTCGCCTTTTTTGCCCGTCACTCCTCCTTCCCTTGAAGAAGCCGAAGTCGATCCTGGCTTCTTCTCAAAGATCTTCCAGAATTTCAAGCTCTCATCCGCAGCTAGATGCAAGGTCAGTAGTGATCAAATGTCAATCTTCAAGATTGTATTCCTTACCTGCTGTCGCAAGCATCTGCCCATCAGGGCTCAGGCAGCTGTGAAGCACTCTGGTCTCGTGTGCTGGGATTTCAATGTTGCGCACCAGGGTCGGGTAACTCCAGATGCTGAGCGAATTGTCTGGGAAGCCACTTGAGCTCACGATCTCCTTGTAGTGGTTGCTCCACCGTAGACTTGTGACTTGCGAGCCAGTGTCAATGCTGTTGGTTCGCGCACCTGTTGTTGTGTTCCAGAAATGAATATGGCGATCATATGAGCCGCCTCCAGTAGCGAGGAGATTCGGCTGCCATGGGCACCAGCTCAAAGCTTTGACTGCTGCACGGTGGTTGGTCTTCTGGAACTTAGGGGCACCCAGCGAGCGAGCATCCCAGATCGAGACCAAGTTATCGTTGCCTCCTGTTGCAAGTTGGGAGCCATCAACGCGCCATTCTAAACCACAAACCTCAGAGGTATGGGAAACAAGTTCCGCGACTTTGTGCTGGGCAACCCGAACATCGTGATTGTAGACTAGACCGCTCCGGGCTCCTGTGGAGAGTAAATATTTGTTCCATCCCATGACTCCCACACGGGTATCGTGACCGTGCATACTTCGGAGCTTGGTACCTTCCTCGACATCCCAAATCTGAACCTCACCAGAGCCAAGACCAACTCCAACGTATGCACCGTCACCGCTCCATTTGACACTGCTAATATATGTGTCTGGTGCTGTTTCGAGCAAGCTGCTGACGGTACCGGACTCAGCAGACCAGATGTAAAGGTTCCGCTCAAGACCGATGGCAACTTGATTACCAGAACTCCAGTCAAGAAGATTGAGATAGTAGTCGTCGACCAGACCTGGTGCGTCTAGCACTCGCTCAGGTGCTGTCAGTATCCTTCGCCGAAACTGTGCTGAGGTGGATACTGGCTTGAGGGGACGATTGTACTGCGAACGTAGATCAATTGGCTTTGACGACTCCGGTGGCGCCGGCTTGAATGCGAGGATTCGAGTGTTCAGGGACACACCACAAGCAGTGGCGAGAGATGACTCATATGCAAGAGCGTCTGGTGCAGGTTTGGTGTATGTAGAAGCTTCCTCGTTGTCTTCAAGGTTTAATCCCTCAAGAGCTCTTGTAGCATCATCCTCAGCAGTGTGACTTCCCATGTTGAAGGCGCTTGCAGCGCTTGCGAGCACCGAAGAACCCTCGCCATTACTGGTCTTCGGTCTTGGCTTATCAGTGTCGGGCTTTCCGGAGCCTGCAATGGCCAACCCTTCGCTTGCAGTTCGATTTGGTATGAAGCGATCTCCAGCCTCGAGACGAATTGTCGTCTTGCCGGACCTCGTCCGCAACGGACCTCTCTTTCGGCTTGCACTCTTCGAAGGCGTCTGTCCCACCGTTGTGCCTGTACCAGTCAATGTCCAATCAGATACCCCTAGTTCGAGGTGTTTGGGTGATTTCTTAGCTTTGGCAATGTTCGACTTTGGTGACTCCTTGTACGTCGTTCGTGACGTTGACCTTGAAAAGTATGAAGAAACATTGCCATATCCTGATTGAGAACATATTCGGGTGCTTTCGGTAGTCTGGCGAGGTGGTGTGAATGGAGAAGAGTTATTCGAGGTATTGGTTGCATTGGTTGCAAGGCTTGTAGTACGGTTGCGTGGGGAAGGGGTAAGAGGCATTCGGCCACCAGCAGTCTTTGATGAGAACAAGCCATGATGGCTTTTCAACGGCGTGGAGATCAAAGGCGTTGCCATTATGAAGGAATAAAAGTTTGATCGAATAGACAAATTAATGTATCGATCGTTGTCTCTGTGTTGAAGAGCAGCAGTCTTCAGGTTAGTAATAGTCGATCAACCAACGAATGAGTAATTGAAGGTCGTTGAAGGTCTTCCGGGACTTTGGTTTCCAAGAGTCTCAATTGAATGGATCCTGGGTAATTGTGTTAGTAGTAGTCGTCGTTGTTGTTTGCCGGAAGGCTGTTAATCGAGTTCCTTGGTAGATGAAACTTTCGCAATCGGTGGGGCGATCAAAGCAGACTTTGCAAGTCTGAAGGATCTAATGGATTGGAGAAGCTTTTCATACGCAAGTTAAAGCTGTTTGCGAAAGATGCAAAGAGGTAGAGATGTGTGGAGTGGATAGCGGAGTGGTGGTGGAAGAGAGAGAAAAGTGGATAAACGCAAGACCGTAAACAGAAGAGCCTTAGCGCTAAGACGTTACCAACGACAACTGCAGCCCTACGTCCCCTGGCTAAGCCACTTTCGGCGAATGACATTGATGTTCTTGATTTCCATTGCGTCAATTGACATCTGATTATTCTCGTTGTTACGATGATACTCTTCCGATGACAGCAGTCCAATTGCTGTCTGCAGGCTTCTAGCCGTCTTCCAGAGGTTGCAGCAGCTGTGCAAACGTGATCGAATGTAGTACAACACCTTTCACTACAAACCAGGCAAATTCTTCGCTCGTCATGAACCAGCAACAAACTACCACTGTCGGCCATGCTCCGCACATCAGCCCATTGGGTACTTTTGGACACTCCAGTAGAGGTCCTGCTTCGGTTGCCTCATCAAACAATACCTATCTCATGCCGACAAGTCCCTCCAAGAAGCAAAGGTCCGGCAGTGATAGCTACAAGCCAAAGATTGCCCGAACCTGTGGCCAGAAACCAGCATGCCTTGTGAATGCTTCGGTCACCTACTGTGGGAACAACACGATCTACGCCTTTGGTGGATTTGATCAGTACACGGACGAAGGTTTGTTCTTACTCTGACTTGCCTTCCCGCTTCACCCGCTCTAAAGGTCAAGCTCGACGGGGATATCGTTGACATCTGCCTAGTTTACAACCATGTATTGCGGCTCGATCTTGGCACATCGCAATGGACTTTGGTGGACAATTATGGGGACATTCCCGGAGTCAGAATGGGTACTACAGCCTTTCTTCTGCTGAACTTTCATGACTGACATTTCAAAGGTCACACCGCTTGTCTTTGGCAAGGCACTAAGCTTCTCGTATACGGAGGCGAAAACGAGCATCGAGAATACCTCTCTGATGTGGTGATATACGATCTGAAAACATCTCATTGGACGCAACCGGAGATTCGAGGGCCAATTCCAAAGGGGAGGGCGCGTCATGCCGCCGCAATCTATGATGACAAACTCTATGTGGTCGGAGGGCTTGCAGGTACAGACATTTACACCCTCGACGAAATCTGCTACCTCGACCTCAAGACTTGGACTTGGTCACGCTCCTGGAGCTTCGTTGCACGATTCGATCATTCCGCATGGATCTGGGGAGGCCGAATCTGGGTCTTCGGTGGCTTAGGACCCGATATGGAACGGACCGGGGAACTTTGGTGGCTCGACTTGAAGAGCAGTCCGGCATTCAGATCGGTTCCTCCATTCGACTCACCCGATTCTGGCCAATCAGAAAGAGTGGGAGCAAGTTCCCGTACATCTTCCGCTCAGTACCACCAACAGAATACGGCTACCGGTTCGAGTGGATATACAGCCAATTCAAGCAGTGTCCAAGTCCGTGGAGCTTCTTCCGCGCCGAAGTCAATGGCACCTGGATCAATGTCTTCCGTCAAGTTCGTCTCTGGCCCTGACCTTCCTTCTCCTGCTTTGGGTACCCACTTCCATGCTTACTCGTCTGGATCTCTCTTGGATTTTGTTACACCTACGGGGATGCTTCGTCCATCAGAATGCAACTTGTCAGCACTCGACCTCAATTCTTTGCAATGGCAGAAGTTAGCCGCCGGTCGTGAGGTGTTTGATCCGTTATATCGTTGGCACTACTGCGCGGTCAATGAAGACGGCACCCGAGCCTGGTTGCTCGGATGCTCTACTGAACCTCGGGAAAATGGCTTTGGGAGTCTAGAAGAGTACCTCAGTGATGTCTTACCACTAGACCTTCGAAAGTTTGGTCTCTTGGGCAATGATTCGGCACCAGCGTCAAATCTGGACAAAAACAGTTTACCCGCTTCAGACACTCATGCCACGTCAAGCTTGAGCAGCCTCGGCGCAGATCTGGAGTGCATGTTTGATCGAGTACCCGAAGCTGGTAGTGGTAGTGATTTCATGGTCACTGCATTGAAGGAGGATCTTGAAGACGATACTTCGGCCACCACAAGCTCAGCGACAACAGAAAATGTCTCTCCACACTTCCTCGATGACTCTGCACCTACCTCGCCTCCGATCCATGTTCACAGATTCATACTCCAGGCCCGATGGCCACATTTTAATCGTCTCTACAATTCTGAAATGGTCGAGTTTCATACTAAGAAGTTGCACATCCCAGAGCCATACGGCGTTGTCCGAGCATTCTTGTACTACCTGTATACAGATAGTATAGCAAGACACCCCGAGTACTGCAAGGATCTGGAAGAGGTTGCTGGACTGCTCGTAATGTCGCAGATGTACGACATGCCGAGACTTCGTCTGCTCTGCTTGAACCGCCTGAGTCGCGAATTGGACGTCGAACACGCCGCGGTGGTGTGGGAGCGTGCCAGGACTGCTCAAGACGAATGGCTACAGAAACGGGCTGCTAACTACTGCCTCACTCACTGGGGCCGGGTGGTTCGTACGCAGGGCTTTCGCGAGTTAAGCCGTCGCAGCATGATGGATCTATGTGAAGTCATCGATCTGGAGGGGCGAGTGGTGGGAGGCGAAGAGCTGGAGATGGTCGGTGGACTGGGTGGAGGGAAATTTGGAGTTGGTGGGGTCGGGAACGAGGCTGCGAGAAGGCGAGCTCTTGCCCAATTGGGGAATGCTGGGGACGACGACAATGTCACTCAAGATGACGAAGGGATGGAGTTGAGTTGAGAGGGTGCACATTGTACGAGCGACATGAGGCATGGCACAAGCGAAGAACAAGATACACATCGTCATTTGCATAGCTTAGGGCGTTTGACGGGGCGTGAAATATGTTCTCGCATTTGAGTAGAAGCAATCCGCTGTGATGCTTGGGTACATAGAGTCGAAGACACACATTGCTCGCCTGTGAGCAGTTCAATTCAGTATGAAGTAGGGATGCAGTCAGGTCCAAAGATAATGCTTACTATGGCCAACAATAGAAAAAGATAATGCACGAGACTCAACCTGGACTCCTGTAACACTGTTCTCTTACTGCTTGACTGCATTTGCTGACAAGCCTTCACACTGACACTGTGACACAGCCGCAATCTAAGGTAGCGTCGGAAACATTAAGTTGCTAGCCTACTTTGGGCACTAGTCCCTGCTTCTGGAATACAGGCAGTGCGAGAGGAGAAGGGAAAAGGAAGAAGGAAAAGGCTTCGAGTTTCGTGATCAAAGGAATAGCATCCTCGATCCACTTACCTACCATCCTCCCCTACTATTTACAGCCTTATGCTCGCTCCTACAATATCCGCTCGTTAACACTCCTGAAACAATTATTACTATCTCTGGGACCGCAGGCGGACTTGGGCTCTCTCAGCAGTTGACCTATCCGACCCTAACACTGAAAAACTCCAACCCGTTTCAGCCCACAGCCCGCCAGAGGACAGCGACTACAGTTCTATGGAACATTGCGATCCGAGACAACCACCCGACATCCACTACTGCCAGAAAAGGGATATTCGCAAATTCAGGAATAGATTTCTATTCGACCACACCTGCAGATCGCATTCGAAAGGCAGCGCATCGTCAGCCCGCGGCCTACTCCATCCGGAGATTTGTGCCAATCTTCAACCACCACCAAAAAGATTCATCCATAAGCCGTCAAAATTCACGGGCACGAGGCCAAAGTCTCCCTCCTGGGAGGTCAGCCCATCGATCGGGCTTACCAACCTGGAGGCTACCATTATCGAGAAGGTTTCAACCAATACCCCGCGGGCGGTGGTCAGGTAGCACAGTCGAAGATGTACACGCCAAATTCTACCTGGACTTGGGCCTTTATTGGAATAGCCTCTGTCCAGGCGTTGATAATACTAGCCTTCGAATCGTGAGTGGCATCCTTTTGGCATCATTTCCACGCTTTGCCCGCCACGGACAATCTCGTCGGTGGGTAGATCATATCAAAACCCGACTGACTCGATCGTGGCACAGATACGTGTTCGCCCTATTTCAGACGAGTCTGAGGGGGAGGGATGGGACACCGTATGAACAAACCATCCCAACCTTCCTCACACTGTACATCTTCGGGTTCGTCTATGAATTGGTACTAGTGTGGGATGCTCTTCGATTGAAAAACACTATCCAAATTATCGGCATCTGCATTTACAATCTTGGTCTCCTCATCTACGCGGCTGATCAGAAAAACGAAATCAGTGATGCTGTCGCTGCCCTTGGAGGGAATATTGATCCCAACGTGTGGACTGCAGTCAAACCATTCCTGATCGCGATACCTTGTATCATTGCCGTGGGCACTATCAGCTTGTCTTTTGTGGCACGGAAACTCTACGATGAATTTGCGTGGACGATTTATAAGCATATCAGCGCAGACCTACGGATGAAGAGACGATATTTGACTTATCAGGTTGGTGCATTCACATTATTATGCTCGCTCGACATGCTAAAACATACCCTAGATCTATATCGCCCTTCTGAAGTTCGACTTCTTCTTCTTCCTCGGCTTCACCATCCAATTCGTGGTTATCGTCGTACAGAAGACAGACATTGAGTTTGCTTTGACTATCGTTGCAATCCCAGTGACGATAGTCGTGCTACTCCTAGCAGGATACTTTACTCGAAAAGAAAGCAAGTTAGGCATGGCTGGAATTATCGTAAGTCCTGCGCATAAGAACGCTCAAGAAAAAGCCAGCTCATTATAAATCCCAGGTCCTCTACTTCGCCGGCCTCGCCTACTTCTTCTTCAAGCTCGTCCGAATGTACCAAAAAACCGAGCGGGCAAAGGCATTTGACTCCTGCCGTAATTCTCTGACCACCTTCGCAATCCTTGCCATCATCTTGATCGTAATGACAATCGCAAATGCCTTCACCTGCCTCTCCAATTTCGACAAGGGTCTTAAGCCATACATCACCAATCGCAGGGTTGACACCGAGGCCGAGAAGCCAGGCATGATGGAAATGCCGAATCTTGCACATGGCGGAGCTCCTGTGCCGAATCGCATGACAATTGACTAAGGGCACGTGCTGTCGCTGAAGATAAAAATGGGGTCTTTGATACGTTTGAGCAGTGAACAAAGGGCAGGGTCGAGCAAGGAAGCATGAAGGGGGACAAGGCGTTATTATACCCTCGTGAACTTTGGGAGCCGTGGAGAAATCCATTGGGGAGGAGCAACACCGTTTGACCATTTCTTCTGCGAACTCTTACGACTAGGGCGGGCGAGGATATTGGGGTATACAGGCGTTGTCGGATACCTACTCTGTAACCATACGAGCTGGACAGCTTCAGCGTCGAATTTAACGGCTTCTTATGAATGTATTTCTCAGCATCTTTGAATGTTTGAACCACAAATTGCCCCGTAGATCGCGATTTTTTGGAGTGCCCTTGTTGCTAAGTCCAAGTGTCCGATGCCTCGTAGAAACAGGGATGGTGTGATTGACGTTTCTTACTGGAGCATAATATTGGGTGTTGAATTTCGAAGAAGCATTGACTTCCATATGAATTCGATGCTCTTTAACCACAACCTTGACATATTCACTTCTTCCTACCATATCAATATACTCCACAGTTACGACGATCTTGGGTAGCATTTGAAAATAGAGCTTTGAAAATGGCAATGGTTACTGGTATGCATCCCACGCCCTCTACAGCCCACAGATTAGACGCACTTGGGAGCGAGTATGGGATTGGGGAAATGCTGACAAGACCTGCTGCAGAAGATGCAGATTTGGAAGGTCTTGCCCCAGGCAGTACAATGGACTAGTAAGCACGAGTAGACCCACTGCCATCTTGTCATGCTGAGAACGATCGCAGCTCGAAGTGGCCCGCCCTCCTCGAACGCATTATACCACGTCTGGAGCATGTATGCCTCTCCCTCACATGCCAACATCGAATCCCATTTGACATGCCTCTAGATAGTGTACAACGACTTCCCCATGCCAATTATCCCCATCAAGAACCCACCACCAAGCTCCATCAAAGAGCAATCACCCGATATCAAAGACTCGCCCATGAAAGACGAATCTCCAGAGAAGAAACTCAATACCGAAGATTCCCCCACCCAAGAGACCACCCAAGAGACCACACACTCGACATCCACGAACCGCGACGAACCCACCACCAGCCGTCAACCATCCCCCCCCCGGGGCATCAAACGTTCCCACTCCCGTTCCAAGTCCCCCCACATCCTCACCCCACCCCCCAACACCCTCCCCCCCCCCCTCCTCACCCTCCTCCACACAATCACCTCAACCCTCACAACCTCCTTCCCCATTTCCCCCCCCCACACAGCCCAACGCCTGGCCGAACTCCTACTGCACCCAACAACCCACTACCGCACCCTCCCCTCCTACCTCCGCGCCCTAGACCGCATCGTCA
>JAABUQ010010434.1_pt1 | contig 12167 bp, 11 predicted proteins | sample 5560001 | NCBI WGS metagenome assembly JAABUQ01 (sample SAMN10711888, study PRJNA513371) | rock metagenome | isolation source: Antarctica rocks | place: Antarctica: Victoria Land, Finger Mt nord | collected 2015-12-18
GGCATACGGGGCAGGAGGAAGACAGGGGGTAGACGGGACGGAAGCAGAGAAGCTGGCGGCCTGACAACAACCAGAACCAAGCTTATCCAGGCCGCAAACCTGTCTGAACGGACGGGACCACCTCAGGCAGTCACGTCGGCGCGCCCGGCCCGGGGCTGCGAATGGCAAACCGATGGGCTGACCAACTGATGATGCTGTCCGTGTTTGGCTCCGGTGCCGCGGCTTGCCGGCCCGGCACGCCGGCCATCCTCGGGCTGCTATCTTGGCCGGATGCCAGGCCGCCCGCCTCAAGCCACCGGCACTAAGAACGGCACCGTACGGACCTGGCCGTCGGCCATGAACTGCAGCCATAATAGGTAGGTGCCTGCCTTGGGCGCACGGACATGAAGCATCAAGTCGGGCGTGACCTTCGCGCCTGGGCGCATCGGCGCACCTCCTATACCCGGCATCCCGCTATGCCCGCCGCCGCCGGCATGGCTCATGCCGGGCATGTCCATCCCTGCCATTCCCGTCATGTCGTGCTTCGTGGCTGTCCCTGTGCCGCCGGCAATAGGCGCGGCAGCCGGGGCAGCGTGCGCGTGCACATAGGTGAGGTCCGCCGCCGAGATCAATACGGCGTGGGCTGCGACTCCCAGGTAGGGCGTCACATCCGGCGCCGGCTGGCCATCGCGCAGGATGTGCAGCTTCAGCTCCGAGTCCTGCCCGCCTTGCAGGCCCAGCGTGTCGAAGTGGACGCCATATCGCCCGTCGGCACCCTCCAGCCTCGTCGGTCGAGGCGCCGGCTGCGGCCTGGACGGCTCGCCGCCGAGGTCGAGATCGAAGCGCATCACCTGCTGGCCCAGACCCGCAGGCACGGCGTCGGCGTAAACATGCCACAGGCCGCTGTGCGGAAAGGTCATCGCCACCCGGAAGCGCCCGCTTCCGTCCGGGCTGTCGCCATGGCCGTGCAAGAAGGTCCGGAGGTCGCCGCTGACCGCGATCAGGTGCAACTGCTTGCTCAATTCGGTATCGTAGCGTGTGACCGGCCGGCTGGTGCCGAGCCTGGTCATGACCACTTCCAGGGTCTGCGTTCCGGCCGGACCGCCGGCCTTGGCGGTCGCGGTCAGCGTGGCCGCAACCCTGGGCTGTCCGTCCGGCAGGGCGTAGGCGCCGGACAGCGCAGGCGCCGTTGAGTACGGCACATCGGCGGCATTGGATGGCAGTACGGGCAGAGTTGCAGACATGGAGAGGGGCAGCGCGAGCAGCGCGGTTCGGCGGGTGAAGGGGGGCATGGTGGTCCTCGTTGCTGGCCCGTGAAATGGTGCGGGCATATACCGGTCCGGAAAGCTGGCTCCTGGGCTGCCGTGCGCCTGTGGCGGGCACCGCGGCCCGCGGCAAAGCGGGGCTATAGGACGGGTCTGGGAGGCTCGAGGTCGCTGGCGGGGGTGATGCCACCTGCCGATGACACGGCTAATGCACTCCACGCTTCCGGGGCCGCGCTGCCCGGCACTTGAGTAGACTCGGGCAGCAAGCCCAATCCCAGGCAGGAGAAGGCGCACTCTGCGGTGGTTGGACAGCCAGCGCAGTGCCGCGATGCTTTGGGCGGGTTTGCGTGGGAATCAGACGCTTGTGCCGGATTACGGCGAACCGGGCCGGCATGGACGTGCGACGCGCGGGCAGCTTGGGTATGCGCGGCCAGGACGGGAGTGGCTTCGGCATACGGCATGCAAGTGAACGCTGGTTTCGCCAGCCCAGTCACCAGGACCAAGACCAGCACCCAGGCGACACGCCGGAAGCCGGCCGATCCCATACCTCGCCGATATGGGTTGAGGGACATTGCTGCGGATGCGGTGAGGCGCCTAAGCCGCCAGCGGCCGTGCAGGGTAGCCCTCGGCTGCAATTGCCTGGACTAACCGGTCAGGGGACGCCGTGCCATCGCGCACGGTGACGCGGCCGGCACCCAGGTCCACCTCGACCTGAGCCGCCGCGTCCACGCCGTGGATCGCCTCTGTCACCGCCCGTACGCAGTGGCCGCATGTCATGCCGGATACCTCAAATCTTTGCATCGCCGCCTCCGAATTGCTGCTTGGCATGCAGCCTTCCACCCCGGGAAGGTCAAGTGCCCCGTCGCCTTATCCCGGATATGTCATCGGGCACGCAACCGCCATTGCGGCTGCCTGTGATGCCATCCGCCATGCCCCGCTGTCCGCCGCGACAGAAACATCGCAGCGCCCCTTACCTTCCCATAGTGGGAAGGACCATCTCCTGAACCTGACGAGATGGTAGGTGTTCGGCATGGACCAGGCTTTGATCGAACGCGACGCGTCCGGACGGGATGGCGGCGGCGGGGATGCGGGCCGCCTCGACCTACGTGTCACCGGCATGAGTTGTGCCGCCTGCGTCCGCCGGGTTGAGCGCGCCGCGGCAGCCGTGCCCGGGGTGCAGGCCGTTGCGGTCAATCTGGCGACGGAGCGGGCCGCAGTCACGGCTGTCCCGGGCTTGCGCTTGTCCGACCTGGCGGAGGCGTTGGCGAAGGCGGGCTACCCGGTCGTGGAGGAAACGGTGGACCTCGCCATCACCGGCATGAGCTGCGCATCCTGTGTTGGCCGGGTGGAGCGCGCCCTGATGCGCCTGCCCGGCGTGCTGGCGGCGGAGGTGAACCTTGCCACGGAGCGCGCACGGGTGCGGGTGGCGGCTGGCGCAGCAAGCCCGGCGGAGGTGGCCGTAGCAGTTGAAGCGGCGGGCTACGGAGCTGCCCTGCCCGCATCTGCTTCCAACATGCCCGGGCATGAGAATGATGCGCCGGGCGGCGCCGGGCCGAGCCGGCCAAGCCGGGACGGGCTGGCCGCGGCGGTGGCCTGCGTGCTGGCCGCGCCGTTGGTGCTGCCGATGCTGCTGATGCCGTTTGGGGCGGACGTGGCACTGCCGGCGCCAGTGCAGTTCGTGTTGGCCGGCATGGTCCAGCTTGTGTTCGGCGCCCGCTTTTATCGCGGTGCCTGGCACGCGCTGCGGGCAGGGATGGGCAGCATGGACACGCTGGTCGCGCTGGGCACCTCGGCTGCGTTCGGCCTGTCGGCTTGGCAGCTCCTGGCTGGGCGCGGGGCGATGCAGGGCGGGCATCTCTACTTCGAGGCATCGGCCGCGGTGATCGCGCTGGTGCGGGTCGGCAAGTGGCTGGAAGCGCGTGCCCGGCGGCAGGCCGGCGAGGCTGTCCGCGCCCTGGAGCAGCTCCGCCCCGAGCGTGCCCGCGTGCGCCAGGGCGGGGGGGAGGTCGAGGTGCCATTGGCGGCGCTGCGTAGGGGAGACCTGATTGTGGTCCGGCCGGGAGAGCGCATCGCCGCCGACGGCCTGGTGCGCGAGGGCCAGGGCAGTGCGGATGAAAGCCTGCTGACCGGTGAAAGCCTGCCTGTGCCCAAGCAGCCCGGCAGCCGCGTCGTGGGCGGCAGCCTGAATGGCGAGGCGCTGCTGGTGGTCGAGGCGACGGCGCTGGGCGCGGAGGGCCAGCTAGCCCGCATGGTGCGTCTGGTGGAGGACGCCCAGGCCGCAAAGCCGCCGGTACAGCGCATGGTGGACCGGGTAAGCGCGGTGTTCGTCCCCGTCGTGGTGGCCATCGCCCTGCTGACCTTCGCCGCTTGGTGGCTGGCCGGCGCCGGGGTGCAGCCGGCGCTGGTGAACGCCGTCGCGGTGCTGGTGATTGCCTGCCCCTGCGCGCTGGGCCTGGCGACACCTGCAGCCATCATGGTCGGTACCGGGGCAGCCGCCCGCCACGGCATCCTGATCCGTGACCCTGCGGCGCTGGAGGGCGCGCGCGCGGTCCGCACGGTGGTGTTCGACAAGACCGGCACCCTGACGGAGGGCCGCCCGGCGCTGGTGGCGGTGCATCCCGCGCCGGGCGTTGCAGAGGCAGAGGTTCTGCGCCTGGCTGCCGCTATCCAGGCCGGCAGCGAGCACCCGCTGGCCCGCGCGGTCCAGGCGCAGGCCGGCAGCCTGGAGGTGCCGACGGCCACCGGGGTGCGTGGCTTGGCTGGCCGCGGCGTGGAGGGCACGGTCGAGGGCCGCCGCCTGCTGCTGGGCAGCGCCCGGCTGATGCGGGATGAGGGGGTGGACACCGCGCCACTCGACATGGAGGCCGGACGCTTGGAGGAGGAAGGCCGGACGGTTTCATTCCTTGCTGAAGGCGGCACGGCACGGCTGTTGGGCCTGCTGACCTTCGGCGACGCGGTGAAGCCCGGCGCGGCGGCGGCGGTCGCAGCGCTGCGCCGCGCCGGCCTGCGCGTGGTGTTGCTGACGGGCGACAACCAGGGTGCGGCGGCGGCGGCCGGACGGGTGCTGGGCATAGACGATGTGCGGGCGGAGGCGATGCCGGCCGACAAGGCGGCGCTGGTGGCGACGCTGCGCCGGGACGGGGCCGTGGCGATGGTGGGCGACGGCGTGAACGACGCGGCGGCGCTGGCTGCGGCCGACCTGGGGCTGGCGATGGCGACCGGCACGGACGTGGCGGCAGCGGCTGCTGGCATCACCCTCATGCGCGGCGATCCCGGCCTGGTGCCGGCGGCGCTGGACATCGCGGGGCGGACTTATCGCCGCATCCGGCAGGGGCTGTTCTGGGCCTTCGCATACAATGTGGTCGGCATACCCTTGGCTGCGGCCGGGCTGCTCAGCCCGGTGGTGGCAGGGGCGGCGATGGCGTTCTCGTCCGCCGCCGTGGTCGGCAACGCCCTGCTGCTGCGCCGCTGGCGCCCCGGGGGCAGGCAGTGAACGCCGGTGCGGAGCACCGCCGGTGAACATCGGCGAGGCCGCGGCGGCGTCCGGCGTATCGGCCAAGATGATCCGTTACTACGAGGAGGTCGGCCTGATGGCGCCAGCCGGGCGCAGCGACGCCGGCTACCGCCGCTATGCCGAAGCGGAGGTGCAAACGCTGCATTTCCTGCGGCGGGCGCGCTCCCTTGGTTTCTCGGTAGCGCAGATGCGCGAGTTGCTGGCGTTGTGGCGGGACGAGAACCGGGCCAGCGCGGACGTGAAGCGCCTTGCGCTCGCACACGCCGCGCAGCTTGAGGAGAAGGCGCATGCCATTGCCGAGATGGGCCGGGCGCTCCGCCACCTCGCCGAGCTGTGCGAGGGCAGCCACCGGCCGGACTGCCCGATCATAGACGACCTGGCGGCCACCTGTGCGGGCGATGCCGGGGCAGCAGCCAATGGCGGACCGGGGTAGGGTTGGCTGGCCTGCTGCCTGGCCATCGCGTCATGCGGCTGATGACCGGCATCCCGGTGTCTGTCGGCCTATATCACATGCCGAGCCACCTGGCGCCGTCACGCTGGACGGGATAGGATAGCCCCCTGGACTATGCTACCCCGGAGCCATGACGCACACCGTACGTGAGAAGGCGAAGCTGCTGGCTCGCGTGCGCCGCATGAAGGGCCAAATGGAGGCCATCGAGCGCGCGCTCGAGGCCGAATCCGGTTGCGAGCAGGTCATGCAGCTTATCGCAGGCGTGTGCGGCGCGCTGGCTGGGCTGATGGCCGAGGTGGTCGAGGACCATGTCCTCACCCACCTAGTGGATCCCGTCACCCATCCCGGGGCGCTGAACGCCGAGGCGGCTGGGCAACTCCTGGACGTCGTGCGGACCTACTTGAAATGAGGACCTGACATGGACGGCTTCCCGGCCCCGGCCATTCCCTCCGGCAGCCCATCAGGGCACAGCCACGTTTTCCTCGGCGCCGGGCACGAGCGGGCGGAGCGGCGGACCTGGTGGGTCATCGCGCTCTGCGGCGCCATGATGGTGCTGGAGACCGAGGGCGGCCTGCTGTTCGGCTCCATCGCGCTGGTGGCGGACGGGCTGCATATGAGCACGCACGCCGGTGCGATGCTGCTGGCGGCGCTGGCCTACCGCTATGCCCGGCGGCTGGCGCACGACCCACGATTCACCTTCGGCACCGGCAAGCTGGGCGACCTCGCCGGGTTTACGAGCGCGGTGGTGCTGGCGATGATCGCGCTGCTCATTGCCTATGAGGCGGTGTCGCGCCTGTTCGCGCCGGTGCCGATCCAGTTTACCGAGGCCATTCCTATTGCGGTCCTGGGCCTTGCGGTGAACGTCGCCAGCGTGTGGCTGCTGAGCGGGGGCGGACACCACCATCATCACGGGCACGGCCATGACGATGGCGGGCACGGTCATGACAGCGGGCACCGGATCAGGACGCCCGCCGGTGCTCTGCTGCTGCAGGTGTTCGAGGATGGGGTACCACCGGTGTTCCGGTTGTTGCCCGAGTCCGGCGCGGCCGCCGATGCCGCGGCAGTCACGGTGGAAACGGTGCGTCCGGACGGCGCACGGCAGCTCTTCGCCATGCGGGACCGCGGCGGCTGGCTGGAAAGCGTGGATGCCATCCCCGAACCGCATGCCTTCACCGCGCTCGTGCATCTCGGCAGCCAAGATTACGCCGTCGCGTTCGAGGAGCATGCGCACGATGGCGGCGGGCACGGTCCGGACGCGCATGGGGCGGCGCACCGGGACAACAACATGCGGGCGGTGGTGGTCCATGTCCTGGCCGACGCCGCCGTATCGGTGCTGGTCATCGTCGGGTTGCTGCTGGCCCGCGCCTTCGGCTGGCTGTGGATGGACCCGCTGGCCGGCATCGTTGGGGCTTGTGTGATCGCAAGCTGGTCCTGGGGCCTGGTACGCGACACCGGCGCCATCCTGCTCGACATGGTCCCGGATCCGCGCGTGACGGACGGCGTGCGCCGGGCAGTGGAGGCGGACGGGGACCGGGTGGCTGACCTGCATGTGTGGCGGTTGGGGCCGGGGCACCTGGGCGCGATCCTGTCTGTCGCTACGGTGCATGCGCGCGGGCCGGAGTTCTACCGTGGGCTACTGGGGCGGTTTCCGGCGCTGTCGCATGTCACCGTGGAGGTGGAGCAGGCGGAGGGGTGAAGGGTAAGGCTGCTCATCGCCTCCGGCGGCGAGCGCGCCGCTAAGTGTCTGTCCGCGATCATGTCTTTGTTTGGCATAGCCTCCGCACCATGAGGCGGATGGAGGCGAGATGCACTAACGCGAGCGCCTTTCGGTTCAGGCACTCCCAATCCTTTGCCAGCCGGCGGCAGCGGTTCAGCCAAGCAATCGTACGCTCGACGATCCAGCGTTTCGGCAGGACAGTGAAGCCCTGGGCGGCATCCGACCGCTTGACGATCTCCACCTGAACCTGCCGCGTAACTTGCGCCAACCCGGCCTGGCAAAACCGACCTAACCGTAAACCGCGCCTAAACAATAAGGCGATCACGGACAGATACCAACGGACTATCCAATCAGGATGGCCCCGCAAGCTTGTCCGTTTGGAACCACTTTGCAATTTGCCATCCGTGCGGTGTGTTACGCCGACTTCGGATCGCAACGGACCTGTCCATCGTCCGTTGTCCACCGCCTTGTACTCTCACCTCGGTGTGTTTGAATGTTCCTCACTGGTCCACCATCGGTTTAAGCGAGGTAACAGAAGCCGAACCTGACGAGAGGGAGGTCAAGCCGCCCGCCGCGGCCCCGACTGCCGTCCGCCCTGCGACGGCCGTCCCTGGCTCCGTCCACCCCCACCAAACCCCCGCCCACGCCCAGCGCCGCCGCCAAGCACCGGTGGCTTAATCGTAGACATGGCCGCAGCCTCGCTGTGCAGCGGATGGTCGCGGAACACCGGCACGGGCTGGCCGATCTCCTTCTCGATGTCGCGCAGCCACTGCCGCTGCTCGGCGTCGCATAGGCTGATGGCCCAGCCCTCCCGTCCCGCCCGCGCGGTGCGGCCGATACGGTGGACGTAGGTTTCCGCAACGTTTGGTAGGTCGTAGTTGAACACGTGGCTCACGTCGTCCACGTCAATGCCCCGCGCCGCAATGTCGGTCGCCACCAGCACCTTCACAGCGCCGGAACGGAATCCTGCCAGCGCACGCTCGCGCGCGCCTTGCGACTTGTTGCCGTGAATTGCCTCCGCCACCATGCCCTGAGCGGTCAGGAACTCGGCGACCTTGTTGGCCTCATGCTTCATTAGCGTGAACACGATCGCCCGCCCCACCGTCGCTGACTTCACAAGCGTCGCGATGGCGGCCTTCTTGTCCGCCTCGTTCACGAACATCACCATCTGGCGCACGCGGTCCACCGTGGTGGACGGGGGCGCCACCTCGACCCGCACCGGATTGCGTAGCATGGAGCCGGCCAGCTCAGCGATGCTGCCGGGCATGGTGGCGCTGAACAGCAGCGTCTGACGCTCCCGCGGCAGCGTCGCCACAATCCGCTTGATGTCGCGGACAAAGCCCATGTCGAGCATCCGGTCGGCCTCGTCCAACACCAGCACCTCGGTGCCGGACAGTTCGACATGGCCCTGGCCCATCAGGTCCAGCAACCGGCCCGGCGCCGCAACCAGCACGTCCACGCCGCGGCGCATCGCGTCCACCTGCCGCCCCTGGCCAACGCCGCCAAAGATGACGGTGTGCGTCAGGCGCATATGCCGGGCATAGGTGGCGAAGCTTTCGTCAATCTGCGATGCCAGCTCGCGCGTCGGCGCCAGCACCACGACGCGGGCGCCCTTTGGCTTCGGCTGCACGCGGTGCAGCGCCAGGCGGTGCAGGATCGGCAGCGCAAAGGCAGCAGTCTTGCCGGTGCCGGTCTGCGCCAGGCCCAGCAGGTCACGGCCTTGCAGCAGATGCGGGATCGCGCCGGCCTGGATAGGAGTCGGAGTGGTGTAGCCCTCTTCGGTCAGGGCGCGCAGCAACGGGTCAGCAAGCTTGAGGTCGGCGAATGTCGTCATACGGGGAGGGCGCCTCCTGGCGCCAGGTCTGGGATACGGAGCGCGACGCGGACCGTGCTCAGGGGGTGGCGTGGCATGCTGCCTTCCGCTTAACCATGCCTAGCCTTTTTTGTGCGGCGCAGCAAGCCATCCCGGTCTCCGGGCAGCCGAACTGTCACAATCCTGGCATGGCCTTTGCGAATGGCCTCCATGAATGAACGGTGCCGGCGCGGGCTCGTTTGCTGCGCTGGTTCCAAATATTTAGGCTGATCCGATGTACTATCCATGTGTGCCGCACGCCCAAGGTGCTCAGTGCCGGTTCTGACGGTCCACCACCGCACGACCTACCGATATCGTCGGCCCGTCGGATTCGGCGAACATCGCATGATGGTCCGCCCGCGCGACAGCCACGACCAGCAGCAGGTCGGCGCGAGCCTGGAGATCACCCCCACCCCGGCCGCGCTGCGCTGGTCGCAAGACGTGTTCGGCAACAACGTCGCCACCGCCCGGTTTTCCGGCCGCGCGAAGGAGCTGACGTTCCTCAGCACGCTGCAGGTGGACCATCAGCCGCAGAGTGCCGAGGGGATTGAGGCGGCGATGGAGGATCATGCCCGCAGCTACCCCTTCAGCTACGACTCCGGCGACATGCCGGACCTGATGCGCCTGGTCGAACGGCAGTATCAAGACCCGTCCCGTGCCCTGGAGGATTGGGTGCGGTCCCACCTGCACGCGGACGGGCCAGCCGGCACGCTCGGCATCCTTACGGCAATGACCCAGCGCATCCGCCGGCAGTTCACCTACCGCGCCCGGCACGAGCCCGGCATACAGCTACCCGCCACCACCCTCCACCTGGGCACCGGAACCTGCCGGGACTTCGCCGTACTGATGATGGAGGCTGCGCGCTGCCTGGGCTTGGCCACGCGGTTTGTCAGCGGCTACATCTACGTGCCCAGCCGCGACCGGCCCGGCACCGAACATCGCGGCGGCGGCAACACCCATGCCTGGCTGCAGGTTTATCTGCCCGGCGCCGGCTGGGTGGAGTTCGACCCGACCAACGCCATCGTCGGCACCAGGGACCTGATCCGCGTCGCCACCGTACGCGATCCGCGGCAGGCCGTGCCGTTGTCCGGAAGCTGGATGGGCGCCGCCGGGGACTGCCTGGGGATGGAAGTGGCGATCCGCGTCACCTCCGATGACACCCAGCGCGGCCGGCCGGCCATGCTTGCGTGAACCGTATTGACCCCCACGCCGCCCCAGCCCAGAAGGTCCCCATGATGCGTATCCAACAAGGCTTCACCATCGGCTACGACTGCCCGCAGCCTGTGCCGATGGTGCTGATGCTGAGCATCCATCCCTCACGCGAGAAGGACCTGCTGACCCCGCACGTCATCAAGTTCGAACCCGGCATCGAAGCGCGGCGCTACGTGGACGGGTTCGGCAACGTCTGCCACCGCATGGTGGCACCCCAGGGGCCGCTGACCATCTCGGCCCTGTTCGAAATTGCCGACGACGGACTACCCGACCCCGTAGTGCCGGAGGCCAAGCAAATCCCGGTGGATGAGTTGCCATCCGCCGTCCTGATGTATCTGCTCGGCAGCCGATACTGCGACACCGACCTGCTGCGCGACACTGCCTGGTCCTTGTTCGGCAGTGTGGACCCGGGATGGGGGAGAGTGCAGGCGATCTGCGAATTCACCTATGACCGGATCACCTTTGGCTACGAGTATGCCCGGCCGGACAAGACTGCGCGCAACGCCTATGATGAGCGCCGGGGCGTTTGCCGCGATTTCGCACATCTGGCGCTGACGCTCTGCCGCTGCATGAACATCCCGGCCCGCTACTGCACCGGGTACATGGGCGATATCGGGATCCCGCCCGTTGATGCGCCGATGGACTTCTCCGGCTGGTTCGAGGCATTCCTGGACGGGCCCGAGGGGCCGCGCTGGTATACCTTCGACGCCCGGCACAACCGCCAGCGCATCGGCCGTGTGCTGATGGCGACAGGGCGGGACGCGACAGACGTGGCGCTGGTCACGAGCTTCGGCCCGAATTGGCTCGCAAAGTTCGACGTGATCGCGCTGGAGATGAAGGAGGGCGTCTAATCTCCGCCGCACCTCACCGCCGGACGGGCGGTAGCTGGTCAACCAGCCGCGTTACGGACCGCATCACCTTTATCTGGTAAACATGGTTGTGGATTGGCGTGTGCGAATTGTAGTTGCCAATAGCCCGCATCAGGTCGCCGCCGGTTTCCTTCAAGTAGCCATGCAGGACCATGCCTGCGGCTGAAATATTGTAGCAGGGGCTGTTCAACAGCTGGTGCCGCACCTCCGGTATGGACTGCTGGGAATACCGGGCCAGGGTCGGCAGCCAAGTCGTATTGATCTGCATCACCCCCATGTCCTCCGACCCATCGGTATTGCGGTGAACGACTCCAATCCCGCCGCCCTCGACCGCCTGGATGGACGGCAGCACACGAGGTGGAAGGTCATAAAGCTGCGAAACGAATGCCATGCAAGCCAGGAAGGGAACGGCCATCAGCCAAGGTCCTCAAGGCGTACAGTCATGTAGCGTCTCCGCATGCTGGGGTTCGCCGCAGGTGGCGAACGGGATCGGTCACGTGCCGCAGCGAATATTCCAGCATGGTGCCGGCACACTCGTAAGACACTGCACTCCTGATACTTCCCAAATGCCGCATAGGACAGGGTAGGGGCCGCTATTTAGAACATACTTGACCAATCAGGACTGATGACTTCAGCTTAACAACCGTACTTTGACATTTCATGAAACAGCGGGTGCTTAAAAGACAACAGCCTGTTGCGACTTTGCCACCGGGCGGCGGTCACCGGGTCGGGAAGGGGAAAACAATGGCAAAGATGTCGGCGCCTGCGTGGTTCGGCCTGTCGCTGGGGCTCGCCGGCCCTGCGTAGGCGCAGAACTGCCTGGGCCGGCCGGACTTCGACCAGTGCATGGCTGGGATCAACGGAATAAACCAGCAACGACTTGCCCAGTCGCGGCAGCAACTGTTCCAGCAATATTTCCGGACGGATGGCCCCTGGCTCAGGCACAACTACGCGCGCCACTGTGCGGCAGGCAGGCAGATGTCGCCGCAGCAGTTCGCCTGGTGGGGGCTGACGACCGCGAACGGCGCCAACATCGCCGGTGCCGCACAAGCACAGCGGGACCAGTTCGACAGCCAGCAGTGCGCCAACCGGACGATCCAGCAGGGTAACGGCAGCTAAAATCGGGACATGACCAGCAACAGCGCCCGTATGGACGAGGCGGCGCGCAATTATACCAACCTTCATTTCCGTTGACTCGAACGTGAGTAGGATCGGCTCGGAGCGGTGTGGTCGCGTGTTCCCGGATGCTGGTGGGGGCGAAGATGACAGTTTCGGTCAGGCGGACGGATCACACGGCGGCGGAGTTGC
>JAABUQ010010436.1_pt1 | contig 12163 bp, 15 predicted proteins | sample 5560001 | NCBI WGS metagenome assembly JAABUQ01 (sample SAMN10711888, study PRJNA513371) | rock metagenome | isolation source: Antarctica rocks | place: Antarctica: Victoria Land, Finger Mt nord | collected 2015-12-18
GCTATTTGTTCGAGGCCGCCACGACGTTGCTGTCGCGCGTCCAGAAGACCTCGGTCTTGAAGGAGTGGGGTAGTCGCCTGGCCAAGCGGATCGGACACAAGAAGGCCAGAGTGGCGATCGCCCGCAAGCTGGCGGTGATCCTGCATCGCATGTGGGCCGACAAGGCGGAGTTCCGCGCGACACCGAGCGCCACCGCGTCGGCATAGTTTGCAGCACTCCACCAGGTTCCCCGCAAGGGGATCATGTCGTCCCTGCCGGGACGAGGCTTCGAACACCCCGCCCTGCCCGTTGCGGCCGACATGGACCGCGCATTCAGAACGTTGGGGAGTTCGGCGCGCCATACGCCAACATGCGGCGGGTCCGTCCCGACCGCGAAGACAACCATGGAGCCGGCAGGCATGACGACCCTTATCGATGGAGTGCCGGAACCGGATTTCGTGACGTCACGGTTTGGAGTGGGAGACATGCCGCGGAAGTCAGTCGGCGAAAGGGCAATGACCGATGCCGAACGCCAGGCCCGCTATCGTGCGGCGCGTTCGGCCGGCTTGCCGGCGGTACGCACCCGTCGCCCTGCCAACCATCGCAGCCGGGCTCAGCGCTGGCGTGATGCCATTGCAGAGCTGCTGGAATTGCAGTCCCAGTACGCGGCCTGGCTTGAAGCTTTGCCCAGCAATCTTCAGGACAGCGCGATTGCCGAGGCGTTGCAGGTGATCTGCGATCTCGACCTGGCCGAACTCCAGTCTGTCGATCCACCTCGTGGCTTCGGCCGTGATTGACGATTCGCGCTGCGCACGCAGTCAAGTTTTGCCTTGCATCTCAACGCGCGATCAGACAACGGGCCTGCGACCCGGAGCTGCTCGGTGAACCCACGGCCGTCTTTGCTGGACGGGTATCTCGACTGACAGAGGTGGTTGCAGTGCGTGGCGGAACGATCATAGCGCGGTCGCCTGCATGATCTCGCCCGCATGGGTGGTGTAGCGCTGGGTCAGCCGCCCGGCCCGCGTGCCCCAGGGCCGGACGATGCCGGTGGCGAGCGGGCGCAAGGTGCCCCGGCCGTAGCGGGCGTTCACCCCGTCCATCGCGCGCATGAGGGCCGCCGAGTGCATGGGGTCGCGCGTGGGAAACAAGGTGCGCAGCTGGGCGGCCCTGTCGCGCAGGTCGTCCAGCATGACGCCGACCTTCATGTAGCGGTGCCCATCCCGCCACAACGGCGCCAGCATCCGCACGGCCTCGCCGATCAGCGCCCGCGCGTCGTCGGTCGGCTCGATCCGCCCCGCGTGCTGCGCGCTGTACCAGGGGTCGCCGCCGTGCGGGTCGGTGTGCAGGAACACGGCCATGCGGCCTGCGACCAGGCCGCCCGCGCGCAGCTTCTCGCCTGCGCGTGCGGCGTGGTGGGCGCAGGCTTCGCGCATCTCCGCCCAGCGCGTGACCGGCCGGCCGAGCATGAGCCTCCCGGCGATGGACTTCTAGCATACAACGAACAAAATGTCTGCGATTTTGAACGTCTCCCTTGCGGGGGAGGGGGTGGATGAGTAGTTTCAATCCAGGCATGCCGACTCGTTCAGTCGGCTAGACGGGAGGAGGAGGGACTTGCCGCACCTCGGCGCGCTGTATTTGGAGATGGGCCAGCTCACCCGGGATTACCCGGATGTGCTGATGCGCGTCCGCCCCCTGCGCCAAGCTCGTATCCTGGGAAGCTCTGCGAAGGACCAGAACGCGCCTCAGATTGAGGCCGTGCATGTCGTCTGCTTGCTGATGGCATGCCTGAACGCCGGTCCCCAGGTGCGAGCGGCCGATGTCGTGCGTCAACTCTGGCGCTTGCAGCAGTTTGCCAGCCAAGGTCACTACGTCACCAACGACGGCGGGGCGGCGATGGAGGCCGCGTTTGCCTGCTCCGGTGTGTTGAGCTCATTCGGTCAGAATATGCTGGCGTTCGTGGATCGGGCTATCCATGTCGATCCCGTCCAACGGACGATGTTCCCATTGCTGTTCAACAGCATCACGGTTTGGCGTGACCGTACTAGGGCAGCGATCACCTACCGGGATCGCTTTGACTACTTCGGCTCCCCCGGCGATGCGGGCGATAGCCCGGCAGTGGGCGCTGATTTCATTGAGACTGCGACCACGATGCCTGCCCAGGCCCTGAGCCGGTTGGCATTGCTGGTCGAGGAAAGCCGCCGGGAAGCTACCCGCCGCGGCGTTGAGATTCCCACAGAGGAAACATGGAAGGCACTGGGCTTTTTCCCGCCCAGCCCGACGCCGCCCATGTATCCGCTGGTGGAACTTTCGGACGATGCGCCGCCAGGTGCGTTCCCGAAAACACGAGAGGCCGCTTCCCCTGGCAGGGAAGCGGCCTCCTATCGTGGTCAGACTGCACGCGGGCAGGCTGGGTCACCGCAAGGCCAGCTTACCCCCTCCCCCACACGGGAGGCAATGCTTGTGCTGCCGTCTGACCGATCCCCCGTTCAGAAGAAAGGCAACCGGCATGACCGCCACCATGAGCATGACCATGAGGAACTTGATCGCGCTCACCATCGTGCCGCGTGAGGCAGTCGAGCTGACCGGCAACCCCGCGCCGCATGGCGCCTATCGGAAGCTGCTGGAGATGGCCCGCGACGCCCAATTCGAAACGGTCCAGGTCGGCCGCCAGCACCACATCGAGCGCAGCTTGCTCCCCAAGGTGGCGGCGTTGCTGGGGATGGATGCGCCGGTCTCGGCCTTGCAGGCGGGTCAGCCGACCCGGGCCGCTGCCGACTGCGCTGCTGCCTAACCATCCCACCAGCACTGCGTCGGCACGCAAGGGCTGATGGGGAGGACAGGACAGTTGCGTCTGTAGCGGGTGCAATCGCTCTATAGCATCAAGTTCCGTCTGGTTCCATAGCTTTGCCCGTGCCGCGCCCGATTAGGAGCGCGCCCGATGGCCGTTTTGACTTCACCCTCGCAGGCGCTGCGCACCAGCCGCGGTCGCAAACGCTGTAAGCAGGTTCCTACTACTTCCCCCGACGACGATCAGCGCGTCGCCCTGGCCATGCGCCTGGACCGCAACGCTGACCTGCTGCTGTCCCTCCACTGCCACCTCGCGGCGGAACGCCTCTCGCTGCGGGCGCAGGCGCTGCGAGCGCAGACGCTACGCGAGGCGGGGACGTCAGCATGACCGTTATCATGGGCAGTTTTGCCGCTGCTGACCGGACGCGCGACCCGGAGGAGCAGTTTGCCGAAATCCGGCAAACGGTCGTGGATAGCCTATATCAGACACTGAGCAGTGCGAAACACGCCGCCTGTTTCCCGAGCTTCATTATTGAAGCCGTCGAGAACGAGATTTGGAAACACCCGCGCAGGCTGACGCACAACACCCTGCCAGCGATGACGCTGCGGGATTTCGTCAAGCGCGGCTATCCAAACGGATTGGGCACCAGCTTCGACGTGATCGAAAAGCTGATCGCCGGCAATGAGCGGGCTGTGCTCGCCTGGGACAAGGCGGTGCGCAGCGAGCAAGATGGGCAATCTGCCCAGCTTTCGGACCGCGGTCGGGCGGAGCGGGAAGCTGAGAAGCAGATGCAGCCCCTGGTTGCTGCCATCTTGGCCTGCCCCGGTGACATAGCCACTACGCTGTCACACGCGCTGCTTGATGGCGGGAGACGCCAAGCGCTCAAGGCGCTGCTGGATGCCGGGCTGCGGGAGGGCGGGCAGTGAACGCCTTCCTCCGTGTTGACTCCTGGGCCGACATTCCTGGGGCCATCGCCAAGATGCAGGCCGCCGGTGTCGGCCACCGCATCCCGCTGTTGCAGGGCCTCCTGCACGGGCGTATCGCGCGCATGGAGTTCCAGCGCGACGGGTCCGCCCGGCAGTTCAAGCAGTGGGCCGCGGCGTCCCGGCTGCCTGCCCTGGCGCTGCTGGGCGACGATGACCACGCGGTGCCGGACGGGCCGGACAGCTGGCCCTGCGCCCGCCGGGTGCTGCGCTGGGCGCGGTTCGTCCTCATCCACGGGGGCGCCGGGCGCCCGGAGCATTACGAGTATGCCGCCCACCTGACCGGCATCCATGGCCGGCTGGTCATGGTCGAGTGCAGCTCGGCCAACATCTCAGCGTGGCAGGCTGCGGCGGAACGGTGGGCAGTCGGCGCGCAGGGGCTGACAATGCGGCCCCCTCTGGGCTGTCCGCACCCGTCCCTGGACCGGGGCGGGTTGCATTGACCAGCCTGCAGAAAGGCGTCCAGCGCGTCAGCGACGAGGCCGGCGGCCTGTTGACGCTGCAGGTTGTCCAGCAAGCCGACATGCCGGCGCTGGTCCTGGATGCGCTGGCTGGCAGCGACGAGGCAGCGAAGCTCCTGCGACTGACGAGGGACACGCTCGCCGGCATCCAGGCCGCGCCCCGTAGGAAGCCGATGTTATGCGGCTCCTGCCCGCGCACGCTGCGGGACGGGCGGTTCTCCGTCATCATCGCCAGCCCGGCCTGCGACGATCCCGCACAGGGCATCGCCATGGCGATCTGCTCCTCGTGTGGGCCAAATCATGACGCCATCCAGGCGAAGGCAGCCGTGGCGCTGGCACGCATCTGGCCGGACATCCGGCCAGTCGCGGTTACGCATTCCAGCGGGGGCAGGGCATGACGGTGGCCCTCTCTCCCGATGATCGCCGCCGTCTTGCCGGCGTCCTGGCGCGCTTGTCGTCCAACCATGCCGGCGAACGGGACGCGGCTGCACTGCTGGCGAGCCGGATCGTGCGGGATCGCGATGTGACGTGGCTGGACGTGGTGCGGGCCGATCTGCCGGCACGCGCACCGGACGCGGCCGATCCGCACCACAACGCCGCACCCGGCTCAGACCTCGCCTTGTGCTTGCACCACCTCGGCCAGCTCAACGGCTGGGAACAGCAGTTCGTCCGGTCCGTGGCCGCGATAATGCGGCGGACCCCGGGCCAAGCCCGCAAGCTTTCAGAAATCGCGGACGCGCTCCGCAAGAACGGTGCGAAATGGTAAGCGTCCCCTTTGAGATCGTCGGGCTGACCAGCGCCTCGGGCGTGCTCACAAAACGGATCAGCCTTGGCGATGACGGCGCGCTTGTCAGTGACGCAAGCGCGTGCGTCATGGGGCAGGGGGCAGCCAAGCGCGTGCAGCTCCCCGGCATCTCCGCGTTCGCTGATTGGATAGGCAACCTCAAGTCGAGCGAAGCCATCGCGCTCGGCGCCCTGCACCACGATTTGCCGGACGAGGTGAAGATCACGACGGCCCGGAAGCTGGCGGAGCTGAACGGCGCCACGCCCCGTGACCTCATCGCCCGCACCGCCGGCCATATCGGCTATCTCCCCAAGCAGCCTGCGCTGGCGCTGTTGGATTACGACACGAAAGGAATGCCGGACGCGGTAGCAAAGCGCGTGAATGACCTGGGCGGCTTTTGGTCGGCGGTGGTGTCGGTCGCGCCTGACCTTGAACACGCGGCAAAGGTGGTCCGGCGCTCCACCAGCTCCGGCATCGTCAGAAGCGACACGGGGGAAGCGCTGAAAGGGTCGAACGGCCTGCACGCCTTCGTCCTCGTCCAGGACGGCGCCGATATCGAACGGTTCCTGCGCACCCTGCATGATCGGTGCTGGTTGCATGGCCTGGGCTGGATGATGGTCGGCGCCGGTGGCCAACTCCTGGAACGCTCAATCGTTGACCGCATGGTGTATGCGGCTGAACGCCTGGTGTTTGAGGGGCCGCCGCTGCTGATGGAGCCCCTAGCGCAGGATGCCAGGCTCCGCGCCCCGGCGGTGTCAAATGGCGAACCTGCGAACACCTCCGGGGCCTGCCGTGTCCTGTCCATGGTTGAGAAGGCGACGCTGGCTGAGTGCAAAGGCGCCGAACGGCACCGGCTGGGCAAAGACGTGGCGCAGGTTCGTGCGAAATTTATCAAGGATCACTCCGCACGTATTGCGGCCCGTTTTGGCGGCTCGCCCGCGCAGGCGGAGCAAACAGTCAAACGGTTCTGCAAAGGTGTTTTGCACCCGAATGTGGAACTGCCATTCGACGCTGAGGACATGGCCGGAGCGACCGTGCGCGATGTCCTGGCCGATCCCGACCGCTTTGTGGATGCGACCCTGGCTGATCCTCTGGAAGGCGTCGATTACGGCCGGTGTAAGGCCAAGATCATGCGGCGCCCGGACGGGACGCTGTGGATCAACAGCTTCGCGCACGGTCGAACTGCTTACGAACTCAAGCACGATGCCGCCAGCGTAGGGAAGGCAATGCTCGCTGCTCACCCTGCTGAAGCCGCCGATGTCCTTGTTCGGCTGCTCCTGCTGGCGGACCTGCCGCCGGACGATGAACAGCGGTTGCGGGAACTGGCCATCAAGCTGGCAGACGTGAAAGCGCGGCCCTTGGGTGCCAAGATCACGCAGGCGCGGGACGAACAGGCGCACCAGCACGCCAAGGCCGAGCGGGACCGGGCAACCGCGACCCGCGACGACCGCCGCAAGCAACTGCCGGTCCCGCTTCCCGATGCTGAGCGACTTCCGGTCCTGGAGGCCCTCGATGAGGTTCTCTGCGCATCTGACGATCCCGAACCGCCGATGCGCGATTTGGAAGGGCACCCGGTCGAGGTCCGAAGTCGCCCCCCGACGAGGCTGCATGAGCTGACATCGGGCGGGTCCAATCAGGCGGAGCCTGAGGAAACCCGGCTTCCAGCACCTGCCATGCCGCTCCTGACGCCGCATGATCGCTACAGCCTCGCGCACCAGATCGAGCAGCACATAGAGTTCGTCAGCGAAACCAAAGATGGGGAGCTTCGGCCTGTCGCGCTTCCTCCGACGTTCGTTGACCACTACATGGCTTACCGGGACTCGGATCTTCCACGGGTTGAGGCCGTCGTCACCGCCCCCCTGGTGCTGTCGGATGGCTCGATGCTGGCCCTGGTCGGTCTGGACCGGGACCGCAAGCTGGTGTTCCGCATCCCGCCGGAGCTGCGCGCGATACTTCCCAAGCCGCAGGACCCCATCCCGCAGGACAAGCACGTTGCCAGTGTACTGAGCTTCCTGGTCAACGAATGGCTGTGCGACGTTGCCGCCGACTTCGCCGGCAAGTGCGTGCTGATCGCCCTTGCGCTTTCGATCCTCGAACGTGTGCTGCTGCCGGAGCGCCCCGCGTTCTTCGTCACCGCGGGCAAGCGGGGCGGCGGCAAGACGACGGCGCTAGCCATGGTGATCCTCGCCGTCACCGGGAAGAAGCCTGCCGCCGCGGCTTGGTCGTTCTCCGAGGACGAGCGGCGCAAGGCGCTGGCAGCCTACCTGGCGGAGGGGCTGGCGGCGATGGTGTTCGACAACATTCCGCTCGGCTCGATCATCGCCAGTCCGACCATTGAGAAGATACTGACTGCGGAATCCTACTCGGACCGCATTCTCTGCCAGACGGGTATCATGACGGTGCCGGCCTTCACGATCCTGACGTTCACCGGGAACAACATTGGCCCCAAGGGCGACCTCGCCTCGCGCAGCCTTATGACCCGGCTTGCCGCTGACCGGCCGGACCCAGAAAACCGGCCCTTCAAACATTCCGACCCGATAGCTTGGACGCTCTGCAACCGCGGCCAAATCCTGCGCGCCCTGTATGTGCTGCTGCTGGGCAACCCGCAACTCAAGACCCCGAAGGCACCCAAGACACGGTTCAAGCGGTGGTGGCATCTCGTCGGTTCCGCCGTCGAGAACGCTGCGGGGTGTCTGGAAAAGGCCGAGCAGTCCGCACCGCCGGACGTAGATCGCGCGGCAACCAAGATTGATTTCGTCAAGCTGTTCGCAAGTGTGGAAGGCGACGATGAGGAAGCCTCCGACCTGGCTGATGTGCTCGACATCCTGCACACGACTTGGCAGCGGGCTTTTCAGGCATCGGAGGTAGCGCGGCTCATCAATGCGCCCGAGAACGGCGAGGTCACGAATTCAGGCAGGTTGCGGACCTACTTTGACGACAGTGGTCGGCGCAATTCGGGCGACGTGAGTGCCATCATAGTGGGGAAGCGGTTGCGGACCATGGTTGATACGCCCGTGCTGGTCGGCGACCAAACCATGAAGCTTGTGCGGAATCAGCCCGACAATCCGGCAGCGCGGCGGTCCGCTTGGTTCAGGGTTCGGGCGACGTAAGCCCTGACCCTGCGAACGGTGTCTTTTGTTGGTTTCTGCGAAGTGTGCGAAGTCTGCGAAGTGTTTGGCCGTGCGCTCGGCTGGAAAAAGGAGTTTTTTGCCTTTCTGCGAAGTGTGCGAAGTGTTTTGACATCCTCGCGCACCAGAGAATGTTTTTTTGTGCCCCCCTGAAAGGCAAAAAACTCCCTTTTTTAGCCAGGCGAACGGCCAAACACTTCGCAGACTTCGCACACTTCGCAAAAGTGCCCCCTGAAAGGCAAAAAACACTTTCTGGTCCGAGCGCACGTTCAAAACACTTCGCACACTCCGCAGAAGATGATCCGATGACGGCGGACCTGCATCCGGCAGGGCTGTACGATGCCGAGGGTCCGCCGGGACGACACACAGGCAGCAATCCGAGCCGGCTACAGCGCACGGTCAGCCTGGCCGAAAACCAGCCCGCCTTATTTAACCGATGCTTCTTCCCCGGCTGGCGGACGGTTGGGCCAGGGCACAAAGGCACCGGCGCGCGTGTCTGTGAAAGGCCGAAATTCCCCTTGAAAGAGCGTATTTCGGCCCAAAAACAGGGGAACTTACCCCTGTGGCCGAAAATCATGCTTCTAGCCGGGCACGTGCGCCGAATGCGCGGATCGGACCGCCGGCAGGCTCACCGCCGACCGGGGCGTGGCCGAGGTGAACGCCGCGTGGATTGGACGGGTGCGCGTCCCAACAAAGTCCGCACCTGGATGTAGGACATCGTCGCTTCGGTAAGCGTCGCGACGGCGGCATCTGGCGGCGGGTAGCTGGCGCATGATCTGTTCCTGTCATGGACAGCAAGCACCACGGTGATGACGGCGTGTCCCGGGCGGCGGCTCAGGCGGCCAGTGCGGTTTCCGAAGTGAGCTGGAGAGCGTTCCAGTTCCAGGGCATGACTAGCGAGCTTCAAGCCAGGTCTCAACCCAGGCATCCACGGGATAGAATTGGCCGCTTACGAGCAGAATGAGGCCGGAAGCGAACAGCATCGCCATCGCTTGTTCCAACGGTATCGCGTCGTCTGAACGATGGTAACTGCTCACCTCCCTATTCAGGCGGTTTGCATAACAGCCTCTCCGGCCAGCGCGGCCCGTATCGCTCCGAACGCGGTCAGCCCATGCAAGCGCCCGGTAGCGATGACGCTGGCTGCTGCGGCATAGACCCTGGAGCCCCACTCGGCGCGGAACCCACCCGTCACCTTTCGGAAGATCACCGAGGGTCGCAGCGCGCGCTCGCAGGCGTTGTTGGTGTAGGGCACGTCGCGTCGGGTGATGAAGCGGAACAGATCGTCACGGTCGCGGCGCATGGCGCGGAACAGGCGGCGCGCGGCGGCCCGTTCCGGCATCGGCCCTGACAGCAGCCGGTCCAGCCGCCGCTCCAGGCCAGCGTGGTATTGCGCCAAGGTGCTGTCCTGCAGCCCGGCCCGTCGCTTGCCGATCGCCATGGCCTGCAACAGCAGCAGGCGAAAGCCTGGTGCAAACCCGCCATCCCCGTCCTCGCTCGCATAGGCCGCATCGCGCAGTAGGTGGGCCAGGCACATCTGCCGTGCCGCGCCATGGCCCAGCTGGCCGCCATAGCGATCCGCCACCCAGACGTCCGGCTGCGCGCCGTTCATGAACGTGGTCACGACGGATGCCGCCCGGGTGTCGGCGATCACGTGGCAGATCGCCGTCGAGCTCAGCAGCACCCATTGCTACCAGGTCTTGCCCCTGACTCGCGCCGAGGTTTCGTCCGAGCCCACGACCGGGCTTTCGCGCACCGCCGCCGCGATCGGCGCAGCGGCAGCGAGCAGCGGCGTCTCGGCACGGGCCAGGATGTTGGCGATCGCGCCTTCGCTGAGGGTCAGGCCGAACACCTCGGACAGCAGGCAGACGAGGCGCTCGAAGCCGATCGCCTGGGTCACGTGCAGATGGATGATCAGCGCGCACAGCCCTGGCCCAACGGCGAGCCGGGTTCAAAGCCCTCCGGCGCCGGGGCGGCCACGCGCTTGCGGCAGCACGGGCAGACGCCGCGGTGGCGGTTGATGCGGGTTACGACCGGGCTGATCGGCGGCAGGTCGATGTGGTCGTAGGCGTGGATGTCGGGGTGGTCGGCGAGGCCGAGCGCATGCTCGCAATGCGGGCAAGTGGCCAGTGTCGCCTCGATGACATGGTCGGGGTGGGTCGCAAGTGTGCGGGTGACGCCGGGGCGACCGCGGCGGGGCTTCTTCGGGAGCTCCGGACGGTTTGGTTTCTGGCTCTGGGAGGGCGGCGTGCTCGAGTTGCCCGAGGTCTTGGGCGGCGTGTTGAGCCTGGCTTCCAACTCCATAATCTGTGCCGTTAGTGCACTGATCTGCACAGCTTGCGCCTCATTCTGCACCTGCTGCGCCTGGATCAGGGCAATCAGATCGTCCTTGGAAAGAGCCTTGAGGACGTCGCTATTCACAGGATGCGATGAACCAATCCAACCTTCGCCCTGTCAAGCCGGATCTTCAGGCCATCAATGGTTAGGCAGCCATGAGGGGTGAGCAGTTACGAACGATGCAAGCCGAACACTTTTACCGCAAGATACAGTCCGCTGATCGCGAACATCGCCCAAGATAAAATCACCAATAGGCTCATATGCCATCCTCCCGATCAGACGTTGGTCGCTTCGGCCCATCCATTGTGTATGCTTAGCATGACGCCACTCAGACAGACCCGGCCGCTCGTGGGTGCAGTCAAGGCTGTGGGCTCTCGCGAAGGGAATTGGCGGAGATTTCAGAGTCCTTACCTGAACTCGCGAGATTCCTTAAGCCATCTCAACTACTGGTTCATGCATTATAACCAGACCGGTATGCCTACAATTCCACTCAGCGCCATTTTCGGGAAAGCTGATCTTGAAGAGATGTCGCGCCTTATTGCCTCTCTTGTTCCTTAGAGGACGCAATTCCATGCCTAAAGGCCCCAAAGGCGAGCACCGACCTGCTGACGTGATTGGCGCGGCGGTGAAGGTGATGCGAATCGCGACTGGCGAGGAAGAGGATATGCCACCACCGGACGATGGTAAGGACCCGGCGGCGGTCAGCATGGGGAAGCGAGGCGGAGCCGCCCGTGCTGCGGCTATGTCACCGGAGCGGCGGGCGGAGGTGGCGAAGAAGGCGGCGGCGAAGGCACATTCTTACGGTAAAGCAAAGAGGTGCCCTCCGGCTGGGTGGCCTTCACGCGCAGGACCGTGCCGACGCCCACGCCGAGTTTGCGAGCGACCTTGCCGATGCCTACGCCGGTCGCCAGCTCGGCGCGGATCGCGGCTTCGGTGGCCTTCGATGCCTTCGGGCGGCCGATCAGCTTCTTGTAGCTCTTGCCGTCCGCGCTCAGCCGCTTCACTCCGGCGGCTTGCTCGGCTTGCGCCCTGGCCATGCCGGAGCGGACCCGCTCTTGGATCATGTCGCGCTCGAACTCGGCGAACACGCCCATCATGCCGAACATGGCCCGCCCGCCCGGCGTGGTCGTGTCCAGCCCTTGCTTGGCGACGAACAAGTCCACCTTGGCAGCCCGCAATTCCTGCATGGACGCCACGAGATCGGGCAAGCTGCGACCAAGCCGGTCCACCGCCGCCACCATCAACACGTCAAACCGGCGGGCCGAGGCGGCTTTCAGCATCGCGTCGAGCTGGGGGCGCTTGTCGCGGCCCTTGGACCCGGAGATGCCTTCGTCGGCATAGGTGGCTGCCACCGTCCATCCTCTGGCCGCGGCGGCAGCTTCCAGGTCACGACGCTGGTTCTCTGTCGTCTGCTCGCCGGTGCTGACGCGCAGATACAGCGCCGCACGCCTTTCCTTGGCCATGGTCGCTCTCCCGTGTTGACGACGGGAACCATAGCAACATTCCGTTCCAAAACCTTCACGTTTCTGACCGGATCGCGGCGTCGTGAGAAGTGGCGGATCTCCGCCGCCAAATCGGGGCGGTTTCGGACGGGGTTTCGGAATGGGCACGATGGGGACAGCGCGGGGTGAGCGCCGATCCCGCAACGCCCGCCCCGTGCACCACCGCCAACAGCCGGGTGCCGCCCAGCGTCCCAGCGCGGCGAT
>JAABUQ010010437.1_pt1 | contig 12163 bp, 4 predicted proteins | sample 5560001 | NCBI WGS metagenome assembly JAABUQ01 (sample SAMN10711888, study PRJNA513371) | rock metagenome | isolation source: Antarctica rocks | place: Antarctica: Victoria Land, Finger Mt nord | collected 2015-12-18
CGAGCCCGTGGGCTTGGCCCTACAGGACCATGGCAGGCCACGGACCCTGACGGGTCTGGCGGACCGGTAGACGCCTGGGCCATGGTGAGCGGAGCGCCCTCGTACAGACCGTTTACGGTCCGTAGCCTGCCATGGTCCTGTAGGGCCAGGCTGCGATCACAATTACGGGGTGACTATCGTGGCCGGCCACGCCTCGTAGAGGCTGTCCAACACGTCGTTGTCCGCCGTTAGCCGCGCGCGCCATTGCGCCCACTGCGCGTTGGTGCGCAACGTAGCCGCCGCCTTCACGTCGTCGTCGAGCGCCGTGAGGGCGTTGTCGGCGTCCGTGCGCTCCTTTATGGTATCGAGGTTGAACCTTAGACTTAGGTCCGCCGCGTCGACGGCGAGAAAGGCCGCGTGGTCCCCCGCGAGCGCGGAGACCTGCCGCGCGATATAGTCGCGGGCCGCGGTAGGGATCGTGGCGCCGGCGCCACCGGCGTAGAGCGGGTCTACGTTCAGCGCGATATACCCGCCGACGAGCGCCTCGTCGCGCAGATACTGGCGTAGCGCCGGCCATGTGGCGGTGGCGTAGGCGCGGCGCGGCGTGGGCGTCGCGGGCACGCGCGCGCCCGGAATGAGCGCGGACGCGACATAGGGTGTTCCCGCCGTATTCTGCGCCGTCGGCTCGGTGTGACCATACTCCAGGGCCATGTCGCCCGCGCCCGTTGTAGAGACCGACACGCTATAGCGCAGGCAACTCGACGCCGTCGCGGGGGCGACGGCCGACAACGCCATGAGCACTTTGGACGACAGTTTGGAGGCCCTATCGCACGGCTGCGGGGACTGCACGGCGCCGGAGGGGTCGCGCAATCCGATGTCGCCGGCATAGAAATGGAGCGTGGTCGCGCCGTTGTAGCTCATCTTGACGTAGATGAAGAGGTCCGCGGACACGCTGCTGGGAGTGGGTGTGGGGGACCCGACCACCGTCGACACGGGCGGCGGGGGCGGCGCGGGTCCCCTCTCTACCCCGGTCACCTTTAGTTGCACGGCCGTCGACAGCGGCTGGGTGGCCGCCTGAGTGGCCACTGGCTGAGTAGCCGCCGGCGCGGCCGGAAGCGTGGACGTAGGCGCGACCGGCCTCTGCGCGAAGACACGCGGGCCAATAGCGGCGGCGAGGATGACGGCGAGGATAACGGCGCTTCGAGCGGCTATATGTCTCATGGCAAAAGTGTATCAGCCCGCGTTCTTCATCTCGACATCGCCATCGCACGCGGGGTGTACCACGACATTGTGGAATGGGGCCTGCGACTGCGGTCGCATGGCAGCGGACGACGACTGCGGTCGGGCTGGGCGCGGGTGCGCGCCGCGCGAGCCGTCTCGTTCCAGCACCGCAGTGCCCTGTGCTGCCATGCGACCGCAGTCGCAGGCGTCGCCCACGGCGCTCGCACAATTCCACTATGTCGAGGCGCACCCACCGCACGCGGGAGCGGGGCCGGGATCTCCCGGCCCCACTCTTTCTGTCGACCTCCAGCTTTCGTCTTTCGGCTTCCGGCTACCTACTACCTACTGGGCGAGGCCCTGGGTAGCCTGCAGCGTGCCGTGGCCTGGGCCGAACACACTGCGCTCCACTACGAAGGCCCCGTTGGAGCGGGACTGCAAGACCGCGCCATGGCTCGCCGCCAGCCGTGGGCCCGGATGGCCCCGGGTCCCCCGCTGGTAGGCGTTCACATCGAAGGTGTAGCGCGCCCCTGCCGCCACCGTCACCCGCGCTGTCGCCGTCCCGCCATTCCGCGTGTTGTAGAAGGTGATGTCTATCGGGACCGCGCGCGCCGACGGGTTGTAGAGCAAAAGGAACTCGCTATCGCCCGCCGCTACCGTACCGCCCGGCACAACCCAGCGCCGAGCCGTCCCCGCGCGCCCGAACACATCCGAGCCCGCCACGTTTGTCCCATTGGGCGAGCCGAAATACTCAGGGCGTTCCACCACGATGGGGCGGTCGCTCGTCACCACGCTGGCCACGCCGCTCGTGTCCGGTACGATGCTGTTGACCCCCAGCGTAGCGCGGCTGCGCGGGGCCAGCGTAAGCGTCTTGCCGCCTAATCGCCGCCCGTTGACGCCGAAGAAGGCGACCCGCGCCACCGCCACGCGGCCCCCCGGGTTGAGCACGGTCAGGAAGGTCTGGAACGGCGCCCGTGTCGAGCCCTCCGCGAACAGCCACGACGTCGCCGCGTCGGGCGCGGCGTCGCGCGTGGTCAGCCCGTAGCCGCCCGAACTGAAGGTGAGCGTGCGCTCGACGAGCACGGGCCGGTCGGCGTCGGCCACGATGCTCACGGATGTGCGCGGCGCGAGGGCGTTGATATCGACGACACGCTCACCGCGCGCCCCCACCGTCTCCGTGACGGTGCGATTGCCCTTGCCGCCCGGCAGCAGCAGATGCAACGCCACGGTGGCCGCCCGGTCGCCCGGGTTCAAGAGAGCGACGGTCTCGTGGAAGGTAAGGCCCGTGTAGCCCTCGGCCAGGAACCAGTGCTGGCCCAGGGCGGGGCTGCCGAGTAGGCTGTCGCCGTCGCGGCCCGAGCGCGTCAGGGTAAGCTGGCCCGAGATCGAGCGGTCGGCGGCGACGCAGAGGCCGAAGGCTCCGCGCCGCGTGGTGAGGCTCGCCACGGGGTAGCCGCGCTGGGCGCGCGCGGGCACGGTGACGCTAGCCGTGGCCGGGGCGCCGCCCGCGAAGTAGAGGGTAACCACGGCGTGGGCCGGCGCGCCGTCGGGGTTGAGCAGGGCCAACGACGCGTGGTCGCTCGCCGTTTCGACGCCACCCGCGATGCAGAAGCGCCGCGGAAGGACGGGAGGGGGGCTGGCCGTCGCCGTGCTCGTGCCGGTGGATGGCGCCGTCGTCGCGGTGCTCGTCGCCGTACCCGTACTCGTGCTCGTCGCCGTACCCGTACTCGTGCTCGTCGCCGTGCTCGTATTCGTCGCCGTGGCCGTGCTCGTGTCCGTATTCGTCGCGGACGGCGTGGCCGTAGTGGTGGTGGTCACGGCTGGGAGCGTCGCCGTGGCGGTCGCGGCCGGACCCGTTGTCGCCGTCCCCGTCGTGGTCACGCCCGTCGGCGTGCCGGTCGTCCCAGTCGCCGTTGGCGTTCCCGTGCCAGCCGTCGCGCTAGCCGTCGCGGTATCCGTGATCGTGCCTGTCGCCATGGCCGTAGCCGTGACCGTGGCTGTCGTGGACGACACGCAGGTCTTTTGCGCGATCTGCGCGTCGGTCAGGACGCCCTGGTGGAAGCATACCTCGTCGATCCGGCCGGGGAAGAAATCGACAGGGTTACCGTTGAACCTGCCGCGGCCGATCGCCGTGTGTCCTGTCACCTGGAAGGCGCTGAAGTACGGCTCGGTGTCTTGCAGCACGCCGTCGACGTACAGCTTGATCACCCCGTTGGCAGCGTCGTAGACGCCGGTGAGATAGTACCACTGCCCGACCTTGGGCAACCCTATGGTGGCCTGGGCGCGGGTCGACGACGGACCGTCCGCGTCGCTGCCCGGGGCGGCGAAAGCGAACGTGTTGCATTGGTCGCAGTACTGCAGGAAGAAGGCGCTCACATGCTGGCCGTCGATGCTGACGGCCGTGTGGAAGCCGCTGGTGTTGTTGAGATTGACCCACGCCGCCACCGAGTAGCTCTGGGCGGTATTGATCACGGGCTCCGGCACGTCCACGAAGCCGTTATTGGAACTGTTGTTGCTGCTGTTGAGGCTGAGAGCGTAGGGACTGTTGTCCTGGCCCGGCGCCGTGTACCCGGCGTCGCCCTGTAGCGTGCCCGTGTGGTTGTTGCCCGAGAAGTCGGTGGCCGTGATCCCCGTGCCCTCGTCGAACTTGTAGAACGCGTTCAGTGCGAGCGGGACCGGCGTGGCCGTCGCCGGGACCGGCGTCGGCGTGCCCGTCGGGGGGATCATCGTGACCGGCTGCAGCGTCGCCGCCTCCAGCACTACCCCACCGCCGAAGTCGACCGCCGTCTGCCAGTCCACGGTCAGCGTCTGGCCGGCCGAGGCGGCGCGGTAGTACAGCGTGTAGACACCGGCGGCCGTGCCGCTCGTGCTGCTCAACGAGCTGTCGCTGTAGACCGGCGCGCTGTTGTCGCTCAGGGACGCGGTCAGCTGTCCCCTCGCCTTGGTCGCGTCGACGTAGACGCGCAACTCCCGCGTCGAGGTATCGGCCGGCACGGTGAATTGGAAGCCGCTGCCGGAACTGGGCGGATTGTTGCCGTTGCCGGACACGTAGACGCCCTGCCCGTTATTCGCGCCGCTTTGCGTGGGCGTGCCGTCGCTCCAGGTCAGGAGCGTCTCGCCGCCGCCGAACTGGCTCTCCGTGCCGTAGCCGACCGGGTTGAACGTGCTAATCCGCGGCGACACGCCGGCTTTGCGGTTGTAGTCTCCGCTGTAGTCAGGGGCGCTGGACACCTTGTCCTTGTCGCCCCACTCGATCCAGTCGGCCGTCCCCTCGGCCGTCAGGTTGACCGACGTGGGGGATATCGGGGCCATATCCTGGCTGCCCTGCAAGGCGCCCGTGGTCGTTCCGGGGGTGGCCGGCGTCGAGACCGGCTGGGAGGTCGATGTGGCCGTCGGCGTGGACGTCGGCATGGTCGTGGCCGTCGCCGTCGCGGTGTTGGCCGGCGTCACGCCCGCCAGCGCCGCGATCTGCGCGTCGGTCAGGACGCCCTGGTAGAAATGCGCCTCGTCGATCTTGCCGCTGACGAAGTCACCAGGGTTGCCGAATTTGCCACGGCCGATCACCGTGTCCCCGGTGGCCGTGAAGCCGCCGCCAAACGGCGTGACCGCCTGCAACTGTCCGTTGACGTACAGCCGCAGTTGGTGCGCCGCCGCGTCGTAGACCCCCACCAGGTGGTACCACGTATTGGCGGATGGCTGCAACGTCGAGCACGCGGAGGTGGTGGGGGCACCGGTGCTGTCGGTGTTGATTTGACTGAAGCTGAACGGATTAGACGGAGCGCCGCTTGGACAACTAGCGTTGGCGCCGCGCAGCTGCAAGAAGAAGCCGCTGACGTTTTGTCCGTCGATGCCGGCGAAGGTCTGGTAGTTGCCGCCGACGGCGGTCACACTGACCGCGGCCGCCACCGAGAAGCTCTGCGCGGTGTTCACCAGCGGCCCCGGAATGTCCACGAAGCCACCGCTGTTGACGCTGAGGGCGTAGGGATCGTTGCCCCCGCCCGCCAGCGGAGCACCCCCCGCGGTGATCGTGGCGCCGCCCTGCAGCGCGCCATTGTGGCCGTTACCCGAAGAGTCGTTGGCCGTCTGGTCGTCGAACGTGTAGCGCCCCTTCTCGCTGGCCGGGGACGGCGTAGCCGTCGCCGGAGGCGGCGTAGCCGTGCCCGCCGGCGGGACCGGCGTACAGGCCGGGACCGGCGTGCCGGTGGCCATAGGCGCGCCGCCGCTCGGCTGCGCGACCGTGCCGGTAATCCGGGCGACAAAGGCGCTGGACGAACCGCTATTGGCGATGTCCGCCGCGCCGGCCGTCGGGAAGTTCGTGGAGTAGGTCTGGCCGGTCACGTACAGGCCGCCCGCGTTGTCGGCCGCGATGCCATAGCCCGTGTCGTCGCTGCCGCCGCCGAGGTACGTGCTGTAGAGCAGCCCGCTGCCAGCCGCGTCGAGCTTGGACACGAAGGCGTCTGAGCCGCCGCTGTTCGTCGCGGTATAGGCGTCGGTCGTGGTCGGGAAGTCCGTCGAGCCAGTGGAGCCCGTCACATAGGCGTCGCCGGACGAGTCGACCGCGATGCCGTAGCCCGCGTCGGCGCCGCTACCGCCGAGATACGTGCTGTAGACGAGCGCGCCGCCGGTGGCGTTGAGCTTCGTCACAAAAGCGTCCGCGCCGCCGCTCCTATTGAGGCCGGCGCAGCTCCCCGCGCCGCCCGAGGATAGGGGGTTGCTCAACGGGAAGTTTGTCGAGCCTGTAGAGCCGGTGATGTAGGCGTCGCCCGCGCTATCGACGGCGACGGCCTGACCGTGGTCATCGCCACCGCCGCCAAGGTACGTGCTATAGGAGATGACGCCCGTGGGGTTGAGCTCCGTCACAAAGGCGTCGGTCCCACCCCCGGTCATGGTGGCGTAGACGCCGGCGGTGAACGGGAAGTTCGTCGAGCCTGTCGAGCCGGTGACGTAGGCGTCGCCGGCGCTGTCCGCGGCGATGCCGCCGCCCGTGTCGAAGCCATTGCCGCCGAGCAGAGAACTGTAGACCAGCGAGCTCCGCCCGGTCGCCGCCGTGTTCAGGGCGGCCACGAAGACGGCGCCGCCGTTGCGCGGGTCCCGGTAGGAGGCCGTGGCCGGGAAATCGGCGGAACTCGTGGAGCCCGTCACATAAACCTTGTTCGGCCCGGCCAGCGCGATGCCGGCGCCGCTGTCCACGTCGCCGCCGCCCAGGAGGGTGCTATAGAGCAGCCCCGCCCCGCTCGCGTTGAGCCTCGTCACGAAGGCGTCGGCACTGCCGGCGGCCGTGGCGGAGTACGCGCCGGTCGTGATCGGGAAATCGGTCGAGCTCGTCGAGCCCGTGACGTAAGCGTCGCCGCCGCTATCCACGGCGACGCCGACGCCCGCGCTGGTATCATCGCCGCCGAGGTATGTGCTATAGGAGATCGCGCCCGTGGGACCGAGCTTCGTCACGAAGGCGTCGGTGGCGCCGGCGGTCGTGCTGGAGTAGGCGCCGGTCGTGGTCGGGAAGCCCGTCGAACTCGTGGAACCCGTCACGTAGGCGTCGCCGGACGAGTCGACCGCGACGGCGGCGCCCGAACTGTCGCTGCTGTCGGCGCCGCCGCCCAGGTACGTCGAGTAGCTCAGGACGGGGTCGATGACGAGGGGCGCGCGGGTGTCGTGTCGCCCGATCACGAAGCCCACCTCATGCCGGCCCAACAGCGCGTAGCGGCCGGACACGGCGACGCGCCGGCCTCCCACCTGCTGGTAGACGACAGGCCGCTTGGTGCTCAGGCTGCCGCCGGGCAGGTTCAGTATCAGGTTACCCTTTCGATCGAGGCGCAGCCCCCGCGCGCCCAGCACGTCCAGCTTGATGACGCGGGGGGACACGCCGGGCGCGAGCACGAAATCGTACTCCAGTTGGCGCCGCGCCCCGTGGTAGACGAGGTCTACCCCACGGTAGACGCCGCGGTAGGCCACCCGCGCGTAGGACTGTACGCCCGTGCGCCAGCGGCGCCGGTCGTGCCCGAGGAGGTAGTTGGTCGCGCCGGGCAGGCGGTCGAGGCCGGTGACGCGGGCATGGGCGTTGGCGCCTCGAAGGCGCAGGCGCACCACAGCCCCGCCTGCCGCGCGCGCGGACGTAGCGCTCGCGCGCGGGCGCCCCATGGGTGGCGCGGTCACATTCAGGACGGCCTCGGCCGGAGTCAGGAACAGGGTATAGCCGCTCCCGTGGGCGAGAAACTGGACGCGGCGGTCCGTCTGGCCCCGATTGAGCTCGAAGCCGGCGGGCAATACCGCGCCGGCGCGCGGCGCCGTCGTCCCGGCGCGCGCGCTCCCCGCCTGCCCCGTGCGCCCTGTCGCCGCGGCCGGCCCCGAAGGGCGGCGGACCGTCTGGGCGGCCTCTGTTGAAGAGGCGGCGGTCTGTCCCGGCGCGTCGAGCGCGCCGGCCGTCAGCATGACGAGCGCGGCGACGGCGAGGACGCGCCACTTGGTCGACATATCGGTCATGGGTCTACTCTCCATTCTCCCCTTTCCCTCGCGAAGGAAAGGAGGATAAGGGATCTCGGGGGCTACGCCCCCGCACCCCCGCTCTCTCGAACAATCGAAGCTAGCGGCGCGCGGCTCGGGCGGCCGGCGCCGGCCCGGACAGCGTGCCGGCGGTCAGGGTCAGGATGGCGAACATACCGCCAATGACGGGGCGCGCCCTGAACCCCTGGCTCGCGCCGGTCGATTGATTGTAGAAATCAGTGAACGGCACGCGGTCTGGAGTGTTATTGAGGAACGCATAGAGAAGGCGGATGATGTCGGCGCGCAACGTCACGTCGTCCGTCGAGGCGGCGGTCCACAATTCCCAGTCACCCTTGGTATAAACCTGACCTTCATTGATGACGGGTTTACCTGTTTGGGGGTTGATCGTGGTGTTGGCGGCGACGGTGTGCCGGTTGTCCAGCGCGATGCCGTAGGTATCCTCCTGCGTCTTGTACCAGGCGGCCTCTTCCGTCAGCACCGGCTCGTCGCCCAGGTCGCCTCCGGCAGGGTTCGGCTTCAGACCGCTCAACAGGTTCAGGCCCAACAGCTTGTCGGGATAGGCGTTGTATTTGAGACTCCAGGTCCCCGCGCCGTTGGTCGCGCCGTTGCCGCCCTGGGCCGGCTCGGTGTACTGCAGTTGCAGGTGCGCCTGGGAGGGGTCCTGGGCCATGTCGGCCCACTTCTGGATGTATTGCTTCGCCAGGGCGCTGTAGGTAGCGGCATCGTTCTGGTACGTCGTGTTGGACGGGTCGGACGTGGCGGCGAAGCCGGAGATGACGCCCATGGCGCCGACGCCGAGGATGCCCTTGAGAGCCAGATTGATGCTGTGGCCGATGAAGCCGGAGAAGTCGTCGGTCTGGTTCTGGAACAGCGGGTCGAGCGCGTTGGAGGCGCCGGAGCCGTTGTCGCTGGTGAGGTAGGTGGCCCACTGCTTGAAGATGGCATAGTGTTGCGTCGCGTAGGCCGCCGCCTCGCCCTGGCTCACGCGCCGCATGTAGGCGGCCGTCATGATCAGCATGTTTGCCGACTCTTCGACCGGCATGTCCTCCTCGTTGCCGTCGGGGTGGCCAGTGGCGTCGGGATAGTGCGAGCCGATGTCGTGGATGGCGAACTTTTTGGGCCAACCGCCCTGGCGCACGGGCCGCTCACAATTGTCGATGATCGGGTCGAGCAGGGGCTTCATCAGGCGCGGGTTCATGTAGAGGAAAGCCGGGCAGCCCGGATAGGTCACGTCGACCGTCGACACGTTGCCGTCGGAACTGATCTCCTTGAGGTAGATCCAGGGCGCACCGCTCGGGCTTTGCACCAACTCCGTGCCCGCGAAAGCCTGGCGCAGGGCGAGGGCGCACAGGGCGTAATAATTCGTCGCGGCGGCGGCCCCGCCGGCGGCCTGCCCGGCGGCCATCGCGTCGGACTTGATCCTGGCGTCGAGGGCGTTGGCGCGGCCACGCGCGGAGGCGGCGTCGTCGAGGGCGAAAGAGACCATGCTCTGCCAGCGCGGCCAGTAGGAGCGCCACAGCGGCAGGAGGGGCCGGCCGATGTAGTTCACGGCCGGCTCGCGCACATGGCCGATCACCAGCGTGAACGGGCTGGTGGGTTGGCCGCCGACGGCGCCGAGGTCGGCGTTGAAGGCGAGGACCGGATAGCGGTCGTCGATCGCGCGGGGCATATCGGTGTCGATCGTGTTGTCGAGCCGGCCCCGCGACACAGCGGCCTGGCGCGCGACGGTGTCGGCCGCGATCTGGAACGTCACGTTCGGCGCGTCCCGGGTCGCCAGCAGCGCCGTCCCCCACGACGGATAATCGCTGTACAGCATACTGTCGTCGGACTTCTCGGCCAGGATCGTCGGGTTCGTCGGCGTGACGGTCAGCGCCGTCAGGGAGCCGCGCGCGGTCGCCGCCTGCTGCCGGCTCCAGTCGATGAGGGCGCCGGAGTTAGGGTGCGCCCACTCACCCGTTATATCGAGGTACAGGCTGACCTGGTGCGGCGCGCCATCTTTACTCTGGACCTGCGCGGAGATGTAGCTGAGCGGCATGGAGAGGCGCCGCAGGTCGTTGGCCTCGACGGGCGAGAGGAAGGTCACGGTCAGCGTGATTTTATTGCCCGGGTCGGTGAAAGTATAGATCGACTGCGTGGGCGTCACCGTGAGATTGATCTGCGTCATGGGCGGCGCGATAGGGGTGTTGTTGCCCGGATTGCCGCAGAAGACGTAGGCCGTCCCATCGACGCGCACGAGCCCGGCGATGGCCTTAACGACGCCGTTCCAGAAGGTCGGCCATTGCCCCGCCAGGTTGTCGCCGAACTGCCATGTGCTGAGGTAAGGGGCGCGCACGGCCAGCGGCGTGGCGGGCGGCCGGACGGGCGTGAAAGTCGATGTCATCACCGCGGCGCGCCCCTGGTTAGCGTCGGCCGCGTAGGCCACATCCTGCCGCCGGAGGAGCGTCTCCGCCAGCGTGGGCGTCAGCCCCAGCAAGCCGGCCCATTTCAGAAAATCGGCGCGCTGGATCGCTCCCGCCGTGTTAGGGTCCTGCTCACGCTCATCCATCTTCGGGCTCCTTCTCCTACCTCGCCATCTCCGCGACGCATACCCGCACGGCAACGCTACCGCGCGGCGTTATCGGTGTCACTACTCAGTGTATGGATCGGGGCCGGCGCTGGTCCAGGCAAGAATCGCCGGGTTTGGTCCAGAATAACCGGGAGATTAGCCACGTTGTGTTACTATGAGGGCATCCATCGTAGGTGGCGATAGCAGCCACTACGGCGACGTGTGGTTCCGCGGCCACTTCACCGCGACCGGCGCCGAAACAGGCGTCACGCTCGACGGCTCCGGTGGCCACTACGGCACGTACGCCGCCTGGCTCAATGGCCGCTACCTAGGCTCCCAAACCTCGTCGGCCAGCAGCGACTCGACCGGCCCGACCACGTACACCTTCCCGGCCGGCAGCCTGAAGCCGGGGACGGACAACGTCGTGTCTCTACTGCTGGAGAACATGGGGCACGACGAGGACGGGCTCTCGAACGATAGCCATAAGGCGCCGCGCGGCTTCACGCAGGCCGCCCTGCACGGCTCGTCCGCGCCGATCTCCTGGCGTGTTCAGGGCGCGGTGGGCGGGCAGCAAAACGTGGAAAACGTGAATGACCCGACGCGCGGCCCCTTCAACAACGGCGGGCTCTACGGCGAGCGCATGGGCTGGTACCTGCCGGGCTTCGACGACTCCTCGTGGACGCCCCTCACGCTGCCCGACCGCTGGCAGCCCCGCGGCGTCCCGCCGGGCGTCGGCTGGTATCGCACGGGCTTCGACCTGAACCTCCCCGCGGGCACGGACGCGCCGATCGGCCTGCGCATCGCCGACGACACGTTCGGCAAGCCGGGCGCCGCCCACTACAAGGCGCTGATCTATCTCAACGGCTGGCTGGTGGGCCGCTACTGGAACAACCTCGGCCCGCAGACACGGTTCTACCTGTCGGCCGGCATCCTCAATCCGAACGGACACAACCAAGTGGCCATCGCCTCGTGGGGACTCGACCAATCCGGGGGCGGTCTGGGCGCGGTCAACCTCGAAGCCTACGGCGCCTACGCCGGCGGCGTCCCCGTCGGCCTCGTGTCCAGCCCCGGCGTCGGCGGCGCGGGCGGCGCCGGTAGCGGCCCGACGGCCACGCCCGAACCGGGCAGTGGCGTACTCTACGGTACAGGCCTCACGGCGCTGCTGGCCGGCCTGCTCGCCTGGCGCCGCTATAGGGAGCGCGTCTGATAAGGCGTGGCCCTAAACCAGTTGGGCATCAAATTGACAGACATAGTTTACCTGTGTTACTACTGTCCTAACAGTTTCCTGAAGCGGTTTAGGGCGAAAAAGTCGCGCGTCGCGCACGCACCGCGGCCGGCGCGGTATAATCCGCGTCATTAGGGGTCCGCCACACACCCCTGCCGGTACGTGTTGGCTGCCGGTACGTGTTGGCGCCGTGGCACAAGAATGCCACGGCCTAAGAATATAGTAGTGGGGAGCGCATAGTTATGAGCGTGACCAGTCCGCAAATGGCCCTGAGCGCGACGAGGGCCGGCGCGGCCGGGCCTTTGCTGCAGTGCAGAGGCATCATGAAGAGCTTCGGCGCCGTGCAGGTGTTGCGCGGCGTCGACTTCGAGGCCGCGGCCGGCGAGGTGACGGCGTTGCTCGGCGACAACGGCGCCGGCAAGTCGACCCTGATCAAGTGCATCGCCGGCACGCACATCCCCGACGAGGGGCAGATCATCCTGGACGGGCAGGAGCAGCACTTCCGCACCCCCAGTGACGCCACGCGCGCCGGCATCGAAACGGTCTATCAGGACCTGGCCCTATGCGACAATCTGGATGTGGTGGCCAACCTCTTCCTCGGCCGCGAGCGCGTCCACACCCTGATCCCCGGCATCCTGAGCACTATCAGCGAGGAAGAGATGGAGGGCCGCGCCAAGGAGGCGCTCTCGGTGCTG
>JAABUQ010010438.1_pt1 | contig 12162 bp, 9 predicted proteins | sample 5560001 | NCBI WGS metagenome assembly JAABUQ01 (sample SAMN10711888, study PRJNA513371) | rock metagenome | isolation source: Antarctica rocks | place: Antarctica: Victoria Land, Finger Mt nord | collected 2015-12-18
CGCCGGAGCTCCAGGGCATCCTCGACGCTGTCTGCTACGCGCCGTGAGCGCGGTCATGCCTGACCCAGCTTACCCAAAATAGGCAAAATCGAGGACCTCACGAACCGGTGATATGGGCAAAGTCGAGCTGGAACGGCCACCACGAGAAAGCATGCGAGGTCCTGGGCCGGATCACGAGTTGGGCCAAGGACGCCATCGTGCTGAACGAACCCGCCGTTGCAGCGAAGGCCAGGCGCCTGATCGCGCGTTGTACCGAGTTGCGCGGCTACATCGAGACCAACGAGGGCGCGCTGATCGACTACGGCCAGCGCTCCCGGGCCAGCAAGCCGATCTCGACCTCACGGGCCGAGGGCACCGTCAACCAGCTGGTGAGTGCCCGCATGAACAAGCGCCGGCAGATGCGCTGGTCGCCCCGCGGCGCCCACTGCGTGCTTCAGGTCAGGGCCGCCCTGCTGGACGGGCGGTTTAGCCACCAAGCGATCCACCTTGCGGCGTAGCGCCCCAGGTTTTTGACACTCCCCAAGTCAAGTATCGGGTCAGGTCAAGGCTAGGCGGAGTCTCAGGCCTCGCGACGGCGACGCGCGAAAAGGCCAGCCACGCCGACCGCCAGCAGAGAAAGGCTCGCCGGCTCCGGGACGGCGGCGGGGACGGCGGCGGCGAAATTGGTTAGGTTCGCATTGATCTGCGTCGAAATCGCGCCGGCAGTGTTACGCGCGACATAGTTGATCGTGCTCACCCCGTTCGGGTCGGTCGGATCGGTAATGTAAGGACCTGGGTTGGCAACGAAAGCTAGCAGATTGGACGTGTCGAAGCCGTTGTCCGAGGTTAGATCGACGGCCAAGCTGGTATTGGCGGTCGCCGCGTTGTCCGTGCTGGTCTGCGACGCCCTAAACTGCGCGTCGAACGACTTCGAGAACGCCCCCGGGACGAAGCTGGTAAACAAGCCCGACGGAAGGCCGAAGCTGCCGATGGTGAACTGCGTGTAGATAGCCGCAGACGTATCGTAGCTGAACGACCCGGTGACCGTGCTGCCGACGGCGGAACTGGTCCCGGTCTGGCCGGTCACCGTGCCGGAGAAATTGGCTGTAATCAACGCGGCATGGGCCGGCGAGGCAACGGAAACGGCGATGCCCGCGGCGGCAAGACCGGCGAGGGCGAGACGGAACTTCATGGCATTCTCCTAAGCACTACGGGAAGCAGGGAATGTCGGCCGGCGCGCGACGGGCACGCCGGCCTTGACCGCCGTCAGTTCGACGAGGGGGACGTGTGGGTGCGCATCACCAGTCCGGTGCGCACGGTCGGGTAGGGCTTGCCACCGGTGATGCCTTCCCAAACGACTTCGTTGAACAGGCCGGCGGGCGCGCGGTCCTCGCCCGAGAAGTCGAAGCCGCGCGTCTGCTGGGCCCAATAGGCGGGGGTTTGCGTCGGCACGACATCCGGCCCTTCGGCAAACTGCACGCCATCCTTGCCGTCGCCCATCGACAGCGTGAGCGTCGAGGTCTTCAGCACCGTCGACACGAACGGGGTGTAGGTCCAGGCCGGGCTTTGGTTGATGTCGAACACGTCCGTCATCGGGCGCTGATAGGCGGTGTTGAGGTTGAGGTGCTGCAAGCCGAGCACGTCCTCGATCGTGCGGACCATGTTCACCGACGAGTAGCGCGTGCTGACGACCGCGTTGGTCCGAACATAGGGGCCGACGACGTAGGCCGTGCTGCGGTGTGCGTCCATGTGGTCACCGCCATCCTGCGCGTCGTCTTCGAGCACGAAGACCAGCGTGTTGCCGGCAAAAGGACTGTGGGCCAGCATCTGCAGTGTTTTGCCCACCGCGTAGTCATTGTCGGCCTGCTGTGCCTCGGGCGTGCCGGTGCCGGCCAGCGACTGGCCGAACGCCCCCATGTGATCGCGCATGTAGCGCAGGAACACGAGGTTCGGCATGCTGCCGCTGTTGCTGAACTGGGTGAACTCGCGCTGGAACTCCTCCATCCGCCAAGTGTCGGGATAGGCCGCGTCGAAACCGCGGAAATAAATGTCGGTATAGGGGATGAGCTCCGCATTGGTCACCCACATCTGCTGCGCCCCAGCTGCGGCCGGAAACTCGATCGGGTTCGAATAGCCGGGGTCTGTCGGGTTCAGGCCGTAATGGCTGTTATCGGAAAACACGCCATAATTGCGCAAGGTGAGGCCCTGGCGAAGCGCCGCGCTCCACAGATAGCCGCCCTGCTTGGCACCGTTCGGCCCATCCGGTGCGCCGACGTCGTTCGTGCCGGGCAGCACGTTCACGGCGCCGCCTCGATATTGGTTGCCATTCGCGGTGTAGTCATAGCCGCCGGCCGACGCCTGCCGCGCGGCTACGGTGGCGGCCGGGGTTGACCCGACGTATCCGACGCTGACGTTGTTGTTCTGGCCCTCCGCGTCATACGGCGCGTCGCCGCGGTTGACCGAAAACGTGTAGTTCATCGGGATCGTCTTTTCGTTCCAGTCGGTCTCGCGCGCCGCGGTGGACCAGGGCCAGCCGTTGCCGCTCACCTCGCCCGTGTCGAAGAAATTGTCGAGCGTGACGAAATCGGTCGAGATGCGGTGGAAGTTCGGGGTGATGCGGCGCCCGAAGATCGTGAGCGACGGGTCGCCGTTAGCGCCATTGGTCAGATCGCCGAGCACCTGGTCGAACGTGCGGTTCTCTTTGACGATGTAGATCACGTGCTGGATATGGTTGCGTAGGAACAGCATCGTCTCCGTATCGCGCGGGTCGTTCTCAACCTTCCAGCCATTGTTCGCCGCGACCTGGTTGGTGAGCGTCGCGAGGTCTCCCAGCTGCGGCACTGGGGCGACGAGCATGCCGGACTGCTCGAGTTGGAACACATACTGGTTGGCGTTGTAGCGGCTGGGACCGGTGTTGCCGCCGGCATACGTCGTGGCGGTCAGGGACGGGGTCGAGCTGGTCCGCTTGTTCGGGTTGCCGCCTGGGTCGCTCTTGCTGTTGAACACATACAGCGTCCCGCCGTCGGCACTGACCGTCACCGTCGTCGGATACCAGGCGGTCGGCAGCAGCCCGGCGACCGCGTGCCGCGCCGGGCCGCCGAGCGGGATGATCGCGACGGCGTTGGCGCCGCCGTTGGTCACATACAGCGTCTGTTCGTCAGGCGAGAGGGCAACGTTGTTGGTAGCGGCCCCGGTGAAGCGGTTGGACTTGTCGGCGAGCACGCCCGCCGGCGCGACCGCGTCGATCTGCTCAATCAACGTATTCGTGGCGGTGTTGATCACCGCCACGGTGTCGCTGTTGTCCTGCGAGACATAGAGCGTCGTCTGAGCCTTGTTCAGCACCAGGTTGTTCGGACTGCCCGGCAGCGAAATGCGAGAAACGAGCTTCGGCGTGCCAGTGCTGAAATCGACGACAACCACTTCACGGTCGCGCAGCGACGTCGCGTAGAGCGTCGCGTTGCCCTTAAAAGCCACGTTGTAGATCGTCTCGCCGCCTGCCACGCCGTCGCTGCCCGGCGTCGTGTTGAACGGGCGCAGGTCGTAATCGAACAGCAGCGAGCTGTCGGCAATCCGATAGACCGAAACGCTGTTGTTGATCGCATTGGCAACCGCCAGCAGCGTCCCGTCCGCCGAAACGGACAAGCCGGCCGCCATCGGATACTGCCCGCTGCCAATCCCACCCGCAAGGCGCACGCCGTTGACCAGTTTGCCCGGATATTTGCCATGGTTGAGCTGGATGGTGGCGCTCTGGGCGTAGCCTGCGGCCGGCTGCGCCCGCGTAAACACGTCGATCTGGTCGTCGGACCCGCCCGAGACATAAATCGTGTTGCCGTCCGGCGAGAATGCCAGGCCGACGAACGTGTTGGCCGGGCGCAGGGTCTGCGTCTGCACCGGCGAGCGCGGGTTGGTCACGTCGTAGAGAATGATGAACTCGGCGCCGTTGCCGACGAGTTTCGCGTTCTGGTCGTCCAGGACGTTATAGCCGCTCGTCATGACCGCCAACGTCTTGCCGTCCGGACTGAGCTTGGACGCGATCGCGCCGTTTGGGCGAAAGAATGGGTAGTTGCCGACGGCGGCCGTGTATTCCGGCTGGTCGGGGTTGAGCACCGCGAAGGTCGACCCGGTCGCGAACGTGGGCGTGATAAACTGGCCGGTCGGCAATGGCGCCTGCCCGGTATTGTCGGGCACGCCATCATCGGCCCGGGCACCGGCCCCCCCTACAATTAGGGTGGCGGAAAGTAGGGCGACCCTGAACGAGAACCGGTGTTGTCCCATTGCCATCATCAACTCCCCAAAGCGCGCGCGCAACCCGAGCTTCCCGCTCTGCCGCACCCGTGCCATGTGAACGGCCTCAGGCCTTCGCTCCGGGATAAGCCGGACACCAACCGCCTTCAAACAACAAATTCCAACAAACCGGAGTTCTGGGCTGCCATGATTCAATTAACTTTTGATGACACGATAGGCTGTCGTTATTAGGCCGGATTAAAAGTGAGGCACTCCCTGCCCAGCCGGAACCTCAGCCCGCACCCTCGAAGCCGCCTCTGCAGCCGTATTGGACGGACCAGGGGGGGATGACCCGCCCCAATCACGTGGTCCAGGCAAAACCTTGCTGCATCATGACCCGAAGATGAGGCGTGGCGGACTCAGTCGAACGGCCGGCCCACCCGGAACACGCGTGTGACACAAAAGCTTCGCGCTCGTCAGATGCGGCGCGCTGCTAACTGCAATCATGCACTACGTCGCCCTGGCCACCGACTACGACGGCACCATCGCCCACAATGGCGAGGTTGACCCGCCCACCCTGGCCGCGCTGGAGCGCCTGCGCGGCGCCAGCCGCCGGCTGATCCTGGTCACGGGCCGGGAGCTGGATGACCTGATCCGCTGCATGGACCGCCTGGACCTGTTCGACCTGGTAGTCGCCGAGAACGGCGCGCTGCTCTACTGGCCCGCCACCAAGCAGGAGCGGACGCTCGCCGCCCCGCCGCCGCCCGAGTTCGCCGAGCGGCTGCGGGCCGCAGGCGTTCAGCCCTTGTCCGTCGGGCGCGTGATCGTCGCAAGCTGGGAGCCGAACGAGGGCAAGGTTCTCGCCACCATACGCGACATGGGGCTGGAGCTGCAGATCATCTTTAACAAGGGCGCCGTGATGGTGTTGCCAGCCGGCGTCAACAAGGAAAGCGGCCTGCGCGCTGCGCTGGAGGAGTTGGAGGTGTCGCCGCGCAACGTGGTCGCGGTCGGGGACGCCGAGAACGACTTCGCCTTCCTGAACCTGTGCGGCATGCCGGTCGCAGTGGCCAACGCCCTGCCGCGCCTGAAGGACGCCGCCGCCCTGGTGACGCAGGGTGAGCGTGGGAAGGGCGTCGCGGAGCTGGTGGACCGCTGGCTGGCCGACGACCTGGCCGATGTGGACGAGACCAACACCCGGCAGCACGTGCCGCTGGCGGACGGGCTGGACGGCGCGCCGGGCCTGGGCCTGATCCCGGTCCGGCAGACCCTGCTGCTGACTGGCACGTCCGGCGGCGGCAAGAGCACCTTGACCACCGGGCTGCTGGAGCGACTGGCCGCGCACGATTTCCAGTTCGTGGTGATGGACCCCGAAGGTGACTACGAGGGCATGGGCGATGCTGTCGCCATCGGCAGCCAGCAGGCGCCGCCGCGGACGGAGGAGGTGCTGGAGGTGCTGCGCAAGACAGCCACGTCCGTCGCGGTGAACCTGCTGGGCATCAAGCTGGAGGACCGCCCGGGCTACCTCGCCGGGCTGCTGCCGGAGCTGCTTGCCTTGCGGGAGCGCACCGGGCGCCCGCACTTCGTGGTTGTGGACGAGGCGCACCACATGCTGCCCGCCACCTGGGACCCCGGCGCGACGGCGCTGCCCAGGGGCCTGAAGGGCTTCATGTTCGTCACTGTGAAGCCGGAGGCGCTGTCCCCGCGCACGCTGGACTGCGTGGACCGGGTGCTGGCGGTGGGCGACGAGGCACGGGCGGCACTGGCAGCCTATGCCCGCGCGCACGGCCTCCCGGAACCCGGCGGCGAGGCGGGCGTCGCGCGAGGCGAGGTGCTGACCTTGGCCGCCGTCGACCCCGAGTTGCGCCGCTACAAGGTGATCCCTGGCACCACAGAGCGGCGGCGCCACATGCGGAAGTATGCGGAGGGCAAGCTGGGCGACGACAAGTCGTTCTGGTTCCGCGGTGCGGAGGGCAAGCTGCGGCTGCGCGCCACCAACCTGATCATGTTCCTGGAGATGGCGGACGGCGTGGACGACGAGACCTGGGAGTGGCACCGCGCCCGCGGAGACTTTTCGGAGTGGGTCGCGAGCTGCATCAAAGATGCGGACCTGGCGGCGGAGCTGCACGCGCTGGAGGAGGGCGCAGCCGATCCCACGGGAGGGCGCAAGGCCATTCGCGACGCCATCGAGCGGCGCTATACCCTGCCAGCCTGAGCACTCTGGCCTGTCTCGACTGGCAGTAACGCAGTCCAGCGTTGGCAGGAGTCCCGGGCGAGGCATTTGCGGCTCTGCGCCTGCAGCGAAGTCATCCCCGTCATGACCAGCAGGCGCCGGAATGGACCGGGTAAGCGCAGCCGTAGAAATGGGCAAAAGGCACTCCCGTATAGAAATGCTTTGGTCCTGGCCTCCGAAGGCCGGGTTCACCTGATCCGGACAGAGATCGGTGCGAGGAGCATTGGCGCCCACCAACTCTACTACCGGGCCAGTCACGGGAAGCAGGGCCGTTCGGCACGCACAGGTTCTCCCCATGAAGCGGCGTGGTGGAATGCAGCTCAGACTGGGAACATCCCGGCCTTTCTGCGACGCACGTTTCTGCCGGCTCGGGCCGCTGATGAAGCGTAGGGTTTGGAGGCCGCCAAGCCTGCTGCAGGCCAGCATCGGACGCTTTATTCCAGCGTGAGTGACGCGGAACCGTAACCGGACCGTCACAGGCGCGCAGCACGTTGCGCGGTAGGACGCGCGCCATGACGTTTGTCCTGGCCCAGATTTCCGACACCCACTTGGGTGCCAGCACGCAGTTGTTCCGCGCCAACTTCGACCGGGTTGTCGCCGCGCTGCAAGGGCTGCGTCCGGATGTGCTGGTCCATACCGGCGATGCCTCCCTGGACGGGGCGGAGCGGGAGGCGGACCTGGCGTTTGCAGCGGCGGCCCATGCGGCGCTTCCTGGCCCGGTGCTGTGCGTGCCGGGCAACCACGATGTGGGCGATCACCCGGAGCGTGCGCCGCGTCAGCCCGTGGATGACGCGCGGCTGGACCGCTTCCGCCGACACCTAGGCCGGGACCGCTGGATGCTGGACCGGGACGGCTGGCGACTGCTGGGGCTGAATAGCCAGATCATGGGCGCGCACCCGGAGGCGCAGGCGCAGGCCACGATGATCGCTGGCGCGCTGGACACCCTGGGGGACCGCCGGCTGGCGGTGTTCATTCACAAACCCTTCTTCGCTGCCGAGCCGGACGAAGCGTTGTTCGACTACTGGTCCGTCCCGCCCTTTGCGCGCGGCCCGCTGCGTCCCGTGATGGCGCACCCGGCGCTGCGCCTAGTCGCGTCCGGCCATCTGCACCTGCACCGGGAGGTCACGCGCGGACGGGTGCGCTATGCCTGGGCGCCCTCCGTCGCCTTCATCGTGAACCCTTCGGAGCAGGACGGCTTGCCGGGGGCACGGCCCTGCGGCTTTCTGGTGCATGAGTTCGGCGACGATGGCGTGGCCACCAGCCTTGTCGTCCCGGACGGGATGGAGCGGCCCTGCATCCACGAGGTTCGCGCCGAGGCCTATCCGAGATGACAGCCCCGGCGGCGGACGGCATCAGTATCGAGGGGGTGGAGAAGCGCTTCGGCGCCACTCCGGTGCTGCGCGGCGTGTCGGCCACGCTCGCGCCGGGCGAATTCCTGTCCCTGGTCGGCCCGTCCGGTTGCGGCAAGACCACGCTGCTCCGCATCCTGGCCGGGCTGGAGGCGGCGGATGCCGGCACCGTCTCCATGGGTGGGCGCGACGTGACGCAACTGCGCCCTGCGGACCGGGACGTGGCGATGGTGTTCCAGAACTACGCGCTGTATCCGCACCTCACGGCCGGGCAGAACATGGCGGTGCCGCTGGCGATGCGCCGGCTTTCGGTGCTGGAGCGGCTGCCGCTTGTCGGGTGGCTGGTGCCGGGCCAGGCGGGGCGGCGGCGAGCGATCGCGGCGGATGTGCGGGCGGCTGCAGAGACGCTGCGGATCGGGCACCTGCTGGACCGGCGGCCGGCGCAGCTCTCGGGCGGGCAGCGGCAGCGCGTGGCGCTGGGCCGCGCCCTGGTGCGCCGCCCGGCAGCCTTCCTGATGGACGAGCCGCTGAGCAACCTGGATGCCGAGCTGCGCGCCCAGACCCGCAAGGAGATCGTGGAGCTGCACCGCCGCGCCGGGGTGACGACGGTCTATGTGACGCACGACCAGGTCGAGGCCATGACCATGTCCGACCGCGTGGCACTCATGCTGGACGGCCGCATCCTTCAGCTCGGCACGCCGCGGGCGATGTATGACGACCCCTGCGACCTTCGCGTGGCGGCGTTCCTGGGCAGCCCGCGCATCAACACGCTTGCGGCGATAATGGGGCCATACGGGGTGACGCTGGCGGGGGAGCTGCTGCCGGTGCAGGCCGCGGCGGCGCCGGGCACGCCGGTGACGCTGGGGCTGCGGGCGGAGCTGCTGCGCCTGGCCCGGTCCGGCCTGCCGGTTCTTGTGGAGCACGTCGAGTTCCTGGGCGCGGAGGTGCTGGTCCATGCCCGCACCCGGTCCGGGGAGGGGCTGGTCGCGCGCATGACGGCGGAGGCCGCCGGGCGGGTGCAGGCCGGGGACGGCACGCACGTGGCGGTGGACTGGCCCGGCGCGCTGCTGTTCGGGGCCGACGGGACCCGGTTGGCGATGCGCCCGGTGGTGGCCCATGCCTGATGCCGTTCCGGGCGCCGCATCGGGCCTGCGGCATTCCGTCCCACCGACGCCGTCACCCCTGGGCACTCCGCGCCGGGCGGCGCTGGACAGCCTGGCGGGCTGGCTCCTGGCCGGGCCGTCCGTGCTGGCGCTGACGGTGCTGCTGCTGCTTCCCACGGCGGCGCTGCTGCTGGCGTCGCTGACCGATTATGAGCTGGGCGGCCCGCCGCTGCGTTGGATCGGGCTGGACAACTACGCCGAGCTGCTGCGCGACCCGGCCTTCCGCGCGGCGCTGCGGAACACCCTGGTCTATGTCGGCGCCGTGCTGCCGCTGTCCGTCGCGCTCGGGCTGGGGCTGGCGCTGCTGGTGGAGAGCGGCACGCGCGGGCAGATGCTGTTCCGCGCCGTGTTCTTTTTGCCTGTGGTGTCGCTGCTGGTGGCGATGGCGACGGCCTGGGAGTATCTGCTGCACCCCACCATCGGCCCGGTGAACCGGCTGCTCGGGCTGTTGGGAGTGGCGCCGGTCAACTGGCTCGGCTCGTCGGAGTGGGTGCTGACCTCGCTCTGCATGATCGGGGTGTGGGAGAACCTGGGCTACGTCGTCGTGCTGTTCATGGCTGGGCTGACGGCAATCCCGCCGGAGCTGCGGGCGGCGGCGGAAACGGACGGGGCAGCGCGGGCCTGGGACCGGTTTTGGCTGGTGACCTGGCCGCTGCTGGGGCCGACGACGCTGTTCGTCGTGACCATCACCGCCATACGCTGCCTGCGGGTGTTCGACACCGTTGCGGCGCTCACGCAGGGCGGGCCGAACAAGGCCAGCGAGGTGCTGCTGCACCTGATGTACCTGGAGGGGTTCACCTACTTCCGCATCGGCTACTCCGCCGCCATCACGGCCGTGTTCCTGGCCGTCGTGCTGGGCCTGGTGCTGCTGCAGCTGCGGGTGCTGGAGCGGCGAGTTCATTACGGATGAACCGCTCGCTTGCCGCCGACCTGCCGCGGCTGCTGCTGCTGTCCCTGGCGGCACTGATCGTGCTGGCGCCGTACCTGTTCATGCTGTCCGCGTCCGTGAAACCCGGCGGCGAAATCTTCCAGTCCTCCCTTCACCTGTGGCCGCAGCGATTCCATGGCTGGGAGAACTACCGCAAGGCGCTGACGGCCGTGCCGCTGCTGCGCTTCCTGCTGAACGGCGCGCTGGTCTGCGCCGTGGTGCTGGTGCTGCAACTGCTGTTCGCCGTGCCCTGCGCCTACGCGCTGGCCAAGCTGCGCTGGCGCGGGCGGGACCTGGTGTTCGCCCTGGTCATGTTGGGGCTGCTGATCCCGGCCCACGTGCCGGCGCTGCCGCTGTATGTGGCATTCGCCAAGCTCGGCTTGCTGGACAGCTACACCGCGCTGGCGGCGCCGTTCGCGGTGTCGGTGTTCGCCATCTTCCTGTTCCGCCAGGCCTTCAAGTCCATGCCGGACGAACTGATCCAGGCGGCCCGGCTGGACGGCATGTCCGAGTTCGGCATCGTCTGGCGCGTCATCCTGCCCAACGCCTGGCCGACCGCGACGGCGTTCGCGACCTTCAGCATCGTCGCGCACTGGAACGACCTGTTCTGGCCGCTGATCGTCGTGCAGACGCAGACCATGGCCACCCCCGCGCTCGGCGTCCTGTTCTTTCGGGCAGAGGAGGGCGGCAACGATACCGGGGCGCTCATGGCAGCCTGCGTGATCACCACGGCCCCCATGGTCGCGGCGTTCCTGCTGGCCCAGCGCCGCTTCATCCAGGGCGTCGCGACGGCGGGCCTCAAGGGTTGAATCAACACACGGAGCATACGATGCAACGCCGGACCCTGCTTGCCGCCGCGCTCGCCACGCCGTTCCTGCGCCGGCCTGCTTATGCAGCGACGGAGCTTGTCGTCCACTATCCCATGCCGGCCTTCTTCAAGGACGTGATGGACCAGGTGGCGGCGGAGTTCACCCGTGCGAACCCTGACGTGACCGTGCGCTTCCCGGCGCCGTCGCCGACGTATGAGGACGGTCTGCAGCAGGTGATCCGCCAGGCCGCCGCCGGCGGGCTGCCGGATGTCAGCTTCCAGGGGCTGAACCGGCTGCGCTTCCTAGCGGAGCGCAACATCCTGGTGGACCTCAAGCCCTTCCTGGACAAGGTAGGCGATCCGGCCGCGGCGGGCTGGACGCCAGGCATTCTGGCGCTGGCCCAGGTGAGCCGGAAGCAGGTCGGGCTGACGTTCAGTGCCAGCAACCCGGTGTTCTACTACAACGCTGCCCTGGTGCGCCGCGCCGGTGGCGACCCGGACGATATGCCGCGGGACTGGGACGGCGTGCTGAAGCTGTCAGCGGCCATCGCGGGCCTCGGCGACGGGATCAGCGGCATGTTCTACCGCTGGCCCGGCGACGACTGGATGTTCAGCGCGCTGCTGTATGGCTACGGCGGCAAGATGCTGTCCGACGACGAGAAGACAGTGGCTTTCGGGAAGGAGGGGCTGGCGGCGCTGAAGCTGCTGGACCGCATGGTCAAGGAGGGTAAAATGCCGCCGTTGACCACCGATGCGGCGTTCCAAGCGTTCTATGCCGGGAAGCTCGGGATGATCTTCGGAACGACGGCGTATATCGGGCAGTTCCAGCGCTCCATCGGGCCAGATGTGGAGCTGCGCACGACGCGGATGCCGGTTATCACGCCGGGCGGCAAGCTGCCGACTGGGGGCAACGCGGTGGTGATGCTGGCGCGCGACCCGGCACGGCAGGAGGCGGCATGGCGCTTCATGCAGTTCGCGGCGGGGCCGGTGGGCCAAACGATCATGGTGCGCGGGACGGGATATGTGCCGAGCAATACGCTGACCCTCGGGGACGACCGCTACCTGGGCGCGTTCTACCGGGAGAACCCGCTGTTCCGCCCGGCGGTGGAGCAGATTTCGGTCATGCAGCCCTGGTACGCCTTCCCCGGCAGCAACGGGGTGCGAATCACGCAAACCATCGTGGACAACCTGGCGCGCATTGCCGAGCAGAAGGCGACACCCGAGGCCGTGCTGGCGGACGTCACGGCGGAGGTGCAGCGGCTGCTGCCGCGAGGGTAGGGGAGGCGTTGTTGCATAGATCAGCAGTAGAGCCCGGAGAAGGTATTGAGCAATCTCAGTTGGTTGATTTCGGCGTAGGTAACTGGGGCAAAACCCCGGGCACGCAGTTGCAGCAGAACAAAGGTCAGAGTGGGTCGGTAACTCTACCACATTGAATATATGCGGCTTTTTTCGTTCTTTTAGTGATATAGATTGGAATGCGG
>JAABUQ010010439.1_pt1 | contig 12160 bp, 14 predicted proteins | sample 5560001 | NCBI WGS metagenome assembly JAABUQ01 (sample SAMN10711888, study PRJNA513371) | rock metagenome | isolation source: Antarctica rocks | place: Antarctica: Victoria Land, Finger Mt nord | collected 2015-12-18
CGGGAACTTTCTGTACATCGCTTATCGAGAGCTGAAGCGACTTGAAGCCCGGATTTATGAGCGCATGGTACAAGAGTACAAGAGCGTCGATCCAAACCAACGGCCGTTCGGATTCGTCACGACGCGAAACTTCTTCGGCATGGACATAAGCCCCTTCGCTGTTGATATCGCGAAGGTGACCATGATGCTCGGACACAAGCTTGCGATCGACGAGCTTCACATCACCGAGAATGCTCTTCCACTAGATAATCTCGATTCGAATTTCCAAGCTGTCGATGCGCTAATTACTGATACTGAGCACGGCACTCGGACCCCGTGGCCCAAAGCGGATGTGATAATCGGCAATCCACCGTTCTTGGGCGCTCGACACCTGAAGCCAGAAAGAGGCGTGGATTACGTCAACGCAGTGCGGACGGCATATCCCGAGGTGCCAGGCCTCGCAGATTATTGCGTGTATTGGTTCGAAGAGCTCATAACGAGCTTAACGAGTGCACAGCCAGCCATCGCACGAGTGGGCGTGCAGGGCTTGTTGGAACACAAAACATTCGAAATAACGCCTCACGAATAGGCAGGCTGGATTACGTTACGACGACTGGCACCATCGTGGAAGCAGTTGACAATCAGCCGTGGTCCGGGGAAGCCAATGTCCATGTGTCCATCGTGAACTGGGCTAAAACCTTAGACCCGACCCTCGTCCCGCGCACAAAGCGCCTGTGGTCGAAATCTACTGGCGTGAAGGTCAAGGGAAAGCCTGCGGCCAAACACTACGAGCTGGATCACAGAGATGTCGTGCATATCAATTCCGCGCTGTCCGATGTGGTCGACGTGAGCGTTGCCCTTCCTCTTACATGCAATACTTCGCCTAAGCGAACGTATCAAGGAGTCACACCGGGGCATAAGGGATTCGTGCTCACAGGCGAGCAGAAGAAGGATCTTGAGAAGGATGGCATCTCTGCTGACGTCATCCATCCGTACTTGACCGGCCGCGAACTCGTCTCGGGTGATGGCACACCCGAGCGCTTCATCATCGACTTTGAGCGTAGAGATATTCTTCAGGCGCAGCATTACAAACGGGCGTTCGCGCACATTGAGAAAACTGTTCTGCCGGCTCGTCAGACAAAGGCAGAACAAGGGAAGGACAAAACAGGCAAGATGCGATCGCACCACAAGCAGTTTCTCGATCGCTGGTGGTGTTTGGCGTGGGACCGGGCAGAGTTTTTTGCCACTGCTCGAAAACTTAACAATCGGTACATTGTCTGTTCCCGCGTGACCCACAGACCAATTTTTCTATTTCTGACAAACACCGTGTGGCCGAGTGACAAGGTGCAGGCCTTTGTCTTCGACGACGATTATAGCTTTGGCATCCTGCAGGCTGATGTTCATTGGCGATGGTTCATTGCGAAGGCTGCTCGGCTCAAGAACGAAACCGACTACAGCTACTCCGCTGATTCTGTATTTGGGACATTTCCGTGGCCGCAGAACCCTTCTGAGTCGGCCGTCAGGGCAGTAGCAGAAGCCGGAAGAGAAGTACGGGAGTGCGACCGAAGGTCGGGGGTGGATGCGGGGCTAGGCTGTGGAGATGTCCGTTACACATTCCCGCAAGCGCCTGATTCTGCGAGCCGTTCTCCGCCAGGTGAGCCCCATGGTGATCCGGTTGGTCTCAGTATCTGATCAAATGCAACTCACCAAATTCCACGATATCTTTCGCGCGATTCTCGGCTGGGACCGCGATCTGGGTTACATCATCCGAGTCCACGGCGAGGAGTTCAACAGCTTCCGCCGGAAGACCCGATCGAAGGCACTGCACGAACTTAAACTGCATCGGCAGGAAAAGTTCCTCTACGTCTGCGACACGCTGCACATGTGGGAGTGGGACGTGCGAGTCATCGATATCCAAGATGCCGAGGAAGAGGAGAATGATTACCGCCTATTGGCTGATAGGTTGGCGTGAGGAACGAATCATCCAGTACAGCATTGACCGGCTTCCCGATTGAAGGTGAATCTTATTACTAAGACGTTGCCGCGCCGTTAAGGATCGTCATTAACCCGTCGGACTGCAGCAATCTTAGCGCGGATTGAGGGTTAAAATTGCCGTTCTGCTCGCTCTGGCGTTCCTGGCGGCGGGTTGAGTCCACGACCGTCCACTCGACAATCGTGGCTCCCGCAGAATGAATTCCCTTCTGCGGACAATCGCCAGCGAGCGGCTCACCCCAGCCGCCAGTTCGCTGCCGCGAGTTCCCACTCGGATCCCGGCAATCCATTCATTCTTTAACATCGTTCAATACACGTTTCTCTTCGCTTGGCAAAAAAAGAGCATCTCCGTGCAGCCAATATAACCGTTATTAGCTTGACTCCCGTGCCGCCATCTGCGATGTAATTACAGGCAGCGCCAAGGGCGCTGAACGTAGTAGGGGGAATCACACATGACCAAACTAGTGAACTGTCCTCGAGCTATCGCGAGCGCAGGAGATGCGTTGACGAGGATCTGAATACTTCCAGCGAAAAGGTTTGGCTGTTTTCTGATAAAGCCGAATGTAGCGGAGAATTTTTCGTCTGAGGTCAGCGACTGACGTGAAAATGCCGCGGTCGATAACGTCGCGCTGCAGTTTGCTGAACCAGCACTCGACCTGATTGAGCCAGGACGAGTAAGTGGGCGTAAAGTGCAGATTCACGTTGGGATGTTGTTGTAGAAAGTGCTTGACCAAATCCGTTTTGTGGGTGGAGAAGTTATCCAGGATCACGTGAATGTCTCGCTCGACTGGTTGCGTCGCCACCACTTCCGCCGGTTTGTGGGTTCAAGGCCGCATACAGCGAGAGCGTGCCATGGCGATAGTATTCGAATCCATGTTTCTCAGCGCGCCCCGGTGAGAGCGGCAAGCGACGGTCGAGCCGATCTAAGGCTTGGATAGTGCTCTTCTCATCGATGCAAAACACGGCCGCGCTGTGCGGCGGGTTCAAGTATAAGCCGAGGATGGCTGCCGCTTTCTGTTCGAACTGCGGATCGTTGGACGCCATGTAGCGCTCCAGACGGTGAGGCTTCAGATCGGCTTCTTTCCAAATCCGCGCAATCAAGTTCTTATTCACTTTCACCGTGGCCGCCATTTTGTGTAGCGACCAATGCGTGGACCCATCCGGCGGCGCTTGCCGTGTTCGCTCCAAGACACGAGCACGCAGTGCCGCGGTCAACTTCTGAGGCGGTTGACCGGGATGGACGGTCGACAGACCCAGCAAACCGTCCTGCTCATAGCGCTGTTTCCAGCGTGAGATGGTCGACGCAGGCGTTCCCAGTTTCTCTTCCGTTTCGCGATAGGACAGACCTTCGTCCAGCGACAACACGATCCGCATCCCGTTGCGCCAAGCTGGCTGGCAAATTCCGCCGCCGCAATTGCCCCTGTAGTTCGCCGCGCTGCCTCGGCGTTAGATGTATCACTGTGCTCGCCATCATTCTATGACGATCCTTTTGCACTAGCGGTTACTTAGAGACAGCCCACTAGGCACTTGCATTATCATCGGTATGCTTTCAGCATGCCCGCGGTCTCCCAATGGAATACTGACGCGGCGTTCGATTGGAACCACGAACAAGCCGGTGTAGTGAACGTCCACTGCAACGGTGTGGCGGCACACGATACAACGGCGCTGAATAGCGCGATTTCGCATAGCAAAACTGGAGACCACATCATTATCCATGGGCAATGTTTGGTGAACGAAACCATCGTTTTGTATGGAGATAGAACTTATACAGGTGATTCAAGGACCGGAACGATCATCAAGCAGGCCCCCCGGCGCTAACCTTCAGGCGCTGCTTGCCTCCGGTTCCTGGAGCTTTGATTTCAACTACACTGGCACTCCGATTCGAATCGCTCATCTGACCCTTGACGGCAATAGCTCCCAAAATATGGGCACTAACGTCCTGGTCATCCGGTCGTGGTTGACCGTCATTGACGATATCGTAGTGCAAAACGCCCCGCAAGATGGTATCCAGTTCACAAATCCGAGCAAAAACGGGACATTGCTGACGACTACGCAGGTGAACAGCCATCTCAGCAATTGCTTCATCACGGATTCCGGTGCCAACGGCATCCATGTGGTCGATCCAGGAAATAGCGTCACGGATTCGGACATCCTCGACAGTTGGATTATATTCCAATTCTGACCGCCGTCGGTGCTGATCTCACTTGCACGAGATGCTCTATTTTCACCAGCCCGCACGATAGCTCTGACAGGAAATCCGTGCACCCGAAGACAGATCCACCCCATTCATTTTGTAGGCGAGCAAAATGTTCCATTCCGGGCCTTGGCAAGGATCGGCGCACTAGGCATCAGGCCTTTACAGAACCCAAATTAGGCTTTTTGCTCGGCCGGTTTGCGGTCTTCTTTCCGATCGCATCTTTGTCATCCAATACAGCTTGCTGTAGGATCGGCGCTGAAATCGTGGTCAGTAAGTAATCTGCGGCCTCTTCTTCACCCAAAGTATGGTTCAGGAGGTGGGCCACTTCCATCTCTCCAATGAGCCGGGCCAAACCGCGAACATTGCCATACCCGGCAATTTCGTAATGCTCCACCCTTTGAGCCGAAGCAACCAAGGCGATGTCAGCAATTAAGGGATCTTTTTCGGCACCCTCTTCCATAGTTTCCTTGCCCTCCTCAACCAAGCCCATCATTGCCTTGCAGGGCTTCGGCTGTGCTTTGTCTCCAAGTAGTTCGAAGGCTTTCTTCAATCGTTCGATGTGGCCCTCGGTCTGAACCAAATGCTTGTCGAACGCCTCCTTTAGCTTAGGGTTATGCGCTGCTTCCGCCATTTTGGGCAGTGCAGCAACGAGTTGCCCTTCTGCATGCAATAGATCCTGTAATTCCTCGACGAGTAGTTCTTTCAGTTGTGCCATGGTTATCTCTTTTCCTACCGCTTTCCTTTGCGCTTGCTGTCTTCTCCCCCAGCTACGGGCGCCCGCTCCCCGGTCAGTTCTGAGTCCAACGGCTGGAATGCAGGATTATCTACTCTCACCCAATCGCCGCCAGTGTTCCACGGCCCTTCGGCATCTGTCTCGCCGCGGTCTCCGGTTCCGGTCGAATCGTTGAAGAACTGATCCACGAGGCCGGGTGTGGGCGGAATACAGCCAATAGAGAAGGCGGGCTTTCCCAGACTCTCAAGCGCGGCTGTGAAAGCCTTCATATGGGTGATCTCGCGCGTCATGAGGAACTGCAGCGCGTCAAGCGAACCCTGATCGTCGGTGAAATTCATCAGGCGCTCATATACAATTTTCGCCCGCGCTTCGGCGGCGATGTTGCTGCGCAAATCTACATCCAGTTCGCCGGATATTTTCAAATAATCCGCGGTCCACGCACTGCCCATCGAGTTGCAAAGGTTAACGCCGCCCCCGCCCGCAATTGCGATTAGAGGATCAGCATGGGCTGCGTGCCGATCAGATCTCGTCGGTTTCAGATGCATGCGGGCCAGAGTGCCCACTACTTCTAAATGGCTAAGCTCTTCAGTTCCGATATCCATCAGAAGATCCTTTCGTTCCGGATCGTCGCAGTTCAAGCCTTGAATAGAATATTGCATGGCAGCTGCGAGTTCCCCGTTAGCTCCACCGAACTGTTCGAGAAGCATGTTTCCAAATTTGGGATCAGGTACCCCAATATGCACGGTGTACATAAGTTGTTTGATGTGATGATACATAGCATCTGAAGTTTAATGCATCACAAGGAGCTGAAGAGTGGGGTTCCTGCCATGACACTGCGAAAATGACCACTCCTGCGTGAAAGGATCCAAACAGCATGTCACTTTTGCAAATTATCTGGTGTATAACTTTGCACTATTTGACGGGAGCCCTTTCGCCCCATCCCGCGTGATGTAATGAATGCTCCTGGCAACTCCCATGAGTAATCCGTTAGCCATCTATTTACACGATCATTTGGCCGGAGCGGCATTCGCCATCGATCTTCTAGAATCGTTGAGCGACTACTATTCCGGTGAAGCTTTGGGCCAACTCGCCGCTGGCTGGCTTATAGAGGTGCAACAGGACCAGGAAGTGCTTCAGCGCATCACAGATCGAGCTGGTAAGGAGTCTTCCCATCTAAAGGAAGCTGCAGCGTGGTTGGCGGAGAAGGTGAGCCGATTGAAGCTCAGCCATGACGCGAAGGGGTTTGGCACCTTTCAGGCGCTGGAAACCCTGGCGCTCGGAATCTTTGGAAAGCTCGAACTTTGGCGTGCTCTGAAAGTGATTGCCGAGAAAGATGATCGCTTCCGTGGAATAGAGTTCGAGGAGCTGATTGCCCGTGCTCAGCGGCAGTACGACCAAGTCGAAGAGAACCGGCTGCTCGTAGCCCGGAGTGCGTTCTAAAGCGGCCGTCCGGCGTTTGCCTGTGCTCAAAGCCGCGTTCCGATAAGCCTGTTCGAACCGGAAGCTATCCGGGAAAGTGTTCAGACCGAAGGAATCACTCTAGTTTTCCCGACCCGCGAGTGCCCGAGCACAAACAATCCTTACGCGGATTGGTTCTTCGAGACGCCTTGATCGCTGCAGTCAACCAACGACTCATGCCACCGTGGCGTGAGCTGCTCCTGAGAGCTTACCCCAAAGAGAGCCGAAAGAACTACGCCAATAATTTGCAAAAACGTGGCATGGACCGACACCCGGATAGCCCAACATAAAGGTACGATGACGGGCGGCTACGAAGGAGACGCCCGATGCTTTACGTTGGAGTTGATGCTCACAAGAGTACGTCGCAGATTACCGTAATGAATGAGGCTGGAGCGATCCTCAGCCGCAAACGTGTAAACAGTACGTGCGAGGGCTTCAAAGAAGCTCTCGCCGGATACGATGAGCCACTCAAAACTGTCCTCGAGGCAAGCTACAGCTGGGGACCGATGTATGACTGGCTCGATGATATGAGCGAGGAGGTTCTGCTTGCCCATCCGCTTAAAGTGCGAGCTATCGCGTCTGCGCGAATCAAGAACGACCGCATAGATTCCGAAGTGCTCGCCCATCTTTTGCGAGCAAACTTGATTCCCGCAGCCCATGCGCCTTCTCGAGAGATTCGCGCTTTGCGGCGTGTTCTTCGGCAAAGAATGTTCTTCGTTCAGTTGCGTACGATGCTTCGAAACCGCATTCGTGCGCTGCTGGCACAGCATTCCGTTCGGCTCCCTGAGAATGAAAGGCTTTACACGAAGCAGGGTCGAGCGTGGCTCGACCGCGTGAGCTTGCCAGACTCAGAGCTCAGAAAGCAGAGTTCTACTTGTTTGGGAATAACGACAACGGCTTTCGGCGGGGCTGGGCGCTTTCTTCTTGGGTGCTGCTTTCGCATCGGTTCACGGTCCTTTCAACCGCGATTCGATGATGCTCAAACCCAATTGATGATGGCGCCTGACCCGACAATTGCCAGTTGACCGATAGGAGATCCGCTTCTCCTTTAATCCGAATCCATGGCTTCGGATCTATCCACTACCGGGTACGCCAGCCTTCCCCAAACCGTACTCACCGCAAGCGCTCCGGCGCTGATCACACTGGTGATTGGCACGCCTAGGTGTGTCATCAGAATTCCAAGCGGAAAGTCTCCCAATGGGCGCACGCCCATGAGCAACAGCGTGTTGACACCCATCACGCGACCCCTTTGTTCGGCTTGCACGCGAGTCTGCAGAAGCGTCGCGGTAGCCGCAGCAACAACGCTTTGCCCCGCGCCCAACAATACGAGTGATACAAATGTAACCGGCAACAGCGTACTGGTCCCCGCCGTGACCAGCGCACCACACCATAGCACCACGGCAGCTCGAATCCACCGAATGTTCGCGCGCGGAAGCGTACCCGCTACGACCGCGCCCAGCACCGCACCGGCGCCTCCGGCCGAGAACAGGATGCCAAGCATCGCCGGCCCCGTGTGCAGCCGCTCGTCCGCAAGCACCGGGAGCAACAACTGCGGCGAGGGTCCGGCCAGCAACATTGCGGCATACATAACGAGGGCCAAGACGAGCACCGGATCTCCACGTACCGATGCGAGCGTGTCTAATATCTGCGGCACAAGTTTGTCTCGCTTCAGCGTTACGGGAGGCCCGGACGGCAACATCAGAAGTGCAACGAGCACGCCCGTAAAACTCAATGCATTCAGGAAGAAATCTGCGGCGATACCTACCTGGACGACAACAAACCCCGCAATCGCCGGACCGAGAATCGAAGCTGCATTAAACACCGCCGATTGCAATGCCACCGCATTTAGCAAGTCTTCTTTAGGCACGACTGTCGAAACCAGAGCGGCGCGGGAAGGTTGATCGAAGCTGAGCACAACGCCTGAGAGAAATGCCGCTGCGGAAATCAGCGGGACAGTTGCAAGGCCCGCAACGGTAAACATCCCCAGGCACAACGCAGTCAGCATCAGACAGGTTTGCGTAGTCAGCAGCAGGCGTCTGCGGTCGAAGCGGTCTGCAAATCCTCCGCCAACCAGTGCAAACAGAAAGAAGGCACTCGCTTGCGAAAGGGACACGCACCCGAGCGCAAAAGGGGACCCATGTGACAGCTTCAGGACGAGGAGACTTTGGGCCACTATCTGCATCCAGGTGCCGACCGCGGAAAGGATCAGCCCGAGCCAAAGACTGCGAAAATTGCCGTGCCGGAGCGCACGAATCGAGGCCGGCCAGTGCGTCAACTGAGAGTCCGTTTCAAAAGGCGTTGCCTAGGCGCTCAAAGTGATTGTGCAGGATCCACGATTGTGAATCGCTACAATATTCTTAAAGGAGCTACCAAACATTATGGAATGGTCTACCCCGCAATTCGAAGAAGTTTGCTTGAGCTGCGAGATTGCCAGCTACGCTAATCCCGAGATATAACGAGGGATGCATGTCCGTGTCCTTGGTGCGGCGGCAGGTGGGGCTTTTCCGCAATGGAATTGCTCCTGTTCTAACTGCTGGCGACTGCGCCAAGGGCATTTCATGGGCAGTCCACGATCTCAAAACCAGCTCGCCATCTCCGTGGATGGTATCAGCTGGGTCCTGCTGAACGCCAGTCCAGATCTTCGATACCAGATCGAATCCTTCCCTCCGTTGCATCCGCATTCTTCAGCGGTTAGACACTCGCCCATTGCCGGAATTGTTCTGCCGTCCGCGGAAGTGGATGCAGCGCTTGGCCTGCTTCTTCTGCGCGAGTTTCAGGCTCTCACGGTCTATGCGACGAGTGCCGTCCGCCGCATCCTCACGGAAGACAACAGCATGTTCGGAGTGCTGCGTCGTGTCCCCAATCAGGTCACTTGGATCGACATCGTTCCCGGTGAAGCGTTCGTCATCGGCAATACCGGCATCCGATGCAACCCCGTCACCACAGAAAGCAGCTATCCGGGCTTCGTTTCAGCGGAACGGGCTAGTCAATTCTCTCCCGAAGAGGCGGTCGTCGGTTTTTATCTGGAACATGGAGGACGCCGCGTTGCCTTTTTTCCGGGCGCGCGGGACATTTTGCCCGAGTGGACGGAACAACTAAATACCTGCGATGCCGTTTTCTTCGACGGGACGTTCTGGTCCGAGGATGAATTGATTCGTGTGCATGGATCAGGCAGGCAGGCGCGCGACATGGGACACCAACCTGTTTCGGAAACGCTTCGCGCATTGCCGGGACTGAACGCGCGAAAAATATTCATTCACATCAACAACACCAACCCGATACTCGACGAAGCAAGCGCGGAACAAAAGGCCGTTCGCGAAGCCGGATGGGATATCGCATACGACGGCATGGATCTAAAACCATGATCTCCGCCGCCCCTCTGCTCTTGCCGGACGAACTGAAGCAAGAACTGCTCAACGTCGGTCCTGAGCGTTATCACCACAAGCACCCGTTTCACCTGCTGATGCACGAGGGCAGGTTGACGCGGGAACAACTGCAGACGTGGGCCGTGAATCGCTACTACTACCAGAGCCGAATCCCGATAAAGGACTCGATCATCCTTTCACGCAGCACGGACGCAGGTTTTCGGCGCGCATGGCTAAAAAGAGTTCTCGACCACGCCGGCATCGGTGATGATCCCGGGGGCATCGAGAAGTGGATTCGCCTGGCAGAAGCGACGGGAGTCTCTCGGGAGGATGTGACTTCTGAGCGTCATGTCTTGCCTGGCGTCCGATATGCGGTGGATGCGTACCTGGATCTGGTTTCGGAGCGTTCGTTCCTCGAAGCCGTCGCGTCGTCGCTGACCGAGCTATTCTCGCGCGATCTGATCTCACTCCGGATCGGTGCGTTGCGGCAGCACTATCCGTGGCTTGAATCCGGGCTCACTTACTTCACTGCACGTTTGACCCAAGCACCCGAAGACGCGGCGTTCGCTTTGGACTATGTCACGAGAAACGCACGCATGCGCGAGGAACAGGAACTAGTGATCGCGTCTCTGCGCGCCAAGTGCAACATTCTCTGGGCACAGTTGGACGCCATTTATTTCGCGTGTGTGACGCCGGGCTGGCCGCCTCCGGGATTCAAGTTATGACCGATTTGTCCACCGGCAAACCGCGACTGAAACCCGGCTGCAGACTTGCGCCGGCCGGGGACGTACTGCTGATCCCTGAAGGGGTGCTGCGACTGCAAGGGCCCGGGGCGCGCATCCTGCGGGCCTGCGATGGCACGAAAGCGGTTCGCGAGATTGTGGACGAACTGCTTCGGGAGTTCCCTTCTGCTGAGTCCACAAAAGTGTCGGAGGAGACGACTGCGTTCCTGACCAGACTGGCAGAGCGCGGCGTGGTCGAATTCCTATGATTGCCGCGCCTCAGGCACTCATCGCGGAAGTAACACACCGCTGCCCTCTACACTGCGTTTACTGCTCAAACCCGCTTGCAATGCAGGGCCAGTCAGCTGAACTCAAGACGGCGAACTGGATCAGCGTCATCGAAGAGGCGGCCGAACTCGGCACATGGCATCTGCATCTGACCGGTGGAGAACCTTTACTCCGCCGCGATGTCGAACAACTTATAGTTGCCGCTCGAACCCACGGCCTTTATGTGAACCTCATCACGTCAGGCTTGGGTTTGACTCGTAGGCGGCTCGAGGCCCTGGTAGCAGCCGGCCTAGACCATATTCAGCTAAGCTTTCAAGACTGTGAACAGGAGCAGGCCAACATCTATGCCGGCACGCCCGCGCATGCACAGAAACTTCGGGTCGCCGAGTGGATTCACGAGCATCGCATTGCGTTCACGGTTAACCTGGTAGTGCACCGGCAGAACATCGAACGGTTGCCGGAGATGATTCTCTTCGCCGAACAACTGCATGCCGACAAGCTGGAGATTGCCAACGTGCAGTACTACGGCTGGGCTTTGCAAAATCGTGCAGAACTTCTGCCTTCGCGGGAGCAACTCAGTGCGTCGTTACCGATTGTGGAACAAGCGCGAACGCGGCTGGCAGGCAACATGCGAATCGATTATGTCCTGCCGGATTATTACGCGAAGTATCCCAAGGCGTGCATGGGAGGTTGGGGCAAGAGCCTCATGTTAATTGATCCCGCAGGGTTTGCGATGCCGTGCCACTCGGCGCGCGTGATCCCCGGTCTCGACTTTCCCAACGTCGCTCAACACCAGTTGAGGTCGATCTGGGAATCTTCAGATGTGTTCCAGCGCTTTCGGGGCGATGACTGGATGCAAGAACCGTGCCGTTCCTGTGAACGCAAGACGGTCGACTATGGTGGGTGCCGCTGCCAGGCAATGTTGCTCGCGGGCGATGCGGCAGCTACGGATCCCGTGTGCTCCTTAGCGCCGACGCGTCGGAAGGTGGATGCGCTCATTGCTGATGCGACCACACGGCACGCCGAAGCGACTCAGTGGGTGTACCGCATCGATCCTAAAAGTGTCGAGCCGCAGTCTTCTCCTTGAGGGAGGAAGCACGAGTTTGTGGTGAGCACACCGGACCATCGCGAGCATTCGTCACCACTCCAGACGTGCTAACTCTGATCCGCTTGCGAATCGTCAGCACACGACGATCACGCACCGTCGATTCTTAATACGAAAGAACTCTTCCGTCCACTCGAGTGATCTGCTCGTCAGCCTTACATACGTTCAGCCGGAGGATCGCGTTTTGGACGAATCGTCAGCAATCCGGAGTGCGCCGGGATAAACCGGCATGTTGTAGGGGATGAAAGAGCCCTACAGGAAAGGAGAGTAGCGAATCCATCCTGGCCTTGAGTCTTGCAGGCGGCATCGCGAGGTGTCGGT
>JAABUQ010010440.1_pt1 | contig 12157 bp, 7 predicted proteins | sample 5560001 | NCBI WGS metagenome assembly JAABUQ01 (sample SAMN10711888, study PRJNA513371) | rock metagenome | isolation source: Antarctica rocks | place: Antarctica: Victoria Land, Finger Mt nord | collected 2015-12-18
CTGATTTGGGTAGGAGCTGGGGGCTTTTGCTACGGTTCTGGGGGGTGGTCGATGGCGAGATTACGGGCGATATGGAAGATCTCACGAGATACAGGAGGTGGGAGAAACAGCATTGCGATTTTGCAAAATATCATAATGGAAATTCTAATATGGCTAAAGATCGTACTTTTCTCCTAGCCTGATCCGTCAAATCATCGCGCTCCACATCACACTCTCAAACCCAAGCACATCACGCCGCCGCAGCCACCGCCCTCGCCGTCTGTCTAGTCTCCCTCTCCAAAACCGCCTCCATAGCCCCTACCGCGCCTCCAGCCTTTATCTCCCCCCTCAAATCCTCCAGCCCAAGCTGCTCATCCGTCCACAGCGGCCGCTCCTCCACTTTACCCTCAACGCCCACCCCCACAAACCCCCCTTCAGCAGCCCAGTCCGCCGTCCGCTTAATGCCCAGCTGGTTCCACACCGCATCCAAAGCCGTGACCAAGTGCTCTCTCAACTCGCGCGTATGTCCCGGCGTAGGCGTGAAGCGCAAGCGCTCCTCGCCTCGGGGCACGGTCGGGTAATTGATTGCCTGGACGTAGATGCCCCAGTCCTCGAGGAGGAGGTCGCTGGCCTTCTTGGCGATCTCGGCGTTGCCGACGAGGACGGGGATGATGTGCGAGGGGTTGGGGATGACGGGGATGTCCCTCTCCGCCAAGGCGTCTTTCACGGCGCGGGTGTGCAGCTGCTGGAGACGGCGGTCGCCTTGGTAGCTGTGTTGGTATTCGATTGCGGTTTTGGCGCCGGCCATGGTGGCGGGGGGGAGGGAGGTGGTGAAGATGAAGCCTGGGGCGAGCGAGCGGATGGTGTCGACCATTTGCGCGGAGCCGGCGATGTAGCCGCCTACGCAGCCGTAGGCTTTGCCGAGGGTGCCGGTGATGATGTCGATGCGCTCCATGATTGTGCCGCGCGGGCGGCCGGCGAGGTGCGCTTCGTAGTCGAGGTGCTCTGCGACGCCGGCGCCGTGGGGTCCGTACATGCCGACTGCGTGGACTTCGTCGAGGAAGGTGACGGCACCGTACTTCTCTGCTAGGTCGCAGATTTTTTCGATGGGACCAACGGAGCCGCACATGCTGTAGACACTTTCGAAGGCGATGATCTTCGGGACGTCGCTCGGTAGGGAGGCTAGCTTCGCCTCTAGGTCTGCCACGTCGTTGTGCTTAAATACCATCTTTTTGGCGCCCGAATGGCGGATTCCTTGGATCATGGAGGCGTGGTTCATGCTGTCCGACAGAATGATACAATTGGGTAGCTTGCTTCCAAGGGTTGCTAGTGTTGCGTCGTTCGCAACGTAGCAAGAGGAGAAAACCAGTGCGGACTCTTGCGCATGCAATTTGGCAATGGTAGCTTCAAGATCCATGGCATGCTGGTTATGACCAGAGATGTTCCGGGTTCCTCCTGCGCCAGAGCCGTACATGTCCAGAGTCTCGTGCATTTTCTTCAAAACCTGTGGGTTGCTGCCCATTCCCAAGTAGTCATTGGAGCACCAGACCGTGACCCTTTCCTCCTTCTCCGCCATGTGCGCACGAGGGAACTCTTGAGCGAGCCTGTTGATATTGTTGAAGTAGCGGTAGGACTTGTCATTGTGCTTCTTGTCGAGTTCAGTATTGTAGAATGCCTCATAATCGAATTTTGTCATTTGTGGCGCAGGCGGTTTCGGACCTGGAGTCGGAGCATCGTGCGGAGTCGCCGATACCGGTCTAGGGCCTTGAGGCATCGACTCTGAGGTAATGTCAATGGATGGTTCGAGGGAAGCGTCGAGAGACTTACCATCCTTGCCAGGCCTAAGCATGTCACCGCCAACTGTTGCATGCTGAGCCCTGGAGGTATGCAGTTTCGCTTTGCCTCCGTAAGCTCTGGCACCGCCGAAAACACCACCCAAGGCAGCATTGCCAGACTTGGCGGATTGGACAGCCATTGCCTTCCCCATCACAGGGCAGCGACGAGCAAGGACCTGGAGATTGGACATTGTGCCTCCACCGCCTGAAGCAGGACGGGTAGACGTAGACAATGTACGTAGAGTAGCCGGTGAGGTTTTATTGAGAAAGGGGCACATTGAGCGGGACTGTCTCAGGAGGGTCTCCATGATTGCTCGAAGACCTATCCCCGATATTCCGATTGAGGTTGCGTTCGACAAGGAACAAGTTGTAGAAGAGGTGTCGTCTTACAGTGAGAGTAAGACGGTGAAGACGGTAAGACGAACGATGACACCACTCTTGGGTGTCTCAAGGGGGTTTAGCCGCACACCAAACAAGCATCATTACGCGGGCTTGGCGGGCTTTGTCAGCGAGATTCACGAATCAGATCTCATTTATTACCAACGGTATACAAAGAAGAGATATCGGAGTGCTCAAGCTAAATCATGGTCGGTAATCAAAGAGAGCTTGTTTAAAGAGACGATCAAGAGCCTCAGGGAGTAGGTGACAGGTGCTGATCTAAACGACGGACTGCTAGGAAGTTGGGTACAGGACTGCCACTGGATGATTTTCCAGAAGAATTCGTCAACAATCTGCTTCTATAACTGATCAAAGTACACCTGAATGCTAGCAATCTGCTCAGTGACGGTGCCTGCTGCTGTGTGAACGCCCAGTGCTGTACCCACTTTCGCTCCCGTAATCACTGTAACCTCTCCCGTCAAAGCGACCTTCGCTGCCGGATTTCCCACGAAGCCCACTCTCGCCCGTGAATTCCAAGTGCCTTCCGACGTCCTGCCTCTCTCTTCGGGGTCTACTTCTCTGTGTAGTAGATGGACTTGCGCTGTACTCGGAGCTTGTTCCAGATCGACTCTTGCTGTACTGGCTTCCGCTCCATGTGCTTTCACTTCCGTACCCACTGTCGTTGTCGTACACAGGTGCACCCTCGAACTTCCCAAGTCGCCACGTCCTCATCTGCTCGCGCGTTGGCTCGATGTCTGCCATCGCCTTCGGCGTCGCTCCAAGGCGGAGACAGGACTGCCGCGTTTGTTGGATACTCCGCTCAAGCCTGGTGGCTTCACTGCCGATAGTGCAGTTGGTACAGTCTCCATGTTCCGAGTATCTCTTCGGCTGAGGTCGTTTGCACTCGGTCCCGTTGTAGATGGCACCCTGACAGCTTGCAACTCGTCTTGTGGGTTCATTGTGACCGCACTGGTAGACGAGGATTGGCGTGTTGCACATTGCAGCGAATGGTTTTGCACCTGCATGCACGATGCCGCAGTCGAGTCGAGGTGTTCTAGAAGGCCTTGGTATAGTGCTCGATAAATGGATAGACGTGGGGAGGAGCTAATGCAAAGATTTTCGTGATGCATTGGTGCAAAGTTTGGTCACGAGAAGAAGAGGCTTTTATATCAACGACGATAAGGAGACTTGTATGTGAAGGCTCATGAAAACACACAGCCCGCAGAGGGTGAACGCCCGGACATGAAGGAGATGCGACGGCTTTGGTGCTTCGGGGCTACTGTGGAATAGTGAAGCAACATTAGCAGTGTCGGATTACTTCAATATATAGAGTTCCACTTAGGATCGTTAGACTTGTCACTTCCTTCGGTCGCTGTACGAATAGCATCGAAGGAAGCAGGAGGTGAAGCTGATAGCCTTGCGCCCTGCGAATGAATGCTGCGCATGATCGCAATTCGAGCGCTTTCGTAGCGCTGCCACGCTGCTTCGCTGCCTCATGAAACCAGCGTGATTGAGCAGGCGCCTTGTCTTCGTGCTGAAACCTGAGAGTGGGTGTTCCTAACGAGGCTGCATGAGGATGCAAGTGAACGAGGCGCCCCGCCGCGCTAGCTCTTACAAGCGAAGTCGGGGCCCTGGACCAGCCCTGGGCACCAAGCTTGACTGGCAACCTACCTAATGCCTTGGATAAGTCAGGTACGTATTTGGCGTATTCATAATGCTTGCGACTTTCGGCAAAATGATTTTTCCCCCACTACACGCCCGAATCAAAATCGAACATACGCATTTTGATGTTGTTTTTGATAAATTGAGATTTCGTCTAATAATAAAGTCTTGAGGACTAGCATATTTTAACAATAGACAATTTGCCCAGAGCGTTGTAAAGTTATTCAAATTTTGAGAATTTTTAATAATTGTCTGCCAAGTCTTGATGGGGACTCTACATTTTGATATAGAAAATCAAGATCTTCTTAATCCACACAACACCAATATAAACAAAGAAATCGATATTGAAAATTATTATTTTGACTATTGCGATCACTATAACCTTGCAAGAAAACAGTTTTTGATGTGTTGTGGTAATATAAGTAATTCAATCCTGCCCTGTCGCAAAAAATGATGTGTGGCGGGGGGAATTGATTTTTCCGAAAGTCGCAAGCATTATGAATACGCCAAATTGAACGCCTGGAAGAAACGGCGTCTCCATTTGTTGGATATAAGGGCCCAGCTACGATAGTTGTCTAAAGTAGGCACATCTTATATCCGCAGACTGTTTTTGTTTCTCCACGCTTGAATAGAACTGGAGTTCAATCATACATACGGTGGCTGATCACCGCCTGGATTTCATAATTACCCCAACAGGCAAACAATGAAACAATGTTCGGAAAGCTATGATTTAGCCACCGCTACCTTATTGTAACATGAATCCCTGACTCGGAGTCTAGATGCCAAGTGAAGATGGAGTTTTAGCTAGCGTCAATCACCGCTTTCCAACATCCAAAGGAGGGCCGAGCCATCAGATCCAGCATAGTAGCAAGAATCAGAGTATGACTTTACATCCATCGGCACTGGAAAGTACGATCGTCAGAGTTTGCCTCTCCATACCGATTGGTTCTCTGGCAACACCGGGCGGCAACGCCAGGCGCGGGAAATTCTGAACAATCCGAATAATAGCGCAGGATGCTTCCATGAGGGCAAAATCACCTGTTTTCGAAATTTAGCGCAACGTCAGACGGAGACCAGCTGCACTTACGACCGAGACACACTCTCGGTCCTCCGTGGAAAGGTAGAAAGCCCCAGCCAATGTTGGCTAGCTCGGGGCCTTCCCACCTTTCAGGTCGAAACTCTGCAGCATCGGGGCCATAGAGCTCTGTCCTGCGGTGCATGTGATACACAGAGTATCCAACTCCCATGCCCGTTCGAAGCAGCACAGGTGACTTGCCACCTGGACCGCCACCACTGGGGATGATTGTTGGCTTTCGCGCGAAACGGACATTCATGGGCAACTGTGGATAAAGCCTGAGCGCTGTGAGGAGTCAGGGGATCAGCAAGGCCCGCGGGCAAGGGCATGGATAGTTTGCCAACTTTCGTTCAGAACACATCTAAGAAACCCATTTTTTAGATGGTCGTCCTAATCAGATCCTCTCCCTCATGCACAATTGACTGGATCTCACGACGTAGACGGTGAAGTACGGATGGGTGCCTCACGAGCAGAAAATTGTGATAGAATCAGAACCAGATGACCGACACTTTGGCATGGAAAAGCGACCCACAAGGTCCAAGAGAGGAGACATGCCGTAGTATCTCTGCTAGCAATAAGGACATGTGCGAGCTGATCTCTAACAAGAGTGCTGTCTTTGAGCTCGTCGTAGAGGTCATAGATGAAGGCATATCGACTCGATGCATCTTTATCGTTACGATCCTGAGTTTCAGAGCCTGATCCACGAAGTCCGAAGCAAAGTTCTTGACGACGCTGCATGCCTGGTTATATTTTGACGGGGTATACGCCCAATGAAATTCAGCTGGACGTATACGCATCGCGCAGATGGCCAATGCATAGTCGAAGTTTCGGCCAAAAGCTTCTTGTTTCTCTTCGGAGAGACTGGCAACTGAACGACCGAAGATCAGGGCTGTGGTAGTCGAGAGAGTGAAGTTGAAGAACAGCGGCTGCAGATCGATGATACCGGTGTTCTCGGAGAGGAGATACACCAGGTCATTCACGTGCTTGCTGATGTCTTTCAAGTTTTGGTACTGCATCCTCGCGAATTGACGGCGCAAGAGTTCTCTAGAATGCTTCCAGGATCAGCCATCCTGCGTGAAAATGCCATGGCCAAGGAACTTGTAAAGGGTATCACTGCGTGATCCCAAGCCATAATCTGAGTCTTCCTTCAGAATCTCCAGTTCTGGTGGATTTGGTATTCTTACCTTCGAAACGTGTGGAAAGCAGAGTTTCGATAGTGTTGGGGTCTGTAGACACATAGCCACTATTTCCGAATAGAATTATCTCGAAGTTGGCTCCCAGGCTGTCATGATACTGTGACTGGAATCTCATCAAATGCTTGTCTGAGTTTGCATCACATTGACTCTTGAGAAGATCGAGGGCCAATGGCCACTTGTAGGGAACTCTCGACTTCATGGGCAAGCATCCTTGTGATTCGCCAAAAGCTGTTTCGGACTATGTAGCAAAACATCAGCACCAATTCAAGATGGTGTCGAGAAGCGGCTCGCCCTGAATCTGTCCCGTTTTTGTAAAAAGCCACAAGCCCAATAGGCCAAGGCCAGCATCAGGATGATAAAGCGGACATTGGCAATGCCGTTGCCCAAAGCCAAATAACGCGGCGACAGATTGTACAAGTCGCTGAGCATCTTCAGGTTCAGATGTAGATCCAGGAAGTCCAGTATTCACGCAGGGCGCCTTCGGGAATTTACATGAAGGTTTAGGTGTGGATTCCATTGAGGTCTTCAGCCTTGTACTTTGACCGCCAGCCACACATAATACCCTGAGCGACAACAGGGTCCTGCATAGAGCGACATCTAGACTGAGGCTCGAACACCGCCTTGTATCCCCTTGTGTTACCTTGTATAGGCAGAGATCGTGCCTCGCGGTTTGCAGAAAAACTGGGACACTAATTAGACAGGTTGCGCAGCTCTATTCAATACGATTATTCAATTGAACATTGCCCGATTTAGTTAGCGTGATCCGAAAAGGGCAAGCAGATTTGACGACTTGGCAGTCCCAATTAAATCAATATTCAATTATTGAATACTTATTCAATCGACTTACTATCTTATTCAATTGCTTCAATTACTCTTGCCTTAGTGCTTAGATCTTCTTTGCAAAATTATGTTTGATGTTTGACAAGTCCTAACTCTAGAATGAATTCTACATTCAACTCTAACTATTTATAAAAGACGCTACAAGATATAATGCAATAGCTTCGAACAATCGACGAACGCTATAATAGATAGTGTAAACTATCTATAAAGAGTAAGCGTCAATATTAAAATATAATTTTGTTAGAAGATTTAAGAGCAATATTTAATATTTGAAATAAAAATCGATTACAATAATAAGTAAGTCTTATTTAAGTAAAAATATACGACGACGTTTGTGAGTGCATTCAAAAATAGTCTTATAACTCGTATAAAATAAAGCGTTATAACTAGAATAATTGTATTTGCAAATGCTATATACGCGTTTATTACATATATCGTGTTAATAATTGCTTACGTTTTGTCAATATTTATTAATCAAAAAGTGTTAAAAGTTGCGAAATTATTCTATTATAAAGTGTTACAAGTTGCGAGATTACTCTATTGTAAAATGTTTAAATGCGAGTCAAAATTGCGCAAACGCGACTTTAATTTTAGAAACAACTTTAAGAAAAGCAATAATTTTGCTTAATTTGTCAACAAGCTTTTTTTTATATTTAATTCTTCGAGAGATTGTAATATGTATACGTTATTTAATTAGTTTTAATATAAAGAAATTGTAAATAAGAGCTAAATTAAAATGCTTAACAATTGATTTTCTTTATTTAGCGATTGTTCGATACAAAAGATTGTTAAATAGTAGATAATTAGAGATTACAACGCTTTAGTTTATTGAGTCAAAAATAACAATAAAGATTGTGACAAAACTTTATTGTTAATGCGATTATAAAATATTATTTCGAAATTTCGAACTTAATTGTAAGTTTTTTTTTCAACACATTATTTTATTTTATAAGCATTAATGTTAACAACTAATTATTAATATATCGACAATAAACACAAATCGAGATAATTTACTTAGCGTAATTCTTTATAACATTGTTAGTTTACGTTATGTTTAATAAATTATCTTAAACTAAATAAAACAAAAAGACAAAAAAAAATTAATAAAGAGAGATTTTAGTAATTTTGAACAAAGCGAAAGACAAGACCAAGATTGTTAATATTATTGTCAACAAAGTTCTTGACATTATTTGACAAGACAAGTTATAATAAGTAAAGTCGAAGTAAACGTGCGAAAAAAATGCAATAAAAGTAATTTAAACAAAAGATATAAAAATTATTGAAATTATTTACGCGAAACTTTGTAATAAAAAGACGAAAAAAATTAACACAATTCGCGTTAATTAAAAAGCAAATTCCGATTATCTTTAGTTAAATAATAGCTTTGAATATTAAGTTAAATAAATAACTTTAACGATAACGCAATTTTCTTTTATCGAAGTTAGTTTGCTTTTTGCTTAAAACATTATAATTCGTTTATAAAAAAAAAGAGAGAACAAGATTTTATATAAGACATTTTGTTGTTTAATTAACAATTCGTCGCGCGATTTATGTTGTCAAAACAAGAGATCGAACTTCGCAACGCTTCAATGTCTTTCGCAAATAAACTAAGAGTATTCGAAATAATTTGAAAAAATCTAGCGATTAACGATTCTTCGAAGACATTAGTAATTTTAGAAAAGAGAATAAAATATAAGTTGTTAAGATTATTAAGAATAGCAATTGTAATAATAATAAATAGCGACAAGAAAACAAGTAACGATAGTGCATTTAACGAGATATTTGTTAATTTATTTATTTTTACTAAGCGTTCGAAAACAAAAGAAATCAAAGAAGTAAAAAATTGCAAATGTTATTTTATAGATATCGATCTTCTAAAACGAATTAATTGCGAATTAAGAAATAAAATTAAAATGCGCATCGAAAATAAATGTCTTTTTACAATTTATCTACTTATAAAATTAACCTTAACGAAGAACTTTTCGAACTTATATTATATTTATACTTGCAAAATTTTTAAATATATTAAATTTAATTTTAACGATATTAGACACAAGATTATCTTAAAGAGATTAAAAATTTGCTAACTTAAACAATTAATTTTTCAAGATTTGAAAATTAATAATAAAATTTCTTTTTAATAACGAAAACAAGATCGATTGTTTATTTCAAAAAATCAACTCGAAATCTTTATATATGCGTACATTAATTTTTTTTTAAATAATCAATTATTAAAGCGTGTTAAATCGTAATTAACGAGATTTGTAACAATAAAATTTAATTAAAATAATCAATAAAGAGCAACATTGTTATAAAAAATATGTTTAATTAACTTTAAAATAAGATATGCTTTAAGAGACAAATTAAGACGAGAGTTGATAAATTTATAATCAAGAAATTAGCAATGTATTAATATTATTAGCGAAAACAAAACAACAAATTTAATTATAAATAATTGCGAACAATGTTTTACTTCTTGAGTTAACAAGTTATTTCCATAAATTTAAAATATTAAATGTTATACATTTGTCTTTAACTTGATCGCAATTCTCGTTTAATATCGTATTCTTATTATATTAAGTTCGTTGTTAAAAAAAACGAACTTTTATTATATTGACATGTGTATATTTAGGTACTTGAAGATTGAACACAAAGACGCAATTATTCAAGATTTAATTTTGTTAAACGACAAAAATAAGCAAATTTGCACAAAAATAATGTTAAGTTTTTATCAAATAATTGAGAAGTAATAAAAAAATATTGTTATACATAAAAATAAACTTAAGAATGCAAATATTATGTTTATTTATAATCTAAAGAAACTATAAAAGTTAAAAAATGCGCAAAAATACAACGACTTCGTAAAATATCTTTAAAGAGAGAAGATATGCGCATTATTAAATTTAAGATTTTGCACGAATTGACGTCGAATAATATTTGCGTCTCTTGACGAACTATTCTTTCGTAATATATTAACGTGCAAAAAAACAAAAAGACTTTGAATAATGTTAAATTTAATTAATAAAGCAATTTTGTCGTTGCGCATGCGACTTAAATTGCACTTAAACTTACGTTGTTAAATTAATTGCATCAATATATCGTTTTATTATAAAAGTTTTTCGCATTAACTTAATTGCATATTAATTTTATTGTAAGTTAGACATTTGTTTATTAAATGTTTTGAGATAACATCGTTGCGCAAACGCAAACAACTCGACTTTTAAAGGAAAATCGAATAAAAACAACGCAAATAATAGCGTTGCATTGAATAAAGTCTTTGCAAAAGTTCAAAATTGTCTTTAAAAAAATAAAAAACGCAAATATTATTTACTATAACAACAATAAATATTTTGTAAATTAGAAAAAAAAAAAAAAAAATGCAAAGTTGCTTAATAAAAATAAATTAGCAATAATAATAGAGTTTAACGCATGCAACTAATTAAATAATAACGAAGTTTATCGATTTAATAATAACAATTACATGTTTATTTCTCTTATTTTGATTACGTAACTTGAATGTCTTTAATATGTTTAAAATTGAAATTCAATGCAAGAGTAATATTAATCTCTACTTAATTTTATAAGAATTGCATAATTACTAGTTGCATTTTCCGCACATCGAAAAAGAGAAACTCGAAATCTATTATTAGCATTTATTGTTAATAATTGCTTATTTTGATTAAAATAAAGATGCGACAAAGTCGACAAAACAAAATCGCGCGAACGCGATTTTGCTCGTCTTAATTACTTTTTCTCGCTCTTTAAACTAAATAAGTTGTTGTCGAAGTTAATCTTCTTTTAATTATATTTCGCATTTGAGTCGAATTTTCTCTTGTTATCTTTATTGATATCGTCTTTTAATTTAAGTTTTTTCTTATTTAGTTCTCTCTTGTTAGAATCGTTAATTTCTCTCTTATTTGTTTTACTTTTAGTTGATCGAATAGCGATCTTCTTTTGCTTCTTTTTTATCTTAATTAAAGCTTTAATCGACTTTAGATTGTTCAATTCGCGAGCAAAAACGTCGCAAAATCGAATTTTAAAAATAAAAAATAAATTCTTCTTAGCGATGTTGACAAAGCGAATAACTTAATTGTTTGTTTTCGACTTTTCTTCTTTAAATTTAAAAATAATAAGCGAATTTCTTTGTTCGAATATATTTTCGTTTAATTGCGTGATTTCTTTTGTAAAATCGCGAGAATAATCGATCAATATCTAAACAACAATTTTGATCGATTTTCTTCAAAACAACTTATTGTTGCTAATTATTTGATTTTTATACAAGAAATAAACGAAGTATAGATTCTTTTTTTTTTATTAGACAATAAATGTCTTCAATTTAGTTGTAATAATATTTTGTTTAATTCGAGTAAATAACGTAATTCTTGCAATTTTTTCGTTTACGTAATAAAAGTTTTTCGAAATATAATCGAACGAAATGCGCGTTGTTTTCGAGAAGTTATTGTTGTTAAAATTGATAAATTATGCATTTTTTCAAGTATTAATGCTCAATCGTTCAAACACAACGTCTACGAAATAATTGTTAAAATAAATTTTAATTTAAGATATATTGATTGTCTTTCAATTTTCAAGAATATTAACTTTTGATTTTATAATAAGTTAATAATTCTTAAATATTTCAAACTTGCGTTTTAATATTTTCTTTAACTTTTCGTACAAGTTTGACTTCTTGACATTAAATATGCGATAAATCTTGTTGTGTTACTTTTTCTCTAATTTAGAAGATTCACGATTATAATTAATAATAATGTCGCGTTTGTTTTTCTTAATTTTCTTCGAAAAGATATTTAATTTCTTATTAATTTTAACGCGCTTCTTTCTCTTTGCGTTATTTGATTCTTTTAACAATTAATTTTGCGCAATTACTTCTTTTTTTTGCAATAAATTAGCGCATAAGCTTGCATTTTTTTGACTTAATTTACACGAATCTTATTTTTATGTCAATATTATTATTTTTTATCGAAATCTTATTATTTACGATCTCTTCTTCTTTATTTATTTCGTTGTTAACATTTATATATTTAGTCTCTTTCTCAATTATATTGTTCTAATTAATGTGTAAATCTTTGTTTAACAAGTTTATGTTAATAATATCTAATCTCTTGATTAACAATGTTGTCGAAAATAATATCTATTATTCTTAAGATTAAAGAATAAGAGCAAAAAGCAAAAGC
>JAABUQ010010441.1_pt1 | contig 12157 bp, 11 predicted proteins | sample 5560001 | NCBI WGS metagenome assembly JAABUQ01 (sample SAMN10711888, study PRJNA513371) | rock metagenome | isolation source: Antarctica rocks | place: Antarctica: Victoria Land, Finger Mt nord | collected 2015-12-18
TACGCGCAGATCGACGCGGCCTGACGGGCTGACGACGATGGAACCGATCCGCCGACAACCCGTTGGTACGCCGGGGTGGAACGAGCAGGCCGCGGTGGCCATCCTGGTCGTGTGCGCGCGGCACCTGCTGGTCGTCGAGCCGCCGCCCCTCACCCCCGACCGCCTGGCCCTCTTCGTGACCGGCCTCGATCTGCCCGCGCTCGTGGCTCTCTGCGCGCGGAGCCCGGACGCGCGGGTCCGCGACGACGCCGCCCGCCTGCGTCGCCTTGCCCGCGCCGGCCAGGTCGTCTACGTCGGGGTCATGCGCGGTCTCCCCGTCGCCCTCGGCGACCCCTATTTCCGCCTCGACCTGGCCAAGGCCGCCGCCACAGCCGGCCTCGATCTCTTCCCGCCGGCCCGCTGAGGGGAGCCGGTCGCCCGCCATCATCCTGGGACCACCTGGGGACCACCCGGCCTATCGCAGGGGGTCACAGGGCCGCGTCCATGGCCCGGCACACGCGGTGGTGGCGTTGGTCCCACGAGGGGACCAGCGCGCCGTGTCCGTGGTCCCCTCGTGGTCCCACACCGGCTGTTTTCATGGTCCCACGCGTGGTCCCGGAACCACGGCCATGGTCCCATGTTTTACACAGGAAAACGGGGGTGTGGTCCCACGCTTTACCCTGGGGTAGGAACCAGGCGTGGTCCTAGGACCACGCCGTCAAGGGACCACGCAGGGAACTGGGGGCGCGCCCCCGGCCCGCGCGGAGCGCCGGGGCCGCGGGGGGAGGCACCGGAGGATGGGGACGCGGAGACCGCGGCAGGAGGGGCCAGGGCGATGGTGATGCGCTGGTATCGCGCGAGCGAAGCACGCGTGAACCATGCCGGTCATGAGGGCGCCCGTCGTCGCCCCACTCATGGGGGCCTGGGAGGAGAGTGCTGCCGGCTACGCTCCCACGTAAAGCCGCTGACGTGTTTGTCTCCGTCAGAGGCCGCGACCGACGCGACATAACAACGGCGCGCGACGCGCTCCCGACCCACCTCGCGCGCCTGGACACGCGCCACCAGGAACGTCGGCTCGTTTATAGTGAGGGGGCGTGGCGTATCGACCCGTGAAGGGGCCTGCGGTGGAACACGACATAACGACGGCGACAACGACGGTGGGGGAGGCGAGCACGGTGCCGCTCGCTGCCGCACCGACGACGGACACGACGGAGGCGGACGCCGCGACCTCGCGCGGAGAGGCGCCGGAGGCCGTCGCGCGGCGGCCCGTGTCGTACGCGTCGGTGCCCCCGGACGTGTGGGCCTTGGCCCGTGCCGTCGCGGTCGTGCTCGGCGAGACGATGCCCCCGCCCCTCCGCCTCATTACCCGCATCGTGGATCGCCTCGGCCCCGCCCGCGCCCGCGCGCTCCTCGGCCAGGCGCTCACCGTCGAGGCCCAGGGCGGCCTCACGCTCCCCGACGGCACCCGCCGCACCCTCGGCGGCGTCTTCTTCTACCTCGTGCGCACCAGCGCCGAGATCAAGCGGGAGGACAAAGCCTCCATCTTCCCCCGTCAGGGCGGCCACCCGTCGCAGGCCGGAGGCGTCGGCGCGTCTGCCCCGTCCCCACCGCCGATCCCGCCGCCGGCGGCCTGGACGGACGACGACGACCGTGCGATCACTCAGCACCTACAGGACGAGATAGGGAGGGCAACCACCGTGAAAATCACCGTTATCGGCCGACCGAGTACAGTCCTCGACCGCGGGCAGACCATCGTCCTGAGCCTGCGCCAGGACACCGCGCCCTCGCTGCCCAAGGGCTTGCCCGCCCCGGCCACCGGCACGCGCTACGCCCTCCTGATCGCCGCGAAGCAGTGGGCCAAGATCGCGGCGGCGCTCGACGCCGACGCGGAGGATGCCCTGATCGCCGAGGGCTATCCCTCGCTCGACCCCCGCTTCCCCCAGGGTATCACTGTCCACGCGACAAGCGTCACGACCAAGCGCACGCAGGCCGCCAAGCGCGCCGCCCAGACGGAGGGAGGTGAGGCGTGAGCGCGTGGGACGACACGACGGCGCGAGGCGCGAGGCTGTCGCCATCGTCCGGCGACCGGGCACGCGCGGAGACCTGCGCCCCCTGCGAGCGGCTGGCCCCGCCCGGCACGCTCCGGTGTGATGCCTGCGTGACCGCGGAGTTCAACACGCTGCGCATCACCCACGGAGAGGCGTGGCACGACGCGCATAAACAGTGGCGCCGCAGGGAGCCGGGCCATGGCCAGCCCTAACTCCCGCGCGGCCATCGCCGCCGCCGCGCGCGTCCTCCTCGCCCATGCCGAGGAGATCGTCGCCGCCTGCGCTATGGCCCACCCCGCTGCTGTCGTTGGCGTCGTGCCACGTCCCGAGGACGACGTCGTGCGCATCCACCACGTCGCGCGCGGCATCCTCCCGGCCATCGCCGCCTACGAGGGCCTGGGCGCCCTGATCATCGACCCGCTCGCGCAGCGCACGCGCGCCGACGCGCGCACCCGCATCCATCACTGGGCCGCCTGGCGGCGCGGCCTCCTGCCGGGCGACGCATGGTCTGTCGTCCCCAGCGCCTCGCCCGGCCCGGACGACCCGCCGTCATCGGCGGGATAGGCCCGTCGTCGGTGCGACGGGATGAGCACGAGTAGAGGGAGAGAGACGCGATGAGGGAGCCGACGCGTCGGGCGCCGCCCCGGCTGCCGCGTTGGAACGACCAGGCCGCCGTGGCGCTCCTCGTCCTCGTCGCGGCCCACCTCCGCGCCGTCGAGCCCTCAAGCGCCTGCGAGCCGCCAAACGCGCCGGCCAGGTGGCGACACCGTGAGAGCGTCACGCCCACTATGGGACACTAGTAACGCGCGAGCCCGAGTGTTACATTTCGGCAGCAAAGATCCCATGGCGCCGCTCGCTGTGACGGCGGCGATACCATGAGAGATAAGGGCGCACGGAAGGATAACATTATTGCCGCGAGAGAAGAGCGTGTCGATGCACCCGAGGTGTTAGCCGGAGGAGGCACGATACACCTGTTGTGACCTGCACTGTCGCGCGTCCAACGGATGGTTGAGGCACCCTATGGCAGACGGCATGGCCGTCGGCGATCAGTCGATGGGTCAGTGATGCGTTGATCGCGTACATCATCCTACGACCTCTATCGTTCATCCCACTCCTACGTCCCACGCCCACGTCGCGTGACTGAACACGTCGCCGGCCGACGGACCAGCGCAGGCCCGCTCACCCGGCATTGCGCACCCCATGCGCTGCCGCGGTCGCATGCATGGGCGACACGGTGGAGCCACGATGATCACGGCTTCCGCCGATGATCTGACTATGGCTCCCAGCGCCAACGGTGGAGCCACGATGATCACGGCTTCCGCCGATGATCTGACTGATGATCTGACCATGGCCCCCGACGCCGGCGGCGTGTGCTGTGCCCGGCAGCAGGGCACCGGCGAGGAGGCCGACGCACAGCACAACCGCGCACGGGACGGGACGACGGCGACGGGCCTGGGGTCGTGATGGCATATCCTTCTCCTGCAACTATGACGCTTACGCTGCCGCCCGGTGAGCGGCAGCCACCGCTACACTCTGTTTGGGTGGGCTATGGGTTGCCGCCGTCCTAGATTGCCGGCCGCCATGGGACGGCGGCTGGTGCGGCGAGAGGCCCACGCAGGGCCTACTGTCGGCTACCGCGCCGGGGCCGTGTATCCCCTCATCGTGCTCCCCTCATCGTGCTCCCCACCTCGGGCTAGCCCCAATATGGTGTAGTTAAGCTCTGCAAGCCACGATTGACGTGCTGTGAAAGGCGGGCTAGACGCCCTGTTTACCCGTGAATAGCGCGCTCGACAGCACCATCCGGCCTCGCCGGAAATCCTTAACTAAATCGTATTGGAGCTAGCCCGACCGTTGCGAGCGCAGGGCGGCGTGTGCCACGCCCACAGGCGGCGCGTGCGCCGACCGCCACACCGCCCGAGCGGTCGCGCCCCGCGCCCCTTGCGCCCCTATGGCGCGCGTGCGATAATAGTGGCATGAAAGATGCGTTCGTGCTCAAGAGGTCGCGGGGCATGGATGCCCGTGGACGCCCCGCGAGGGGCGCGGACCAGTGAGATCCGTGGCCGTTGATTGACTGCTGAGTGACTGCTCATCCGCGAGCGAAAGGGGTCCCGCATGCCGCGCTCCACACCACGCCTGGGCCGCCCTCTGGGCGCCGCCGCTCTCCTGTCCGCCGGTCTCCTCGTCAGCCCCCTCCTGACGTCGCAGGCCCACGCCATCATCGCCGGGTGTGGCGGCGATCCAGTCGTCGTCCTCTCCGATGGGACGACCCTTGACCTGAACGCCACGGCCGACACCGACGCCTCCACGGTACGGCGGATCGCCTACACCTTGCACGCGCCGGCCGGCACCTGGGTGGTCAGCGTCACCGCGCTCGGTGTGCGCGAGACGCTGTCCTTTCTCGCCGACACCACCCCACACACCTATGGCACCGTGACGCGGGTCGACGCGACCACAGCGGGCGCCGCGGTCACGACCACGACCACGGCGGTCCCCCTCCTCGGTGTGCCCGCGACCGGAGCGGCGACGGGGACCACCAATGAGAACCTGCGCATCTCCCTCGCGCCATAAGACGGGGGCGCCGTGGCGTCACGACGCCAGACGGGGGCGTGAGAGGTGAGCCCGCCCAGCGGCCTGACGGCGCTCCGCCGCTGGTGGCCTCAACCCCTCATTGGGGGGCTGACGGCCACACTCGGGCTGCTCGTGCTGCTGGTGGCCTGGCGCGATGCGCGCGCGGCCGGGATGGCTACCCTCTCCGCGCGGGACCTGCTGATAGCGGGGTGCCTGGGCGGCGCGACCATCGCGTCGTATCAGTTCCCCCTCCATGTCCGCCCCAAGACCAAGATCTACCTGGCGAGCGCGCCCCTCTATCTGCTCGTCGTCCTCGTCGCGCCGCCGCCGCTCGCCGTCACCGTCGGCGCCCTGGCTGCACTCCTGGGCGAACTCTCGGTGCGCCGCGCGCGACAGACCCGGGCGGGCGATACCGCGAGCGAGGTTGGCCGGCGCATCCTGGTGCTCCTCGCCGGAGCCGCGGTCGTCCACCTGCCCGCCGCCATCCTGCCCCACCTCCTGGCCTTGGTCGCCGCCGCCGTCGTCCTGGAGGCGGGGGACATCGTGACCGCGCCGCTTGTGCTCACGCCCATCACCGGCGCGTCGCCGCGCGGCGTCATCGTGGCCGTGGCGCGGGCGGCGTGGCTGGACGAGGGCGCGCAGTATCTCCTGGGGGTGGTCGGCGCGTTGGCCGCGGCGCAGGTGCTGTGGGCGCCGCTGCTGCTGGTGGGGCCGATCGCCCTGGTGTACTATGCGCTCGAGCGCGCCCTGGTGGCGCAGGCCCACGCCGAGCGGGCGCGCCAGGAGGCCGAGGCGGCGCGCGCGCAGGCGGTGGACGCGGCCGACGCCCTGCAGCATCAAGCCCTGCACGACGCCCTGACCGATCTGCCCAATCGCACGCTGCTGTACGACCGCCTAGCCCACACCCTACGCCTGGTGGAACGGGACGCGTCGTCGCTGGCATTGCTGCTGCTCGACCTGGACCGCTTTAAGGTGGTCAACGACACGCTCGGCCATCAGGCCGGGGATGCCCTCCTACAACAGGTCGCGGCGCGCCTGCGGGACGCGGTGCGCTCCTCCGATACGGTGGCGCGCCTGGGCGGCGATGAGTTCGCGCTGCTCCTGCCCCGGACCGACCGCGACGGCGCGGTGCGGGCCACGCAGACGCTCCTGGCCGCGCTGGTGGCTCCCCTGACGGTGGAGGGCCAGACGGTCCACGTCGGCGCGAGCGTCGGGATCGCCCTGGCGCCGGCGCAGGGGCGTGAGGTCGCGGCGCTGCTGCGCCACGCCGACGTGGCCATGTACGTGGCCAAGCGCGGGGGCAGCGGCTATGCCGTCTACGACCCGCGGCACGACGGGGACAGCGCGGGGCGCTTGATGCGCGAGGCGGAACTGCGTCAGGCCCTCGCGACGAACGAGCTCGTCCTGCACTACCAGCCCACCGTGGACCTGCGGACCGGCCGCGCCACGGGGGTCGAAGCCCTCGCGCGCTGGGCGCATCCGACGCACGGATTGCTTGCGCCCGATCAGTTCATCCCGCTGGCCGAACAGACCGGCCTGATCGTGCCGCTGACGCGCTGGGTGCTGGATCAGGCGCTGGCGCAACAGGCCGCGTGGGCGCGCGCGGGGCGCCCCCTGGGAGTCGCGGTGAACCTATCCGTGCGCACGCTGCACGACGAGCGCCTGCCCGACACGCTAGCCTGGCTGTTACGCCGCTACGCGATCACGCCGGAGCGCGTGACGCTGGAGATCACGGAGACCGTGTTGATGGCCGATCCGGCGCAGGCCCTCGCGGTGCTGACGCGCCTGGCCGCGCTCGGCGTGCGCGTGGCCATCGACGACTTCGGGACCGGCTATTCCAGCCTGGCCTATCTCAAGCAGTTGCCCGTCGACGCGGTCAAAATCGACAAATCCTTCGTGCAGAGCATGGGCGCGACGGAGACGACGAAAGACACGGCGATCGTCCGCTCCATCATCGAGTTGGGGCACAACCTGGGCTTGATGGTCGTGGCCGAAGGCATCGAGGATCGGGAGACCTGGGCGCACGTCCGGGCGCTGGGTGGCGACGTGGCGCAAGGCTACTATCTGAGCCGCCCCTTACCCCTACCGTCTCTGGACCGCTGGCTGGAGTCCTCGCCGTGGGGCCAGCGCAGCGCCACGCGCTGAGGAGGCGGCCAGCGCCCGGCCCGGGCGAGCGCCGGTCGCCCGGGGCGCGGGTGTCCGGCCTCGGCATGCACGTATCGCTTTTTCGCTACAGCGCCTGTCCTGTCTTCGCGTTATACGACAAGGGGTCTGGTCCCGACGCCGCTCTCCCGCCCGAACCAGGTGCGCTCACGCGGACGACCAACTACCAGAGGGGCGGCCAGGACGGCGTCCGTGGCCTGGACGGTGTCCGACAGCAAGGGGTGTGTCCATGTCCGCTCGCGCTCGTGTCTCCCCGCGCGTGGTGATCGCCACGTCCGCGGAGGCGGCGGGGCCAGTGCCCGCCTCCGCCGCCGCCTCCGCCGCCTCCGTCCATCGGTCGCTCACACGGTCGCACCGCCCCGGACGTTTCTCCCCCCCCCACCGCGGAGGGCGTGCGTGTCCGCGTGACCAGGGGCGCGGACCACTCGCTCCAGATCGCCCGCCGGCCGCGCCCGTAGGATGCCGCGGCCCCTCAGGCGCGGCCGGCGCCAATCATGGCGCGTAACGTCACCGCGCCGGAGCCGGCGGACGCCCTGTATCGGCTACATGCCGCATCCGTGTGACCGGTTGTCGTACCGACGGCTACGCGAGGCCACCAATCGCTGGTAACGCAGGGGGTAGTCAGGGCGCTGGAAAAGCCATCGCGTTAGCTGCCATGTTGTTTATGCCGTGCGCGCCGACGTGAAAGCCTTGCGCGACTGCCTGCAACAGCCTCAAAGAATCCAATGCGATGCACTCCTTTGCGATGCACGCCTTCGGGGCACGGGTAACGCCCCAGGGCAGGTATTACCGGCAGTGAGTGACAGAAAGGGCATGCCACACGACAGAAACGAGCTGCATCGTCTGAGAGACTGGCGAGCCGCCGGAGGTGACACATGACCGACAATCAAGCCCGCGCCCGCGTCTGGACGCTCTGCCTCTACGCCCTTGTGCTCTGCACCCTCACCGGGCCCCTCGCCGGCGTCCTCACCCCGTTGGCCCGCGCCTCCACGCCCGCCCTCACCGTCGTGACCGCCGCCCTCGTCGGCAGCTATGTGGCCCGCGCCGTCCTGCTTGCCCGCGCCGTCCTGCGCGTCGTGTGGCCTCGTCTGGACGGCCACCGCTAGCCCTTCTGGACGCGCCACAGCGCCGCCCGGCGTGGTGCGACGAGCCCATCCAGGGGCCTCGGATCGTGGTACTATTTTGGTACCACGATGGCTCCAACGGGCTGCGGATCATGGTACCAACGGGCCTCAAAACGTCGTACCATCCCTAGCTCTAGTACCAAAACCATGGAGCTACGCTAAAGCCCCATTTCACACAGGAAAATGAGGGGTTGGCGCGCCTATGGAGCTACTCTTTATCTTGGGCGCGGTACCACGCCTAGCTCTAGTACCAACGCCGCCGTGGTACCATCGTCGCGCCAGACGCCCGCGCCGGCCAGGCGGGAGGGCGGCCCCGCGCGTAGCGACGGGGCGGAGGGGAGGGGGCTCATCCGGCCACGCTCACGGCCGCTCGCGGACGCTGAGAGCGACGAGGCCGCCCGTTGTCGTCGCCCCACTCACCGGGTCTTGGGACGGGACCGTTGCCGGCAAGGCCTGCACGACCCGCTCGCCGTCCTGATCGACTGCCGCGACCGCCACCCCACCCACGCCCTGCGTTGTCAGGTTTTGGCTGGTGAGCGCCGTGTCGTCGGCGAGTGTCCCCACCACACGCCCGTCCGTCGGTCGCCGCACGACGATCGGCCGCTCCGCATCGAGCATCACCAACTGGCCGCTCCGCGTCGCCACCGCGAACAGCGTCCCGCCGTTCGTCGTGATCGTGGTGCGCCGTCCCGCGCGCACGTCGATGCGGTCGATGCCGGTCTGCTGGCCGCCGCTTGTCGTCTCGCTCCCCCAGGAGATGTCCCCGAGGTCGCGCGCCCCGTCGATCACCAGGTCCTTGTTTTAGGTCCAATACTGCGGCTTCGTGCAGGATGGTCGATGGTGGCCACGGTACGGCTGGTGCGCGTCAAGATAGAGCGTCGTGGGGTCGTCCGCGTGACCGAGGGGGCGATCGGGTACCCTGTGGAAAGGCCCCTCTCATCGCGCGCTCACCCCTGGAGGAACGGCCGTGGCCGGCGATACCCTGCGGCAGGTGGGACGCCCGCCCGTGCGGCCGGCGCCCCATCCGGCCGCGCACCTCTCGAAATGGCCGGTCGTCCTCGCCTTGCTGGCGCTGGGCGGGGTCTATCTCATCCTGCCCGCCGATTTGACCGCCGGCCCGCGCTGGTTGCTGCTCGCCATCGAGACGCCCGTCGTCGCCTTCTTCCTCGTCGCGCACGGCATGAACCTGCCGGTCCGCCCCCAACAGGTGCGCGGGCTGGTGAGCGCCCTCCTCGGCGTCGCGACCCTGCTTATCGCCTTCTCCATCGCGCAACTGCTCGTCGAACTGCTCCGCGATCGGATTACCGCGAAGCCCCTCCTGGGCGCGGCGGCCGGCTTGTGGGCTGCCAACGTCCTCATCTTCGCCTTGTGGTACTGGGAGATCGACCGCGGTGGCCCGCATCGCCGCCACGCGCCCGATCCGCCCGACCCGGACTTCCTGTTCCCGCAACTGTCGGGGCCGGATATCGGACCGAAGGGCTGGATGCCCGAGTTCGTCGACTATCTCTTCGTGGCGTTCACGAGCGCGACGGCCTTCAGCCCGACCGACACGTTACCCCTCACGCGGCGCGTGAAAGCGCTCCTGATGGTGCAGGAGCTGAGTTCGCTGATCATGGTCGCCCTCCTCGCCGCGCGCGCCATCAACGTGCTCCCGTAACACCGTCCCCGTGGTGGTCCCCACGGCGGCGCGTCCAGGGGTGGCTGCCCCCACGGCGGCCTGGACGGACGATACTTACCGCGCAATCATGGCCGCGCTACAGCAGGACAACGTAGGGAAGGCTACCACCGTGAAGATCACTGTCATTGGCCGGCCCGGCACCGCCGTCGAGCAGGGCCAGGCCGTCGTCGTCGCCCTCACAAACGAGAAGGTGCCCGCCCTGCCCCAGGGGCTGCCGGAGCCGCCCGCCGGCACCCACGACACCGTCTTCGTCGCCCGCAAGCCGTGGACGACGGTCGCCGAGGCCCTGGCCGCCGACCCCGAGGATGCGGCCATCATCGAGGGCTACGCCGCCCTCGATGCACGCGTGGACGGCATCGTTGTCTACGCCACCAGCGCCACCACCAAGCGCCTGCAGACCGCCACGCGCGCCACCACCATGGCAGCGCCACCCTGAGAGCCCCGAGCGCAAAGCTCTCATCGCGCGTTTCCCTGGCACTGCCGGCAATGCGGCGACAGGCTGTCACGTCGGAGCGTATGACACGTACGCTGCCGTGGCTCACGGCGTGGTCTGCTCTGGCGTGCCTGCCACCCTCTCCGCGTGACCAGCGGCCTGCGTATAGGACGCCTGAGGGTGGACAGGGAGAGCCAGGACGATTGTGGCCCTATGGATAGGTAGACGGCAGCGTAGCGGTCGCGCCATCGACCCATAGCCGGTACAAGGCCCCCGTGCGAGCATCCAGTAGCCTTATTACGCGCGTGACGGGCGCTGATAGCGCGCACGGTAAGTTGCGTGAGCGACGGACTGGACTTGATCACATGACCGTGGGTCTTCCGCATATAACGTGAAACGGGCCGGATCGTGCGAGGGATTGCCGGAAAAGGTGGCCGCAACGCGGGCAGGCCACCCCTGAGAGGCCTGAGACGGCGGTGCAGGCGCACGGTCCTCACCCCCAGGAAACCCTATTCACGTTATATGAGGGAGAGCCAGCGTCATGTGATCAGGTCCACGACGGACAACCAGACCGCGGGCGTGGACGCACTCAGCCTATCCTATCCGCTATAATGCAACGATTTTGCGGATTAGAAGACCAATTGCGCCGTAAGTATCGCCGCACTGATGCGTCTTTAGGAGTATCGGGGTTGCGGCAAGAGGGCATGGCCCCGCGCTGGGTCGCCGTAGCGTTCCCCCGCCGGGCGACGCCCGCGTGTACAAACAAGAAGAAGGAGGCAGCAACAAAACGGCTGTGCGCGGCTCACGGGCGGGCACGCTCTCGTCGCGCGTCACACAGCCGGCGGTCAGCGAGAGGACGACGACCTCTCGTGTCCTAGATACCCTGCTGGACGCAGTTCAGCGCCCCTACAACATGGCGCCCCCCTCATCCTAAGGAATACGCAATGTCTCGGTCTTTATCCGTGCGACGGACTTCACTGTCGCTGCTTGTCTGTACCCTGGGTATAGCCCAGCTTGGCCCCCTGTTCGGCACCCCCGCGCGTGCCGCCGGACCGAGCGGCGCGGGGGCGCAGGACGCGTCCTGCGCCCCCGCGCCGCTCGGTCCGGCAAGCCCCTACAACGCCTTCATCCTCGGCGATGCGACGCAATCCAACTCTGATGCCGAGGGTCTCGTCGCTGTCGGCGGGAACGCCGCCTTCACCGACTATAGCGTCGGCAGCGCTTTCTCCGCGACGGTCCCGTACACGACCGTCTTGACCGTCGGCGGCGGCCTCACGTTCACGAGAGGCGCGCTCTTTGGCAATACCGTGTACGGGACGACCGCGCTGGTGTCCCAGGCGACCGTCAAGGGCACGGTCTCCCAGGGCTCCCCGCTCGACTTCGGGGCGGCCGGCGCTTCCCTGCGCTCCCTGTCGGACTCCTATGCGCGCCAGCCTGCGACCGGCGCCGCCGTCTACACGCCCGCCGACGGGAATTACACCCTCACGTCCCGCGCGACCGGGCTGACCGTCTTTTCCATCGACGGGCCCATACCGAACTCGGGCATCTTCCGCATCACCGGGAACGACGACGGCCAGGGCGACCAGACGTTCCTGATCAACGTCAGCGGCGCCAGCAATCAGTTGGTGAATCTCGGCTTCGCGGAGACCGGGATCAGCCCGAGCCACGTCCTGTTCAATTTCCAGGCGGCGACGTCGCTGACCATCTCCGGCAACTATGTGCCGGCCAGCGTCCTGGCGCCGCGCGCCGCCGTCGACTTCACCAACGGGGCCTTGGAAGGGACCCTGGTGGCTAATGCGTTGAGCGGGACGGGGCCGTCCGCCTCGGGTCAACTGAACGCCGGCCAACTGAACTCTGGGCAGCTCAACCAGCCGCCCTTCGCCGGTTGCCTCCCCTCCTCTGGCGGGGGACCCGCGCCATCGCCCACTGCGACGACGGTGCCTAGCAGCACACCCGTCGCCACCACACCCGTCGCCGCCACGGCCACAACCGTCCCGGCGCGCACCGCCACGGCCACAACCGTCCCGGCGCGCACCGCCACGGCCACAACCGTCCCGGCGCGCACCGCCACGGGGACAACTGTGTCCGCTCCGGCGGTGGTCCCCGTGAGCACCGCCACGAGCACGCCGGCCACAGCGACGCCGACCAACACCACGGCCCCCAC
>JAABUQ010010442.1_pt1 | contig 12156 bp, 12 predicted proteins | sample 5560001 | NCBI WGS metagenome assembly JAABUQ01 (sample SAMN10711888, study PRJNA513371) | rock metagenome | isolation source: Antarctica rocks | place: Antarctica: Victoria Land, Finger Mt nord | collected 2015-12-18
GACGTGCTGACAGTGGACGCCGCCAGCACGATCATGCTGCTGATGGCGATCGAGGCGATGTATGCGGGCAAGCGGGTCATCCACCTCTTCCTGGACAATGCGCGATACCACCATGCGAAGCGGGTGCAGGCCTGGCTGGCGAGGCCGGGGTGCCGGATCAAGCTGCGCTTCATCCCAGCCTACTGCCCGCATCTCGACCCCATCGAGCGACTATGGGGCTTGATGCACAAGCACGTCACCCACAACCGGTGTCACGCAACATTCGCCGACTTCAGCGGCGCGATCCTGACATTCCTGCGCGAGGAGGTGCCCAGGAAGTGGCACCTCTATTGCGACGCCGTATCAGACAACTTCCGCGTCATCTCGCCTAAGGATTTTCGGATCCTCACGTGAACGGGGTATATTACGGCCACGTCCAGGCATTTGCCGCAGCGGTTGCAGCCAGAAACCCGGCTCAGGAAGATTTGGTTACGTGACTCTCTGCAATCGCGCTTGTGCGGAATTCGTTAGCCGCTGGCGAAACTCTCCCTCCCCGATTTGCAGAAACGCCATAGGACATGAATATCGCAGCCGGTCTGATTTCCCGGCTTCGACTGCAAGCACGCTTTCCGGCATGTCCGGTGGGCTCGGTCCCGGGTATAGCGTTGCTTTTGGCTTCTGTAATCCAGTTCGAAACCGGCTTGCCGGGCCGCCCTGCTTGAACGCCGGCTGTCGTCGAGGAGGCTGTGCCTGAGCGAGGAACAAGGCGACATGGGCGTCGCGGCAGCCGTGATGAGCGACGACCTGCTGTGGCTTGCTATCGAAAAAACCACCGACCTCGCCACCGACGCCAGGGGCAGCATCACCACTCGAAACAAATGCGTAGTTCCTGGCATTGCGGAACGCGGGATGCGGATATGTCCAGAAATAACTGCCTGGCCGGCCAGCATCGGCGGACAGCCTTTCCAGGCCGTGCGCCTGTGGGCGGCGGCGCGGCACTCCCCGGGACGGCAGCACCGTCCTTTCTGCCCCCGGATCGCCCCGCCGCAAGCGGCTCACAATGAAGTTCGCGAGCGCAAGGGTCGGGGCGAAGGACCGTTGGCCCTACACCCCGGCGGTCTCGCCTGCGGCGGTGAGCTGCATGTACTGCATGGTGGTCGGAGCGATCTGCGCCTCGATGAACTCCGCTGTAGCGATCTCCTCGTCCAGCGACTGGGTCAGGGCTGGCACCGAGGCCGTGTCGCCCGCCACCCCTGCCATTGTGATGAGCGACTTGTAGGCCGCGATTTCCATGTGCTCGAAGGCATAGTTGGCGAAGGTGTTCTTCAGGATCTCGTCCTGCATCGGCGCTTGCGAGAGGGCGGCCACGTTGCCCATTGGCCCGATCACAGCATCCTTCATGGCAGAGCTGTCCGTGCCGTGCCGGTGCAGAACCTCCTAAAGCCGGGTCGCCTGTGCCTTGCTCTCGTCAATATGCTGGCGCAGCCTGGCTTACATTTCCGGGGAATGCCGCAAGCGCTCAACTTGGCGGGACAGGACTTGGACCGCCTGGCTTTCGAGCGCATGGGCGTTCTTCAGGCCGCTACAGGGCTGTTCAACGCTTCCGAATGACGGTGAGTGAGAGCAGGTTTTTGATGCCTGCGAGACCGGCGCGGTAGCGGTCCTGGCTGAGCGTGTCGGTCTGGTTTGCCTTGAGGATGTTGAAGGCAAAGCTGCGCAGACGGGCGAACACGCCGGGATTGGTGCGGATGCGCGAGCGGTCCTCGCCCAAGGTGACGTCGCGGGTGTAGTGCGAGGTGTTCTCGATCCTCCAGTGCGCGCGGATGGCCTCGGCGGCGCGGGCGGCGGTGACCGGCGTGTTTGAGATGTAGAAGGCGGTTTCGGCGGAGTAGCGCAGCAGCCCGGTCTTGGCGTTGCGGGTGTAGACGTAGCGCTCGACCTGGACGATGGCGGCGACATGCGGGTGCCAGTCGGTGTCGGCCAGCACGTCGGCGGGATCGAAGACGGTGACGGTGACGGTGCGGCGCTCGTCGCGGTTGCGGCCCTTGTCGTGGCTGTGGGCGGACCCGAGGGGCGCCTTGGCTGCGGCAACCTCCTGAATGCGCTGGTGCAGGGTCGGCTGGTTGTTCTTGACCTGAACGATCAGGGCGACGTTGGCTGCGGCGGCAACCTCGAAATGTTTTTTTGGCAGTGCAGCGCATCAAGCGTGACGAGGGTGTCTCGGGCGACGCCGAGCTCGGCCAGCAGCGTCTGCGCCGCCGGGATCTCGTTGGACTTCTCGGCGATGTCGATGTGCGCAAGCACAAGCGCGGTGTCGGTGGCGAACGCGCTCAGCACCTGTGCGGCCGTGCGGTCGTGGAACCCGTCAAAACTGCCGCGCAGCGTCTTGCCATCCAGCGCGATGCTGCCCTGTCCCGGTGTAGAACGCGCCGCCTGCAGCAGGGCGGCATGACGGCGGAAGGCCGCCTCCACCCCGGCCGGATCGAGCCCTTGGAGGATGTAGCGGATGGCGGTGTGTGAAGGTGCCCGTCGCCAGTTCAGGCCAAACGCCACGTTCAGCCTGCGGCGATGCACGTCAATGAAGGTGACGATACCGCGATATGAGTTGCAGTCGGCCACGATGGCGAGGATGGAGAACAGCAGCACGTGGGGCAGCTTGTAGAGCTTGCCCTCCGCCCGGCGCGGATCAGGGACGTCCGCCAGCACATCCAACAACGGCGAAAACATAGCTACGGCAATCTCCCAACCAGTTGCCGCCCTAGAAGTCAGACATTGCCCGGCTCGAGAACCCCCCTTGCGATCAGCCGCCTATTTCGCCCCTTGTATGCAGCAGGGCGGCCTCAGTGCAGCCCATTCAGCAGCGTTGAACAGCCATGGCGGCATAGCTAGGCTGACGGCCCACGATTCGAAGTTCAGTATGGCCCACGGGTTCGCAGTAGGGGCCGTGGTTCGGCTTAAGTGTAGGTCAGCGGTGGGTTTCGGCGCCGATCAGCGCAATAAAATATTGGATAACGACAATTTTCCTGGGTCGCGGGTCCGCGCTGATTTACACCAAATACTCAGCTCGACTTTGGCCATTTCAGGCTGGGTAGCACCCGGCTTCGGTGAGGGTGTCGAGGAGGGCGCGTGGGATTGTCGCCATATCCCGGGCATTCGGGGACGTTGAGAAAGCCTGCGCGATCCAGAGTTGGCGGCGGACGGCGGCGAGTGCGTCGGAGAAGGTGACGGCCGGCTTGGCATACCAGGCCGCGCGCCTGGGCAGGACGAGGCCGCGTGCGGCCAGGTCGCCGGCCCAGAGTGTCACAAGCGAGAACAAGGCGAGCAGGCACGGGGTGGTGCGGGCGATGGCGAGGTCCGACCATTGGCGCTGCGTTTCCACCCCGAGATGGCGGCGCACCTCGGCGAAGGTGACCTCGACGGACCAGCGGCGCACGAACAGCTGCAGGGTGGCGATGGGATCGGCGGCCTGGTCCGTGCAGGCGAACGCCTGCGGCTCGAACTTGCCGGCGGCGTCGCGGACCAGCACCCAGCGGACCGGCACCTGCTTGCCGGGGTGATACCAGAGCGCTGTGCCCGAGACGACGTCGAGCCGGCGTTCGGTCTGCCCATACCAGCCGGCGACCGTGACGCGCTGCCAGGCTGTCTTCGGGTCGGCCAGGCGCTGGAGCAGCGTCGGCTGGCGCGCGCCGGAGACGCGCGGGCGGCCCTTGGTGCCGGGCAGCCTGGGCGGCGGCGGGTCGAACAGGCGCGCGTCGAGCCGCAGCCGGGTGATCATGGTCAGGTGCCGGCGCACGGCTGCGAGCAGTTCGATGGCGGCATAGCTGCTGTCGGCGACGGCGATGACCTGTCTGCCCGGCAGCCAGCGTGCGAGCAGCAGCAGGAGCTGACGCGCCCGGTCGGTCAGCAGCTTGTGCCGGCGGCCTTGCGCCTGGGCGTAGCGCTCGGACGGGGCCAGCGCGGTCAGGAACGGCAGCGCCCAGACCCGTCCGGCGAACGGCACGGGCGCGAGCAACATCAGGCTGATCCAGCGCAGGCCGGACGCCTTGACGAAGTGGCCGCGGCTGGAGCGCACGGGGTCACGGTAAATGCCGCGTGCCTTGATCTTTGCGCCCCAGCGTCGCTCGATGGTCTCGTCGATCCCGACCACAACCGGCCCACTCGGCACGAAGGCGGCGACCAGCAGGCCAAGCAGGCAGCGCGCCGCAGCCCGGCCTGACCAGCGGCTGCGGTTCAGCACGCGATGATAGTTGGTGAAGGTTGCTGCCCCGCGCAGGCCCACGCTGCTCAGCGCCGAAGCGACGGTGCGCCGGCCCGGAGACAGGACGGCGCCCGCAACGAGGACCAACATGTTGGCCCAGGTTGGGCGGGTGAAGCACCCGGCGAACGGCGCCATCCCGACCGAAACGGCGGCTTCGGTCCAGGCGGCGAGGAGGCCAGGGTGGGTTTCGGGGTCAGCTTGCCTTGCCATGGCGGGCTCTCGGTGGTGTCGTTGCCCTCCGACAACTCCGCACGCGCCAGAAGGATCAACCGTGCCGGCCAGCGACCCCATGCGCGCGCGCATCGAGGCGTTCAACCAGGCGCGCGGCGGCGGCGTCGCGGTGCACAAGGCCGGGCGCGGCTACTCGCTCACAAGCCAGCGCACCGGTGCGCCGCTCGCCAGGCTCAAGCCGACCGGGGACGCTGACAAGGTGCAGGTGTTCTGGTGGAACGGCCAGCGCTGGGCCGCTCCAGGGCCGTTCGGCATCGCAACCATGCCGCTCGACGCAGCCCTCGACTACATCGCCTCCGAGCCGCACTTCTGGATCAACGCATGACCAGAAATGGCCAAAGTCGAGCTAAGGATGCGTCATAAAATAACAACATCATTTCCTGGTTTCTGAGGTTTGATGGTGTAGTTCCATTCGCCGTGAAACGGGTCGCGGTGGATGTGGAGTGCGGCCATGTCCTCGTCGGAGACGCGGATGCCCTTGGGGTAGGCTCTCTGGTCCAGCTCGCAGCGCACCGAGAGGCCGGTCGTGGTGGTGGTGGCGCCGATCAGCTCGACGATGGTGCGGTAGCTGACCAGTGGCTTCGCCCGCCAGTTCTGGCTGATGTAGGAGAACAGGCGGTGCTCGACTTTGTTCCACTTGCTGGTGCCCGGCGGCAGGTGATGCACCGTGACCTCAAGGCCGAGTTCGTTGGCGAGCCGCTGCAGCTCGCGCTTCCACAGCCGCACCCGCGAGCCGTTGCTGCCGCCGCCGTCGGCGGTGATGGTGAGACGCTTGGCATTGGGGTAGCGGAGCCTGCCCACCTCGTGCCACCAGCGCCGGATGGTCTGCACCGCGAACTCGGCGGTGTCGTAGTCCATGCCGACGCTGACCCAGCCCGCGTTGGCCGCCAGATCGTAGACGCCATAGGGCACCGCGCGTCCAAGCTCCTCGATGAGGAAGTCATGCACCCGCACCTGCTCTGGCGTGCCCTGCGGGCGCCACTCGCGGCCAGGGTTCCTGAACGGGCCGACCAGCTCCTTCTTCTTGGTGTCCACCGAGATCGCCGGCTGCCCCTCGGCCAGCGCCGCCGCCGTGTTCTGGGCGATGTGGGCGAACTGCGCGTCCCGATCGGGATGGCTGCTGCCCTCCAGGGTCTTGCTGTTGCCTTGCAGGCTGAACCCCTCGGCCTTGAGCAGCACGCCGACCACCGTATGACTGACCTGGTGGCCCTGCTTCACCAGCGCGTTCGCAAGCTGGCGCAGGCTCAGGCACGTCCAGCGCAGCGGCGACATCGGGCAGCCCCGCTCGGTCGGCGACACCAGCGCCAGCAGGGCCGAAAACAGCCCAGAGTCACGCTCCACCAGCGTCTTGCGCCCGCCGCCTTCCCGGCGCACCCAACCCCCTTCCAGCGGCTCGGCCTCGTCCAGCTCGCGCAGGCCGCGTCCGATGGTGCTGGGCGCGATCCCCGTCGCACGAAACACCGCAGCAATCCCGCCGTGGCCCGCCGCCCGCGCCTCACTGGCCGCAAACAGACGCCGCCCCCGCTCGTCCAGGTGCGGCGACAACAACGCAAAGCGCGAACGGATCGGGGAAGGGTCAACCATCCCGCCAAACTACGGCACCATGATCCCCACGGGAATCCTACGGATCAAACCAATTCTGTTGGTTTTTTACAGGCCCTAACCCAAAAAGGCCGAATTCTGAACCACGCCCAACTGGTCATCCTGCGTGCCATCCGACTGCACCAGAAACCCGGCTGAACCCGAAGCGGACCCCTGGGCAGATTTTCTGCTGATCTCATAAGCTTCCAATCGACGCCAATCGGGATCTCATTGGAAGAGCAGACTGCCAGGCGATCTAGGGTGGTATTCCGCTACTGGCTCTGACACGCAAACGGTCCCGTCAGAGCGGCCATCGCGATTGGGCGCCCTCGGCGCGGGCGGCGAGCAGCAGCTTGGCAATGGCTTGGTTGGGTCCGTGCTGCGCCGCGGTGCGCTCGGTGGCGGGCCAGTCGAAGCTGACCCTGTCCGATGCCCGGTCCCAGCGTGCGGCGGGTGTGGCCGGTGCCGACGAGTTGGAAGGCAGAGAAGGGGACACGACGTCGCCGCCCTGAGGCGCTGCCTGCCCATGCTCCTTCGGGCCCGTGCCGTCGCCCGCCTTGCCGGTGACCGGGACGGCCCTCTCGGCGATCATGGCGTCGCCGTCGTTCTCAGCTGGCTTCGGCCCGTCCGCGGGCGGGCTGGCCTCGGCCGCCGCCGGCTCCAGGCCCGCTGCAAGCGGCAGGGCTGGCGCCATGGCGTCCACTTGCGGCCCCGGCGTGCGGCCTCGCCAGTCGCGTGGGGGCGTGCTGCTCTCGGCCGGGGCTAAGGCCGTGTCGTCGTCTTCGACTGCGGGCGCCACGGCGGGAGAAGCAGCGGCTGCCTTCGGCTTGCGGCCCCGCCGGGCCGGTGCGGGAGGGGTGTCAGTCTTGGGACTGTGAGCCATGGGCGCGTTCCGTTCCGTGGGACCCGGGCTGTTACCCCAACCAAGCGGCGATGGGAACGCCGCTGCGCCCGAACCCTGGGCCGCTTGTCCCACGTCGGGTGTCCCGGCCGTTGAGCCCCGGTCGCTGGCAGGGTCCGGGTCGATGCCGAGTTCCCGTCGCACGTGGGCGAAGGTCCTGGGATTGGCCAGGCGGCCGTCCGACATCATCGCCCGCAGCGCCAGGAGGCCCGCGTCGGTGAAGACTAGCCGGGGCGGCCAGGGCGTCGGCTCCAGGCGCATGAGGCCGCGCTCAAGCAGGCCCTGGGCGATGGCCGGCACCTTGGGCTGGCCGGCCTGCGGCCCGCCGCGCCAGGTTCGGAGCTGGACGCCGTCGGCGACGCGGGGCAGGGTCGAGAAGAACTGGTCGAGCTCGCGGCGGATGTAGTCCCGCTCGCCGGGCGTGAAGACGGGAGTCGCGGCAGGCAGGGCTGTGTTCATGGCTGCAGCATAGCACCGCGGGCCGACCTTATTGGAAGAGCCACAAATCCATGGGCACCGGCTTGACCCGGAAGCTACCAGCCACCTCGTCGCCATAACTGCTGTCTCTGTCGCGTTCATCAGGGCTCAGCCTTGTTCCGGAGGCGCCGGCGGCGGACCGCTCTGAGGAGGTCATTGTCGTCACTCTGCCGCGGGCTGGTCCGCACCCATTCCAACCGTGACCGGCCCGAAGGCGTTCGCCTGCTCCAGCACCACCCTGCCCTCGCGGGCCAGCTCAAGGCTTGCGGTGAGGACGCTGGTCCAGGCGGGCCTGGCCGGCCCGGGCTTCGGCGGCACGCTGCGCCGCACGGGCCTGGGCGTCCGCCGCAACGGCCTCGCACCCGGCTTCGGCAGCGGCAGCGGCAGCGGCAGCGCTGGCGGACCGGGCCTCGGCCAGGACCTCCTCCGCCTCGCTCAGCTCCGCCTGCAGCGTGGCCAGGCGGTTGCGTTGCCGCAGGCGGGTGGCCGCAGGTGCCGGCGTACCCGCCCGTTCGGTGTAGCCGTCCCAGCGCCACAGCGCGCCCTCGCGCGACACCAGGCACTTGCCCGGCAGCAGCCCTGATTGCGCCGCGTCCCCGTCCCGCTCGTCCGCGACCAGCCCGATGCCGGACAGCGCGCGGGCCAGGGCGGGCGGCGCCTGGACCATGTCCGGCAACGGCGTGCCCGCCGGCGGCCCGGGGACGGGCAGCGGCGGCTGGCTGCGCCAGTGCCGCGGTGCGCCAGGGTCGGCTGCGGCGAGCAGCGCCGCGCCCAGCGCCGCCACCTGGCCCTGGCCGACCATCGCCGAGGAGCGCGCGCCGCCCGCGAGATCGGCGAACAGCGCCCGCACGTCGCGCGCGCACCGCCTCGCCGTTCACCTCGCAGGAGGTGCCCTGGCCCCGCGCGATGTGCCGGACCACCTGCAGCCGGGCCTCGCCGGCAAAGGGCGCGGGGAAGCCCTGGCCTTCCAGGGTCAGCGCCACCTCGGCCGCGTCCCGGCCGGGGCGGGTTTTGGTGCCGGCGAAGATCAGGCCGTCCATGGCGTTGCCGCGGAGCGCGCGGGCGTTGGCCTCGCCCATGGCCCAGCGCAGCGCCTCGGCCAGGTTGCTCTTGCCGCAGCCGTTGGGGCCGACCAGGCCGGGCAGCACGTCGAGCGCGACCGGGTCGGCGAAGCTCTTGAAGCCTGAGATGCGGATGCGGGCTAGATGCGCGGCGGAGGCCATCGCGTGGCAGCATCGGCGAGCGGCGGCGCGATGGCAAGCCTACGAATTGCGCTACGCGCGATAACCCAACCTTATCAGAATTCTAGATAATACATTAGTCAGACAACACTTTTGAGATGATCCCATCCGCGCGATGCCGGATGGTGGCTCCCCTTCCCTGACCCGCTCCAACTCCCGATTTTCGCTTGATAATCACGGTTATCAGGCGTAAAACAGGATCTAGGGCGGACGAGGGCGCATGGCGAACGAACTGACGACGACGGTGGCCACCACGACGGACCTGGCGCACGCCAACCTGGCCCGCTACGCCAAGGACGCCCAGGGCGCCTTCGCGCCCAACACCGTCCGCGCGCTGCGCGCCGACACCGCAGTCTTCACCGCCTGGTGCCATGCCGCCGGCGTGACGGCGCTGCCCGCGGCACCGCAGACCGTCGCCGACTTCATCGACGCCATGCGCGCCGCAAGCAAGCGGCCCGCGACCATCCGCCGCTACGTCAGCAGCATCGCCCACCTGCACCGGGCCGCCGAGCTGCCGGTGCCCTCGGACAGCAACACGGTCAAGCTGGCGCTGCGGCGCATGATGAAGGAGGACGGCGCCGCACAAAAACAGGCGGACGGCCTGACCCGGCGCCTGGTGGACCGCGCGCTGCATGCCGGAGACAGCCGCCTGCGTGACCTGCGCAACCGTGCCCTGTTGGCCGTCGCCTACGACACCCTGTGCCGCCGGTCGGAGCTGGTGGCGCTGCAGCGCGGGGATCTGCAGGCGGGTCCGCACGGCGACGGCACCTTGCTGGTCCGCCGCGGCAAGACCGACCAGGAGGGCGCCGGCATGGTCCGGTTCCTGGCGCCCGACACCATGAAGCTGCTGCAGGATTGGATCGAGGCGGCCGGGATCACCGAAGGCGCGCTGTTCCGCTCGGTGCGCAAGGGCGGCCGGGTGGGCAACGCCCTGGACCCAGGCGATGTGGCACGGCTGTTCAAGGCCATGGTGCGGACCGCCGGCCTCACGCCCGAGCAGGTCGCGCGCATCTCCGGCCACAGCAGCCGCGTGGGCGCGGCGCAGGACATGGCGGCCAGCGACCGCATCGAGATGCCCGCGATCATGCAGGCCGGCGGCTGGAAGTCGCCGCAGATGGTCGCCCGCTACACCCAGCGCCAGGCCGCACGCCGCAGCGGCGCCGCCAAGCTGGCAGAGCTGCAGAACCGGGTGTGACGGATAAGTTTGCTGAGCCGCCTTCGCCCACCACCCGTATTCGACCCCTGACGCTCCTGCCGCTACGCGCGCCTGCTGCTGCCCGCCTTGTGGTTTCGATATTCTTAGTCCATGTATGTGCGTCCTGTTGAAACCACTGCCGTTGGAGATTGGCATGGCGGCTCCCCACCGTGCAGACCATGCGGTCAGGCGCCGGACCCGTGTGCGCGCCGCTGGCGCTGAGGGCGCCAGCAAGGGCGCGCCCCCCGCGTCCCGGTCGAGCGACGACCTCGTGCAGGCGTTTGTGGCGCGGACCGGGCGGGCGCTGGCCCGCATCGCCGAGCGCATGCCGCGGGAGCGCCTCGTCGAGGCGGTCGGGGCCGAAACGGACACCGACGTGCTGTTCCGCTCGCTACAGCAGGCTGCTGCGATCGGGTCCGAGATCGGGACCAGCCCGCCCGACCCGCTGACCGCTGCCTTCCTGCGCGGGGCCGAGATGAAGCGCGCCCTTCTCCGGGCCGAGGGCGGGGTTATGTCGGGGCCGGAGCTTGCCAAGCATCTCGGGATCACGCCCCAGGGGCTCGGCAAGAAGCGCGGCAAGGGCCAGGTCTTCTGGCTGGAGGTGGGCGAGGGCTGTGTCTACCCCGTCTTTCAGGTTGGCCCGGATGGTCTGCTGCACGGCGTTCGCGAGTTGCTTGCAGCCTTCCAGCAAGGCGACCCTTGGGCGCGGGTGAACTTCATGCTGACCGGCGACGCGCGCCTGGGCGGCCGGCGGCCGCTGGACGTGCTGCGTGCGGGCGACATCGCGGCCGTGGTGCGGGCCGCACGCGGCTACGGCGAGCATGGCGCGTGACCCCCGGCCATTGCCGCCGCCCGACTTCGCCCGCCGGGACCTGCCCATCGAGGCCGTCCCAGTTGGGGCTAGTCTTGTCCGCATCCACCGCACGGCCCTGGGCGCGCTGCATTTCGGCACCTCAGGCGACAACAGGTTCGATGATCCGGACGGGAAGTATGGCGTCTGCTACGCGGCGCGAACGCTGACCGGCGCCTTTGCCGAAACCTGCTTGCGCCAGGTCGGCGCAAGCCTCGTGCCGCTGGCGAACCTTGCCGCGCGCTCGGCCACGGACCTCCGCGTCACCGCCATGTTGCGCCTTGTGGCGCTGCATGGTCCAGGGCTGTCCCGGTTGGGCGCGACAGCGGCCGCGAGCAGCGGGGCCTACGACATCTCGCAGCCCTGGTCGCGGGCCATCCATGCGCACCCGGCCGCCCCTGACGGCATCGTTTACCGCTCGAACCACGACAACGGCGAGTTCTGCGCCGCGCTGTTCGACCGGTGCCGTGATCGGCTACAGGAGGGGGCCACCCGCGAACTCCTGGCAGACCGGGCGGCGCTGGCGGGCCTGCTTGACCATTACAAAGTCGGCTTGACCTGAGAATTGCACCCCACTTTGTGGCGCGGCTCAGAACATTAACCCCGCCCACCAAGCCGCTAAGTTTTTGAAGTGCCAAGGGAAAATGCACTTTCCTTGGGTAGATAACAGACTTCCAACGCTGACCCCGGCTTAAACCCGAAACAATCAAACGGAGCAGTCGCTTGTGACCATTGTGGGCGGGGTCAAGCTTGCAGTCCGATCCACAGCCCAGGGCAATGCTGGTCCAAACGACGCAGGCTCTGGAGAAGGCCAGCCTTCAACCCCGGTCCGCTGACGTCCACGCCTGCGTTTGGCCCGGCTGGAAGCGTTTCCCAGCCGGGTGAGCCTTATATCCAGTGCGCGGGAAGCCAGACCTCGATGCTGCTGTTGCGCTGCCAGTAACCATCCTGCCACAACGTGCCATGGCCTGCCCGTTCGACCCATACACCGGGAATCCACTTGTAGTCGCTGCCGGTCCAGTCGTAGTGGCCGGGCTGCCAAATAAGGGCGACGCGAGGCTCGGGAGGGGCTGGCACATCCTCGGCCAGCACCGGCGGCACCGGCGGATGCGCGGGGGCGGACGGCGCGACGCATCCCTGCAACGCCAGGACGCAAAGGACGGGAACAGCAAGCACGCGCATTAGGTCCGGTCTCCTGTGGGAGGACGACGCAAAGATGCGTCATCCGGGCCTTTGAAGCCAGGGTGGCGGCCGGGAGGAGCCGCGGACAGCGGGGGTAATGATGGCAATGACGATTCGAGAGCATTCAAAATCGTGGTGCAGCGCGACAATCAAGGTGAGAAAGTCCGTCAATCAGGATGAGAAAGTGTTCTGTCGCTTGCGGCATAGGGAGGGCGAAGCCCGACCGGAGGCGCAAGCGACAGAAAACCTGATCTGAGGTCC
>JAABUQ010010443.1_pt1 | contig 12155 bp, 12 predicted proteins | sample 5560001 | NCBI WGS metagenome assembly JAABUQ01 (sample SAMN10711888, study PRJNA513371) | rock metagenome | isolation source: Antarctica rocks | place: Antarctica: Victoria Land, Finger Mt nord | collected 2015-12-18
GTCCCCGCGCACCCCGTAGAAGTGTACGATGTGGCGGGGGCAGGCGACACGGTTATCTCTACGCTGACCCTGACGCTGGCGGCAGGCGCGACCCCCGCAGAAGCGATTACCCTGGCAAACTGCGCGGGCGCGGTCGTCGTGCGCAAGGTCGGCGTGGCGACGACGGGGCGAGAGGAAATCCTTGCCACTGTCGTGCAGGACGGTGATTGACACGGCGGCGCTTACGGCACGCTCCCATAAATAAAGGGGCCATTCGCCTGTGCGAAGGCGAGAAGACAGGGGCTGCCCGGCCCCTTATCGCAGGCGGAAGCCGTACACGATGCCGTTGCTGTTGCCCGCCACCACCACGTCTTCCGGGCCGGTTCCCGACGCGGCAGGGGCGGCGTCCCATTCTCCCAGTGGCATGGCGTTGGCGTCCTGCGTGAACACAAGCGCCTGGTCGGGCCGGTCGGTGGGGACTGCGTAAAAGCCGCCACCCGTGTCTCCCACATACAAAGTTGGCGCGGCCTGGTTCTGCGACGGCCACAGCAGCGGGGCGGCGCGGAATGTGTTGCCTGCCGCCCCATTGGGCGCGAACGGCCAGCCCGATGCTCCCATTGTGCCGTCTGCCGTGTGCAGCGCATAAACCGCATGGCCCATACCGGCGACATACAGCAGGCCGTTGGCGGCGTCCAGCGCGGGCGAGGCTGTTACCGAAACATTGAGGTCTGCTGCGCCTTCCCCTGCCCAGCGTGGATTGGGCAGGAGGCTTGCCAGGTCAAAGGCCGCGACATGCCCGCTTGTAGTCACCCCCAGCAGGCAATTTTGCGCCGTGTCCAGGGCCAAAGACCCCGCCGCCGCGCCGCCCAAGCTCATGTGCCGAGTGGGCACGCCGTCGCGCACCCAGCTCCCCCACCCGTTCGTGCCCACCAGCCACGCCCCGCCATCTGCCTCGCAAGGGGCCGGGTTTCCTGCCAGCGCCCCCTCCTGCCAAAGCGCGCGGCGGCGCAGCAGGCCCTGAGCTGTGGTAAAGCTTGACAGGTACGCGCCCCCAGCCGGCACGGTGACCAGGCTGCCATCCGGTGAAACCAAAGGCCGCGCCCGCCATGACGACAGCCGCGCAAGACCGACAAACGCCGACCACAGCGGCTGCCCGGTCGCGGCATCCCACGTTGTCAGGCGGCCCGCATCGTTGCCCACAATCACCTGCAACCGCCCGCCCAATGTTTTGTACACGGCGGGCGTGCAGCGCACCCGCGCATTGGTCTGCCGACGCCACAGCACCGTGCCCGGCGCGCTGCCCGATTGGGGCGTTGCGGCAATCGCATACAGCGCCCCGTCATCCGACCCGACATACGCGATGCCCCCCTGCACCGTCGCTTCGCCCAGCACCGGCCCGCCGGTCTGCACGCGCCAGGCGGCGGCGAATGCCGGTGGGGCTGCCTGCCCCGCAGACACCGTGCCGGAAAACAATGCCGACTGCGACGGGTCGGCCTGTGAAACAAACCGCGCGCTGACCGTCTCGTTCTTATCTGCATCCGCCGGAGACGACACCCGCACAAAGCAGCGCACGCTTTGCCCTGCGCCCAAGGCAAGCGGCAGCGGCAGCTTTGTCGCTTCTTCGGGCTGAAACTTGCCATCCCCGTTGTCGTCCTGCACCAGGGCGGCGCTCCAGCCGTCCGGGACAGCAGTGCTGACAGCAAAACTATCACTGCTACTTCCTGTGTTCTGGATTTGCAGTGGAAACGCCGCCACGTCCACGCCCTGCGCGGCCTGCTGAGAGGCCGAGGCCGGCTGCACCGCCACGCCGCCCGTGTCCACAATAAACGAGGCTGCATTGGACGAACTGTCTTCATCCGTGCCGTCCGGCAGGTCATACGATGCGGTCACTGCCGTAGTCACTACCAGGCTCGGCGCAGGCACGAGTTTGCCCGTGACGGGCACAGCCACAGTCACGATTTTGCTAAATGCGGGCACAGCCGCCACGCCCTTCACTCCCTGCACGGGGGCAGCCCACAGGCCGCCGTGCGCCATCAGCAGGCTTGGCACAAGCCACAGCCCGGCCCTCGTGCTGCGTCGCGCGCTTTGCGAGAGTGTCCAAAATTGCTTGCCGAACATGACGACGTGCTCCTTGCCCCCGTGCGGCCTTGCGTGCCGCTTTCTTTGTTATCGGAAGGTGGGAACAGCGGAACAAGCCCGCCGCCAAAAACCCACAACAATGCCGGGAAGCTGGGCGAAGTGCGGCGTTTTCCAGGGGCGGCACCGGCATTCCCAGGGTGTTCCCCAGGCGTGGCAAGCGTGTCCTAACGACGGAACAAAATCTTCCGTCGTTGATATACGCTGGAAACACCGTGAAAACGCCACTGGCCCGTGTTTGACAGGAGGTGCGCACGGCGGTACAATAGCATGCACGAAATAAAACAAACACTCAAAATTAAAACAAGAAAGTGGCAAAACGACCCTAAAGAACATCTTAGGAGACGCCAACAATAGGTATGTCGCGGCATCATCCGCGACGCGAAGTTGAGACAAAGGCAAACTCAGCCGAAAGGCGAGGACGCAAAGCCGCTGGGTCTAACAATGCCGCAGGGCGTTTATGATTGCCAGGCCGCCGCATCGCTGCATGAGAAATCCCGCAGGGAAATCCATATTCAAGCAGAAATGAAGGCAGGAACTATGAGAATCACAGACAACGAATCGCTCAGAGCCGGGCAAGTGTCCCCGGTCGCCCCAGCACAAACAATCGCGCCGCAGAACAAAGCGGCGGCGCAGGCTTACAGCAAAGGGGCCAGCCCTGCCGCCCAAGTCGAGTTTTCCCAGCAGGCGCAGGCCATTGCGGTCGCCGCTGTCGCGGTGGATGCCGCGCCGGATGTGCGCGAAGACTTGGTCGCCAAGCTCAAGTCTCAGGTGGATGCAGGCACGTACCATGTGAGCGGCAAGGATATTGCCGAGCAGATCGTGCGCCGGTCGCAGGCGGATCGCATTCGCTAACAAAGCATAGCAAACACAAGATAGCGCACATACGTTCGTAAAAGCCTGGGGTTCATTCCCCAGGCTTTTTTCGTTTGGCAGGCATGAATATAGGTTTGCAGGCAGGGATAACCGTGCCCGCCGCCGAATAACAGCGCATGAACGAGCAGAAACTTATTTCTCACGCGCACCGGGGAGGGCCAAAGCAATGACATGGACTTTGGCTGTTGTCAACCAAAAAGGCGGGGTTGGTAAAACAACCACGGCTGTGAACCTGGCCGCAAGCCTCGCCGCAGCGGGCAAGCGCACATTGCTGGTGGACTGCGACCCGCAGGGCAATGCAAGCAGCGGGCTGGGGATTGATAAAAACGCCCTGGAGCATTGCCTGTACGATGCATTGGTGGAGGGCGTGCCTCTTGCCAAAGTCATCCATAAAGATGTGCTGGTGCCGGGCCTGGACGTTGTTCCCGCAACGCTGGAATTGGCCGGGGCCGAAATGGCGATGATCTCGGAACTATCCCGCGAGACCATTCTCAAGAAGACACTGCGCCCAATTCTGGCGCAGTACGCGTATGTGCTCATCGACGGCCCGCCCTCTTTAGGCCTGCTGACGCTCAACATCCTGACGGCGGCGGATGCGGTGCTGATCCCTATTCAGTGCGAGTACTATGCGCTGGAAGGCATCTCGCAGCTGATTGGCATTGTGGAGCGCGTGCAGGGGCAGCTCAACCCAAAGCTTGAGATTGGGCTGGTGGTGCTGACGATGCATGATGAACGCATCAACTTGTCGCGGCAGGTGGTATCCGAGGTGCGCGAATACTTCGGCGAGGCGGCGGCAAAGACAATCGTGCCGCGCAACGTGCGCCTGAGCGAAGCGCCGTCGTTTGGGCAGCCGATCTCGCTGTACGACCCCAAATCAAAAGGCGCATTGGCATATGCCGAGCTGGCGCAGGAGGTAATCGCCCTTGGAAAAGAATAGCATAGAGAAAGATAAACTGGAAAAGAACAATTTGGAAAAGAACGCTCTGCCCAAATCTTCGCTGCTGGACCGCAACAAAGGCGCGGACAAGAACCGTCTGGGCCGTGGCCTGTCCGCTCTGCTGCCGCCGGCACGCACCGTGCCTGCCACCCTATCCCAGGACGCTCCGCCGGACGAGGAAGCGGCTGCGCCCCGCCTTGTGGAATCCGAAACGCGGGGCGTGGAGCGCCTGCCGCTCCGGGCGATTGTGCCCAACACTTTGCAGCCGCGCCAGGTGTTTGACCCGGAATCGCTGGAAGACCTTGCCGAATCGGTGCGGGTGCACGGCATTTTGCAGCCAATCATGGTGCGTGCTTTGGGCGGGGGCCGCTATGAACTCGTCGCGGGCGAGCGCCGCTTTCGGGCGGCAGAAAAGGCGGGCCTGACCGACGTGCCCGCTGTCGTGCGCACGATGACGGACGAAGAGTCGCTGACAGTCGCGCTGATTGAGAACATTCAGCGCGAAGACCTCAACGCCATTGAAGCCGCGCGCGGATACCGTCAGCTTATGGACCAGTTCCACCTGACGCAAACAGAGCTTGCGCGCCAGATCGGTAAATCGCAGCCGACGGTTGCCAATGCGATGGGACTGCTGCGCCTGCCGGAAGAAATCCAGGCCAGCATTGCATCGGGGCAGGTTTCAGGCGAGCATGGGCGACTGCTGCTGACCATCAAGGACGACGCGCAGCGTTCGTCCTTATGGCGCAGGGTGGTGGATCAGGGTTTGAGTGCTAAGGAGCTGCGGGGGCTAATCGCACAAGAGCCGACGCAGTCTAGTACACGCGTACAGGCCACTGAGCCATTCACTAAAGATATTCACTGGCAGGGTTTGGAGGACAAGCTGCGTGCGGCTTTGGGCATGAAAGTTAGCATTCGGCTGGGGCGCGAAGGGCGCGGGACATTGACTATCGAGTTCTCCGACGCCGATGAAATAGAGTATCTGCTGGAAAAGATACATGTTGGGGCATAAGGATCATTAGTCAACTAATAATTGCTTTGTTAATCGGTTCAATCATGCGGCACAGCGCGAATTACAAGTCAACTGATAATTGGCCTGGCATTGCTCTGCAGCGCTGAGAACTAGACACGCTTACCCTGGCAGCCAATGACACAAGCAGGCAGCGGTTAAAAATATAAGAACACAGGCGGTGACTGCCCAAGCCGCGTATGGTTGTCAATCGTATGGCGAGCACTAATCCTCCTCAATGCAAAGCGGAGCATGGTTGTTTCAGCATGGCGTGTGGGGTACTTTATCACCAAACGTTGGTTGGTTTTGGCTATACATCTGGGTAACGAATGCTTATGTCGGCAATTAGCAGTAAATTATTAGTCAACTAATAATCCTGTGCGTGAGGTGGGAAGATTATTAGCCGACTCATAACGAGAGTTTGAGCGTAACAGCGCATAAAAACATGAAGTGATGGAAATATAGTTTGACATGATTGCAGAAACAATTTCGGTGGGAACGGAACTGCTGCTGGGGCAGACCTTAGACACGGACGCCGTGTTTATTGCGCAAATGCTGTCACGGCTGGGCATCTCCATCCACTTCCGCAGCACCGTGGGCGATAACAAAGAGCGAATGCAGGACGCTATCCGGCTAGCGCTGTCGCGCGCCGACTTAGTGATTACCATTGGCGGGCTGGGGCCGACAATGGATGACTTGACCAAAGAAACTGTTGGCGAGGTGCTAGGGATCGGCTTTTGCGAGGATGCCGCGCACCGGCAGTGGCTGGACGAAATGCTGGCGCGGCGCGGAATTGTCAGCCCGCCGACGGTCTTTTTCAAGCAGGCACTGGTGCCGCAACAAGGACAAGGGCTGCCGAACCCGAATGGCACTGCCCTAGGGGCATGGTTTGAGACGGGCGGCAAGATCGCGGTCTGCCTTCCGGGACCGCCCAATGAGCTGATCCCCATGGCTGAGCAGAGCGTGGAGCCGCTGCTGGCCGAGCGCGTGGCAGGGACGCGGCAGGTGATTGTCTCGCGAGTGCTGCGAATTGTCGGCATGGGCGAATCGCTGGTGGAAGAGCGGGTCAGAGACTTGATGCTCGGCGCGAACCCGTCGGTGGCTCCTTATGCCAAAACCGGCGAGGTGCATCTGCGCATCACGGCGCGAGCAGGGTCGGACAAAGAGGCGCAGGCGCTGATTGCGCCCATGGAGAACGCATTGCGCGAGCGTCTGGGCGAGGTCGTGTACGGCGTGGACAAAGAAACATTGGAGCAGGCCTTAGTTGGGCTGTTGCATGAGCAAGGGAAAAGTCTGGCGGCGGCGGAATCCTGCACGGGCGGACTTATTTGCAAGCGGCTGACCGATGTGCCGGATGCCTCGCGCGTGTTTGGGTTGGGACTGGTCACATACTCCAACGAGGCGAAGACGCAGTTTTTGGGCGTGCCGGAGACGCTGATCGCTGAGTATGGGGCGGTCAGCTCCCTTGTGGCGCGAGCCATGGCGGAAGGAGCGCGTCGTGCGGGTGGGGCAAACATCGGGGTCAGCGTGACAGGCATTGCTGGGCCAGGCGGCGGGTCGGAGGCGAAGCCGGTCGGCACGGTGCATATTGGACTGGCGTGGGATGGCGGCAGCGTGTCCCGGCACGAGCGCATCTTAGGTGGGCGCACGGATGTCTCCTACCGTGCCGCGCAGGGCGCGCTGGCCCTCGTGCGCCGTTTTCTGCTGCACCCGGACGATCCGGAGTTTCTGGCGGATGCATCCAGCGAGAGGATCGTGGTGTGATTTGGAACGGGCTTTTGGTGACACTAGCGCAGCCAGCAGGGAACTTTAACAACAAAGAATAGCGAGGCGTGGCCTATGGCAAACCGTGGCCCCTAGAGGGTTTATTTGTACCGCAAGAAAATCAGTATGATCAGGACTTGGTTTGTGCGGTCAACAACTGGACTGAAGGCCATTATTTTGGCGCTGTCAGCGATGGCATCTATGCACCTCCAGTAATTGCAAACACAGCCCTGGCAATGCGGTACATCTTGCGCTGTCTGAACTGGGGAATTGACATACGCCTTTTGCTGTGTGCTACTGACCGCTCATGGCCTGTCATGGAGAACACTGCGGCAGCATTGTTGCTGCCGCATTCCAAAGTGCTGGGCTACGATTATGCCTTTAGTTCCTGCGACTTCTCGCCGCTTGCGCTGAATGAGCAGAAGTTGATCGACCCTGCATTAGGCCTGCTTCCGCAGCAGCGCAATAAGTTTGGCCTTTTTGACGTGAAAAGCGAGGTGGAGAGATATGTTGAAGGGTGCAATATGTTCATGGCGGCAGCAGGAGAAACTTATGTTATAATAAACGGTATTCGCGTGAGAAGCACACCACTGGAAGACAACGGTGACTTTGTTGTATGGCAAGTGCATGAGGTTAAGCGGAACATTCTGCAAAAAGCCCAATAAAGCCTAAGAATAGGGTATAATATCGTACAAACGTTCCCCTATCGTTTACAGCCCAAATCAAGTAAAATTAAGACGGAAAACGGCGGCCCGGCGGTCACCCAAGGAGAAAGCATTGGATAAAGAAAAAGCGTTGGAACTGGCGATGACGCAGCTTGAAAAGCAGTTCGGCAAAGGCAGTGTCATGCGCCTGGGCGAGTCGCCGCGCATGACCGTAGAGGCCATTTCCACCGGGTCGCTGGCTCTGGATTTGGCGCTGGGCGTGGGTGGCGTGCCGCGCGGACGGATTACGGAAATCCACGGGGCAGAGTCTTCGGGCAAAACGACGATTGCCTATCATATCGTGGCCGAAGCGCAGAAAGCGGGCGGCGTGGCGGCGTTTGTGGATGCCGAGCATTCGGTAGACCCGGAGTACGCGCGCAACCTGGGCGTGGACATCAACAAGCTCTTAATCTCGCAGCCATCCACGGGCGAAGAAGCATTGGAGATTATGGACGCCCTGGTGCGCAGCGGGGCTGTGGACGTGGTGGTGCTGGACTCGGTGGCGGCCCTGGTGCCCAAGGCCGAGATTGAGGGTGAGATGGGCGACAGCCACATGGGCCTTCAGGCGCGGCTGATGTCGCAGGCCATGCGCAAGCTGAACGGCTCCATTTCCAAGACCAACACGGCGGCAATCTTCATCAACCAAATCCGCGAAAAGATCGGGGTCATGTTCGGCAACCCGGAAACCACGCCGGGCGGGCGTGCCCTGAAGTTCTACGCAAGTGTCATGCTGGATGTGCGCCGCATTGAAACGCTGAAGCAGGGCACGGACATGGTCGGCAACCGGGTCAAGGTGAAAGTGGTTAAGAACAAAGTCGCGCCGCCGTTCCGCCAGGCCGAGTTTGACATCATGTTCGGCAAAGGCATCTCGCGCTCCGGGTCGATTATTGACATCGGCGTGGAGATGGCCTTGATTGAAAAGCGCGGGTCGTTCTTCTCGTACAACGAGACGCGGATTGGGCAGGGACGGGAGAACGCCAAGCAGTACCTGGAAGAGCATCCCGAGATGATGGACGAGATTGAGGGCATCATCCGGGGCGACGAGAAAGCGGCGGAAATCCTGACGGTGGGCGCGGCGGAAGAATAAACAGCATCTTTCAGCAATACCCCCACCGGGTTCGCGAATACCAAACCCGGTGGGAGCTTGCGCGCCATGACGCGGAGGAAACGGTGCCAATGCTGCTCACAGATGGAGAACTTGTTTTAGACAGAATGGTGTCTGCCGTGGACAAAGTGCGCGACCGCCTGCGGCGATCTACTCACGCTTTGGAGCAGGCAAACCTTGCGTATGCTGTCGTTGGGGGCAATGCGGTTGCCGCTTGGGTCGCGCGCGTGGATGAAGCCGCTGTTCGCAGCACGCAGGATGTTGACGTGCTGCTGCGGCGGATTGACCTGCCGGATGCGAAGGCTGCGCTGGAGAAAGCGGGCTTTGTTTATCGTCATGTGGCCGGGATGGATATGTTCATGGATGGCGAAAGCGTCAAAGCACGCGACGCTGTGCATATCTTGTTTGCAGGTGAAAAGGTGCATCCTCAGGACATTCTGCCCAGCCCCGATGTCACAGAGGCAGAGCAGCTTACCAGCTTTAAGGTGCTTTCTTTGGAGGCATTAGTGCGCGTTAAGCTGAACGTCTTTCGCACGAAAGACCAACTGCACCTACGCGACATGCTAGATGTTGGGTTGATTGATGAAACATGGAAAAGCCGCTATCTGCCGCCGCTTGGGGAGCGTCTGCAAGCTTTAATAGACACGCCCGAAGGATAGAATGACCTCGGAAACCAGAGGATTTATGGCTTCTCTGCCCGCAACGCGCTTCACGCCGGAGCAGTACCTGGAAGAGCATCCCAAGATGATGGACGAGATTGAGGGCATCATTCGGGGCGACGAGAAAGCCGCCGAGATACTCACCGTCGGCGCAACGGAAGAATGATCGTACTTATCGCGCAGAGATGCCGCCGTAAATGAATTGGCATCTCTGCGCATTTCGTGTAAATGAAGAAGCATAGGGATTCGTATTTTTGCGTTGAGGACATGCATGAGCTATGAACACACGTCAATTTTATACGTTTTCGGCTTGCTTGTGGTTTGTCCTACATGGGCTATGTGGATTAGCCTTAGCTCAAGGTACGGGCGACAAAGCCTCGCTTCAAGGTGTTGCTAACTTTGCCGTTTCCCTGCCTGGCGTCGGCATAGATGACAAAAACGATACGGAGGAGGCCGCTACATTACGGCAGGTATTCGCCAGCAAACTCGACGCAGCAGGGATTGGATACCAGATTATACTGCCCGATCATCCCACTCGAACGCAGCCAACACCTGTTCTTCGAATGGTTTGGTGGACGATGTACGACAACGCCTCGCAGCGTGATTATTACGTATCGTTGGAAGTGCGCCAGTTCGTCACCGTACCACGTTCTTCTGCTTCCGTTGTTGCAACCACCTATGTTACTGGCCCGCAATTCGGTGTTGTTACTACAGGCCCAATTGAGGTTTTTTCGCATGACGTAGGCCACCAGCTTGATGCTCTTATTCTTGATTGGAAAGCCGCCAATGCGCCGCGCCCAGCTGGCCCTCCACGCTCCGGGTTCTAAGCGTCAAAGGGACTAATGAAAGTGGCTAGAAAGAAGGTGACACAATGTCCTCAGCAGCCGCAATGTGCGTGACGCCGGAGCAGTATTTGCAAGCAGAACGCAAGGCCGAGTACAAAAGCGAATACTGGGACGGCGAGATTGTAGCAATGGCGGGCGCAAGCCTGTCCCATAACCGCATTACGCTCAACATTGGCAGGGGGCTAGGCAATCAACTGGAAGCCTCGCCCTGCGAGCCGTTTCTCAATGACCTGCGCGTGCGTGTAAGTCCTACACGCTACTTTTACCCAGATATTTCTGTTGTCTGCGGCGAACCAGAGTTTACAGACGACGAAACGGATATGCTGACTAATCCCACAGTGCTGGTGGAAGTTCTTTCCCCGTCCACCGAGGATAAAGACCGTGGCATCAAGTTTGCCTTCTATCGGCAAATGGAAACGCTGACGGATTATGTCATGGTTTCGCAGGAAGAGGCGCGTGTAGAGCACTACGCCAGGCAGGACAACAATCACTGGCTGCTTGCCGACCTGCGCGGCCTGGACGCGGTGCTGCGCTTGCCGTCTATTGGGTGCGAGCTGCCGCTGTCAGAAGTTTACGCGCGCGTCGCATTTCCTCCGGCGGCAGAGTTGGAAGAGAGAAAATTAGAAGAAAGAAAGTAGCCCATGCCGACAATCAGCGCATTGGAGCCGCAAAAGCGCAAAGGCCGTCTCAACGTGTTTGTGGACGGCCAGTTTATTTTGGGGGTGGGGGAGAATGTCGCCGCCGACCTGGGCCTGCGAGTGGGGCGTGAAATGACGCCCGAGAAGCTGCGCGAAACAGCAGGCGCGGAGGAAGTCCACAAAGCGATGGAGGCCGCGCTGGGGCTGCTGGACGTGCGGGCGCGGGCGACACGGGAAATCAAGACCCGGCTGGCGCTCAAGGGCTATGAAGAAGACGTAATCCAGAAGGTGCTGGCAAAGCTGGTGCGGATGGAGCTGCTGGACGACGCGCAGTTTGCCGCGCAATGGGTGCAGGCCAAAACGCGCGTAGAAGGCAGCCGCCCGATGGGGCGGAGGCGCTTGTCGCAGGAGCTGTTTCAAAAGGGCGTTTCTAAAGAGGAAGTGACGGAGGCCTTGGAAAAAGTCACCGACGATGCAGAACTGGAACTCGCGCGGGCGGCAGCGCGCAAAAAAGTGCGCGCCGTGCCGTCAAATCCGGACGCTTTACGGGCAGAGCAGCAAAAGATGATCGGCTTTTTGCAGCGACGCGGCTTCGGCTGGCAGGTGGTCAAGCAGGTGACGCGCGAAGTGCTGCCGGCGGCCTCAGACGTGGAAGACGAAGATTTGGAACTGGCTGAAGAATAATGCAGGAATCAGGGCGGGGCCTGACGAAGAATAGCAGATAATTATGCTGCTAAGCCAGAGGAGGAAACGCCATCCGCTCAACCTCAACAAAAAAGTGGCTTTGGGGATGGGGGGAACAATGTCAAGCATGATCGAGGGAAGCGTTGCGGCGATGGTGCTTTCTGCCATCGTCATCGCGCTTTTTTATATAAGTTATCTTAAACCGCAGCGCGCCCAACTGGAAAGCCGCCTGCGCGAAGTGGATCAGGAACAAGCGCGTTTGCAGGCACAGGCGGATACCCGCCAAAAAGAGCTGCTGCTGGAAGCGCGGGAAGAAGCGCACCGCCTGCGCGGCGAAGTGGAGCAGGAAAACCGGGAAAAACGGCAGGAACTTCAGCGGGTAGAGCGGAAGCTGGCGCAAAAAGAAGAAACGCTGGAGGAAAAGCTGTCTGTTCTGGACGGGCAGCGCGAAGCATTAGCGGTGCAGGAGCGAGCGGCACAAGCGCATTTGCAGGAAGTATGGAACTTAAAGGAGCAGCAGAAGGTCGAACTGGAACGCGTGGCTGGAATGGCGGCAGAAGATGCCAGAGCATTGCTGTTCAAGGACGTGGAAGACCAGACGCGCCACGAAGCGTCGCGGATGATTCAGCGCATTGAAGACGAGGCTAAAGCTGAGGGCGACAAGCGCGCCCGCAACGTGGTGATGGTCGCCATCCAGCGCATTGCGCAGGACCATGTCAGCGAATCTACTGTTTCGGTCGTGCCGCTGCCGTCGGATGATGTCAAAGGCCGAATTATCGGGCGCGAAGGGCGCAACATCCGCACATTTGAAACGCTGACCGG
>JAABUQ010010446.1_pt1 | contig 12152 bp, 8 predicted proteins | sample 5560001 | NCBI WGS metagenome assembly JAABUQ01 (sample SAMN10711888, study PRJNA513371) | rock metagenome | isolation source: Antarctica rocks | place: Antarctica: Victoria Land, Finger Mt nord | collected 2015-12-18
GCATGGGGGTGTGTCCGTGTTGCTGCCCGAGGATCGACGTCCAACCCGGCTGGGCGTCGATCTGCGTGGCTGGACGGCAGTGCACACACGCCTCGCGCTATTGCCCGCGGGTGCCGCGCCGGCGCCGGTGCGCGGCCGAAGCCCCGGAGCGCTGCTGTGGGTCAGCGCTGCCGCCGGCGTGCCGGCGGCGCTGTCGCGAGCGACGCGTGAGCGCTACCTGGTCACTCCCGTCGGAGCGGATCAAACGAACGGCGCGGCGGGGCTCGTGGCCGGCTGTCGCGTCAGGCCGCTGGGCGGCGGCGCCCGGAGAGCGGCATGAGCGTCTGGGTGTCGGCGACGCAAGCCCCGAGGGTGGCTCGAGGCCATCCCGGCCTCCGCGCGTACCGCCGTGTGCCGGGCGTGGCGCGCGCGGTGATGGCCTTTGCGCCGCTGGCGGCCTGGGCGGCGTGGCATTACGCACGCCTGCTGCTTCACGCGCCGTGGGGCGCGGTCGCGGCCGCCGTGGCCATCGCCGTCGCGGTGGGAGCGATGACGGCGGGGGTGGGGGCGGGCTCGGGCCGGCGGGGACGGATCGCACGGGGGAGCGTGTTCGTCGTCGGGTTGCTCGGTGCCCTGTGGGCGGTGGGGTTGCCTGCGGGTCTGCTCGTGCCCTGGCACTGGGTCGCGCTGACGCGCGACCTCCACCACGGGGCCTCGGGCCTGGCCGGGGGCCTGTGGCCCTACCGGGGCACCGACCGCTGGACGCAGCTGACCTTGCTCGCGGTGCTGGCAATGGTGCTTGTCAGCGCCGCCGCGCTGGCCAGCCGGGAGCCGGTCCGCCGGCGCGTTCACGCTCGCGGGCTCGCGCTCGCCCTGCTGGTGGCGCTCTACGCCGTGGGGGCGGTCAACAGTCCACCCGTGCGCCCGCAGCTGGACGGGCTCGGGCTCCTGGTCGCTCTGGCGGCGTGGGTGTGGTTGCCCCACCTGAGCGTTCACGCGCTGCCCAGAGCGGGCGTCTGGCTCGCGGTCGGCGCGGGCACGGCGCTGCTGGCCTGGCCTGCCCTCGCCCACCACCGGCCGCTGGTCGATGACCGCTCGTTCAACCCGTTCGGCGCCCCGGGCACCGCCTTTGACTGGGACCAAAGCTACGGGCCGATCACCTGGTCGCGCTCATCGCAGGTGTTGCTCGACATCTCCGCCCGCGAGCCCGAGCTGTGGAAGGCGACCACGCTGGACCGCTTCGATGGCGTGCGCTTCCTGCGCTCGACCGGCCCCCAGCCGGGCGTCATCGCCTTCGAGCTGGGCATGTCGCGCGCGGCGTCCTATGAACGGGTGACCGTCAGCGATCGTGGGCTGCGCTCGAACCTGCTCATCGGCGCCGGGCGACTGCTCAGCGTGTCTGGCCCGCACCCCGCGGTGCAGGATCCCGACGGCACGGGGCACGTGCTCGGCGGGTCGCTGCTCGCCGGCGACAGCTATTCGGCGACGGTCTACGTTCCCCATCCCAGCGCTGCTCGGCTGCGCGCGGCGCCGCAGGGCTTCCCGGCGGTCTATGAGCGCTATGCCCAGCTCGAGATCCCGTCCGCGGCGCCGACGGCGCGGCCGCCGTCGAGCGGCGGCCGCACAGCACCGGGACCTGGGCCTGGGCCGCGTGTCATCGGACCAGCCAGCCCCGGTCTATCCTCGGACGCCGATCTGAGCGTGGCTCACGCGCTGCAGACGTCACCCTACGCCGGGGCTTACGCGCTGGCGCGGCGCCTGCGCGTGGGGGCACGCACGCCCTACGACGTGGCCCGCCGGATCGAGAGCTTTCTACTCCACCACTACACCTACACCGAGCAGCCGCCGCAGCGGCCCTACCCGCTGGAGGCGTTCCTGCTCTCAGATCGCAGCGGTTACTGCCAGCAGTTCTCGGGCGCCATGACCCTGCTGCTGCGCATGGACGGCATACCGGCGCGGGTGGCCGCCGGCTTCTCCCCGGGGGTGGCGGACCCGCTCACCCACCGCTACCGGGTGCGCGCCCTCGATGCCCATGCCTGGGTGGAGGTGTACTTCCGGGGCATCGGCTGGGTGCCGTTCGACCCCACTCCACCGAGCAGTCAGACTCGGCTGGCGGCGGCGACTCGCCCTGACCGCTTCGTGGCGCCCGTCGGACATCTGGACTCCAGCACGGCACGCGTCCCGGCCCATGCTCCGCTGGCGCCGTCCACCCCCACCGCCACCGGGACCGCCTCGCGCGACGCGATCCTGCCGCTGGCCCTTCTGGCCGTTCTCACCATCCTGGTCGCCGGCGCGCTGGTGTGGCGACGCGCCGTCCGCCGCCTGCACCGGACACTCGCCATGGCCGGCGAGGACACGGTGGCTGAGCTGGCCGGTGCGTTGAGGCGACTGGGCTACGGACCCCAGACGGCGATGACGCTGGTCGACCTGGAGCGGCGTCTGCGCCTGACGCGCGGTGAGCAGGCCGCCCGCTACATCGGGCTCCTGGCCCAGCGCCGTTTCGCTGCGGCGCCCGCCGGCGGGCCGACGCCCCGTGACCGTCGTGAGTTGCGGCGTGCGCTGAGCCGCGGCGCCGGGCCCCGCGCCCGGCTGCGCTGCCTGCTTGCCCTGCCTCCCGGGATGCTGCGTCGGCCGCCGCGCTGAGGTCTCATCCTCGCTCAACCCCCCCGAGGACCGCGCGCAGAGCTCCGGTAGAGCGTGACGTTGCGGTCCTGGGCGAAGCCCGAGAAGCCCTGGGGGCGGCCTCCGCGCGCGTCCAGGTAGGCCAGCTCGCGCGCCACGTTGCCGGCAGGCTCGGGAGCATGGTCGAGCATCCAGGTCTGCAGAGCGACGCCGTGAGGGGTCGCCATCAGGCGGAAGGCGCGCGCCTGCTGGGGGAAGTCCGCCCCCGAGCTCGTGCTGATCAACCACATACCGCCCGCCGGCGTGCGTCGCGCCTGGATGTGATTGCGGTGGGTGTGAGCGCTCAACAGCGCGAGGACGTGCGGGTCGTGGTCGAGCAAGGCCATGGCCGCCGCGCCGTCGGTTGCCTGGGGCAGCGGCTGGTGGGAGATCACCAGTACCCAGCGCCGCCCCGCCGCTCGCAGCGCCGCCGACAGCCAGGCCACCTGCCGGGGACGCACCAGTCCCCCAGAGCCAGAGTCGCGGCGCACCAGATCGAGCACGATCGCGCGCACGCTGGGTCCGACATCGAACGTGTAGTCAAGCAGCGCGCCACGGCCGCCCTGTCCGCTGGCCGCGCGCAGGCGCGCCAGCGTCTGGGCCGGGGAAAGCTCTCGCCGGGTTGCGTCGGGCGCCACGCTGACGGCGTCGGCACCCCGCAGGCGGCTGAGCAGGCGTCCGACGAGCGGCGCGGCCAGCCGCTCGCTCGGCGAGGACGACGAGAGGCCGCTGGGCAGGGTCCAGATCGCCCGTCGCCCGACCGCCTCGCGCTGGGTGGCCGGCGAGGCCGCGATCTCTCCGGCGACGAGCGCGTCGTGGTTACCCAGGACGGGGAACCACGGAGACCGCAGCCCGACCGCCTGGAAGGGAGAGGTGGCCACCGCCAGCAGTCCCGGATGGCGGGGCGCGTCCACGCCAGGGCGGTAGTAGAAGGGATCGCCGTCACGTGAGGACTGCACACCTGCGTAGCCCGGCGCACCACTGTCCTCGCGCACCAGGCCGCCGCGCAGTACCGCCAGCGCGCGACCGAGTTCGTCGGCCTGGTCGTTGTCGATCAGGTCTCCGCCCTCGATGACCGCCTGCGGCCCCAGGGCGTTGATGGATCGTACGGTCCCGTCCAACACGCGGCTGTCCAGAGTCTCCTGCGGGCGAAAGGTCGACTGGAAGGGGGGACCGAGTCGGTTGAGAAAGGTCACGCGGGCGGGGGACTCCGCGTCGACCAGGTGGGTGTCGCACAGCTCCGCGAAGGTGGCCAGGGTGCGCTCCGGACGCGAGGCGGGCGCCAGGTCGGTGCGGTCGCGCAGGGCCTCGCCGGCAGCCACCGCCAGCGCGCCGGCGCCCGACGGGTCGCGCCAGGTACTGCGCAGCGTCGAGCCGTCGGGGGATGGCCGCAGAGCGGACCGGCCGCAGCCGCCCGACGTCAGGCACAGCCCGATCAGCGCCGCCAGCGCCGCGCAGCGCAGTCCGCGGCTGCTCATGCGGGGGCAAGCCCCCGTGCCACCGAGTTGCGCAACTCGCGAGCGCCCACCCACAGCGCGGCGCTGAACGTCAGCGCGAGCAGGCCGCCGAGCGAGACGGCCAGGGCCACAGGCCCAGGCTCGAGCACCAGGGACACGTAGCCGGCGGCGAGGTGGCTGACCAGCGGGCCGAGCAACCACCGCTCCAGGCCCACGCCGACGATCCCCGCGGGCAGCGCCACGGCCAGCGCGGCACCCACGAAGAGCATTGCCACCGAGCGCCCCTGAGCCCCGCACGCGCGCAGCAGCGCCACCGTGGCGCGGCGCTCGGTGGCGGTGAGGGCCAGGGCCTGGACGAGCACGTACAGGCAGACCAGGCCGTCGATGACGGCCACCACGCGCAGGACGACTCCCAGCGCGTCGACCAGCGAGCCGCTGCGACTCGTGGCCGTGGCGGCGGGAGCCGAGCTGGCGCCCAAGGCTGCGAGCTCGCCCGAGACGCGGCCGGGCTCGGCCCCGGGGGTCAGTCGCACGGCAATCTGGGCCGAGACACCGGGGTCGGCGCGCAGCAGAGCCGCCGCCGCCACGTAGGCGATGCGCCCGTCATGATCGAGCGAACGAACCACCCCGCTGACACGCGTTCGCAACTCGTGCCCGGAGGGCAGCAGCAGCGCCAGCAGCGAGCCGGGAGCGAGCCCGAGAGACTGAGCCAGTCCGCTGCCCACCTCGGCCTCACCGGTGCCACCTGGCCGCCGTCCGGCGGCCAGGGGCGGATCCTCGAAGGAGTTCGGGGAGCCCGGATATGCGATCACGTCGACGGTCTCCCCCAACGAGAAGGAATCCAGCGCCTGCAGCTCATAACGCGGCGCCGCGTCGGCCACGCCGGGAAGCGAGCGCACCTGGGCCGCCGCGTCCGCGGGCAGCGCCGCGAGCAGGGCGTAGCGCTTGCCCAGCACGGTGGGGTCTGACTGCAGGCGCCCGAGCAGCCCCGCCAGTGACAGCATGAGCATCACGAATCCCAGTGAAGCGGCGAGCACCGCGACGGTGGCGCTCATCCGAGCCCGGCGAGCCAGCACGAGCCGCGCCCCGAGCATGAGCAGGCCGCCGCCCAGGCGTCGCGGAAGCACGCCCCGGGGACGGCCGGAGAGCTCGGCTCCGGCGAGCAGGCTGCGTGGTGTGCGTCGGGCGGCCTGCCAGGCGGGCAGGCAGGCTCCGGCCACCACGAGCGCGACCACGGCCACCCAGCAGACGACGAGCACCGAGAGCAGCGAGGCGCCGGGCCCAACCTCGTCGAGCTGGCCGAGCAGCCGCGAGGTGGGGCCCACGGCGGCCAGTGCGCCCAGGCCGAGGCCGAGTGCCGCGGCGAGGGCGGCGGGAGGACCAGTGGTCCCAGCGGCGCCGGCCACCACGCTCGTGCGGCTCGCGCCGACGGCGCGCAGTACCCCGATCGTCGCGAGCCGGCGCTGTACGTCGGCGTGGGCCGACGCGCCGAGCATCACCCCGGCCGCCGCGAGGGCCACGACCGAGAACGCGACGAGCAGGGTGATGACCAGCCCGGCGGCCTGGTCGACCAGCACACGCACACCCGCGCGCGTGACCAGTCGCAGGCCGGTGAGCCCGTAGGTGGTCGCCCGGGCCTGCACGAGCAGGGCGTCGAGGCCGCGCCGGTCGCGCACCCACAGCTGGGCGACGTTGACACGGCGGTCGGCGGCGTCGCCGTCTGCTGGGAGAACGGCTCGCGGCAGGTAGACGCGCGGTGCGGCCAGGGGAAAGGCGACGTTGTCGGGGGCCAGGGCCAGGCCCACGATGCGTTGGGGCCCCAGCCCACCCACATCGATCTGATCGCCCACGCGCAGACCCCAGGCCCGTGCCAGTCCCTGCTCGACCACCGTCTCGCCGGGGCGCGAGAGGTCACGTCCGGCGAGCACGCCGTATCCCCGACGGCTGCGGTCGAGCAGCTCGACGACGCCGCCGGAGCTCGAGTGCGGCCCGGCCGACAGCGTCACGCCGGTGGCCTCGAACCGATACGAGACTGCGGCCAGATCTGCCAGCGCGCCGACCCGGGCCTGTACCTGGGCCCGGTCGGCGGGGTCAAAGCGAGCGGTCACATCGGGCAGGTCGGCCCGGCGTGCACTGCGCTCAAAGCCGCTCCCCAGGCCGTAGGCGATGGTGACGGCCGCCCCCAGCATGAGCGCGATCAGTCCCACCCCGACGGCGCTCAGTGCGCGGCGCCGCCCTCCAAACGCGGCGCGCGTCCGGCTCACGAGAGCGCGCTGCGCGTCGAGCGGAGGGCCTCGACTGCGGCCGCCGGTCGCCCGTCGAGCAGACGTCCGTCGACCATGTGCACGACGCGATCGGCAATCGCGGCGGCGTTGTCGTCGTGGGTGACCACCACCACTGCGCGTCCGCTATCGGTGAGCCGGCGCAGCAGTCCCAGCGCCGTCTGCGCGGACGCGCTGTCCAGGTTGCCGGTCGGCTCGTCGGCCAGCACCACGCTGGGGTCGTTCACCAACGCGCGGGCGATGGCGAAGCGCTGCTGTTCGCCTCCGGAGAGCTCGTGCGGGCGGTGGTCGGCGACGTCGCTGAGGTCCAGCTGGGCCATGAGTCCTCGCGCGCGGGCGTTGCCTTCAGGGGGCGCCCCGGGCAGCCGTGCGGGCAGCATCACGTTCTGCGCCGCGCTGATCTCCTCGATCAGGGCGAAGGATTGGAACACGAAGCCGATGTGGCGCAGGCGCACCCGCGCGGCCGAGCGGTCACCGATTGCGGAGAGCAGATGATCGTCGACGTGCACCGTCCCGGCGTCGGGTCGGTCCAGCCCGCCGAGCAGGTGCAGCAGCGTCGACTTGCCCGAGCCCGAGCGTCCGAGCACCGCGACCATCTCACCGCCCCGAACGTCGAGGTCGGCGCCGTCGACCACGCGACGAGCGCTGCGCCCGCCGCCGAAGGACCTCACGAGTCCCCGTGCGCGCAGCATGCCCACCCCTTGACGGTAGCGGGAGCCCTTGGTCGCCCTCTCTAGGTGAGGGGAAAGCCGGACGGCCGAGGGTCGACCGCCGGCAGACCCTCGGTGCTCGGACGCCGGCGGTCACGGACCGCGATCACGACCATGGCCAGGATCATCACCATTGGCGGAGCGCCGAAGGCGAGGCTCTCTCCGAGATGGGTCGAGCAGGCCACGAACAGGTCCCCGCCGCCCATCAGCCTGCCTCCAGCCGGCCGACGTGGGCGGGCGCGCGCACCCGGCTTGCTTGTGTGGACCGGCCGGCTCGTGGGCGTGGCTCGCCCTGCGCCGCCAGGCGGGCCAGCCCCCAGCCGATCAGGGCCAGCAGGGCCAGGAAGAGCATCAGCACGACGGCGCCCGCGGTGGTCCACAGCCAGGAGGGCACGCCATGCTTGCGTTCGCGCTGTAGGACCGACCGGTCGGGCTGCAGGCCGCGCACGAAACGCTCGGACGCGGGCACGCCGGCCACCGGTATCGCGCTGTCGGCGGGCAGGTAGATCGGCACGGTGGCCAGCGTCTGGCCGCGATGCAGGCGGACCATCGCCTTCCACGTGCCCCACACCGGGATGGGGGCGGTGCTGCGGTAGAGACCGTCGGCGCCGCGGAGCAGCGGGGCCACCATCGCGCGCGAGCGACCCTGCCAGGCCGTCACCGTCAGCCAGTCGGCCCCGCGGGCCAAGGCCGGCGGGACAAAGGCGACGGTGGCCCGCACCGCTCGGTGGGGCGCGGGGGCAACTGTGCTCAGGGTGACGGCGGCCCGGGTGCCGGCGGGCGCGGTGGTGTGGGCCAGGTATCCCACGACCAGGGCGATTACGGCCAGGCTCCCGACCGCCGCGGCCCAGGCGCGCGGTTGGGACGCGACATCAGCGCGCAGGCGCAGCGCGCCACCGGCGAAGGCGCCGATCAATCCGGCGCCCAGCGCCACTGGGAGCGCCAGCGCCACCGCGCCGGGGAGCACGTGGGCGGGCCAGGCGATGGGCATCCAGACATGTGACCAGCCCCATTCGCCCAGCACGCCGACAGTGCCGATGAGCGCCCCCGCGCCCAGGCCGAAGCGATACGGACGCGCTGTGCCGACAAGCAGGGCAACGCCTTCCACGAGCAGCGCCTCGATGAGGTAGAGCGGCAGATGAGGTGTCATCTGGCCCAGGGTCACGCCCACCAGCAGCGCCAGCAGGCCGCGCACGACCACGAAGAAAGCGGCCGCTCTCAGGGCGGATCCCCGCCCGCCGATGACGCGCGTGCACACCAGCGCCAGGGTGGCGGCCAGGGCGATGAGGACCGGGTCGAACAGCAGCCGAAACTGCTCGACGCCGAAATCGAACTCGCCCTGGAAAACCGACATGCCGATCAGCAGCCCGCCGCAGGCCAGGGAGACCCCGAGCTGCGGACGCGGGCCGTGGGCACCCGGCGAAGCGGCCTGCTGCACGGCCTGGCCCTCGGCTATGAGCCCGAGCACGCCGATCAGGCTGAAGCCGGCTCCGCCGATGAGCATCAGGTGAGTCGGACCCCACAGGGTTACGTCCTGGCCGAACAGCCGGTGCCATACGTCGTCGAGGGGAAAACCGAACAGCGCGAAGGAGCCGCAGGCCATGAGCAGGATGGCGCTCACCGGGACGTGCCAGTCGCGCGTCAGGCGCACCGCCGCGCGACCGGGGCGCCCCTCGGCCAGGACCATGGACAGCCAGCCCGCGGAGAAGAGCCCGAACAGGCCGGCCAGGATGAAGTAGTGCGCCGGGTTGGCCAACGGTCCCCGATCACGCCCGTTGTCGATGTGCAGCGATATGTCCCAGTACATGCCGAACACCGCCACCAGGAGCGCCGCGCCGGCGAGGCCGACCGGCAGCGCGGCCCACCCGGGCAGGCCGCGCAGCGTGGGAAGACCTGTCGCCGCGTTCGCCGCGCGGCCGAGCACGCCGATGCGCCCGGTTCGATGTCCCAGTCCGAAGACGAGCAGGGCGCCGGTGAGCACCGCCGCGGCGACGCTCACGCCGATCACCTGACCGACGGCGGCGCCGCCAGCGGGTGGGGCGCCCGCGCTGGCCACGGCCGTCGCCGGAAGCTCCAGCGCAACAACGCTCAGGCCGGTCGCGGCGGCGAGTGCTTGTGAGACGCATCGGGGGGCGTTCAAGACTTCTCCTCTCAGAAGTTGGCGGGACTGACCTCCGTACGCCAGCCACCACCTGACGTTACACCATTTGCCGTCACGACAGACGACGATGAGAAGGGCGCAGCCGCCGGATCGCCCTGATAGCTTGGCCTTACGGTGTTCGCCCAGCACGCGACAGAGCCCGCCGGGTCGGGCCGGGGCGCCGGGAGCGTGCCGTCCGGAGCGCCCCCCCGCGACGCCGCGGTACCCGGGTCTCACGGCTGGACGATCGAGGAGCTGGCGGCCCGCAGCGGCATGACGGTGCGCAACATCCGCTCCCACCGCGCCCGCGACCTGATGGCGCCTCCGCACGTGCACGATCGCGTCGGCTACTACGGGGAGGAGCACCTGGCTCGGCTGCGACTGATTCAGGAGCTTCAGTCGGAGGGGTTCAACCTGTCGGGAATCAAGCGGCTGCTGGCCAACACCAACGACCAGTCTGAGCGCCTGCTCGACCTCAAACATCTGCTCGGTGCGCCCCTGCGCAGCGAGCAGGCTCAGGTGTTCTCTGCCGATGAGCTGGTGGCGCGGTTCGGGGCCGACGCCGGTCCGGAGGCCCTGAGCCGGGCTGTGCAGCTGGGCATGCTCGTGCCCCTCGGGGATGACCGTTTCGAGGCGCCCGTACCCTCGCTGCTGGACATGGCCGATGAGGTCGTCTCGCGTGGAGTGCCCCTGCCTCACGTCCTGTCGGTGATCGCCAAGGTCCAGGACAACTGCGCGACCGTGGCCCGCGAGTTCGTGCGTCTGTTCATGGAGGATCTGTGGAAGCCCTTCGCCGCCGCGGGGTACCCGCAGGAGCGCTGGTCGGAGGTGGTCGAGGCGATCGAGCGGCTGCGTCCCGTGTCCTCCGAGGCCGTGGTGGCCACATACCAGATGGTCATGACCCAGGCGGTCGACCAGGCCTTCGGCCGAGAGCTGCAGCGCCTCTCGCGCGGGCGTCGCTGAGGTCCGTCCGCGCCGGCGGTGGGCGCCCCGCCGCCGGGTCCCGACGCCGCCGGGCCCCGACGCTGCCGCCTCCCCGAGGAGAGGCGGCAGGCATCCGGGTGGCGCCGGTTTCAGCGCAGGCGCTCGATGAGCATGGCCTCGCCCTGGCCCTGGGCGACGCACATGGTCTCGAGCCCGATGGTCTTGTCGAGGGTCTCGAGGTCATTGAGCAGCGTGGTCATGATTCGCACCCCCGTCATGCCGAAGGGATGGCCCAGGGCGATGGCCCCGCCGTGGGGATTCAGGTTGTCCATGTCGATGTTGCACTCCTGCGCGATGGGCAGAACCTGAGCCGCAAAGGCCTCGTTGAGCTCCACGATGTCGACGTCGGACATCGACATGCCGGCACGCCCGAGTGCCTTCTTGATGGCGCCGATCGGGGCGACGCCCATGTACTCGGGCTCGTTGCCCCAGGTTGCGGCGGTGATGATGCGGGCACGCGGCTTGAGGCCGAGCTCGTCGGCGCGGTCGGCGCTCATCACCAGGGCCGCGGCGGCGCCGTCGTTGAGCGGGCAGGAGTTGCCGGCGGTCACCGTTCCGTCAGGACGGAAGGCGGGCTCCAGGGAGCCCAGCTTCTCCAGCGTGGAGGACGCACGCGGACCGTCGTCCTTGCTCACCTCGGTGCCGTCGGCGAGCTTGACGGGAATGATCTCGCGGTCGAACACGCCCTGTTGCTGGGCGGCCACGGCGCGCTCCTGTGAGCGCTGCGCGTACTGGTCCTGCTGCTCGCGGGTGACCCCGTAGCGGTCGGCCACGTTCTCGGCCGTCAGTCCCATGGCGATGTAGGCGTTGGGGGTGCCGTCGTGGCCCTGGAGGGCCTCGTTCTGATCCTCCGGGTGGGCGGCCTCCTGTGCGGCGTTGTAGCGCGAGACGAACTCGACGCCCCCGGCGATGTAGGTGTCGCCCTGGCCGGCTAGGACGCTGTTGGCCGCCGAGCGGATGGCGTCCAGGCCAGAAGCGCAGTAGCGCGAGATCGTGGAGCCGTTGGTCCCTTGGCCGAGCTTCTCTGACAGCAGGACCGCGATGCGCGCGATGTTGTTGGCCTGCAGACCCTGGGGCAGGCCGCAGCCGGCGATGACCTCCTCCACGGCGGCAGGATCGACACCCGCGTTGCGCTCCAGCAGCTGATCGATCACGTAGGCCAGCGTCTCATCGGGTCGCAGGGTGGCCAGCGAGCCCTTGAAGGCCCGCCCGACCGGGGTACGGATGGCGTCGACAATGACGGCTTGAGGCATGAGCATGAGTCCTTTCGGTGATGACGCCCGGCGGTCGCACTCCACGGGCAGGTTTATCCCCCGGCGGTCGCACACCACGGGGCCTGTTGTGCCGTTCAGCTTATCCGCTCGACCCCGTGACCGTGCCTGGGGGTGGTGTACCGGTCAGAGCGCCATCGCCACGGGGGCGCGCGGAGTGCTTTAGGGCGCGTCGGCGCGACGGTGGTGCAGTGGGCCGCGGCGGCGGCGGTGCTGGTGGCTGAAGCCGCGGGTGTGGGGACGGCCCTTGTGGCAGCGCTTCAGGGTGCGCACGCTTCGCCTCAGCAGATGGACGCCCTGGAAGGTCTCGATGCGCAGGCGCCCGCCGGCAGGCGGCAGCGCGGCCACGGTGATCCGGGTCAGACGCCGGCCGGCGTGGCGCAGCAGCAGGTGGTGCCCCAGGTAGACCCGCACCCGCGTGATGCGCCGCCCGCGCGGAGCGTGCAGGCGAAAGGTCAGGCGACGCAGGGAGCAGGCCCCGGCTCGGGAGTCGGCCCCCGCTCTGGAGCCGGCCCCGTGGTCGGCGATCTGGGAGGCGCCCGGAGCGACGGTGGGGATGGCGATCCTGATCTCCGACAGCGTGATGGCGCCGGCCGCGCGCTGGGCGAAGTAGACGTTGCTGCCGGCGACGATCTGCAGGGTGTAGGAGGCGCCGGGCAGGGCGTGCA
>JAABUQ010010447.1_pt1 | contig 12151 bp, 16 predicted proteins | sample 5560001 | NCBI WGS metagenome assembly JAABUQ01 (sample SAMN10711888, study PRJNA513371) | rock metagenome | isolation source: Antarctica rocks | place: Antarctica: Victoria Land, Finger Mt nord | collected 2015-12-18
AAAACGCCCAGGCTAGGCCGCCCCAAGGTCATTGCTTCTTGCTTCGCGCGCAGGGGGTGTCTAGTGCGGCGCGCAGCGCCGGCGTAGCGCACACTAGACATCTCCGAGCACGGAGTATACTGACCTCTTCTCGGGGCGGCTTGACAGCCAGAGACGGAATCTAGCGCGCGGTGCATGGGCGTTAGTCGCGCGGAGCGCAATCGGAGCGAAGCGGAGACCCTTGCGCCGGGTGCTACCGTCACGGGACGGTGAACGGCGAGACCCTGGCGGAGATGACGTCATCCCGAGCGCAATGCCTTCTACGCTTGGAACCGCACGGGCGGCTTGAACAACACTCGGCGTCACGAGCATCGCCGCGAAAGCAAGCATTATCGGGATCCGCATGCCTCGCGAACTTCGAGACTCTAAGCCGAGGTACCATCTGCAAGAGATGACCGCGCGAGGGTGCCGATGATGGCCTCGAGCCGGCTCGAAATGCCGACGGTCTACATCGACGAGCGCAGCCGCTTGTAGCCGATGCCCGTTTCGTCGATTCTGGCCTCTAGGACGCGTTGGAGACCGCCGATGGCTTCTGCTTCGTCCAGAGGTCGAAACGGCGCCCCTGGGCGTCGGACGGCCCCGTTCCGCGCGGGAGACGCGCGGTGAGGCCGGACTTCGACGCCATCGCTCCCGAGAGGGCCCCGATCGCGCTCCGCTCGGCCTTGAAAGGGCTGCGCCGGGCGGGTGTAAAGCTGGGACCGTCTTTTTCGTTGCGCCGAGGCATAGGTCGTCGTAGCTGCGCCGTCTGGGGTCTCACCGTTCACCGTCGGGCGCTGCTTAGCAAGACTGCGGAAGCACCCGAGTGTAGTAGGTAACCTCACAAAAAATCGCGGAAAAACCGGTGACCATAGACGTCTCGCCGCTTAAATAACGTATCCAAAGGCGTAGCACTGCCAGCTACACAGAAGAATACATCTTCCGGTTCACACTGCCGCTCCTCCGCCCTTGCTCGGTTTGCGCCGCGACCCATCAGTTTTTGGCATGAATCGCTTAGGCGCGGAGTTGCCGCACGAACAGATTTAAAACGTCCCTCCACGGTAAATGCTTCTGCACCTACTCCTTCTTTACAAGTTTCGTCACAAGTTTCGTCCGCTAACAGATGCAATTCACTCGTGGTGATCGCACAGTCGCGCAGAACGGTCGAAATTATGACAGACTGTTGACGAAGCCCACTAAGAAGATCCCATGTTGTGACCGTTTTAGCAGCGCGGGTAGTTGCCGCGCTGCGCGCGGCAACTACTGCAAACATCATTCTAGCCGAGAGCGCGATATTGGCGCTCTTCTTACTTATTCACGATGACGGGAGTTATTTAAGATTAAAAAAATCACAATGTCAGCTAGAACTCCTACCGCTCCTCCAAGAAAGATGACGTTCGGGAATTGTACTTGATACCAGAAATCGTCTGACTCTGAATCGTTTGTGGGAGCGCCTAACCAGGTCATAGAAACCTGACTTCCGTCAAATGGTTGAACAGTTACGAACGCGCCGGTAAAGCCTGCGACGTCAAGATAGGTTGCTTCAAAAAGGCTATCCTGTCCAAAGGTTTTAGGGCTGGACGAGAGTAGTTGCGCATAGTAGCGGTACTTTAGGACATCCTGGAGAGGTGACGATGGTGGAAACGGCGTCACTGTGGCTGGCGCGTAGATCGGCGTCGGCCAGCTTGGCGTGAACCTTGCCCGACCGGCTCACCGACACGGCCGCGGGCTTCCTGCAAGCGGCGTTCACACGGCTCCGGCAGGGCGAACATGACTCCGCCTTCTGGCTCTCACTCGCCGCTCGCACGCTGTCAAAATGCCCTGGGCGTACTCAACCAGGTTCGGGGCGACCGCTGCGCTTACGCAGGTTTAGAAGCGCCCGAGCCGGTCCCAAATGGGCCGGAACAACATAGCGATGCTAAATGCAAGACCCACCCGTGTTCTTCGACTGTTAGTGACCGACTGCAACGAGACTCGACAGTCGCAACGATGAATTCTGGATCGTGTACCCTACCATCCACTGAGTGCTGTTCTCCTACGGCTTCGCGAGTCAGTATGGCAAGACTAACTAGGGTGATTACGTTCGCATAGACGAGTGCCCGCCTACCAAACTCTGGCTGGTCTGCTATCTCCGCGTTTTTTGGTACGTCGCCCCAATGCCACTCAGGGATGGGGTGATAGTTGCCAAAGATAGGAGTCTGACCGTGAATGCCTTGCACATAATATGGTGCCGTTGTAATTGCTACCCCAGGCAGCCTGACAACATAAGACACGCAGTTGAATAGCTGAACGATGACTAGCGATTCGGTGCCGTCATGCCACGCCATGATCCGATGATGATGGAACTCGACGGCGTTGTCGGCCGCGAGTGCATATGGAAGCCATTGAGCGTACTTTGACGGATCTTCCCCTTCGATTAGCGCCCTATGTATGCCGAGTTCGGCTTCTGCGTCGATAACCGGCGCGTTGTAGAGCCCGCGTACGAACTCGTACGCAATCTTGAGCACCCCGCGGACAATGTCTTCGGAGACTTGATGCTGCATTACGAGGACCGGCTGTATCGGTTCGGAGCCGACGCGGTATGTCACGGAATCTGGATTTGACCCCCTGCTCTTTACGAACTTGCGTGCTTCCTTCATATTTGAAAACTTTGGCGTACCGACCGGTCGTCCGTCCGGTGATCGCTGTATATCTCTCTTCGCGATAGGCTTATAGTTCCGATCAATCGTACGGATCTCGCCGCTTGCGTCGCGCGCTTTTAATATTCCACCGTCCTCCCCGCGCCCACGGTCCTTTTTCACTCTTAAGGCATGCACGAAAAACTGCAATTCATTGAGAAGTGGTTCGTCGCATAGCTTTGCCACAACGCCGTTGTGGAGTTCGCAGAGAATTGGCGGTCTCTCTTGTCCACCGATTGCGGACGGTATGAAGTGCTCTCTCGAGTTGGCTGGCTCGGGACCGAACAAGCAGATACCTGATAGATGGAACGCTATTTGAAGTGGTTCTACTTCGTCCGAATTAGAATCGAAAGATTGCAAGGTAAAATGGTCTTTCTCGTTCACGGCGCGATAGCGAAATTATGAGCCGTTTCTGCTCTAGGAGGCCATCTGCGCGATCTCGCGCTTTGTTATAAGCCGATCTTGGTTGTTGGATTGTGTTCCCAGCGACTACCCTCTCGTATATAACGCCGAGCGCTTGCGGAATCTCTCCACCGTCCGTGGCGCATGATCGCCCGTTCGGTGCTCCCAGCCCGTGCTGCCGCCATCGCAAAGCCCGAGCGCAGCGAATGACCGGCGAAGTCCCCTTCGAGTCCCGCAGCATGCGATCGCGCGGCTGTAATTAAAGCGACGGTGTATCCTGAAAGCGCAGCGTTGCCGATCGCGCCGTTGCGCCGCACGCGTCGAAAGATTGGCCCCGACGCAATCTCCGCGGCGTCGAGCCAGTGGCGCAGCGCGACGACCGGGCACGTCGTCGCTTCAGATCCCAACGCGATCGCGACGGTGTCGCCGCCAGCGTCTTGGTCCGTTTTCGAGCGCCGGATCCGAATGACGAGCCCTTCTTCTTCGAAGCGCAAATCCGAAAACTCGAGCGCAACGAGCTCGGAACGGCGTAACGCGCCGGCCCAGCCGACGAGCAGCAGCGCCCGATCGCGTAGCCCCCGGATATCGTCCGGAATGGCGGCGAGGACGCGCGTGAGCCCATCGAGGGTCAGCGCGGTACTTTGGCGCTGCGCGACCCCAAGTTCTCGGCGCGTGCCGCGCACGACCGCCCGCACGACGTCGTGCTCGGCGGGACTGCGGTGCCCGGCCGAGCGGTGATAGACCGCGATCGCCGCGAGTTTTCGCGCAATCGTTGCTGGCCGTCGGCCGCGCCGCCGCAGCTCGGCGACGTAGAGCGCGACGGTTTCGCAGTCCGCTGGCAACCGTTCGCGGCCGATGCGCCCGGCGAAGGCCGAGAAATCGCGCCAGTCCGCGGCGTAGGCGCGTTCGGTTGCGGGTGCGCGGCTGGCGTCGGCGGCGGCGCGGGCGATGGTACGCAGCTCGGCGACGTCGGCGTCGATGGCGGCCGTAAGCGACGCCAAGAAAGTGGTTGGGGCCGATTCCAGGTCATTGACCATGTCCGGGCCGCGTTCGACCGGTGGTCGAATGTTACTTGCGAGAAGTCGGCATTCTCGCAAGTTATTGCTGCCGTCACGTGTGGTAGGCTTCTCCCATGCGCGCGCCGTTCGAGCACGAAACCGACCCCGAACTGCGCCGCCGCTGCGCCAAACGCCGCTGCCCGCAGCCGGCGCGTACCGGCGGCTCCCGCCGCGGCGCGCTCTGCACCACCCATCACGCGGCCGCCATGCGGCAGTGGCGCGCGCGGCGCCGCGCCGCGGGCAAACCGACCGCCGGCGCGACGCCGACCGCGCCTTCTTCCGCAGTCGACGCGTTGCGCGAGCGCAAGCAACTTTCGCGTGCAAGACGTCGCGGTCAGGTCCTGCCGCAGCCGTGCGCGGCCTGCCGGCGGCGCGAGGGGGTCGTCGCGACCCATCCCGATCCGGCCGAGCCGCAAACGATCGTTTGGGCCTGCCGCCGCTGCCGGCTGCTCCTCGTGCGCGGCGCCGTCGAGCGCAAACGCGACCGCCAGCGGGACGTCGAGGATGAGCGTAAGCGCGTCGCTTTTGCTGAGCTGTGTGCCGAAGTTGCGGCACTGGTCGAGGCGTTGCCGCCCAACGTCGCAGCCACGCTGCATGCGGCGGCATCACGAGGTGGCCGCCTGGGGCAACTGCGGCCGGGGCAGCCGGCGTACACGCAGCAGCTCGCGCGGGCCTATCTGGCGTGGCGCAATGCCCTTCCGCGTGGGAGTGACGATTCGACCAGGAGCTCGTGACGCGACTCGTGGAGCCTGTCGCGCGCGGTGGGGAACCTTAGGTCCCCATCGCTGCGCAAGCGCAAGTGTGCGAGGCGCTTGCTCATGTTCGGCACGAGCTTCGAACGCACCGCACGCAGCTCCAGGCGCTCGAGGGGGCGCGTTTCGCGAGGCTGCTAAGGGCGACGACGCTCGGCGTTGGGACGTTGCCTGAAACCTGGCCCTGGCGGGTGGTGTCCGGTGCTCGTCTCGGTCACCCGCAAGCGGGCTCCCGACCGAGACTCCGCCCGAGCCAAATAAGGCGCTAGGACGCCGTTTATCCCCGCGGACGATGGAAAGTACGTCTTGGCCGCTTAAAGTCGCCCTAGCGGCCCGGAACGGCCATTTCTGGGCTACGTAGGTAGCGGCGCCGGGAATCGAACCCGGAACCTCGAGCTTATAAGCCCGTGCTCTGACCGATTGAGCTACGCCGCCGCGTGATTTTGCGGAGACGCGTATTCGGACTACGGGGGTGCGAGCTCAGCTTGCGCGAGCAATGCGTGCGACCGTATCGACGCCTTGGGGCGTCTCGACGAGCACTTTGAGCTGCTCGCCATCGGTCCCGATCGGGGTGAATCGGGTGCCGGTCGGATAGACCTCGGCGAGCTCGATGCTATGCTCGAACAGATGCCGTAGCACGGCGAGTCCGGCTTTCATGCGCTTCGTTTCAGGAATCGGCTTCAGGCTCATCGTCGTCAGTAACCTCAAACCCGCTCCGACGGGCTTCTCGTTCGTAGTGGTCGGCGTTGGCGTTGAAATCCGCTTCGATGAAGTTGAATTCGTCGCCCGGTGGGAGGCTGATCCATTCGTGCTTGCGCCTGGGTGGAAATCCCGGCGCATGGCGATGGAAGCCGCGACAGTCATCATAGCGCACGATGTCTTTCATGCGTCCGTCCCGCTCGTCACGAATGCGTAGGGCGATGGCGAAGCGGATTCGTCGTCCCTGCTCAACTTGCAGCCGGAAGGCGGCTTCGCGTACGACCTCGCCCTGCTCGTCGACGACCAGGGGCACGGCCCACTCGAGATTGTAGGTTACGCGCGCCAAGTTGGAATGATCTCCAGGAGCTGCTCCGGTGGGCGGTGGAGCCGGGACCGTCCCCTCGTTGCGCGGAGGTAAGGTCGGTCCTTCGAGCGTTGCTGCTCCGTAGGGGGGTCTCGCCGTTCACCGTCGGGCGTAGCCCTAGCGCCCGGTGCTACCGTTCATGGGACGGTGAACGGCGAGGGCTTTTGCGGTGGTCAAGGTCGGAGCGCATTTTTAACGGGCCGAGGCGTAGCCTCGGGCTACATCGTCTCAGCTCCCAATTTGGGGCAGATTCTCACCAGTGCTCTTCAGTGCTCTTCAGTGCTCTTCGTGCGTTAGTTTGTTAATAAATACGTTACTCCCAGTTACGGGAGTGCTTTTTGTCCGCAAAGCGCCGTGCTTATAAGGTTTTTGCCTGAGGCCGGTGGGCGAAAACACGTTTTTGGGTGGGCGAAAACACGTGTGCGGGTGGGTGAAAACACGTTTTTGGGTGGGCGAAAACACGCTCGGGGTGGGTGAAAACACGTTACGAACACCCTTCTTCTCGCCTCTAAAAGCCTTAGGCGAGAGGCTGCGCGAGAAAACGACGCTTGGGCTGGTGGGTGAAAACACGTTTGGTTCCGCTCTTGCGCGCTATTGCGCTAAGACGTTAGGGCGTCTTTAGACAGTTTGCCGGGACGCAGTGACGCTCGGACGCTGGCACCCTCTAGTGCTAGGACGTCCCAGCGTGCTATAGTGCTTCTCGGCATGCTTACGCTCGCGATCGCGAACCAAAAAGGCGGGGTCGCTAAAACCAATCTCGCCGGGAATCTCGCTGCAGAGTTCGCCGTGCTTGGGCGGCGAGTGATCGTCGTTGATATCGACCCTCAAGCGACGTTGACGACTTGGCTTGTGGGTCGGACGGAAATGCAAGGCACGGCGGAGGTCTTACTTGCGGAAGTAGAAGCCGGCGCTGTATCCGTCGAGGTCCCAGCGTTCGGCGTGACGATGCTTTGCGCCGTTCCAGACCGGTTGCGCGTCGCGGAGCGCACGCTAAGTGCGCAGGTTGGTTCTGAGCGCATCCTCGCAAAGGCGTTACGAAAATTGAACGCCGACATCGTGCTGATCGATTGCCCGCCGTCGATGGGAATTCTTACGGCCTCCGCGCTTGTCGCCGCGTCCTCTGGCGTTGTTATTCCGTTGGCCGCAGCACCGGAAGCGCTCGACGGATATGTGCAGGTGACGGCCAATCTGCAGCGCCTTCGAGATGCTCTTGACTTACCGATTCCGGTGATTGCGGTGGTTCCGACGCGCTTCGATCAGCGGCTCCGCATTGCGCGCGACGTGCTTGATGCCGCGAAGACACTGTGTAATGGGACGCTCACCTCGCCAATCCGAGAGAACGTGGTCTTGCGCGAACTATTTGGCCATCGTCAACCGGTGCGCACGTATCGTCCGGATTCGACCGGAGCTGCCGACTACGCAGCACTCGCTCTTGAGGTGCTCGAGCGTGTCTAAGAATGCGAGCGCGATCGGCGACCTCGCCGGAATTATCGGTGGTCCCCTCTCGTCTCCGGTGGTCGCGCCGGAGCGGCCGCAACGCAAATCGACGCCACGTCCGCAGACGCCGGACACTATCCCTGAACCTGCCGCACAACCGCGTTTGCTCGAAGACCCCGACGAACGCTCGGATCGCATTACGGCGATTCTCCCGGTCTCATTGCTATCGCAAGTCGAAACGCGTGTTGCCGCGCTTCGACGGAAGAAGAAGGTTAGCGTGAGCGGCTATATCGAGGCGGCGCTGCGCGAGTTGCTGGCGACCGGCGAGCATGACATCGAAGCCTTAGAGAAGCATCGGATAAAAGCGCGTCGCACCGTAGCGAGGATCCGCTGATGGCCATTCGCAGTATTGCGGATATTCAGCAAAAAGCAGCTGAGAACGCCGCGCGTTCACGTACAAATCGAGAACGGTCCGACGATACCTCGGGATCGCGAGAACCAACATCGCTCGCACCGATTCGACACCCACAACAAGATTTTTTTCTAGCGCAAACGTTCGATGCGGCCCTGAAAGACGATCAGGCGTCCATGGAACACCCGATGTTCTCCCTCTCAAAGACCCCGGATCTCAACATTCGCATCTACGAGCACAACGGCAACAGCATTACGATCACTCCAAGCGCGAACGGACTCGCCACGATCTGGGATAAGGACGTTCTCCTTTTCACGATCTCGACGTTGATCGAAGCGCAAAACCGCGGTGAGCAAACGAGTCGAACGGTACGGCTGCGCGCGCGCGATCTTCTCGTCTATTGCAATCGTGGCGTTAGCGGCGCAGAGTATGATGGCTTGGTGAAGGCGTTTGAACGCCTGTCGGGCACTCGCATCAAGACGGACATTACGACCGGCAAGAAGCGTCACCGTCAAGGCTTCGGGCTCATTGAATCCTGGTCCATCGTCGAGCGGACCTCGAGCAATCGCATGTCGTGCATCGAACTGACTCTCTCTGAATGGCTTTATAACGCGGTGGTCGCGACGGAAGTATTGACGCTTTCCCGCGATTATTTCCGGCTTCGGAAGGGCCTGGAACGGCGGCTCTACGAGCTCGCGCGTAAACACTGCGGCCTTCAGGCAAAATTCACGATTCGGCTCGACACGCTGCAGAAGAAGTCGGGCGCCATGTGCTCGATGAAAGAATTTCGACGGCAGATCAAGGAGGTGGTCGCCGCAAATGCGCTTCCGGACTATTCGCTCGAGTTCGATCCGACGCTCGATCTTATCACCATCTGGACGAGAGATGGCGGAAAGCGTCTTCGGCGCATGATCGGCGAAGTCCAACAGCGCGGTATCGCCACCCTCGATGGAATCTTCGGGTAAGGTTGCAGCACGGGCCTCTCGGTCCTTAGCTGGTTCAACGAGCGCACTACCCGTCAGCTCTCCTCTCTAACTATGCCTCCGTATTGACATTTGCGGGCCTCACCCCTAATATCCCTAACATCTTGGGCGCGCTCGCTATCCTTACGCCAGCGAAGTATGTCATGTTTAGCATTCTGAGAAACTGAAAGGACGAACCGTATGCGTTCTTGCTTCTTAGCCGTAGCGGCCTTTGCAAGTGTCATGGTCTTCGGGTTATTTCAACAAGCTTTGTAACTGTTACGAGCGGACCAAATTGGCGGTCTGCTTCGGCCGATACTGTTAGGCATTTTGCTGATGTCGATGCAGCCATAAGGAGGCTGAGCACACTTACGACAAAGGAAGACTGTAGTAAGCTACGCGGTTGTTCGCCACAGCATGAGCGTCGGCGACGCGAACCACTCACTGCTGACATCAGACGAAGAAAGAGCATCGACATGGCTTCACGCTGCACTATTGCGAGTCCGGACAAGTAGCCTTCGCCCCGTACGAGAAGCAACGCCGCCACGTAGTTAACGACGTTGACGAAATAAAGTGGGACCTGCATGAATGCGCCCAGGATGACCATGAGGTTCGCTTGGGTCTCGTCCACGCGCCGAAGCAACCGGTGAAGAGCAAGGGCGACCAGCAGCCACAGTGCTCCCGTGACCAGATCGGCCACCATGGCGATGCGAAAAAGGAGCTCGTGCGTCGTGATGTTGTGTGCCGTGGCGCCTGCATTCCCGGGCACGAGGAAGGCGTCGGGCAAGTACATCAAATCGAAGTAGCCGACGATCAGCGATAGCAAATACAGGAAGCCCGCGACTCGCGCGTCTCTGTTCGTCGAATTCAATATGCACCGCCTTTCCGTCGGCTTTACGGCGACGCTCGAGCCGGTGTTTCATAAGCGGGAGCCCGGCAATGCCCGCGGCACGCGTCGAATGAAATCGATCCGGGCGGCACTGCCCTCCTTATCAAGACTTCGAAACGGGAACCCTCGCGCGCGAGCGATTCAGGCACGGCAACCCGGCGTGCCTGAACACTTGAGTCGAGGTCCCAAACCCGACCCGACGGTGTTGAAGAAAGCTAATTCGAGATCGAAAGCGATTGCAGCGCAAGTATGTCGTGTGCCTCTGCGTTTGGCTCGTGCGCCACGGCTACGCCGGCTCGGGGGCCGGCGTAGCGAGGAAGCGGATCAATCTTCGAATGTTTTGTGCCGTAGCTGCCATCAATGTTTGCTCAGCTACGTTCCAACGTCTTCGTAAACGGAATCGACGCAGCTTGATCACATTTTTGAGTTCAGCGAAGAGTACCTCGACCTTCTTGCGCTCCCGCCACGATCGCCAGTACGGTTCTGTTCCCGCCAGTTCCTTAGTACGCTGGCGGGCGGGTTCGTCAAAATTCACAACGAGACGCCGCCCACGACCGGCGGTGCAGCGTGCTTTGAGCGGGCACGCTTCGCAGTCTCTTGGTGAAGCGTTATATGTATACACTCGCGACGCTCGGCCGATGCCGCGGTAGGTCAAGAGTTTGCCGGCGGGGCAGCGGTAAGCGTTGATTTCGGGTTCTAAGACGAAGTCATCGCGCGTAAAGTATTCGGCATTTTGCCTTGTCCGGTCGATAACCCGGATGTGCGGCGCAATTCCGCGATCCAGAAGCCATTCAAGAAATTGACCGCTGCCGTAGGCCTTGTCAGCTCCTAAGCTTTGCGGCTCGATTGAGAATGTTGCTTGCGCTCGCTCAATCATCGTGCGTGCCGCAGCCACTTCTTGCGAAAACCGCGCCGGCGTCGCTTCAACGTCAAGTATGACGTTGCTCTCGTTGTCGATGAGATAGTTATCATAGTAGCTGAGCTGCGGAGGCACGCCGCCCTTCGTTGCCCATGTCGCGTCGGGATCGCTTGACGAGACCTTGTCGCTTTCTGCAGGTCGAGTCTTATTTTCCGACGCCGGGGTGAGGTTCGCGGTCTCCACTTCGGTAAGATATTCGCGAAGGGTACGCGACACTTTGGCAGCTTCAGGAAGCTGCTCACGCGAGACGCGGCTCTTACTGCTAGCATTCGCCGCGATGACCGTACCGTCAACGGAAAGTCGCTCACCTTGAACGAGTCCGACATTGACGCATTGCTGCACGATGGTCTCGAAGAGATCGCGGAAGACCGAAGAATCCCGAAAGCGCCCATGCCGATTCTTGGAAAACGTCGAGTGATCCGGGATCGACTGATCGAACCCCAGCCCCGTAAACCACCGGTACGCAAGGTTCAACCCGATTTCATCAAGCAAGCGCCGTTCGCTCGTGATGCCGTAGAGATACCCGATCAACAGGATGCGCAGCAATACCTCAGGATCAATCGACGGTCGGCCGATCTCGCTGTACAGCGGCCGCAGTTGCTCGCGGATTGCTCGAAGATCGATGTGCCGATCGATGGCGCGCAGTAGGTGATCCGCTGGGACCCAATCGTCGAGACAGAAGTACTGGAACATCGCGGTCGTTTGCATTCGACTGCCCATCATCGCGTTGCGTCGGCCTCCGCAGCGTCGCTTATTGCAATGATCATAACTTGCACGGTAGCCTCGGGCAAGCGGGCCTTTTTCAACACCGTCGACCCGTTTTCGGGAATTCGCAGCGGTTAGTCAGTCTGAAGCGACTCTCCATCGCCAAAAACGGGATGTGGCAATGACATTGAGTCCGTACCTATCGCAAAGGATGAAATGCCGGTACTGCAGTTCCGCAAGAAAAAGGAGATTCTAGTGCGCCGAACCGCAGTTTCAACGCTTATGGCTCTTGCGCTCACGCAATCAGTGGCTTTTCCGTGTGAGGTAGGCGTAGACCCGAAACTACTATTGCGGCCTCCGTCCGTTTATCCGGACGGCCCCTTGCCGATCGTCCGGAACGGCTCCAATGCGCCGGAGATGCTAGTGCATGTTTACAGTTCGTCAGCAGTAAAAGATGGCGTCCAACGCATATACGCATTTTGGGGACCTTGTCGTGAACAGGCGTTTGGGCGTGAGATCATTAGAGTTAAGACCCGCACCACGCTGCATCCGGGCGAACTGTATTTCATAGTACCGCAGGATAGGGAGACTGCTACTGGCCTTGCTCCGATCGGAGTGGGTTGGGCGCTTCGTCGAGCCACGCGGAAGGAAGAAAACCAATATCAGACTTGCCGCTGGTCGAAGATGTCTTAGACGGAGAGTCTCGGACGATTCCAGGCGCGACGCAATTTCTCACAAGGAACCCTTTTGGGGATCGGAATTTCGTGCGTTACGCGACCTTGCGCTTATGCAATGTGACGATGTTGCCTTCAGTGTCATTTATCATCGCCATCCGGCATACGGGCGTCTCGTTTTCCAT
>JAABUQ010010449.1_pt1 | contig 12149 bp, 6 predicted proteins | sample 5560001 | NCBI WGS metagenome assembly JAABUQ01 (sample SAMN10711888, study PRJNA513371) | rock metagenome | isolation source: Antarctica rocks | place: Antarctica: Victoria Land, Finger Mt nord | collected 2015-12-18
CCGGTAGGCGGCAACCCGATCGGCCAGCTCCGGGTCGGCTTCGGCCAGTACCCGGCGGGCGGACAGCGCCACCGCCTCGGCCCCTCGCCGGGAGCGGAGAAAGGCCAAGGTACGGGTGCCGTCGGCGACGAGGTCGGCGAGCAGCTCGGCGGCCTCCGCCGTCGCCGAGCGCCGCAGCGGCGCCCCGTTCTCGCCACCTCCCTCGAGCGGTGGCGGCTCCCACAAGGCGAAGTCCGTGGCCCCGCGCGGCGAGCCGTCGTCCGTCACGGCCGCCACGGGGCCGCCAACCAGCCGGCCGGCACTCTGGGCCGGATCGGCGACCGTGGCGGAGGCGAGCAGAAAGGTCGGTGCCGCCCCGTACCGCGCACAGATCCGACGCAGCCGCCGGAGCACCTGGGCAACGTGCGATCCGAAGACCCCGCGGTAGGCATGGCACTCGTCCACGACGACGTAGCGGAGCCGGCGCAGGTACGCCGCCCACCGCGCATGTCCGGGCAGCAGGACGCGGTGCAGCATGTCCGGGTTGGTGAGGACGAGGTTGGCGTGCGCCCGTACCCAGTCCCGCTCGGCGGGTGGGGTGTCCCCGTCGTAGCTGGCCGGTCGGACGTCGCCCAGGCCCAGCGCCTGCACCGCGCGCAGCTGGTCCGCGGCGAGCGCCTTGGTCGGAGCGAGGTAGAGCGCCGTGGCCCGCTGCCCCGCCTCGAGCATCGACAGCACCGGCAGCAGGTAGGCGAGGGACTTGCCCGACGCGGTACCGGTGGCCACGATGACCGACCGGCCGGCGACCGCGAGCTCCGCCGCCTCGACCTGGTGAGTCCACGGCGCCTCGACGCCGGCCAGCACCAACCGGTCGATCACCAGCGGCGGCACCCAGTCGGGCCAGTACGTCGACCGACCCCGGCGGGCCGGCACCAGTTCGACGTGGGTGAGCCGGCTTCGGCGGCGACGGTCGTGCAGCAGCCGGGCCAGCGCCGTACCGCTGCCTGCCACTTCAGGCGCGGCCGAGGGTGGCGCGACTGCCGTGCAACCGCCCGGCCCCTCGGGAGCAGCGTTCGGTGCGATGGAGGTGGCCACGGGCAGCCAGTCTGCACCGCGGACCGCCGGCAAGGCGGCACCGCCGGGCATGATTAGATCGCCAACGCAGCAACGCCGGCACCGGGCCGTACGCCGCTGGAGGATGCGTGGACCTGTCCCTGTCGACCAGGACCGAGGGCGACCGCACCATCGTGGTCGTCGGCGGTGAGATCGACGTCTATACCGCTCCCAAGCTTCGCGAGCAGCTGATCGACCTTGTCTCCAGCGGGAGCTACCACCTGGTCGTCGACATGGAGAACGTCGAGTTCCTCGACTCCACCGGGCTCGGTGTGCTCGTCGGCGGCCTGAAGCGGGTGCGGGCGCACGACGGCTCCCTTCGACTGGTGTGCACCCAGGAGCGCATCCTCAAGATCTTCCGGATCACCGGGCTCACCAAGGTGTTCCCGATCCACTCCTCCGTTGAGGAAGCCGTCGCCGCGAGCGACTGACCGCCCGCGGGCCGGGCCACCGAGTCGCCGCCGCACATCGACACGTCGGTCCTGTTTCTCCTTCGCGTACACTCGCCCCGCCGGGCATCTGCCGATGGGGCCTTCCTGTCGTTCCCGGCGGCTCATGAGCGCAGCCGGTACGACGGCGGGCCGCGCGCTGAGCGATGTTGGCGTAGCTCATCAAAGGAGGACGCATTGTCCGGGCTCACCCTCGCCGCCGGCGGGCCGGTCACCCATGTCGGCGGTGGGGACTACACCCTCGTGGTCCTCGTCGCCGTCATCGCGGTGCTCGCCCTGTTCGTCGCCGCCGGTCTGGTCCGCGAGGTGCTCGCCGCGGGCCAGGGCAGCGCGAAGATGGTCGAGATCGCCCGGGCCGTCCAGGTCGGCGCCCAGGCCTACCTACGACGGCAGTTCCTGACCCTGTCGTTCTTCGTCGTCGGGGTGTTCTTCATCCTGCTGCTGTTGCCGGCGCACGGCAGCGGCGTACGGCTCGGCCGCTCGGTCGCCTTTGTGATCGGCGCGGTCTTCTCGGCCCTGGTCGGGTTCATCGGCATGAGCCTCGCGGTGCGTGGCAACGTCCGGGTCGCGGCCGCCGCCCAGGCCGCCGGACTGAAGCGGGCGCTGCGCATCGCGTTCCGCACCGGCGGCGTGTGCGGGATGGTCACGGTCGGGCTCGGCCTGCTGGGAGCGGCCGGCGTCGTACTGATCTACAACGACAACGCCCCACAGGTGCTCGAGGGGTTCGGGCTCGGGGGCGCGCTGCTCGCGATGTTCATGCGAGTCGGCGGCGGCATCTTCACCAAAGCGGCCGACGTCGGCGCCGACCTCGTGGGCAAGGTCGAGCAGGGCATCCCCGAGGACGACCCGCGCAACGCCGCCACCATCGCCGACAACGTCGGGGACAACGTCGGCGACTGCGCCGGCATGGCCGCCGACCTTTTCGAGTCCTACGCAGTCACGCTGGTCGCGGCGCTGATCCTCGGTAAGGCGGCGTTCGGCTTCCACGGCCTGGTGTTTCCGCTGATCGTGCCCGCGATCGGCGTCGTCACGGCCGTTCTCGGGATCTTTGCGGTCGCCCCGCGAACCGGTGACCGCAACGGGATGGCCGCCATCAACCGAGGCTTCTTCCTCTCCGCGGTGGTGTCCGCCGTACTCGTGGCGGCGGCCGCATTTGCCTACCTGCCGTCGTCCTTCGCCGGCTTCCCCGGCGGTGCGGTCGCTGGGGCCAAGGGCAACCCCCGGGTCATCGCCATCGTCGCTGTGCTCATCGGCCTGGTGCTCGCCAGCGCCATCCAGCTGCTGACCGGGTACTTCACCGAGACCAACCGCAAGCCCGTCAAGGACATCGCCCGATCCTCGCTGACCGGCCCGGCCACCACGATTCTCGCCGGCGTGTCGGTGGGTCTGGAAAGCGCCGTCTACTCGGCGCTGCTGATCGCGGCCGCCGTGTACGGCGCGTTCCTGCTCGGCGGCGGCTCGGTCGTCGTGTCGCTGTTCGCGGTTGCGCTCGCCGGCACCGGGCTGCTCACAACGGTCGGCGTCATCGTCTCGATGGACACCTACGGGCCGGTCTCGGACAACGCGCACGGGATCGCGGAGATGTCCGGCGGCCTCGGCCACGAGGCGGACGAGATCATGGCCTCGCTCGACGCGGTCGGGAACACGACCAAGGCGATCACCAAGGGCATCGCGATCGCGACCGCCGTGCTGGCCGCCACCGCGCTGTTCGGGTCGTTCCGTACGGCGGTCGAGGACGCCCTTCCGGCCGGGATCCGCAACAGCTTCTCGCTCTCGATCGACAAGCCGAACCTGCTCGTGGGCCTGATCGTCGGCGCGGCCGTCGTCTTCCTCTTCTCCGGCCTGGCGATCAACGCGGTGTCCCGAGCGGCCGGGCGGGTGGTCTTCGAGGTGCGCCAGCAGTTCCGCGACCATCCCGGGATCATGAACTTCACCGAGACGCCGGACTACGGCCGGGTGGTCGACATCTGCACCCGGGACTCACTTCGCGAGCTGCTCACCCCGGGCCTGTTGGCGATCCTCGCCCCGGTCGCGGTGGGTTTCGGCCTGGGCTACGGCCCGCTGGGCGCCTTCCTCGCCGGCGCGATCGCGGCCGGCGTACTCATGGCCGTGTTCCTGTCGAACTCCGGTGGAGCGTGGGACAACGCCAAGAAGCTGGTGGAGGAGGGCGTCCACGGCGGCAAGGGCTCCAAGGCCCACGAGGCCACGGTTATCGGCGACACCGTGGGTGACCCGTTCAAGGACACCGCCGGCCCGGCGCTCAATCCGCTGCTCAAGGTGATGAACCTGGTCGCGCTGTTGATCGCTCCGAGCGTGGTGCGTTACGCGACCGGGGCCGACAAGAACACCGGGCTTCGCATCCTGATCGCGCTGCTGGCCGCGGCGGCGATCGCGCTGGCCGTCGTGTACTCCAAGCGCCGGCCGGTCGCCGGCGAGCCCGAGACGTCTCCGGCCGCGGTGGGGTCGGAGCGCGTCGCCGTCTGACCGACCGCGGCACCGGCGCCATCGCTGGAGCCTCGGTTGACAGCCCGCGCTCGGGCATGGCCACACTCCGACCGAAACGACGGCATCGAACGAACGTCCAGCCGACGCCGCCGAACGAAAACGTCGCCGAACGGACGGGCAGCCGCCGCGTCCGCCGGCTGCCCGTTCTGAAACCCGACCGCAAGCCGACGCCCGCGGCGGCACCGAAGGACTACCGAACGAGGCGGCTGCGGACCGCTGCGGAGCCGACGGCTTGGGTCGGACCCGGCCCGGGCCGAAACGGAGGGCCTGAGTCCGACCGACGGCTCGGCCCCCGACCTGACGGAAGGAGCAGCGTGGCCCGAACGAGTGGCACGACCGGCGGCCGCCGGCTGGTGGTCGTCGAGTCACCGGCCAAGGCCCGCACGATCGCGGCCTACCTCGGCCAGGACTACGTCGTCGAGTCCAGCATCGGCCACATCCGCGACCTGCCGCGCAGCGCCGCCGACGTACCGGCCAGCCACAAGGGACAGCCCTGGGCCCGGCTCGGGGTCGACATCGAGCACGGCTTCGCTCCGCTGTACGTCGTGAGCCCCGACAAGAAGAGCCAGGTCAGCAAGCTCAAGGCGCTGCTCAAGGAGGCGCCGGAGCTCTACCTGGCCACGGACGAGGACCGCGAGGGGGAGGCGATCGCCTGGCACCTGCTCGAGGTGCTCAATCCCAAGGTGCCGGTACGCCGGATGGTCTTCCACGAGATCACGCCGGCCGCGATCCGCACCGCCGTGGAGTCGCCGCGGGAGCTGAACCGGGCCCTCGTCGATGCCCAGGAGACCCGCCGCATCCTCGACCGGCTCTACGGCTACGAGGTCAGCCCGGTGTTGTGGAAGAAGGTGATGCCGAAGCTCTCGGCTGGCCGGGTGCAGTCGGTCGCCACCCGCATCCTGGTCGACCGCGAGCGGGCTCGGATGGCGTTCCGCAGCGCCGGTTACTGGGACGTCGAGGGAACCTTCGACACGGGGCGGCAGCCCGCCGATCCGGCCGACCCGCGCACGGTAACGGCCGTACTGGTGGCGGTGGACGGCCAGCGGGTGGCCACCGGTCGCGACTTCGCCGACGACGGGACGCTCAAGCCCGCCGCCGCCGTCCGGGTCCTGGACGAGACCGCGGCCGCGAGCCTGGCGGCGAACCTGGCCGGAGCCCCCTTCACGGTGCGGTCGGTCGAGCGCCGGCCGTACCGGCGCTCGCCGTACCCCCCGTTCATGACCTCGACGCTGCAGCAGGAGGCGGCCCGCAAGCTGCGGCTGACCAGCGCGACCGCCATGCGGGTGGCCCAGCGGCTCTATGAGAGCGGCTACATCACCTACATGCGGACCGACTCCACCACCCTGTCCGACACCGCGCTGACGGCCGCGCGGGAGTCGGCCCGGCGGCTCTACGGCCCGCGCTACGTCCCGGACGCGCCCCGCCGCTACGAGAAGAAGGTGAAGAACGCCCAGGAGGCGCACGAGGCGATCCGCCCCTCCGGGGAGCGCTTTCGCACGCCCGCCGAGCTCGCCGGGCAGCTGTCGGGGGACGAGCTGCGGCTCTACGAGCTGATCTGGCAGCGGACGGTGGCGAGCCAGATGGCCGACGCGACCGGCTCCTCGGTGGCGGTGCGGGTCGGCGGCACGGCGTCCACCGGCGAGGACGTCGAGCTCGCCGCGTCCGGCAAGGTGATCGACTTCGCCGGCTTCCTGCGGGCGTACGTCGAAGGCAGCGACGACCCGGAGGCCGATCTCGAGGACCGGGAGCGGCGGCTGCCGCCGGTGGCGGTCGGCGACCCGCTGACGGCGACATCGCTCCAGCCGCGCAGCCACACCACCTCGCCGCCGGCCCGGTTCACCGAGGCCAGTCTGGTCAAGCGGCTCGAGGAGCTCGGCGTCGGCCGGCCCTCGACGTACGCCGCCATCCTGGCCACCATCCAGGACCGCGGCTACGTGTTCAAGAAGGGCACGGCCCTGGTGCCCTCGTTCACGGCGTTCGCCGTCGTCGGCCTGCTCGAACGGCACTTCACCCGGCTGGTCGACTACGCGTTCACGGCATCCCTCGAGGACGACCTCGACGCGATCGCAGCCGGGCAGGCCGACTCCACCGGCTGGCTGACCCGGTTCTGGTTCGGCTCCCCGGACGCTGGCGGCGGCGACTCGAACGGTTCGGGTGGTCTCAAGGCCCTGGTCAGCGAGCGGCTCGGCGAGATCGACGCGCGCGAGGTCAACTCGATTCCGATCGGGACCGGCGCGGACGGCGCCGAGATCGTCGTCCGGGTCGGGCGCTACGGGCCGTACGTCCAGCGAGGGGAGGACCGGGCCAGCCTCCCCGACGACCTGCCTCCCGACGAGCTGTCGGTGGCCCGGGCCGAGGAGCTGCTGTCGGCACCCAGCGGCGACCGCGTGCTGGGCATCGACCCGGAGACCGGCTCGGAGGTCGTGGCCAAGGCTGGCCGGTACGGGCCCTACGTCACCGCGCCCGGCCCGGACGGAGAGCCGAGGACGGCCTCCCTGCTTTCGGCCATGGCACTCGACACGGTGACCTTGGCCGAGGCCCTCCCACTGCTGCGGCTGCCGCGGCACCTCGGCACGGATCCCGCGGACGGCGTCGAGGTGGTGGCTGGAAACGGCCGGTACGGGCCCTACGTCAAGAAGGGCGCCGACTACCGGTCGCTGCCCACCGAGGACGCGCTGTTCAGCGTGACGCTCGAGGAGGCGCTGGCCATCCTGGCCGCCCCGAAGGCGCGTCGCGGCGCCCGGACGGCGGCCGCCGCTCCGGTGCGCGAGCTGGGCGCCGACCCGGTTACCGGCAAGCCGATGGTCGTGCGGGAGGGCCGGTTCGGTCCCTACGTGACCGACGGCGAGACCAATGCCAGCCTGCGCAAGGGCGACGACATCGAGGGGCTGACCGATGCCCGGGCGGCCGAGCTGCTGGCCGATCGACGGGAGCGCGGCCCGGCTCCCAAGCGGGCGAAGCCCCGGCGTACGCCGGCCGCTCCGGCGAAGTCGGCGGGCCCAGCACGACGCCGGGCCGGCGGCGCCGGCGGCTAGGACGAGCGGGCCGGAGGAGGGTCCCCCGCCGCTGAACACCAACGTCGCGGGCCGGTCCGGATGCGCGAGCGGGAGCGGGCCCCGCGGCTAGAGTCGCCAGACCAGGCGCGATCTCTCTGCTGGAGCTGTCATCTCTTCGGTCATCGGTCCCGACCCGGTCGACCGCTCTCCGCGGGCGGCCGCGGTCGACGGCGCCGTCAGCGGCGGCAGCCTGGCGGCGGAGGAGGTGCCGGCCGCCGCCTCCCAGCCCCAGGAGCTGACCGACCTCCGCGGCGTGCTCGCGGTGGCGCCGTTCCGTCGGCTCTGGATCGCGCTGTCGGTGTCCAGCCTCGGGGACTGGCTCGGCCTGCTGGCCACGACCTCGCTGGCGGCAGAGCTCTCGCACTCCTTCGCCACCCAGAACTACGCGATCGGCGGCGTGCTGTTCATCCGGCTGCTGCCCGCGCTGCTGCTCGGCCCGCTCGCCGGCGCCATGGCGGACCGGTTCAACCGGCGGGTCACGATGGTGACCGCGGACCTGATCCGCGCCGGCTTCTACATCTCGATCCCGATCGTCCGGTCGCTGCTCTGGCTGCTGATCGCCTCGTTCGTGATCGAGGCGGTCAGCCTGTTCTGGATTCCGGCCAAGGAGGCCTCGGTCCCCAACCTGTTGCCACGGGAGCGGCTGCAGGCGGCCAACCAGCTCAGCCTGCTGACCACGTACGGGTCGGCTCCGGTCGCGGCGGCAGCATTCTTCGTGCTCTCGCTGCTCAACAGCGTGCTGGCCGCCGGCATTGCGTTCTTCCGCACCAACTCCGTCGACCTGGCTCTCTACTTCGACGGCGGCACGTTCCTGTTCTCGGCGTACACCATCTTCCGGCTCCGTGAGATCGGGCGGGCTCGCCGGATCTCACGGACGGACGAGCCCGAGGTCGCCGAGCCGGGCCTGGTCCGCTCGATCACCCAGGGCTGGCGGTTCGTCGGCTCGACCCCACTGGTGCGCGGACTGGTGCTCGGGATCGTCGGCGCGTTCGCGTCCGGCGGCGTGGTGGTGGCCCTCGGCAAGCAGTTCACGGCCAACCTCGGCGGCGGGAACGCGGCGTACGGGGTGGTGTTCGGCTCGGTCTTCCTGGGCCTGGCCGGCGGGATGTTCCTCGGTCCTCGGCTGCTCGTCGACTTCAGCCGGCGCCGGCTGTTCGGGTTGGCGATCCTCGGCGCCGGTTTGTCGTTGTGCCTGGACGCGACCCTGCCCAACCTCGTGCTCGCCGTGGTCTGCACGGTTCTGATCGGCGCCTTCGCCGGCATCGCCTGGGTGGTGGGCTACACCCTGCTCGGGATGGAGGTCGCCGACGACGTCCGCGGCCGCACGTTCGCGCTGGTCCAGTCGCTGGCGCGGGTCGTTCTGCTCGTGGTCCTGGCGGTGGCGCCGTTCGCCGCCGGGATCATCGGGGTCCACCACCGGCAGCTCGGCCGGTTCTCGGTCCGGCTCGACGGTGTCTCGGTCATGCTCTTCGCCGGCGGACTGATCGCGGCCGCGGTCGGCTTCGCGGCGTACCGGCAGATGGACGACCGCCGCGGCGTCCCGCTGCGGGTCGACGTGGGCCGGGCGCTGCGGTCGCAGTTGTCCTGGCCGGCCGGCGTGGCCGGCGGCGTCTTCGTCGCGTTCGAGGGCGGCGAGGGGGCCGGCAAGACGACCCAGGTGCGGCTGCTCGCCACCGAGCTGACCCGGCGCGGGTACGACGTCGTGGTCACCCGGGAGCCCGGCGCGACCCCGATCGGGCGGCAGCTACGCGAGCTGCTGCTCACCGGAGTGGGCACCGCGCCGGCCCCGCGCACGGAGGCCCTGCTCTACGCCGCCGACCGGGCCGAACACGTCGCCACGGTGATCCGGCCGGCCCTGGATCGGGGCGCTGTGGTGATCAGTGACCGGTACGTCGACTCCTCGCTCGCCTACCAGGGGGCCGGGCGTGAGCTGTCCGTGGCCGAGCTCGCCCGCATCTCGCGCTGGGCGACCGGCGGGCTGGTGCCGCAGCTGACCGTCGTCCTCGACGTCCGGCCGATGGTCGGGCTGGCCCGCGGGGTGGGGCCTCCGGACCGGATCGAGGGGGAGCCGGTGGACTTCCACGACCGGGTCCGCTACCGGTTCCTCCGGCTGGCCGAGCGGGACCCGAAGCGGTACCTGGTGATCGACGCGACGCTGTCTCCCCACGAGATCCTCCGGCGGGTGCTGGGCCGGATCGAGCGGCGGCTGACCGCCCTCGGCGCGGTCCCGGTCGAGCCGGTGGCGGCGGGATCCCGGGCGGTGCCGGTAGGGACGGTCGGCGAGGCGTGAGCGTCTTCGCCGAGCTGGTCGGCCAGGAGCGGGTGGTCGCGCAGCTGACCGCCGCGGCGGCGGCGGCCGTGGCCGGCGGCGCGGGCATGACCCACGCCTGGCTGTTCACCGGACCGCCCGGCTCCGGCCGCTCGGTGGCCGCCCGCGCCTTTGCCGCGGCCCTGGAGTGCCCGGAGCAGGGCTGCGGGCACTGTCCGGCCTGTACGACCGTGCAGGCGGGGACCCATGCCGACGTGGACTTCGTCGTACCGGAGGGCCTGCACATCCTGATGGATGAGGCGCGCGAGATCGTCCGCCGCGCGTCCTCGGCGCCGATGGTCGGCCGCTGGCGGATCGTGGTGGTCGAGGACGCCGATCGGCTCGAGGAGCGGACCTCCAACACGCTGCTGAAGATTCTCGAGGAGCCGCCACCGCGCGGCGTGCTGCTGCTGTGCGCTCCGGCGGCGGACGACCTACCGGCGACGATCCGGTCCCGCTGTCGGCTGGTCGCGCTCGGCACGCCGCGGGTGGCCGCGGTGGCCGAGGTGCTCGAACGTCGGGACGGAGTGACCCGGGAGGTTGCGGCGTTCGCCGCCCGGGCCGCCCAGGGACACGTCGGTCGGGCCCGGCGGCTGGCGTGCGACCCAGACGCCCAGCGCCGGCGGCGGGAGGTGTTGGCGCTGCCGAGCGAGGTGGGATCGGTTCCGGGCTGCTTCCTGGCCGCGGAGAACCTGGTGGCCGCCACCGCCGAGGAGGCCGCCGCCGCAACCGCGCCCCGGGACGCCGCCGAGACGCGGGCGCTGCGCGAGTCGCTCGGCGACACCGGGACCGATACAGCGGAGGACACCGCAGGCGGGCCGGGCGGCCGGGCCGGCCGCGGCGGCGGCCGCGCCAAGCCGATGCTCCGCGGCACCGCGGGTGCGATCAAGGATCTCGAGCGCCGGCAGCGGTCCCGGGGCACCCGCACCCAGCGGGACGCCCTCGACCGCGCCCTCGCCGACCTCGCTGCCCTCTACCGGGATGTGCTGATCGTGCAGCTCGGCGCGCGGGTGCCGTTGATCAACGCCGACCTGCAGCCGGCGATCGCGACGATGGCGACGACGTCGACCCCGGAGGCCACCCTGCGGCGGGTCGAGGCGACCTTCGCCTGCCGGACCGCGATCGAGGCCAACGTGCCGCCGCTGCTCGCCGTCGAGGCGCTGACGCTGCGGCTGCGGGCCGGCTGACGGGACGGCTCGCCGCCGTCGAAGGCGTGACCGGCGGCCGCGGGCCGGGCTCAGGCGGACCGATGCGCCGGGCGCGCCCAGCCGGTCAGCGCCGCTCGGCCAGGTAGGTCCGCCCCATCTCGCGCAGCCGCTCGTGCCGGCCGGCGTACACCTGCCGCCCGGGCAGGTACTCCTTCCGGATCTTCGTCACGAAGGTGTAGTTCGTGTCGCAGACGTTGGCGACCGGCGCCTGCGCCGCCTGGCTGACGAGCTGGTAGGCGTCCAGCCGGTCCAACCGGTGCTCGAGGGCGAGCCAGTTCACGAGCTCGACCTGGGAGATCCGGAACGCGTCCTCGAGCGGCCGGGCCGATCCGGTGGTCATGATCCACTCGTCGGTCTCCAGCCGCGGCCAGGGCGTGACCACGCTCTTCAGCAGGTCGACGATGACAACGGTGTTCATCGCGGCCTCGACCGCCACCCCGCAGCTCTCGCCCTCGCCCTGCCGGCAGTGGCCGTCGCCGAGCGAGAGCAGCGCCCCCTCGACGTTGACCCCGAGGTAGCAGGTGGTCCCGGCCCGCATCTCGGGCGTGTCCATGTTTCCGCCGTGGGCATCCGGAACCAGCGCCGAGCGGACCTCGAACGCCGCGGGTGCGACCCCCACCGTGCCGTGCATCGGGTCGAGCGGCAGGGTGGTGGTGAAGTCGCTGCGCCGGGCGGCGTAGGTCACCGTCCGGGCCTTGACGTCGACGTCGTACCGCCAGACCACCTCGGGCAGCGGGTCCTGCAGGGTGGCCGTCAGGTGGGTCGAGGTCAGAGCGCCGAACAGCGGGACGGTGGTGGAGACGGCCCAGTCCCGAGCCGGCTCGATCGAGACGAAGTGCACGGCCAGGGTGTCGCCGGGCTCGGCGCCCTCGATGTAGAACGGGCCGGTCTGCGGATTGAGGAACGGGAACTCGCAGACGACCGACACCAGGTCCGCCGGACCTCGGACCCGACCGGCGAAGCAGTCCTCGGTCCAGGTCTCCAGCACGGTCCCGGGAGCGAGCCGGTGGACGGGCGGCGCACCGCCGAACGTCCAGGCGTAGTCGGCCGGGCTGGGCCGGTAGGACTCGACCTGCGGACCCGGCACGGCGCCTCCCAGGGGTGACGGGCGAGCCGGAGGCGGGGATTGAACCCGCGACCTATCGCTTACGAGGCGATTGCTCTGCCACTGAGCTACTCCGGCGACGCCACCGGGGGCGGCGGTCGGCCGAGTCTATCCGGGGGCCCCCGACCTTTAGTGGCAGAGCGTGCCCGGCGGCGGAGTTCGCAGGACGAGCAGGTAGGAGTCGACGGCGCCGTCGATGCAGGAGCTGCCCCGGCCGTACGCCGTGTGCCCGTCGCCGTCGAAGCTCAGCAGCACGCCGGAGTGCAGCTCGCGGGCGAGGGCCTGGGCCCAGACGTACGGCGTCGCCGGGTCTCGGGTCGTACCCACGACCAGGATCGGCGGGGCGCCGACCGCGGCGACCGGATGCGCCGGCTCGACCGGGGGCACCGGCCAGAACGCGCAAGGCAGGCTGCCGTAGACCAGGCC